>BNJT01000569.1_pt1 | contig 185514 bp, 182 predicted proteins | sample 8540491 | NCBI WGS metagenome assembly BNJT01 (sample SAMD00202455, study PRJDB9452) | human saliva metagenome | host: Homo sapiens
AGGTCCGCGATGAGGTCGTCGACGTGCTCGATGCCGACGCTCAGGCGCATGAGCCGGTCACTCAACCCGTAGGAGGCACGCACCTCGACCGGCACGTCCGCGTGCGTCTGCACCGACGGGCACGTCACCAGCGACTCCACACCGCCCAGTGACTCGGCGAAGGTGAACACCCGCACCGAGGCCAGGAAGCGGGCCACGTCCACCGACTCGGCCAGGTCGAAGCTCACCATGCCCGAGTGCCCCGGGTAGAGCACCCGCGTCACGTACGGGCTCGAACGCAGGAACCGTGCGATCGCAGTGGCGTTGGCCTCGTGGCGCTCCATGCGCAGTGCCAGGGTCTTCAGGCCGCGCAGCAGCAGGAAGCAGTCGAAGGGCCCCAGCGTCGCCCCGGTCGTGTTGAGCCGGTAGCTCAGCCGCTCGGCCAGGGCGTCGTCGGTCACCACGGCCACGCCCGCCATGACGTCGTTGTGCCCGCCCAGGTACTTCGTGCCCGAGTGGACGACGACGTCGGCCCCCAGCTCCAGGGGCCGCTGCACCACCGGGGTGTAGAAGGTGTTGTCCACCACCAGCCTCGCCCCGGCGGCGTGGGCCAGCTCGGCCGCCTCGGGGATGGGGATCTCCTCCATCATCGGGTTCGTGGGCGTCTCGATGATGACCAGGTCGGCCGGGTCGGCCAGCGCCCCGCGCAGACCCTCGATGCCCAGGACGAAGTCGACGTCGGCCGCCCCCTCCTCGGCCAGGACCTCCAGGAAGCGGAAGGAACCGCCGTACAGGTCCCGCAGCGCCACGATCCGACTGCCGTGCGGCGCCAGCGTGCGGGTCACCAGCTCCAGGGCCGCCATCCCCGAGGACAGGGCGAAGGCGGCCGTCCCGCCCTCCAGGCGGGCCAGGGCGTCCTGCAGGACGTCGCGGGTGGGGCTGGCCGTGCGCGTGTAGTCGTAGCCCGTCGACTCGCCCAGGCCCGGGTGGCCGTAGGCGGTCGACAGGTGGATCGGTGTTGTGATCGCGCCCGTGGCCGGGTCGGTCCCGGTGCCCGAGCGCACCAGCAGCGTCTCCAGACGGAGCTGCGGGTCCGGGGCCGATGACGTCGGGTGGTGGTGAACTGGGAAGGTGCGAGCGGCCGGCGGCTGGGGACACTCGGGGCGAGTGGCGGGCTGGGGTGCGGACGGACTGGTCATGAGTGCTTTCTCCTCATGGGCGGGGGAGCGGCGGGAAGGAATGATGACTGACGGTCGACGGCGACGCGGGTGGTGGCCGGTGACCGGACGCCTGCGGGCCGGGCCCGCTTGGCGCGGCCCGGGCGAAGCGGCTCAGGCGGACAGGGCGGCGGGGCCCCTGCCCGGCATGCCCGGCATGCCCGGCATGCTCTGCATGCTCTGCGGCGCGCGCGGTCACGGCGGCCACCGCCGCCTCCAGCCGGTCCAGGGCGGCGTCGAGGGTGGCGCGGGGGCAGGCGACGTTGATGCGGGTGAAGCCCTCGCCGCCGGCGCCGAAGATCCGGCCGTCGTCGAGCCAGAGGCCGGCCTCGTGGAGCATGACCTCGTCGAGCCGCTCGGGCTCGAGCCCGGCGGCCTGAAGGAATCCCTGAGCAGTCCAGCCACAGCAGGTAGGTGCCCTCACAGGGGGCGGCCTCGATCCCCTCGATCCGCTCCAGGCGCGCCTCGACATGGGCCCGGGCGGCGGCGATGTGCTCGCGCAGGGCGTCGAGCCAGGCGTCCCCTGCCTCGTAGGCGGCCCGGCAGGCCGTCAGGCCCAGGGTATTGGGCTGGGAGTAGCCGGTGGTGGCCAGCTCTCGGCGGAAGGCCCTGCGCAGACGGGCATCGGAAATGAGGATGTTGGCGACCTGCAGGCCCGCCAGGTTGAAGGACTTCGACGGCGAGGTGCAGGTGATCGTGTGCGCGGCGGCCGCCTCGCCCAGGGAGGCGAAGGGCGTCGTCGCGAAGCCCGGCAGGGCCAGGTCGGCGTGGATCTCGTCGGCCACGACGACGACGCCGTGGCGGGACGTGACCTCCTCCAGGGCCGCGAGCTCCTCCCGGCTCCAGACCCGGCCGACCGGGCTGTGCGGGTTGCACAGGAGCAGCAGGCGCGCACCGGTCGCCCTCGATGCTCTCCTCCAGGGCGCCCAGGTCGCGGCGGTAGACGCCGTCGGCGTCACGCACGAGGGGGACGGCGGCCACGGTGCGCCTGTTGACCTCGACGACGTCGCGGAAGGGGTAGTAGACGGGCTCCTCGATGAGGACCGCCTCGCCCGGCGCGGTCAGGGCGCGCACGGCCAGGGCCAGGGCTGGGACGACGCCGGGGGTCACGGTGTTCCACTCGGCCTCCACCCTGCCAGCCGTAGCGGCGGGAGAACCAGCCGGTCAGGGCCGCCCGGTAGGCGTCGTCGGGCTCGGAGTAGCCGAAGATGCCGTGTCGGGTGCGCCACAGCAGGGCGCTGGTGACCGCCGGCGCGGTGGCGTGGTCCATGTCCGCCACCCACAGGGGCAGGACGTCCTCGGGGCGGCCGCGCTTGACGGCGGAGTCCCACTTGAGGCTGGCTGTGCCGCGGCGGTCGGGGACCGCGTCGAAGGCGGCCGGGTCAACGGCGGGGGGCGGTGAGGAGGGCGGAGCGGTCCGCCGAGGCGAAGGCTGCTGCGGGGAGGAGGTGGCAGGCGCCTGAGGGGCCTGGAGGTCCGGGCGGGCAGGACAGGTGGAGTCGGCGGAGTCGCTGGAGCTGGAGACGGGGCTGAGGTGGGCGTGCATGACAGAAGGTCCTCTCGGGTCCCCTGGGGGCGTGACACTCGCGAGCGCAAGGCGGCTGCTGCGGCGTCGGGTTTCAGGGGCGGCCGGCGCGCGGGCCGGCCGAGGCGGCGGGTTCTCAAGGGATGAACACGGGGGCGTTGGGGCCTCCGCGGAGTACGACGAGCCGGTTTCAAGCGGCTCGGACTCTCACCGTTACGTGTCAGACAGCGACGGCTGGCGCTGTCAGCGCATGCACATTCGACCCTCGCCAAGGGTGCGCACCATCATCGCGCGGGCCTGGGGCGAAAGAGTCGTCATGGCGGTGAGCATAGCGGGAGCACCGCAGCCGGCGCCACCTCGTCCCGCACTGCATCGCCTCGGCAGTGAATCGGCTCATGGGGAAGACGATCCATATATTTAATCTGGACGGTTTTTTGTAGCATGCTCTGACAGTGTCGGCCACCGTGGCGCCGCGGGGCCGACACTGTCCGCCTCCACCGGCTGGTTGAGGCGCATTCCGCGAGAGCGATTCATCGCTCCTCTCCAGCACCGTCACAAGACAAGGAGCTGTCCACCCGATGAACCAGACATCAGATCAATTCGCGCCCCAGGGCTCGGCGCGCCCCGTGCGCGGCCGGGCGATCAACCGACGCAGCATGCTCAAGGGAGTGGGTGGGGCCGCCGCCCTCGCCGCCGTGGGCACCGGAGTGTCCGTCGCCGCTGCGGCGCCCGCCCAGGCCGCCGGCCTGAACGTCGTCGAGCACCAGGACGGCGGCCGGATGCAGTACTACCGGTTCTCCACTCCGTCCATCGGCTGGAACCCGGCCGTCAACGTGCTGCTGCCCGACGGTTACAACCCCTCGCGCCACTACCCGGTGCTCTACCTCCTCCACGGAGGCGGTGGCGACAACGACTTCCGGATCTTCGACAAGCTGGGCATTCGAAACTATACCGCGGGCCGAGAGCTCATCGTCGTCATGCCCGACGGCGGACTCGCCGGCTGGTACTGCAACCCGGTCGCCTCGAACGTCGGCCCCCGGAACTGGGAGACCTTCCACATCAACGAGCTCATCCCCTGGGTGGACTCCACCTTCAGCACCATCGCGGAGTTCTCCGGGCGGGCCGTCTCCGGTTTCTCCATGGGCGGCTTCGGGGCTCTGAAGTACACGGCCAAGTACCACGGCCACTTCGCCTCCGTCTCCTGCCACTCGGGACCCGCTGACCTGCGCGGGAAGGACGGCTCCACGATCACCCACTGGGCGAATCTGAGCTCGATGGCCGAGCTCGGGGGCCGCATGGTCTACGGGGCGCCCTGGGACGAGGCGCGCGTGAGCGCCGACAACCCGATGGAGCACATCGAGAGCTACCGAGGCAAGCGCATCTTCCTCACCTGTGGAACGGATACTGTCGACCTGAATGAGCGTCATGTTCTGCCGACCCAGAGAACCTTCGCAGGGGCACTGCAGGCCGCCGGCATCCCTCACGAGCACCATGAGGACGCAGGGGGCCACCTGGTGCGTCCGGAGCGGATGCAGCAGGACATCGATGGCGTCGTCGCCCACCTGACCAAGGCGGGCTGAGGGCTCTCTCCCGTTCTGCGGCCTGTGAGGTCCATTGACGCTGAGTCGTGGACCGGTCAAGAGCTCGGCGTCGAGAACCGTGAGTTCAGCGGTTCTCGACGCCGAGCTCGCATGTGCCCTCGGCTTCTCAGCCGGCCGGTCAACCGGCGCGGCGCAGGCGCAGGGAGTTGGTGACCACGATGACGCTGGAGGCGGCCATGGCTGCCCCCGCGATCATCGGGTTGAGCAGCCCGGCGGCCGCCAGCGGGATCGCGGCCACGTTGTAGGCGAAGGCCCAGAACAGGTTCTGGCGGATGATCCGCAGGGTCGCCCGCGACACCCGCACCGCGGCCACCGCCGCGTCCAGGTCCGTGCGCACCAGGGTGATGTCGGCGGCCTCGATGGCCACGTCCGCCCCCGACCCCATGGCGAAACCCAGCCCCTGCGTGCCGGCCTGGGCCAGGGCGGCGGCGTCGTTGACCCCTGTCACCCACCATGCCGACCACCGCGCCCTGGGCCTGCAGGTCGGCGACGACGTCGCGCTTGTCGGCGGGCAGCACCTCGGCGCGCACGTCGGCGGCGCCGATCCCCACCTGAGCCGCCACGTGCTCAGCGGCCCGGGCGTTGTCCCCGGTCAGCAGCACCGGGCGGATCCCTCAGCTCGCGCAGAGCCGCCACCGCCGCCCGCGAGGAGGACCGCACCGTGTCCCGCACTACGAGAACGGCTACCGCCTGCAGCGGCTTCTTGTCGGCGTCTGCCCCAGCCTCGACGGCATCAGTGGTATCCGCCGCGCCAACCGCGACGACGACGGCGGTCGCCCCGGAGTCCTGGGCCCCTCCACAGCGGCCCGCACCGCCTCGGGAACCTCGGCGCCCATCTCATCAGCGAGCCAGCCCGGCCGGCCCACCGCCACCCGGCGCCCCTCCACCGTGGCGGACACGCCCCGGCCCTCATGGTTGGAGAAGCCGGTCGGTGCCGGCAGGTCGCCCAGGCGCTCGCGGGCGGCCGCCGTGATGGCCGCGGCGACCGGGTGCTCCGAGGCGGACTCGACCGCCCCCGCCAGGCGCAGCGCCTCGTCCCCGAGCGGGTTCAGGCTCGCGAGGGCGTCCTCCTGGCCGCTTGCGCCGGCGCCAACCTCGCCACTGCCGGCCGAGTCCGGGACTGCGATGACGTCGGCTCCGTTCTGCCCACCTCCCGGCAGGCATCGATCTCCAGGCTCATGCGCCCCTGGGTGACGGTGCCGGTCTTGTCCATGACCATTGTGTCCAGTGCCTGCGTCGACTCCAGCACCTCGGGGCCCTTGATGACCACGCCCAGCTGGGCGGCCCGGCCCGAACCGACCAGCAGCGCCGTCGGCGTGGCCAGCCCCAGCGCGCAGGGGCAGGCGATGACGAGCACGGCCACCGCCGCGGTGAAGGCCGCCTGCGGACTGTGGCCGGTGAGTAGCCACCCCGCCAGGGTCGCGGCCGACAGCACCAGGACGACCGGCACGAACACCCCCGAGACCCGGTCCGCCAGCCGCTGGACGGGGGCCTTGCCGGCCTGCGCGGCCGTCACCATCCGGCCGATCCGGGCCAGCGTCGTCCCCTCGCCCACGGCCGTGGCCCGCACCAGCAGGACGCCGGAGGTGTTGACGGTCGCCCCGGTGACGGCCTGCCCGGCCTCGACCTCGGTGGGCACGGACTCCCCGGTGAGCAGTGAGGCGTCCACGGCCGAGCGGCCCTCGACGACGACGCCGTCGGTGGCCACCTTCTCACCCGGCCGCACGAGGAACAGGTCCCCGGCAGCCAGCTCCTCGATGCTGATGCGCTCCTCGGTGCGCGTGGCCTCCGCGCGGGGCGAGCCGTCCTCATCGAGGACGTCGACGGCGTCGCGGCTGCCCGACGGCGAGGTGAGGACGACGCGGGTCACCTCCTTGGCGCCCAGCTCCAGCAGGGCGCGCAGGGCGTCGCCGGAGCGGTACTTAGCGCGCGCCTCCGCGTAGCGGCCCGCCAGGAGGAAGGTGGTCACCCAGGCGGCCGACTCGAAGTACATGTGGGCGGCGTGCCCCTGGGAGCGGGGCAGCAGCTCCATGCTCATGCGCATGCCGATGTGCCCGGCCCCGCCGAGCACCAGCGCCCACAGGCTCCAGGCGGTCGCGGCGATCACCCCGAGCGACACGAGCGTGTCCATGGTGAAGGCCCCGTGGCGCAGCGCCCGGAAGGCCGCCTTGTGGAAGGGCCAGGCCCCCCAGACCGCCACCGGCAGCGCCATGAGCGCCACCGTCCACTGCCAGCCCGGCATCTGGAGGGCCGGCACCATGGAGATCGCCATGATCGGCACCGACAGGATGAGGCAGTAGAGGAGCCGCAGGCGCAGGTCGGCGGCCCGTTCCACGTGCGAGGCGCCCAGGGTCGGTGCGTCCTGCCCGGAGGTGGGGCGGGGGGACGCGCCGCCGGCGCTGGCGGGAGCACCGGGGCGTGTCTCCGGCGATGCTGCCGCCATGGACAGCGTCGCGCGGCCGCCCGTGCCCTTGGCACTGCGCCGGCCTTCGGCCGAGCCGGGTGCGGACGGCCCCGACGCTGATGCTGCCGATGACACTGATGCTGCCGACGTCGTCGACGCGGGCTCGCCGGCCGGTGACGCCTCCGAGGCTGACGACTCCTCCGGTGAGGCGGTGTCCAGCAGGGCGCCGGTATAGCCGGCGCGGGCGACCGTGGCCAGGAGGTCATCGACGCTCACCGCGCTCGGGGCGGTGATGCGGGCCGACTCAGTGGCGAGGTTGACCGAGGCGCTCACGCCGTCGAGCTTGTTCAGCTTTTTCTCCACCCGGGCCACGCAGCTGGCGCAGGTCATGCCCCCGATGGAGAGGTTGACGGTGCGCTGCTGCCCGCCCGGTTCCCGGCTGGTCGTACTCATAGGAGCCTTCCGTGTCCGTGTCCGTGTGCGTGGCCGCCCGTCGACGTCCGGACCCCGGGCGACGGCGGGGAGACGTCCGGGCTCAGCGCTCGCGGACGTCGCGCTCGACGGCGTCGAGCGTGTAGTCCCCGGCCTCATCAATGGCCTCGGCCAGGGCCGTGTCCTCCAGGCGGATGTCGGAGAGCACGGTGACGGTGGACTGCCCGCCCTTGTTGAGCAGGACGGAGACGTCCTTGACGCCGTCGAGCGCCTCGAGCTCCTCGGTGACGTGGGCGACGCAGTGGCCGCAGGTGAGTCCGGAGACCTTGAGGGTGGTGGTGCGGTCGATGCCATCGGCGGTGAACTCAGTCATCTCTCACCCTTGGGAAGCGTGTGCGGAAAACGGGTGGATCGGAACGGGAACGAGACGGTCCGGCACGGGGCGGACCGCGCTGTTCAGGATCGTACGAGCCGGGCGATGGCGTCGGAGGCCTCGCGGATCTTGGCGGTGCCCTCCTCGTCGCCGGCCTGGGCGGCGTGCAGGACGCAGTGGCTCATGTGGTCCTCCAGCAGGCCGAGGCTGACGGCCTGCAGGGCCTTGGAGGCGGCGGAGATCTGGGTGAGGACGTCGATGCAGTAGACGTCCTCCTCAACCATGCGGGAGATGCCCCGGACCTGCCCCTCGATGCGGCGCAGGCGCTTGAGGTAGTCCTCCTTGGATCCGGTGTAGCCGGCCATCTCTCCTCCGTTGTCTCGGTCGGGATCGAACATACCCCCGGGGGGTAGATCGGTCAAGTACCCCCTAGGGGTATGTGGTCGGTGATGGCCGCACGGAGTGCGGGCGAGGCCGGCCCGATGGGTACGGAACCGGGACACGGGGAAGGGGGACGTGGGATGCTCGTGCCATGACCGCCGCTGCCCATGCCTCCCCTGGCCCCGCCGACCCCGATCTCCAGCTCGCCCAGGACCCGAGGGCGGGTGCTGGACGACTCATGGTGCTGGCCGGCAACCGTCCCGACCTGCGCGGCGTCATCGTGGACAACCCGGGCTGCTCCCCGGAGCTGCGCGCCTGGGTGAGCCGCATGGGAGGTGCTTCCGCCGGCTCCGGCCGCGGCGGGCGTCCCGGCACCGATGCGGGAGCGTCCCGGACGGACGGCTCTGGCGGCGTTGACAATGTTGGCGACGTTGACAACTCCGTGTCGCTGGCACCCACGGGCTGGGAGCCCTCCGACATCGGCCTGGGCGACGACCCCTTCGGCTCCGTCCTGGGTGACCCGCTCATGGGCTCACCGCTCTTCGACGACGCCGACGACCTGGGCCAGGAGCCCGCCTCCGCCGAGCCCGCCGGCGCAGCCGGTCGGAACGGGAAGGGAGGGCGGCGACCGTCGTCGAGCCGGAGCACGGCCAAGCCGCGCACCGGCCCCGCCCGCACCGCCTCGCGCACGGCCGCGGCCCGGGTCTCGCCGTCGCCCGTCCCGCCCCCGCAGCGGCCGTCAGTGACGATGCCGCCGCGACCGGCTCCGATGCCGCCTGGACGCTTCGCGCCGACGGCACCCTTCCCGGTGCCGGGGACTGCCGGGCCCGTCGGAGCCGCTCCGGGCCGGGCGGAGGACAACCCCTGGGCTGCGGGGGAAACGCCGGCCGCCGGTGCCCCGAGCGCCGCAGGCGCCCCCGGGGCCTCCTTCGGGGTGGGCGTTGACGACGCCCCGCCGTCCTTGCGGACCGCCAGGAGGCCGGCCCCGTCCTCGCAGCCCAGCACGAGCCCGGCCAAGGTCGTGGGCTGGGTCTTCTTCGTCCTCCTGTTCATCATCATCCGGGCCTGCAACGGCTGAGACGGGAGGGAGTCGGGGCCGGCACCCCAGAGGTCGGGTGGGCCTCAGCGCGCAGCGGAGCCCGGGGACGAGCCGCTCGGGGCGCTGGTGGCCGGGATGGTGATGGGGCTGTTGGAGGCGTAGCCGTGCTTGAAGGCCCACACCACGATCTCCAGGCGCGAAGCCGTACCCGTCTTGTGGAACAGGCCGGTGATGTGGGACTTGACCGTCGCCTCGGCGATGGCCAGCAGGGAGGCGATCTTGCGGTTCGAGGCCCCCTCGCACAGGAGGTGGAGCACGTCGCGCTCCCTCTCCGAGAGGTGGACGCTGCCGTCCGCGCCGCGCACGGAGGCCAGGGCGTAGTCGATGAGACGCGTCGTCGGCGTCGGAGCCACGACCTTCGCCCCGGAGTGGACCGTGCGCACCGCTGCGATGATCTCCTCGGCCGGGGCGCTCTTGAGCAGGAAGCCGCTGGCGCCCGCCCCCAGGCCCTGCAGGAGGTCCTCGTCGGTGTCCACCGTGGTCAGCAGAATGACCCGGGTCGACGGCGAGAGGCGGAGCACCTCCCTGGTCATCTCCACGCCGTCCATGTGCTCCATGTGGACGTCGGTGATGAGGACGTCGACCTGGTGCGACTGCAGAAACCGCAGGACGGCCCGCGGTGAGCGTGGTTGCGGTGAGGACCTCGAGGTCCTCGACATCAGAGAAGTAGGACTCCAGATGGGCCAGGGCCATCGCGTCGTCGTCGACCAGGGCCAGGCCGACACGATCGGGAGAAATCTGGGAAGACATGAGTCTCCTTGGGCAGATGTGTGCAGCCCGCGGTCAGTGGGGGCGCGGCCTGCTGGGAACAGTGAACAAAAATACCTGAAAAAAAGGAGATTCGCCGTGTAAACGCTCCGAGACGCGCCCCGACCAAAGGTGGACAGAGCCAGCCGAATGGCGAATGAAGCAGTAGATCAAAGGCCGATGCGAGGCCCCATTGGATTCCGGCAGGCTCTTGGCCAACGGCACTTCCCCAGTGTGCCTCCTCTGTCGTTCCCAGGAAGGAGGGTCCGTGTACCGCTCTGCGCTCATTGAGGGCGTCGCGCCACCACTGGCTCGTGCTGCGTCACTCGAGTCTCCCTTCGGCCTGGTTTCCCGTTCCACCGAGCTGCCCCAAGCGGCCGGAGAGCCGGTCTTCGCGATCTGGACCGGTCTTCTGGGTGATCCTCTGAGGCGCTGAGGTCACAGCGCACCTGGAATCACCGTGCCGAGGCGGGCAACTTCGACGGGGCCGGCGGGGCCATCGACGCCGATCGCGCCAGACACATCGCGATCGTGGAGACGATGGAGCGCTACTCCAGCTGCTCATGGACGGAGGAGGAGCTGGTGTGGGACACCCCCGCCGGTCTCGGCGAGGCCGCGATCGGACCGGAACGCTGGCCGGCGTGCTCGGCCACCGAGCTGGCGGACCCCGACTGCGGGCTCATCGCCTCAGACCCCCGCGTCCCCCTGCGATGGGTGCGCGGCTGGTCCCCTGACCCGCGGCCGAGAGGTCTTCGTCCCAGCGGTGCTGACATACCTCAACTTCCCGGTGCGCACCCCTCCGAGCAGTTCGTCAACCCCATCTCCACCGGCACTGCCGCGCACTCCGACCTGCGCGAGGCGGTCCTGGGGGGCCTGCTCGAGGTCATCGAGCGCGACTCCATCGCCCCTGACCTGGCTCCAGCGCCTGCGCCTGCCCGCGGTCGCCGTCGACCCCGACACCCCTGGGCGAGGTCGCCGCCGAGTACCACCGGGTGGGCACCTCCACCGAGCTGGAGACCCACCCTGTTCGACGCCACCACCGACTACGGCGTCCCCACCCTCTACGCCGTCCAGACCTCGCAGGTCGACCCCGAGCTGGCCCAGGTGGTGGCCGCCACCTGCGATATCGACCCGCAGCGGGCGCTGGCCAAGATCCACCGCGAGCTCGCCTCCCTGCGCATCGCCCTGCGCAGCCACGCCCGCGGCCCGCGCGCCCAGGAGATCAAGGGCAGGACCTCACCGTGGTCGGTGGCGCCCTGGCCGACGCCGAGTTGTCCATGCGCCACGTCTTCGACTTCCTCCTGGAGGGGGAGCGGCCCGTCCACGCCCTCAATGGGATCGGCACCCTCACGGCACCGTCGGCCGGCGCCGGCGGCAGTGGCGGCCCCGACGGCAGTGGCGGCCCCGATCCGCTCGAGCAGGTCGTCGCCAACCTGGAGCGGGCCGGCGCCGAGGCGATCGTCGTCGACATCACCACCGATGAGGCCCGCCAGGTCGGCATGCACGTCATCAAGGCCCTCATCCCCGAGGCCATGCCCCTGTCCTTCAGCCACCACGCCCGCTACCTCGCCACGCCACGCCTCTACCAGGCGCCCCGGGCGATGGGGCTGACCGTCCACGACGAGGAGGGGATCAACCCCGTCCGCCAGCCCTTCGCCTGAGCCATGAGCACGACGTCCGCACCACCATCCACCTCACCGACCGACTCCCAGGAGCTCCGACCCGACATGAGCATGACGCCGCCCGCGCCGGCCGCGCAGCCGGCACAGCAGCCGGCACCGCAGGCCCCCACGGGGCCGGTGACGGCCTACCTGCCCCAGGGCGGGTTCGCGCGCGCCGTCGCCGCGCGGCTCGCCGGGGACGGCGACGTCGTCGTCCCGGTCGACCAGGGGCTGGTCAGCGCCTACATCCCCTACGCCGACCGCGCGGTTCTCATCGCCGACCCCGACCAGTCCGGACTGCGCGAGGACCTCGACACCCTCTCCTTCACCCGGGGCATGCCCTCCCTGGGCCTGGAGCTGTTCCCCACCGAGCTGCGTTGCGGGCCGCTCGTGGTCCCCGGCCGCAGCGCCTGCTACCGCTGCTACGACCGGCGCCGCCGCCAGCACGGCTACCGCTCCCCTGCCCCCCGAGGTCTCTTCCGAGCACGGCCCGCTGGAGCAGGCCTACGCCCACCACCACGTGCTCCTGGGCGCCGGCCTCATCTCCCTGGCCCTGCAGGCCCTGGACGCCCCCGGTCCCCAGGACCCGGCCCCGACGGACGCCGACGTCGCACCGATCGGCGGACAGGTGTGGACCATCGACCTCGTCTCCGGCATCACCACCTGCTCGCCGACCGTGGCCGTCGACCGCTGCGAGACCTGCTCGGGCCGCTACGAGGGCGGCCGCGACGGCCTGCCCGCGCTCGCGGCCCTCTTGCCCGAGCGACGTGGGGAGGTGGCCTGAGATGGCCGGGAACGATACGGGTTCCGTCATGCGCGCCGGCGATGTCGGCCGCGCCGCCCGCCGCGACCTGCAGTTCCGCATCCCCCGCAGACCCGTGGTCCGGCTGGGGCTGAGCGCGCGGCCCGACGAGAACGGCTGGATCATCGACGGCGCCCGCAAGAGCCAGGTCCTGGGCGGCGCCTTCGCCCGCGAGCACATGGGCCCCCTGCTCCAGGCCTGCGACGGCACCCGCACCCTCGACGAGATCGGCGAGGTCACCGGCATCGGCCCCCAGGCGGCCTTCGAGGCCGTCTCCCTGCTGTGGACCGGCGGCATCGTCGAGGAGGGCGACACCGAGCCCGCCCCCGGCGACCCGGCGCCCGAGCTGGCCCGGTTCCTCTCCCGCCTGGGCGACTCCACCGGCGTCAACGACTCCTGGCAGGACGCCGCCCGCCGCCTGGCCGCCGCCCGGGTCGCCGTCGTCGGGGACACCGAGCTGGCCGGCGAGATGGTGTCCGCCCTGGAGCCCACCCTGCCCGAGGTGCGGCTCGACAGCGCACCCCGCCGGGGGGACACGCTCACCGTCCTCATCGAGACCGTCGAGTCCGCGGCCCGCTCCCAGGAGGTGGCGCGCCGCTGCCGGGAGGAGGGCATCGCGCTGCTGCGGGTGCGCGCCGAGCAGGAGGCGGTGACGGTCGGCCCCTACGTGGACGAGGCCTTCTCGCCCTGCCTGGCCTGCGCGTGCGCCGACGAGCCCGACCTCGGCCCCCGCCCCGAGGCCGCCCGCCGCGACATCGTCATCGGCCTGGCCTCCCGGGCCGTGGCCGCCCTCATCGCCCGCGCCACCGTCACCCACCTTCCCGGGGACGCCCGGCGCACGGACCTGGCCACCTTCACCTACTCCGACCGCCCGGTCGTCTCCCGCCCCGGCTGCCCCGTCTGCGCGGTGGCCGGGCGGGGCGAGGAGCCGGTGCCGGTGGCGCCCTCGGCCCCCGTGGGGGCCCGCTACGAGCAGTCCGTGGCCATCCCGCCGGCCGCCTTCGTCGACTCCAAGGGTCACCAGCAGCACTACAAGCCCTCCAACCTGCGCCTCCAGCGAGAGTTCCGCGACTGGCCGGTCTGCCCGCGCACGCCCCCTGCCGCCCGCCGACCTGAAGCGCCTCGACCAGCCCCTGGCCGATCGTGCACCCGCTCACCGATGACGGCGCCGAGCCCGACGTCGTCACCCGCCCCACCCCTGTCCGAGCTCGCCACGATCCTGGCGCTGTCGGTCGGTGTGCGCGAGCCGCTCGGTACCGAGCCCACCGGCCAGGAGCGGGCCGAGGTCGCCCAGACCCCGCTGAGCGCCAAGCTGCGCCGCTGGACGGCCGCCGGCGGCAACATCGGCTCGGTGACCGCCTACGTCCTCGTCCCCGAGCGCGGGCGGGTGGGCCACGAGGCGAAGGGGGCGGCCGGGCAGCGGCCGGCCCCGGGCACCTACGTCTACATCGAGCGCGACCACGCCCTGGCCCTCATCGGGCCCGCCCCCTCGGCGGCGGACACGGGCACGGAGCCCCTGCCCGACGGCGTCGGCGCCCGGATCGTCCTGACCGGCAACGTGGACAAGGTGGCCCGCAAGTACTTCTCCTTCGCCCTGCGCATTGCGGTCCAGGACTGCGGCTGCTCCTTCGAGGTCATCCGCCTCGTCGCCGACGCCCTGGGGGTGCCGCTGCGCGCCCGCGCCCGCTGGGACGAGCAGCGCATCGCCCGGGCGCTGGGCACCGACCCGGCCCGGGAGCCGGCCTGCATCGTCGTCGACCTGGGAGGCAGCCGTGCGTACTGACTCGAGACGCTGCGCGAGCTCATCGCCGGATTCTCCGCCGGATCGGACGCCCGCCCCGCCGAGCCGACCTCCGACGGCCTGGCCGCGTGCCGCCCGCGCCCGCCGCTGGACTGCCAGGGGCCGGATGCGCTCGCCCTCGGCCCCCAGGAGTCCTACCCCTACAGCCTGCACGAGACCTTCGAACGCCGCTCGTCGTCGACCGGCTACGGCACCGAGCTGCTTGAGGCCGAGCCCCTCCTGGCGATGGTGCGCGACGCCCTGGCCGACGACGCGAGCACCTGGGGCCAGGACGCGGCGTCCTGCCCCCTGGAGCCCTTCGTCCTCCTCCTGCGCCCGCGCGGGGCCGAGCCCGGCATCTACCGGGTGCGGCTCGACGGTGTCGACCTCGTCCGCCCCCTGCCGCAGGCCGAGGAGATCGAGGGCATGGCGGTGCAGAAGGAGTTCGCCCGCGCCGGCGCCATCGTCTCGGTGGCCGCCAACCTCGATCAGGCCGACACCTGGGGCGGGGCGGCCGGCTACCGCTTCACCATGAGCCGCAGCGCCGCTCTCATCTACTCGCTGCACCTGCGCGCCGTCGCCCGGGGACTGGTGGGGACGGTCTTCGCCGGCTTCGCCACCTCGGCGGTGCGTCACCTGCTGGACTCCGACGGCGTCAGCCGCCACCAGATGTTCGCCGTCACCATCGCCAGCCCGCTGACAGAACCGCCCGATGAGGCCCGATGAGGCGGCCGGCTAGCCCCGGCCCACCAGCCGCGAGCGCCCCTGACCGCCGTCGGCCATACGGACCCAGAACTGCATACCGCGTCACAGAGTCCCACAGACCACCCCGTTCGCGGGGTTGGGGCCCGGTCCCGGCAGACCGGACCCCCGGGGCCCGAACGGGCCCCGCTCCTGCCCACAAGACATCTGAGAGAAGGAGGTGAACAGCATATGACGAACAGCTCGATTGATCTCACCCTCGCCGACAGTGACTTCGGCGTCGAGGAGCTGCCCGAGGGCAACGCCCTGGGTTGTGCCTTCAGCCACGCCAGCGCGTCCTGCCCGGCCAGCGCCGCCTCGGCCTCGTGCCCGGCCAGCGCCGCCTCGGCCTCGTGCCCGTCCTGCGCAGCCAGCGCATCGACGACGTCCTGCTGACGACCCCATGGTGGCGGGTAGGGGACCGGGGTCTCCTGCCCGCCACTAGCGGTACCCCGGAGCCCCGCGAACCGACCTGAGGGAGCCACGAGCCCACGATGAGCACGACGACGAGCCCGCCGACGAGCCCTGGTAGCCCCCCGACGTCTCCGATCCCGCGCCTGCGCCGCGGCGTGAGCCTCATCGTCGGGATGGACGACCAGCCGATGCTGTTCGACTCCGACTCGGGCAAGTACCACAGGCTCGGCGCGGCCGCCGCCTTCATCGTGGGCCAGTTCGACGGGGTGCGCCCCCTGCCGACCATCATCGAGGAGCTGCCCCAGGACATCGACGAGGCGGGCGCCCAGCGCATCACGGGTCTGGTCGACAACCTGCGCGACAAGGGCCTCCTGGCGGGCGGCGAACCCGCCCCCGCCGTCCCTGAGGCCCCGGTGCGCACCAGGCGCACCCGCGGACGCCACACCGCCCAGCCCCGCCAGGCCCGCCACCTCAAGGTCGAGAGGCCCCGCCGCAGCGGGGGCTGGTGGCTGCCCCGCATCATCATCGCCCGCAAGTACCACCGGATCGTCGCCCCGATCGTCACCCTGCTCCAGCGCCTACCGGCCCCCGCGCTCAGCTGGGTCTTCCTGGCACTGGCGGCCTGCGGCTACGCGGCCGGGGCCATGGTGCTCAGCTCCCTGGCCGGTGGGCCCCGCCCCGGTGTCCTGGTCCTCGTCACGGCGGTGGCGATCCAGCTGGTGAGCATCCTGCTGCACGAGTCCTGGCACGCCATCGTCGCCGGCTACCTGGGCACCCCCATCCGGGGACTGGGGGTGGCGCTCATGTTCTGGGCGATCCCCATCGCCTACGTCGACCGCACCGACTCCTACCGGGTGCGCTCCCGGAGCGGACTGACCATGCTGGCCTGGCCGGCATCTTCTCCGACGGCGTCGTGTGCGGCCTGGAGGCGGCCATCGCCTGGGCCTCGACGGGAACGGTGCGCCAGGTCGCCTTGACCCTGTGCGCCTTCCAGCTCACGATGCTCGTCACCAACCTCAACCCCCTCACCCAGTCCGACGGCGTCGCCGCCATCGAGGCGGCCACCGGCTCGGTCAACCTGCGCGGGCGATCCATGTTCGTGCTGCGCTGCGTCCTGAGGCGCCAGCCCCTGCCGCCCGCCCTGGCCGTCATGCGGCCCGCGGTGCGCTGGGGCTACTTCATCTACGGGCTGGCGTGCTCTCTTCTCGGACTGCTGGCCTTCGTGATGAGCATTGTATGGATAGGCTACTGGCTGTACGCCCTCGTGAAAGGTTTCCTCCTATGACGCAGCCGGTTCTCTCTCGTGCCGGTGCCTCCCCCTCCCGACAGCCACAGCCGCAGCCCGTATCCGCCGTGACCCCCGGGGAGCCCATCCCGTCCGCTCCGTCCTCCGCCGTACCAGCGTCGGTACCGGCATCGGAGCCGGAGCCCCCGGCCCTGGCCCAGCCCGCCGTGGCCCTGCCGACCCTCGTGCGTCTGGGCGGGCTCCCGGTGCGGGCCGTCCCCGAGACCAGCGCCGCCGTCATCGGCAACCTGGACTACCTGCGCCGGCTCGACGAGGTGCTCGACGGCGCCGCGAAGCAGCTGCTCGACCCGCTCTACGAGATCGTCCCCACCCTGGACAAGACCGAGCGCCGCCCGGTCCTGCGCGCCAAGCGCCGCGTCTTCCAGGGGCGCGCCACCGGCCTGTCCGAGGAGGTCCTGGCCGCCCTGCCCGCTGAGCTGCGCGCGCTGCTGGAGCGCTGGGACGCCCTGGTGGCCCGCAAGGAGGAGACCCGCGCGCGCCTGGCCGTCCTGGTCGACGTCGACCTGGACCGCAGCCGCGAGCTGCTGGCGGCCGGCCTCGACGAGCCCGGCTACCAGGAGGCCCTGGCGATCGCCGCCCCGGCCCTCATCTCCACCCTGGCCGCCCGCGGTCGCAGGCTCGAGGACCCCCGCGTCCTGCGCACCCTCTACACCCTGGCCACCCGGGCCGCCCTCAAGACCAGCCCCTTCTCGGGGCTGACCACCGTCAACGAGGCGGGCCGGCCCTCCACCGGTCGCAGCCACCGCATGGTGGCCACCCACCTGGCCTACCGCATCCTGAGTACCACCGCCCAGGACCTGGCCCCTGACGGCGCCCTCTACCTCGAGCCCGCCCCCGTGCGTCGGGCCTACAGCGCCGATCCCGGTCCAGGCACGGCCGGCGCCTACGGCCAGTACCCGCCCAGTGAGGCCGAGGCGGAGACGCTGACCGTCCTCGGCGAGCACGAGTACGGCAACGGCATGGTCTTCCGCCAGGAGAGTGTCCAGCCCGCCCGCTGGCTCCAGGAGACCCACGACGCCCTGACCGGCGGCGGCATGCACGCCGTGCTCAGCGTGCGCGACGCCTGCGAGCGCGTGGGCGGCGCCGACCCCCGCCTGCGCCTGGAGCGGCTGCTGGCCTCCGGCGCCATCGTGCCGCACGTGCCCTGGTACCGCGGGGAGAACCCCTTCCCGCTGCTGGCCGCCTCACTCTCACCGGAGCAGCAGCGCCAGTGGGGCAAGGACCTGGCCTGGCTGGCCCGGCTCGACGACGCCGTCGGCGCCGCCGACGGGCCCGGCCGCGCCGAGCTCCTCAACCGCACGGTGCGCCTGGCCGAGCGCGTCTTCCCCGACGGCGAGCTCGGCGAGCGCCCCAGCGGCTTCCTCTACGAGGACCGCGAGTCCACCCGCAGCTGGGTCGACCCCCTCGAGGACGCCCCCTTCGAGCAGGACGTCAAGACCCTGGGCGAGCTCGCCGACCCCTGGGTGGCCCGCTCCCACATCTACGACCTCATGGTTGCCCGCTTCGTCTCCCTGTTCGGAAACGGCGGGGTGTGCAAGGACCCGCTGGCCTTCTTCATGACCATCGCCCACGCCCCCGACGGCGACCAGGAGATGCTGCGCGCCGCCGGGCTCGACTACGCTGCCGGCCCCGATGAGGAGCGCGCCGCCCTGTCCGGCGGGCACTCCGGCTCGCCCAGGCACCTGGGCGCCTTCCTCCAGCCGGTGGCCCCCAGCGCCCGGACCTACGCCGCCGGCGGGGGCCTGACCGTCGTCAACGCCTTCACCAACGCCAACGGCTCGCTCCAGGCCCGTTTCCACCGGCTCCTGGGCTCCGGCTTCCGGGAGCGCCTGGCCACACGGATCCGCACCGCCTGGGGCACCGAGCGGGTCCTGGAGATCCAGGCCAGCACCGAGTGCAACACCGGTCAGGCCGTCTCCTGCGGACTCCTGCCGCCGCTGGGCCTGCCCGGTGAGCCGGGAGCGCCGGACGCGGTCCCCCTCAGCTCCCTGCGGCTCGTCCACGACCCGGCCACGAGCACCCTGTTCCCTGGCCGACGACGACGCCGGGCCCGTGGGACTGGCCTACCTGGGCCTGACACCCCAGTACCTCCTGGGCGGCTACCTGTCCTGGCTGGTGCTGCTGAGCGACCCGTGGTCCCGGCTGCCCCCGTTCGCGGACCACTGGACCAGCCGCCGTCGGGACCTGAACGGGCCCCTGCCCGACGAGGTGACGCACGCCGAGCGGACCGTGGCCGGCCGGCTGGTCACCCGGCGCGAGTCCTGGACCTTCCCGGCCGACCGGATCGCCCCGCTCATGGACCGCGACCTGACCACGACCCTGCTGCACATGGACGACCTGCGCAAGCAGTGGGACATACCGACGGAGGTGTTCGTTCACCAGCACATGCCCTCCCAGGGCGCCACCTTCGACCAGCACAAGCCCCGCTACGTGGACCTCACCTCGCCGGTCTCGCTGCTGGCGCTGCGCGGCTGGATCGACCCCGGCGCCGCCCACATCAGCTTCGTCGAGGCCCTCCCGGCCCGCGGCCAGGCCCTGGGACTCACCCAGGACGGCGAGCCGACGGTGGCCGAGTACCTGGTGGGGCTCCAGTGGCCCAAGAACCTGGGAGGCATGGGATGAGCGCCCACGACGACGCCCAGTCCAACCGGCGCGAGCAGCGCAACCAGCCCAGCCGGCTCATCCGCTCCCGCAGGCTGCGCTGGCTCGGGGGGCGCTCGCGGGCCGGTGAGCAGGCGGAGCGCGCTGGGCAGCCCGATCAGTCCAGCCAGTCCATTCAGTCCGAACCGTCCGGCCAGGGAGGCGTGACTCCGCAGGCGGGCGGCTCGATCCCGGGGATCCAGCCCCTGGAGATGGCGGCCGCCGACTTCGGCAACCTGCGCGCCCAGCACAGCTCGATGCGTCAGCGGGGGGGCGGCGCCGGCCAACCAGCATGAGGGGGTCGGCTGGCTGTATGCGCGGATCTACTGCGCCGGCGGGGACGACACCGACGTCCTGCTGCCCGAGGTCGCCCAGTGGCTGGCCCGGGCCCGCGGCCAGTGGGACATCCGTTCGGCGCACTTCCTGCGCTTCGTCGACTTGCGCGGCCACCACATCCGGTTGCGGATCAAGGCCGTTGAGGGCGTTCTGGATGAGGCCTACGCGAGTATGCGCGAGCTGGGGGCCGTGGCCCAGCAGGCCGAGGCGCGCACGGTCGAGCGTCTCGTCTCGGACCCGATGACCGGGGGGATCGGCGCGAGCCGGCCCGGTATCGCCTTCGGTGTCTACAGTCCCGAGTACGACAAGTACGGGGAGTGGCCGGCGTGGAGGAGGCCGAGCGCCACTTCTATGTCTCCAGCCGATGGTGCCTGGACCACCAGGTCTGGCAGATCCCGAGGCCGGTGCCGCGGGCGGCCCTGGCGGCGCGGTTCCTGGCGCTGGCGGCCCGCAGTGCGCCGCTGCCCGAGGCCGAGCTGCTCTCCGCCCACCTGCGGATGTGGGGATCACGGCTTCCCGCGCACCTGCGCGACGGCAGCGCCCTGGGGCCGATCGTTCAGCAGCTGCTGGAGGTCATCGAGTTCCAGTTCGATGAGATCCCGTCCTGGAGCCAGGCGGCCGGTGCCATCGGCGAGCTGGCCGACGACGCCGGGCGCGCCATCGGAGTCATGGGGGCGGGCACCGGTGGGCGCCGGGCCCTGGACCTGCTGCACATCGACGTCAACCGGCTCGGCCTCAACCCGGCCGAGGAGTGCGTCGCCGGGCTGTGCGCCCGCCAGCTCCTGACCGGGGGCGCCGTGCCCCCGGCCCAGCCCTCAGCCGCCGTCGGGTAAACGCGCGCCGCCCTGCTCCTGAAGCCTGAAGCGCGCCGAAGTGTCCATGAGAAGGGCCCTGATTGTCGATGAAGGGCCCGAAAGTGTCCATGAAGTGTCGATGAAGTGTTCATGAAGGGCCGCAGAGTGTCGATGAAGGACCGGAAGTGTCCACGGTGCTGACATCAACACCGCGCTGACCTCCCAGCCTGAGAAGAAACCCCGGGATTCCAACGATCTGTGCCAGGCACTTCGAGGGCTGGCGCGCTGATGTCAGCGCTGTGGATACTGGGCCATTGCCGGACCCGCTGGCGCGCCCTCAGTCGTCCAGATGGGAGATGACTTTGGCGGGCCCGCCCATCAGGCGCGGCGGTACGTGGTGGTGGTGTCACCTCGACGGCCGTCTTTCTCAACGAATCCGGCCTCCTCGAGATGTTTGAGCGCGTACGTCACCTGGCGCGGTGACAGGTCTGTGGCCTCGACGATCTGCTGGCGCGTGCGCGGCCCGTCCTCGAGGCTGGCCCAGACGGCGGGCGTGTTGGTGGACAGGGCGGAGATCTCTGGGGGAACAGCTATGTTTGTGGTGTCGGAAGTCGGTCGAGTGCTGTCGGAGGCAAGAACGTAGGAGGTGGAGCCGCGTTGTCCTTGGGCCTCGGCGTAGCCCCGGTTCACCAGCTCCTGGAGCTGACGACGGGCCTGCTGGGAGTCGCAGCCGAAGCGACGGCGATAGGAGGAGTTCGTCCACGACTTTCCGTGCCGCATCTCGACCAGTGCGTGGCGCTGCTCGATGCCGAGGCCCTGGGCTTCAAGGCCGGACAACCAGGTGAGATCCTCAGGTGAGAGGAGCGCGCTTCGGGGAAGCAGAGCCGTGAAGCGCACGCCGGTGTCCTGAAAGCGGACGGGTTCCATGTCTGCCTCTCGCAGGGCGCGACGGACCTCCCGAATACCGGAGCCCAGGCCTTCGATCACGCGCCGTCCCTCGTGGTCCGTGGCGAAGGTGCAGATGGTGTAGAGGTGCTCGTTGACCGCAGACTTCCCGTCTCGTGTGCCGAGCTGATCCACGCTCAGCCCCCACAGACCACCTGGGCTGGAGATGACGAGGCGGTCGTGCAGCAGACGAATCTCAATCCCCTTCGACAGCGCGGGCTCGGAGAGGTCTCGGTGGACGAGAGCGTTGGCGATGAGCTCACGAACCGCGACGAGTGGGAACTCGTGGACATCGCGGCCATGTCCGTCATCCCCGAACTGGATGCGTGTCTGCGTGGTGCGTGCGACCCAGTCAACGGCGTCGGCGAGCATCTGAGGCAGGGGGCCCGCGATCGTGAGCCGATCTGTTGCCCTGACCGCGTCATTCGTGTCGGTGACGGCGGCTGTGATGGACAGGCCGGGGAACTGCCTCTGGGGATAACGGCCCAGCGCGTACAGCCCTGCCCGGGTCGCCTCTCCGTCCTCGGTGAGGATGTTCAGGTTGAGGAGGACCTCGGTATCAGACTGTCCGCCGAGCGCGGTGGAGCCGGCGCGAACCGCTCGGAGAAAGCGCTGAACCAGATCGTTGTCGAGGCTGTCGATGGAGGTGCCGGGAACGGCAACGGAGTCCTGCCGAGGACGTTGGTGGCGCAGAAGGAGCTGCTGCTCCTCCTGCTGCGACATGCGGTAGTCGCCGTCGTACTGGCGGAGGTACGCCGCCCCCGTCTCCCTCCACCGGCATGGCTTGCTGTTGACGGGAACTTCCTGCACGTTGGCGGCGACGACGGTCTTGCCCTCAACGGTGATGGCGTGCGTATCGACAGCGATCTCGGTGGAGAAGCCCTGACGAGCCTGGGAGATGAGGGCCTGCTGGAGCTCGTGCGGGTCCTGGACTCCGACGACGGACACCGGATCCTCGCCGACACCCAGGAGGATGGTGCCGCCTCCAGGAAGATTCGCGAAGGCCGACAGTGTGGGACCGAGGGCGTTGCGGGAGTACTCGGAGAATGTCTTCGCCTCGATCTCAAGGCAGTCGCCGCCCTCCAGTGCCAAACGAGCGAGGGCTTCCGTGAGGTCAGTCAGATCGACAATCACATGTCAATTGTACATGAAGTGTCGATGAAGGGTCCATGAGAAGGGCCCTGATTGTCGATGAAGGGCCCGAAAGTGTCCATGAAGTGTCGATGAAGGACGTCATGTGTCCATGAAGGGGATGCCTTCCAGCCGACGGTTCCGGCGCCATCGGTTGATCGGCCGGCGGGCTCTCAGTCGTCCAGGTGGGAGACGAGCTCGGCGGCCAGGCCCGTGTAGGTGGCGGGCGTCAGGGCCAGCAGTCGCGCCTCGACGTCGTCGGGCATGCCGAGCCCGGAGATGAACTCGCGCATGCCCTCGGGCGTGACCTTCTTGCCGCGGGTGAGCTCCTTGAGGCGCTCGTAGGGGTCGGCCATGCCGGTCGCCCCGGCGACGGCGGCCGCCCGCATTGCCTGCTGGACGGGCTCGCCGAGCACCTCCCAGGTGGCGTCGAGGTCCTCGTCCAGGCGGTCACGGTCGACGTCGAGCCCGGCCAGGCCGCGGCGGATGTTGTCGACGGCCAGCAGCGAGTGCCCCAGGGCCACGCCCACGTTGCGCTGCGTGGTGGAGTCGGTGAGATCGCGCTGGAGGCGGGAGGTGACGAGCGTGGCGGCCAGCGTGTCCAGCAGCGAGCAGGAGATCTCCAGGTTGGCCTCGCCGTTCTCGAAGCGGATCGGGTTGACCTTGTGCGGCATGGTCGACGAGCCGGTGGAGCCCTGCGCGCTCAGGCGCTGGTGGAAGTAGCCCAGGGAGATGTAGGTCCACACGTCGGTGGCCAGGTTGTGGGCGATCCGGTTGAAGCGGGCGACGTCGGAGTAGAGCTCGGCCTGCCAGTCGTGGGATCGATCTGGGTGGTCAGCGGGTTCCAGGTCAGGCCCAGGTGCTCGACGAAGCCGCGGCCCACGGCCTGCCAGTCGGCGCCCGGCACGGAGACGACGTGCGCGCCGAAGGTGCCGGTGGCGCCGTTGATCTTGCCCAGGTACTCGGTGACCTCGACGCGGTGCACCTGGCGGCGCAGGCGGTGGGCCAGGACCGCCAGCTCCTTGCCGAGCGTGGTGGGGGTGGCCGGCTGGCCGTGGGTGCGGGCCAGCATGGCGGCGTCGGCGTACTCGTGGGCCATGGCGGCCAGGTCCTCCACCAGGCCGCGGGCGGCCGGCAGCCAGATCTGCTCGATCGCGGCGCGGATGGTCAGGGCGTAGGAGAGGTTGTTGATGTCCTCGCTGGTACAGAAGATGTGGACGATCTCGCCGACTGTGGGCAGCACGGTGGGGCCGCCGTCGACGCCGACGACGTCGGGGGACTGGGCGGCCGCGGCCAGGCGCCGCTTGAGGAGGTACTCGACGGCCTTGACGTCATGGCGGGTCTCCGCCTCGATGGCACCGAGCTCGGCGATCTCCTCGGCCCCGAAGTCCTCGACGACGCCGCGCAGGTAGGCCTTCTCGGAGTCACTCAGGCGGGGGGCGCCGGGCAGGACGCCGCCATCGGTGAGGTGTATGAGCCACTCGACCTCGACCTGCAGGCGGGCCCGGTTGAGGGCGGCCTCGGAGAGGTGGTTGACCAGCGGTGCGGCGACGGCGCGGTAGCGGCCGTCCAGGGGGCCCAGTGCGATGGCGGGGGAGACGGTGGAGAGATCGACCATGCCGCTCATTGTGGCAGGTTGCCGCCGATCTCTGCGAGGGGGAGCCTCCGGGGTGGTGATGAAGACAGGATGCTCAGAGAGCGTGGAGAAGCCGTACCGACTTCCTTAAGATAGTCTTCTCTCGTTGCGATGCCAGAGGAGTCCCATCGTGGTCAGCACACATTATGGCGGTGAGGTGGAACTTCTTCGCAGTCATTACAAGGGGCTGCCCAACGATGAAAGCCTGGTCGCCTTCGTGGATGAGTCCTATCGCCTGCCCGGGGAGGCGAAGCCTGGTGAGTCGCCTTTCTACACAATGACGGCGGTGCTGCTGCGTCGGAAGGATCTACTCGGTACCCGTGAGGATCTCACGCGCATTGCTGACGGGGACTACTGGCACACTGTTGAGTTCGCTCAGCGCGCGGAAGGGCGAGACAAGATCGCCGACATGCTCGACTATCTGGCCAGCTACAAGGACACATGCGTTATCTCGGTGCACAGTTCTCTTGGAACGGAAGGTGACGCGAAAAGCATGCGCCAAGCGTGTTTGCACACGTTGGTGGTGGCGCTGGCTGGTTCGGGCCCTGATGAAGGTGTCACATGGTCGCCGGTGTCCATGTTCGTCCTCGAGAGGCAGCGTGCCATCAAGGACGCGGATCGAGACCTGTACACGATCAAGCAGGCGCGTAGGCGCGGGCTTGTGCCTCGTCATACTATTGTGAAGCACGTGTCGCCAGCGATCGAGCACCTATTGTGGCTTCCGGACATGGTCTCCCATACCTATCGTCGCTACATCACACACGGCGACCAGCAGGTTCTTCGGCTCGATGATCAGACCGTCACCTTGGAAGCTTCAGGAGGAACAAGCGACCCCCTGGGTGCCGCAGCATATCACCAGGGGGTAAGCTCGCAGTTCCCGTAGGAAGTGCGGAGTCTTTGCTCACTACAATTTATACCCGTAGGCGCTGTCGTGCGCAAGACCTGGGCCTATTCGGCGAGGGGAGCCTCCGGGGTGGTGATGAAGACGGGCTGCGGGGCGGGCTTGCGCTGGCGGTAGGCGTTGACGACGACGTAGAGCAGGATCCCGGCCGCCGGCAGATTGACGGCGGCGACGGCGTCGTGGTTGTAGAGGCCGTGGCCGAGCAGGGCGATCGCCAGTCCGAGGCCGATGGCGCTCAGTACCGGGATCGGTGGCCCGGGGATGGGGCGGGCCGGCTCAGCCTGCTGCACGTGCTGGGCCTGGAGCATGATGAGGCTGACCGTCAGCAGGCTCAAAGGCGTCAGGAGGGAGGTCTCCCAGCCGAAGAAGGCGCTGCCGAAGGTGAGGACCAGAACGGTGGTGGCAAGAGTGGAGACGAGAGGAGGGAGGAGTCGCATACTAGTGACCTCGTGGGCGGATATCATGGGGAGTGGTACGACCAGGCAAATCCTGCCGGATTCTTGTGGTGTTTTCAACAAGTGGCCCGTCATCGTTGACGGGGAGCACTACCCGGTTGCCGTCAACCTACACGGCAGGTCGGTCCCGCATCCCTAAAATTGGCTCTGACCAGCGAAAATGCAATGGCTCTGTGATGCCATAGGTGCTGTGCCGCCCAGAGATCACGAGCCCGTGGAGGGAGTGTGGATGTCGACGAGACCGGCGGTCAGACGGCTGGTGGGGGAAGACCTGGCCAGTGAGCAGATGCTGGCCCTTATGCGCGAGGCCGCGGGACTGCCCGACGCCGAGCTACGTAGGATCCTCACCGAGGAGCTGGCTGTCGTGGAGGTTGTGGGCACGGGTCCGCAGGGTGCGCCCACCTCTGTGGCCGCCTACGTGTCTCGACCCGATGGCGTCGTGCTGGAGTACATTGCCGTGGCTCCGGGGCTACGTGGCGACGGAATCGGGCGGGCGCTCGTTGATGCTCTTGTCAGTGTGTCTGGGCAGGTTGTCGCCGAGACCGACGATGACGCCGTCGGCTTCTATCGGGCGCTCGATTTCGACATCGGCCCTGCGCCATCGGACCCGCGCTGGCCGGGGCGCCGCCGCTACCGCTGTGTGCGGCGGCGCTGATTCCGAACGGCGCATGTCGAGGACTGCGTATTGCCCCGAGGACGTCCTTCTCCCCCAAGCGACGTGGCTCCGCCTCCAGTCGTCTGGGGGCCAGCGCAGTCCTCGGGGCGAAAGTACGTTCTCGACCGACGTCGTCGCAGGGCCCGAGCGGCTTGTTGTGCCATATGCTGACCTCATGGGTCGCTTCCGTACTGATGACGCACCGGCACTCATTCGTGCTGCGCGTCTGGATGCAGGGCTCTCACGGGTTCAGTTGGCCCAGCGTGCAGGCTTGAGCGAGTCGGTCTTGACGCAGGTGGAGTCCGGGGCGTGTGCGGTGTCCGACGAGCTGCTCGAGGCGGTGCCACTGTGAACGAGGATCGTCAACGGGCCCGCTTCACTCCACGTGCCAGGCAGAACGCATCAAGACTCCATGATCGTGAGAATCTGGACGCCGAGCGTCGGGCCATTCGAACCACACGCAATATTGCGGCACACGCAGGCTATCGCTCGATGGATGACAGCCTTTTCTGGGTGGCAATCACTCGGCGTGTTCCCGAGATCCTGGACCGGATCCAAGCCGGCGGGTGACGTGCCCTATCGGGCTGAGGACGTGCTCGTGGTGACCTCACGGGCCTGCCACTCCCTCAGGCTGCGTACCAGGACGTAGCCCAGCAGGCCCACTGCGGGCAGGGTGAGGAGTACGACGAGGTCGGACCGGTAGAGGCCCTGCGCGAGAATGAGCGTTGAGATGATGAGCCCGATAGCTCCCAGCATCCGGATTCCTGCCGGCGGCAGGTTTTGCTTGCCTGGATCCGAGTTCTGGGCTCCGCAGCAGGAGAAGGCCGAGCAGGAGCATGCACAGTGATGAGTTGAGGCTGCTGAGCCGCCACCCGAACAGCATGCTCCCGATTGAGGTGGTCAGGCCGGTGAGGGCGAGGACGAAGATGGCGAGCTTGATGAGTCGCATGGAGAGCACCTCGGTGAACATGTCGCGTCGATGAACGGCTCCAGGGTACATTCGCCCCCTTGCCCGGTGCTACCTTGGGGTTAGGTTTTCGGAGGCCACGCCCATGGCTCGGCCGCGGATCCAGTAGGCCTGGTGCTGGATGCTGCGCCGGCTCAGACCGGAGGCGATCAGGTGGCGCCGCACCGCCTTGGTGGCGCTGCTCTCCAGCGCGATCCAGACCCAGTCCAGTGCCAGGTCCCCGGTGTCCGCCCACAGGGTGCGGTCGACGGCGGCCAGCAGCTTCTCCTCGGAGACCTCGGGGATCCACACGGATGAGCCGATGGTCGCGCGCGGCCAGGGGCAGGAAGCCGTCCTCGGGCGCCAGCATGACGACGGTGGCCCGGTTGCTCGCCGGGGAGGCGGCGACGGCGTCAGCGAGTGCGGGTGCGGAGGCCTGGTCGCCCACCAGCAGCATCCGGTCGCCGGGGGACGGCAGGCGGTAGCTGGTGCCGCCCATGACCTGGACGGCGACCGTCGCGCCCGGCCTCACACGGCTCGACCACTGCGACGCCGGCCCGGCCGGCTCATGGTGCAGGAACAGGATCCTGGCGGAGGCCTGACTCCGGTCGATGCGGGTGAGCGTGTAGGCGCGCTGGTACTCGCGGCCGTCGTGCGGAATCCACATCCGCACCCAGGCGGTGGGAGGCAGTGCGGCGGCCCCAGAGCCCAGGAGGCTCGGGCACTGGACGATCAGCTCCGTGTAGGGCGCCAGCTCGCGCACCCCGGTGACCGTGAGCTTGTGCTCCGGCACGCGCAGCGCCTTGAGCACTGTGCCCTGGAATCCCCTCCCGCCACGTGCCATCTGCGTGCCCGCCTCCCGGTCGTCTGATCTCGCGTGATCTCACGCTAAGGCGAACCATAACCGGAATGGATGTGGGATTCCTTAGGGACCCCTGCTGGCAACGGGGGAGAAAAGGCCGAAAGAATTCCGGAGACGTCCGGGGACGTCGGAGGCGGTGAGGCCGACGTGCCGGGGTGCCGGCGCCGGAGGACCGGCACCGATGCTTGGGATACTCAGGCCATCGGGTCCCAGCTGGGCAGTATGACGGGCTCGGTCTCCAGGGCGGCGCGGACCTCTTCCGGCAGGCGGCTCGCGCGCACGACGACCTCGAAGACGTACTCGTCGAACCAGGAGTCGCTCATCGTGTGAAAGCCCTTGTCCCCGAGCTTGTCGCCCCAGGAGTTCTCCACCCGCCAGCGCCGTGGGACGCCGTCGACCAGGTCGACACCGGTCAGGCACATGGCGTGCGTGAGCGCCGACTCGCGAGCCACCAGCCGCTCGGTCTTCGTCATCGACAGCTCCACCCCGTACAGGCCCTCGTAGTCGTGCAGGGCGGCGTCCCAGATCCCGGCCTTCTTGTCCCGCTGCCTGGCGACGTCGCAGGCGAACCACACCGGCTCGCCGTCCTGGATCGCGGCGATCGCGGCGGCCTTGAGCACCTCGAGCTCGGCGGTGACGTGGTCCTGGACCGGTTCGCCCACCATGACGTCGCTGCGACCCATGCCGTAGCGCGTGTTGACCGCGATCTCGGGGCGCGGGTCGTGGGCCAGGACCACGAACTCCTCCACCCCGGTGACGTAGCGCTGCGCGAACTCTCGTGGTGTGAGCGTCCCGACCCGGTGAAATTCCTTGTTCTTATCGCGGTACTGCCACACGAACTCCTGGGGCGGGGTCCCCAGGTGGATGCACAGCATCCGGTGGACCTGCTCCAGGGCCGCTACCCGCAGCGGCTCGGGGTCGACGCCGTCGGCCACCGCGGCCCGCAGGCGCAGGGCCGTGCGCCGCAGCAGCGTGGCCAGGTGCTCGTTCATCGCCTCGGAGTCACCGGCCGAGACCGTGTCCGGCATGGCGTAGGCCGGCACGAGCCCGTACTTGGCCACCAGACGCGCGAACTCCGGCCACCAGCCACCGTCGGGAATGGGGGAGTACAGGGAGGCAACGACCTCTCGGTCATCCAGGGGGCGGTCCGCCTCGGCGATGACGCGGGTGAGAAAGGCGTTGGCCTTCTCCAGCTTGTCGTAGAAGAAGGGGAAGGACTGGCTCAGCTCCAGGTAGTCGAGCTCGAGGTCCTTGATCATGGAGGCGCGCAGCACGTTGAGGCCGGCGAAGGCCCAGCAGCGCCCCGACTGCTTCTGATCGGTGATCGAGGCGTCCGGGACGAGGTCGGACACGGAGGTGTCGATGGAGGTCACCACGGCCCGATCCAGGGAGACCTGCTCCACGTCCGTGGTGGCGACGGCGTTCCCGGCCAGGCGTGCGGCGGGGTCGGCGAGGAAGGCGGCATTGCGCTGGGCGACCCAGGAGGTGTCGATCGTCATGAGGCAGAGGATAGATCGGTCGCGCGCTCGCGTCCCCGCCCGGCCGCCGGGCGCCGCCGCCGAACCGCCTGCCGGGTGACCCGGCGTCGGTAGGATCCAGCCATGACGCAGCCCCGCCAGCAGCACTCTGATCCGCATCCCGACGCCGCTCACTCCGCCTCCCGCTGGGAGGAGCGCTACGCCTCGGTCGAGCAGCTCTGGTCGGGCCGCCCCAATGACTGGCTGCCGGAGCTCGCCACCGACTGGAGCCCCGGGACCGCCCTGGAGATCGGCTGCGGCGAGGGCGCCGACGTCCTGTGGCTGGCCGAGCGCGGCTGGCGGGTGATCGGGCTGGACTGTCCGCCACCGCCATCGGACGCCTGACCGGGCAGGCCGAGCGACTCGGGGTCGCCTCGCGCGTGACCGGCCGCGTGCACGACGCCGGAGACGGCCTGCCGGCCGGCCCCTTCGACCTGGTGACGAGCTTCTACGTCCACGGCGGGACCGAGCCGGGCTCCCTGGACCTCGTGGCCCTCCTGTCCGACGCCGCTGCCCGCGTCGCCCCCGGCGGGCACCTGCTCGCGGCGGTGCACGCCGTCAACCCGCCCTGGCACACCCACCATGCCCGGACCTACACGGCCGCCGAGCTCCTCGAGGGCCTGGCCGAGGCGACCGCCGGCTGGGAGGTCGTCGTCGGCGAGGAGCGCCAGAGGCGGGCGACGGGGCCCGACGGCCAGGAGGGGCGGCGGGCCGACGCCGTCGTGTGTCTGCGCAGGCCACCGGCCTCGGTTTGATGGGCAAGCCGTGGGAACGGCCCTGAAGAAGTGCTGGAGTATTCTGGGTAATCGCCGGAATGTGGTGCAGGCTACGTGAAAACGGCGGAATGGCGCCTATTTCTCAGCGTGTTCATAGGGGAATCCGGGGGGTCTGTCCAGGATCGGTGGGTTACATAGTTACTGCCGCCGGACGGAACCGGTCACGAGGGTTGGGGAGCCCGATGACTGGCAGGTCTCCGAGTCTGGAACGGGTCTTAGGGAGCCCGGACCGGACGTTCTGGTGAAGGAGGATCCGCCTCCCCGGCCTTATGGGAAGCCGGGTAGCAGGAGGACCTCGCGAGGCTTGGGCCCGCGGTCCGGGAGACCGGACCGCGGGCCGAGTCCTTTACTGAGCGGATACGCGGCTGGGGCCGGGCTGCCGTAGCTCGTCGAGCCCTTCTCCCGGCGCGCGGTCCACCGGGGGCCACAGGCGCCGGCCTGCAAGGCCGGTCCACAGGGCCGTAGGCGGGCGCTGCGGTCGCCTCGGGGGCGCCCTACCGTCGAGTCATGTCTTTCTCACTGTCACACTCCAGGTCGGACTATGACCACGCCGTCGCCCTGTTCCCCACATCGGTCCCCGCCAGCTGGGTGGGGGCGGACTCCACCGCCTGCCAGACGGCGCTCACCAAGGCCTCCGGGCTCTTGAGCGCGTTGGCGACGCGTTATGACACGGCCTCCTCCAAGGTCAGTGTCATCGAGTCACGTAACTCGTCGGTTGGGTCGGTTGGAACGAGTCCGTCATGAGCCCGGTCGCCATGGACGACTCCAGCGGTCCGTACCCAGCCTGGAAGCAGGACCCCCACGCGACGGAATCGCCGGCTTCCAAGTCGTCGCCCCCGAAAGCCCAAGACTCCTCCCGCCCCGTACGCCGGGCCGGCTCCGGAGGACACCGGCCACACCTGGACCATCTGGGGCGGGGGCGCCGCCGTGGTGGTGGCGGGTGGAGCCGTCTCCGTGAACACGAACGACCTCGACTCCCTGGCCAGCAGTCTCACCTCAGCCGCCGGATCCCTCGATGACGCGCGAACACTCGTCGCCAACGCGATCACCGAAGTGAGCACGGCGCCGCCTCCGCCGCCACCTCCACTTCAATTCGACCCTCTTGACTCGAATGTTTTTCCCCTCCAGCCAGACGGTGGAAGGATGTTAATGGTCAGTGCGTTCCTATTCAGGAAAGCGAGGATCTTTCTATTACTCCTCGTTTCCTTCGCGATGAGGGTACTGATGACGGTGTTGTCCATAGCGGTCTCGATGTCGATCTGGAGAAGTCTGACGCCCTGCAGGCCCTGGAGGCGTTGAGCACGGGGCCGGGATCGCTCCAAGACGTCGCCAGCGCCCTGCGCGGCATCGCCTCCGACGTCACCGCCTGCTCCCAGGCCCACACCCTGGCCGAGGGCGGCGCCACTCCCGGTGGCGGCCTCGTGGGGCCCGTGGACGTCCGGGCCTTCGACTCCGGCCTCCTCCAGCTGGCTCTGGGGTCCTCACTCGCCGCTCACTTCCCCACGATCTCAGCGGTGCTGGCGTCGTCGCCGGTGGCGGGCTGGATGCTCTACAAGCTGCTGGAGAACAACGAGGACGGCCAGGCCGCTGTCGAGGCCCTCCAGCTCCTGCTCAGCGACCCGACCACCGAGCAGTGGGTCAAGGAGGACCTCGTCAGGATCGTCCTGCTGACGCGCTGGCTCAATAACGTCAAGACCGGGCGGGAGGCCGCCACGGTCCAGACCTACCTCCAACAGGTCTCCGAGCGCCTCGACCCCTGGGCGAAGCAGCGCCTCCCCGGACAGGTCACCGTGGGGACGCAGACCGTCGACACTAAGAGCCTCACGCCCATGCAGCGCGTCACCATGACCCTGGGGGCGGATGCCGTCGCAGTGGGGGCGGGGGTCTACGGCACCCAGACCGGCATCATGGTCACCCCCGTCGGCGGCAACGGAACCACCGTGCTCCCGCCCGCCGCCAAGGACCCCTTCGGGCTCGCCAGTCCCGTGAAGCCCGGCATGCCCGGTAAGGGCAAGGAGGCCAGGTCCCCGCAGAGCATCTCCGAGACCATCACCCACTGCCAGGAGGTGCAGTCCTCCAGGAACTCCCTGGGGCAGGGCAACGAGGAGGCGGGGGTCATCTCCATCCAGCGGGTCGAGCACGCCGACGGCCGCGTCTCCTGGGTCGTCTACGTCCCCGGCACCACCGACTGGACCGTCGGTGACGGCGAGCCGCAGGACCTGCTCACCAATCTCGAGGGCGTGGGAGGCACGCCCACGGCCATGGAGAGCGGCGTCGTCACCGCCATGCGCCAGGCCGGCATCAAACCGGGGGAGGAGGTCGCCCTCTACGGCCACTCCCAGGGCGGAATCACCGTCTCCAACATCGCCGCCGACCCGGCGATCCAGGACCGCTACAACATCACCACGCTCCTCACCGCCGGCTCCCCCAACCGCGGGAGCCGACATCCCCGACGACGTCCACGCCCTTCACCTGGAGAACACCGGCGACGCCGTCCCCGGGCTTGACGCCGCCGCCACCCCCACCGGTCCCCACCGGCAGGTCGCCATGCTCGACACCCACCAGATGAGCACGAACGGCTACCCCCACGCCTCCAGCGCCTACGCCCAGGCCACCGAGGGTCTGGAGGGCAAGGCGCCCGAGCTGGCCGACTGGAACAGCTCCTTCTCTCGCGCCTCGGGCGCCGGTGAGCAGGGGGCGCGCACCACCGAGTACACCTTCGCGATCCAGCGCAACACCGACCCCAACGGGGTCTACAAGGGCGGCACCACCCACCAGGGCACGGTGCCGTCGGCTAACCCCTCCTCCGAGCCGCCGACCCCTGACCCGCGGCCGACAGGCGAGCACTAGGCGCGCGGAGCCCACGATGGACGACCCGCGGGCGATGACAGGCGGCGCCGGCCGGAGCCGGCTGACGTCGTCGGGGTCAGTCCTCGCGGCGCACGAGCATCGCGGCGATGATCGAGGAGATCACCGAGATGATGATCGAGCCGACCACCGCCGAGCCGAAGGAGGAGACCTCCAGCCCCAGCGGCACCGAGCCGCCGGCGCCCAAGGCCGCGATGTGGTCGGTGAGCCACCCCGTCAGCGAGAGCATCGCACCGTTGACCACCAAGGCGAACAGCCCGAAGGTGATGATGTAGAGCGGCAGCGTCAGGAACTTCGTCACCGGCTTGATGAGCGAGTTCACCAGCGCCAGCACCAGGCCCAGGACCAGCAGGTTCAGCCACATCCGGGAGGTGCCCGCCCCCTCGGGCACGCTCAGCCCGGACAGGAGGCGCGTGGCCAGCCACAGACCGGCCGCGTTTCCAATGGTTCGTGCCACGATCTCCATGGGTGCATTGTGCCTGGGCAACCTGTGCCGGTGCCAAGATGGGGGCATGACTCCTGCAGCGACCCCAGTGCCCGGCGGACCGAAGTCGGCGGCCCCCGCCGCGGGCTCGGAGAACGGTCCCTCGACGACGGTCCGCATCCGCCCCTGACGTCGCCGCCCTGCCCACTTACGTGCCCGGGGCCCGCCCCGACGCCGCCGCAGCGGCGCAGATCGCCAAGCTCTCCTCCAACGAGCTGCCCTACCCGCCGCAGGACGCGGTCGTCGAGGCCATCACCCGCGCCGCCACCGGGGTCAACCGCTACCCGGAGATGACCGGGGAGAGCCCTCACGCAGGCCCTCGCCCGACGCTGGGGCGTGGAGGCCGAGCAGGTCGTCGTCGGCAACGGCTCGGTCGCCCCTCATCCAGCACCCTGCTCGACGCCGTCTGCCGGCCCGGCGACGAGGTCGTCATCCCCTGGCGATCCTTCGAGGCCTCACCCGATCTGCGTGGCCGTCGCCGGGGCCCCGGGCCGTGCGCGTCCCGCTGACCCCCGAGGCCCGCCACGACGTGCCCGCCATGCTGGCGGCCATCACCCCCGCACCCGCGTGGTCATGGCCTGCACCCCCAACAACCCCACCGGGACGATCCTGACCGCCGACGAGCTGGCCGAGCTCGTGGCCGGGGTGCCGCGCGACGTCGTCGTCCTCATCGACGAGGCCTACCTCGACTTCGTCGCCGACCCGCGGGCCGGCGACGCCCTCACCCTCCTGGACGGGGCCCCCAACCTCGTGGTCTCACGGACCTTCTCCAAGGCCCACGCCCTGGCCGGGATGCGCGTGGGCTACCTCGTGTGCGAGCCGGTCCTGGCTGCCGCCATCGGCTCCGTGGCCACGCCCTTCGGGGTGAACCTGCCCGCACAGGCCGCGGCCGTCGCCGCCCTGGGGGAGGGTGAGCTGGCCCGCACCGCCGAGCGCTCGGCCGCCGTCGCCGCCGAGCGCGACCGGGTCGTGGACGCCCTGCGCACCCAGGGCTGGCAGGTGCCCGAGGCCCAGGGCAACTTCTTCTGGCTCGGTGCGGGGCAGGAGACGACGGCGCTGGCCGAGCACTTCCGTGCCGCCGGCATCCTCGTGCGGCCCTTCGCCGGCGAGGGGGTGCGGGTCTCCATCGGGACGACGTCGGACAACGAGAGGGTCCTGGCCGCCGCGGCCGCCTGGCGCACAGAGCACTGAGGCCCGATGGAGCGGCGTCGTCGCAGGCCTCGTCACACCGAGATGGTCACCAGGAAGGCCACGCACATGACGACCTCGACGATGCCCATCGTCCCCGGGCGCAGCGGGCGGTGGCGCCTGCGCACCAGCCGCCACTGCCACAGCGGCATGACCAGCGACCGCACGGTCAGCACCACCCACAGAACGGCGTGCCCCCACGGCAGCATCCCCGACGACGCCAGCCACCACGTCACCACCGCCACCACTGTGTGCGCCGCCACCGTGCCGGCCAGCAGCACATAGTTGAAGCGCTCGCGGATCATCGACTTGATATAGGGCACGGTCCCGCCGAAGTAGGCGGCCGTCAGTGCGGTGACCAGCCACATCCAGGACCAGCCCGTCAGGGCACCGCTGGGGGAGGCCCCCGGTAGGGGAGAGCTCGGTGTTCCCAGGCCCAGGAAGCCGCCTTCGCCGTGCACCGCCAGGCTGTAGGTGACGGCCGCCATGAGGGAGGCGGCCATCGTCGTCGACAGCCCCGAGAGCAGCGAGCGCTCGTGACCGCGCCACACCTGGTGCAGCGCGATGGCGAACAGCGGCAGCAGCGGCACCGCCCACTGGATGAGGTAGGGCGCCACGAGCAGGGTGATGAGCGCCAGTGAGGCCGTCCAACCGGTGTAGACCAGGAGCGGCAGCATGATGATGGCGCGCTTGCGGGCCGAGCGGGTGCGCAGCCACTGCGACCAGGACCAGTACGTGAGGTAGCCGCCCCACCATGTCGGCAGGAACAGGAGGTTCACCCAGCTGAAGCCGCCCACCACCCAGCCGACGATCGGCGGCAGCACCAGCATCGACCAGGCACCGTGCTGGTTGGGCACCCAGGCCTTGCGGCCGGGCTGGCGGCGGATCTGCTCCTGGGTGGGGGGGCTTGGGGCGCTCGACCTGCCGGGGGCGGCCGGTGGCCAGCATGATGTCGTCCTGCGGTCCGGGCCGGGACTGCTGAGAAGGGGCGCGGCGCGGAGCAGTGGTGCCGGCTGGTGCCGAGGTGACTCCCGGCGGTGTCAGGGCCTGGTCGGCCGACACGGCGGCCGGGCTCGTCACGGAGCCGGTGGGCTCGGGAGACACAGGGGATCCCTCCGACCCGGCGGCCTGCTCGGGGCCTGCGGGATCGGTGTGCGTGGAGGAGTGCTCGACGTGGTGCGTGGAGGGCCTCGACGGGCGGGACTGACTCACACCCCCACCCTAATCGCTCACCCCCGCCAGTGGTCGGGGACTTATGCTCGCGGCTGGGGACACCTTGCGCGTGAGGGGAAGGGATTCCTTGTTCCCGACGGCGTCGAGCGCCCCCGTCCGGGGCGGCACGCACCCGGCTGCGTGGAATGTCCCCGTGGGTGGTGTGCTGTGGGGCGGTCAGGACAGGGTGAGCCGCATCTGGTGCCAGGGCACGCCGCCGTGGTGGGAGGCGGACAGGCCCTCGTCGACGAACCCCAGGCGCGCATAGAAGCGCACGAGGTCGTCGAGGCAGGTGAGCACCAGACCTGACGGCCGTGGACGCGCGTCGTCTCGGTGACGGTGCGCAGCAGGCGGGTGGCCAGCCCCTGCCCTTGGGCAGCCGGCGCCGTGGCGACGCCGAGGATCATCTGCCAGCTCCCGTCGGGGTCGTGCATCGTGGGGGTCTCGTACATCTCGTCACTCAGATCGCGCTCATGGGTGCACGGTCCGTTGACCAGAGCCAGCAGCATGCCGCCCTCGTCCTCGATGAGCCAGAAGTGGTCGGCGTAGGTGGCCATCCGCTCGGCGATCGTGGCTGGACTGGCCGCATACTCGGGTGGGAAGCAGATGGCCTCCAGTGCGGCGGCCATGGCCGCGTCCTGAGCCTGCTCCGCCCGGGCCGTCCGAGCCGTGCGAATGTGGAGAACCGGGGAATCGGTGGTGCCCATACCCATATTTTCACCAGTCGGTCGCCCGACGTCGAGCATTCGCCAGCGTCTCCGCGCGCCTGTGTCAGCCTGCCGTCAGCCGCCCAGGGCCGCGGAGACTACCTTCTTGGCCTCCTCCTGCACCTGGGCCAGGTGGTCGGCACCCTGGAAGGACTCGGCGTAGATCTTGTAGACGTCCTCCGTGCCCGAGGGGCGCGCGGCGAACCAGGCGTCCTCGGTGGTGACCTTGAGCCCGCCGATGGCGGCCCCGTTGCCGGGCGCATCGACCAGCCGGGCGGTGATCTCCTGGCCGGCCAGCTCGGTGGCGGTCACGTCCTCGGCGGCCAGGGCGGCGAGCTTGGCCTTCTCCTCCTTGGAGGCGGCGGCGTCGATGCGGGCGTAGGCGCTGGCGCCGAAGCGCTCCACCTGTTCCTCGTGCAGCTGGGAGGGGGGACTTGCCGGTGACGGCGATGATCTCGCTGGCCAGCAGGGCCAGGATGATGCCGTCCTTGTCCGTGGTCCACACGGTGCCATCCTTGCGCAGGAAGGACGCCCCCGCGCTCTCCTCGCCGCCGAAGCCGATGGAGCCGTCGAGCAGCCCGGGCACGAAGTGCTTGAAGCCCACCGGCACCTCGATGAGAGTGCGCCCGATGGCGGCGGCCACCCGGTCGATGAGGCTGGAGGAGACCAGGGTCTTGCCGACGGCGGCGTCGGCGGGCCAGCCGGGCCGGTGAGTGAAGAGGTACTCGATGGCCACGGCCAGGAAGTGGTTGGGGTTCATCAGCCCGCCGTCGGGGGTGACGATGCCGTGGCGGTCGGAGTCGGCGTCGTTCCCGGTGGCGACGTCGTAGGGGGTCCTGCCCTCGGCGTCGGGCGTCATCGTGGAGCGCAGCGAGGCCATGGCGTTGGGTGAGGAGCAGTCCATGCGGATCTTGCCGTCCCAGTCCAGGGTCATGAAGTGCCAGGCCGGGTCCACCTCGGGGTTGACCACCGTGAGCTCCAGGCCGTAGCGCTCACCGATCGCGCCCCAGTAGTCCACCGAGGCGCCGCCCAGCGGGTCGGCCCCGATGCGCACGCCGGCCTTGCGGATCGCCTCAAGGTCGATGACGCTCTCCAGGTCGGCGACGTAGGTCTCCAGGTAGTCGTGCTTGACGACGTGGGGGCCGTCGAGCGCCTCGGGGACCGGGACCCGCGGGACGTCCTGCCAGCCGGAGGCGAGCAGCTCGTTGGCGCGGTTGGCGATCCACGTGGTGGCCTCCCGAGCGGCCGGGCCGCCGGTGGGCGGGTTGTACTTGAAGCCGCCGTCGCGCGGCGGGTTGTGGGAGGGGGTCACCACGATGCCGTCGGCCAGACCCGGTCCGCTCGTGCGCACCCCCGCCTCGGTCCCGGCGCCGTTGGCCAGGAGGATGGAGTGCGAGACGGCCGGGGTGGGCGTGTAGGCGCCACGGGCGTCGACGGCGGTGGTCACCCCGGCCCCGGCGAGCACCTCGACGGCGGTGCGCCAGGCGGGCTCGGACAGGGCGTGCGTGTCACGCCCCAGGTAGAGCGGGCCGTCGGTGCCCTGGGAGCGGCGGTACTCCACGATGGCGGCGGTCGTGGCCACGATGTGGGCCTCATTGAAGGCGGTGTCCAGAGAGGAGCCGCGGTGCCCGGAGGTGCCGAAGACGACCTTCTGAGCCGGGACGGCGGGGTCGGGAACGAGGTCGTAGTAGGCGGAGACGACCTCGTCGACGTCGATGAGGTCTTCGGGCTGTGCTGGCTGTCCTGCGCGTGGGTGCATGGGCACAGTGTGTCACGTGCCACTGGTCGGATCAGCCCGTTTCGCTGTGCGAAACAACAGTCGTTCCGAGGCCGGGACACGGTGGTCGGCGAGGCCGGGATACCGCCCGACGACGCTGCGGGGAACCCCGCTGCGAGGGCCCGGCGGGAAGTGCGGTTGACCGGTGGGCCCCAACCCCGGCCTGTCCTTGGGCGTGGGTACTCTGGCCCGGGCGTCGGCGTCACTGCGCTGCCACCCGGACCGCCGCTCCGTTCATCAGGGACGCGGCCGAATCCCAGTGTCCAGGAGGAACGAGGAACCATGACCGTCAGCCGTATCGCCACGACCAACGCCCCCGCCGCCGTCGGCCCCTACTCCCAGGGCGTCTCCACCGGTCAGGAGGCCGGCTCGCTCGTTTTCGTCTCCGGGCAGGTGCCGCTCGACCCGGCCACCGGCGCGCTCGTCGAGGGCGACATCCAGGCCCAGGCCGAGCAGGTCCTCAAGAACGTGGGCGCCATCTGGCCGAGGCCGGGCTCGGGTACGACGACGTCGTCAAGACCACGGTCCTGCTCGCCGACATCGCCGACTTCGCCGCCGTCAACGAGGTCTACGCCCGCTACTTCACCGGTGAGGCCCTCCCGGCCCGGGCCGCCTTCGGCGTGGCCGCCCTGCCGCTGGGGGCCGGCGTCGAGATCGAGGCCATCGCCGCTCGATCCTGAGCCGGTCCCGAGCCGGCCCCGGGTCGGCCTACTGAGGGAGGGGCGGAGTGTACTGGCCAGGGGGTGTGCGTACTGCACGTAGGTCGGGCCTTCGTGGAGTACCCCCGACCCTCCTCCAGCAGGCCCCGGCCCTCGTGCAGTACAGGCCAGGCTCCGCCCGGATGACTGCGGGAGACCGGGCCGGCACTTGTGTTGCTCTCCCCATGGCAGAGGACCGGGCCGCTGGGAAGGATGTGGCGCGGCGGGCGGCCGCGGGACCGCCGGTTGGCCAGCCCCTTCGAGACGCGACGAGAGGACGACGGATGCCGCCCACGCACCTTCCTCTCGTTGTCCGCCTCGGTGGCATCCGCTCGCTGCTGTCCTTCTGCGCCATCATGACTGCGGGCCTGGCGGCCGCGCTCTCTCCGATGGCCGTGGCGATGTGGGAGCCCGCCCTCGCTGCTGTCACGCTGCTGCCGGCCCTTCTGGGCGTAGGCGGGATCGCCTACTACCTGCGGCGCGGTCTGTCCGTTCGCCGGATGGCCCGGGAGGCTCGGCGTGCCTACTCCCGGGTCACCTACGACTACGAGGTCACTGAGCTCCAGGCGCGCCTCGTCCCGGAGGGGGAGGCGCGCAGCGCCCGGGTCATGGCCGACTACCGCTGGTTGCGTGACGAGTACGAGAATCTGACCCGCTCCTGGCAGGACCTCGGCAGCCCGCGCGGCACCCAGTGGTTCGAGCCCGGGATGCTCGGGAGGGTCACCGAGCTCGAGCGGCGCTCGGCCGTACTGGACTTGACCGAGAACGCCATCGTCGGACATGCCGCCTTCCTGACCTGTCCTCCCACTGGGAGCGGATCTGGTTCGACGAGCAGCGTCCCGTCCTGGAGGATCTCGACCTGCTCCTGGACCTGTGCCAGTGGATCGACTCCTGTGCCTTCACTCCCGGTGGCACGGTGGAGGCGCGCGAGCTTGTCCGGGCCCACCATCAGCGTCTCAGTGAGATGACCGCCGAGCTGGCAGCCGGCCGGCTGCAGCCCTCCGTGGCGCTCGATGAGCTTTCCTGGATCGGGGCCGACGTCCGCCGGTCAGTGAACTGCCTGTCGCTCTGCGCGGCCGGTGCGGAGCCGTCCCTTGGTCTTCCTGGAGCCGAGGTGCAAGGCCGACGAGGCATCGATGGGTGGCCGGATACTGTGGGAATCGCCGGCGGAGCCGGGGACGGGCAGTGGACCGATGATGACGCCGTGAGTCATCTGGGTCATGTGAGCCATGTGAGTCCCCGACGGCATGCGGCGACCCGAAGCTTCCTCGGGGATGGGAGCTTTCCGGGATACTGATACCCGGTACTCCAGCCCGTCCAGATCCCAGTCCCAAGAATCCCTGAAGCGAACACAAACATGAATACAGCAGAAGTGAATGAACAATTTAATAGTCGGCGTGGGGGTGTGTGCCATTCTTTCGACGGAATGATGTTGATGCGCGTCACTGCCTTTGATGCGATTCGACGGGTGCTCCAAGGCGCAGGATCGCCTTGGCGTCATCATCATCTTGGCAAGAGGTGATTGTGTTGAGGGTAGCTTTCCTGGATTCTGAGGGCGACGTCCTCGTCCCTGAGTTTTATTGTCAGTGTGTCAGTGCTTACAGCGCTCATCCTGTCACTTCCCGTCATGTGGTTCTGGCCCTTCGGAAGAACGCATCACCCAACGGTGGAGATCGATGACAGGGCCCGTATTCTTTCAAACGAATCAGTGGCGGACAGTATAAGGGGTGTGGGCTTTCGTAAAGATGTTCACGTCGTGATCGTCTCGGTGCCCGGATACATGATTGATGACCTCAACGGTGAGGTGCTCAAGTATGCTCGCGCTCATCAGAATTCTCCAAGGCCGTGGATCTCCTCATCCAACTCCAACTACTGGAGTGACGGTACTGTTATCCTTGCAGTCGCACCCGATTCCAGGAAGGTGGGGTGTTACTTCGGGAAGGATGTGCGCCTGCCCTTGAGTCAGCAAGCGTCGATCCAAAGTGCTGCAAAAAAGGCATTCAATGACCATAAGTGGGATGATGGAATCCTGGCAATGGCGAAGAAGACGGCCGACCTGTTAGGGCGCCCCGCTGAAGGGAGCTGGCTCACCACCTTCATCATCCCGGCTCCGGCAAGCATGATCGGAATATGGGCGCTCCGGAAGTACCTGCGTCGTGGCCTGCGTGCAAGAGTTGTTGGGAAGGAGCTGACGGAGAGCTACTCTCGAGTCTCCCTCGGTGACGAGGATGTCAAGCTGAATATGCGCACCATCCCTGAGAATGAACCGTATGGGGCTCGAGTGAGGATGTGGTACCGGTGGTACTGCCAGGAGTATGCGAGCATCACTAGAGACTTGCAAGCATTCGGGCATCCTCGCGGACCGCAGTGGTTCGCCTGGAGAATGCTGAAGCGTGTGTCCAGATTGAAGAAGCGCGCTGTCATGCTGGAGTCGCTTGGGGCAACGATCTCAAACACAGCATCCATCCTCAACATGTCATCGACCTGGGAGAAGGCATGGGAGAACGAGCAAGGGCGGGTGCAGGAGGACCTGCAGGCGTTGAGATCGCTTTGCGATACGATCTCCGCGTCTCGGGACGTGCCTCTAGGTGTGAAGAAGGAGCGGAAGTGGATCAAGGAGCAGCGCTCGCGCCTCGGCGATATAGAAATAGCGTTGGCGAGCGGCAGGACACGTCCTTCCGATGCTCTTGACGAGCTGGAGAGGACGGCGCAATCAGTTCGGGAGAAGGCTTTGGATCTCATGCGTCGCGCAGTGAATGCCGATACGTCCAAGTACGCCGAAGAACGTCGCCGTCGTTATTTCGCGTCACTAGATTCAGAACATGATGTTGTGCGCGCAGGACAATGGTTATTCTCCAGCGACGACGGTGGGAGTAACCACAGCTCGAATACTTACCAGTTCTCCGGCTCACCGCTTGGTGGCGATGCTTCCTCGTCGGGCTGGGAAGGGGCGGGATGGCTCGGCTCCTTCACTCGGTATCCGATCTGGTGGTGGGGTACGAATCCGCCGCATCCTATGCGCCGACGACCTCGGGGTCGTCCTCCTATTCGGGTGGAGATGGATCGTCGGGGTACTCGGGAAGCAGCTCCTCCGCAGACTACAGCGGGGGTGACTTCTCAGGAGCCGGTTCATCATCCAGCTTCTGAGTCATGTTAAGAATTTCCGTCATCAGCGAGAGGACGTGATGACAATGCGATCGTCGATGCTGATACGTGCTGGAGGGCTGAGGGCAGTGACTGCATTCGTGTCCAATATTATAATATTATGCTGTGTCTGGTACTGATCTCATCGCTTCCGGTCATGTGGCTCTGGCCGTTCGGGGGAGAATATCATCCAACAGTAGAGGTTCGCGACGACGCTCATCTCTTTCAGCCGGCTCCATTGGTAGCGGAAATTAAGAGCATGGAGTTTCGACGAAAAGTGCATGTCGTTGTGCTCACTATTCCTAAAGTGAATGAGGCGTCCCTCAGTGAGGAGGTTCTGGCATATGTCCGTCATCACGGTGATGGTGCGTCGAAATGGATATCGGCTCTTCGCGTTCGAGGGTGTGCTAGGTGGGGCCTATCGTGGGGTTCGAGTGGTTGTTGTCAGGTGGTCTTTGAGCCTCCGGTGCGGATGAGGCCGCGGAATCCCAGGGCGTGCAGGCTCAGAAAGGCCGTCAGCTCAGGGCAGGTGAAGGTAGTCTCAGGCACGTCGAGGTCTCTCAGTTACTCTGTGTGACAGTTCCCACCACCGGGGGACCTCGATCTTTACTCACCGCAACGATGCACTACCCTCACCTATACTCTTAATAGGTTTCACCTACCTTACCCCTCAGGTACGAAGAGTCGAATTTATGCGGTTTAAATCAGATAATTGATGCTGCTAACCTCGACCTGCTGAGAGTAGAAGCGGTACATCGTTCGAGGCCGGCTCGATTATCAACAAGGAATGTCATGAAGCAATCTGCGATTGTCCGTCTTGGAGGTCTTCGAGCGGTCACATCTTTTGTGATGAATATTGCTGGAGCGTTGATCGCGATCCTGCTTCTGCCGGCCGTGCTCCTGTATCCTTCCGCATCTGGACATCGTCCTGACGTGGACGTTCGCGACGAGGCCGGCATCTATCACGAGCAGACTCTTCGCCGCGGCCTGGAGGAGCAGAACTACGATCGTGAGGTTCGCATCGCGGTGCTCTCGGTTCCCGGAGCCGGTATCAGCAACATTGATGAGGAGACTGTCAAGTACGCGGGTGACGGCGCACAAGGCTCCTCCTGGCTCAAGAGCTCCGACGTCGGTAGTCCGGTGGACGGAACGGTCCTCTTCGTGGTGGCGCCTGAGTCTCACTGGGTGCGTTGCTACGCGGCGAAGGACCTGCAGCTGTCTGCCGACAAGCGCACAGCCATCGAGAACGCGGCGGGAAGCCACTACGCCCAGGGTGACTGGGATGGTGGGACTGTGGCGATGGGGCGGCAGCTGGCGACCTACATCGGGTCAGGCGATGGAAGCAGCACGATGATGCGGGTGGCCGGTGCGATCCTCGCCTTCATGGCGGGGAGCGGATGGCTTGCCTTCTACATATGGCGGGGGATGACCGCCCGGCGGCGAGCTCAAGTGGCGTACCGGGACATGATGCGGATCGTCTACACCTACGATCTCACCGAGCTGCAGGCGGGAACCCTGCCGGAGGGGTCCCGCCAGAGCCGGGACGTTGGTTCCGACTACCGACGATTCCGCGACGAGTATGACACCGTCAGCCAGCAGTGGAGGGACTTCGGGGAACCTTGCGGTGCTCAGTGGTTCGGGCGCGGTGTTCTCGCTCAGGCCACTCGTCTCGCCGAGAGGACGGCCAGTTTGGCCGAGCTCGACGCCGCTGTGAATGCCGGCGCCGCGACTCGGACGGACGCAGCCCTAAATTCTGGGGGTACTGCTCTGTGAAAAAGCTGCCAACAGTCTCTGAGCTCGGTGGGATACGAGCGATCCTCGGGTATGCGGGTAATCTCCTCATTGGTGTGGCGCTTGTGGTCGCACCATTCATCATCAACGGTGGACAATCCCCCTTCTACCCCGCGAAACAATTTCACCCGACGGTGGAGATCCATGATGAGCCCGGTGTTCTTCATCAGGACCATGTCAAGGCGGAACTTGAGAAGCTCACCTTTCGGCAGCCGACTCACATCGCTGTGGTGGATGTGAACAGCTCGAGAGTTCAGAACCTTGAGCAGGAGGTTCAGAACTACGCCCGCACCCATCCCACTGACGTCCCCTGGATATCATGGACTGATTCTGAGCACTGGGCCGACAACGTGTTCGTGATCGCCGGTGCGCCCAACGCCAACTATGACGAAAGTCTGGAGGGGCAGGTAGCCGGGTACTACTACGGATCCCAGTTGCATATCAGTGAGAAGGGAAGGGAGGAGGTATGGGATGTCGCAGAATGGAAAATTATATCTGACGACGATGATGGGCGCGTTATAGAATCAGCAGAAGTCGCATCCGAATACATTGGATATCAGTTGGATCCTGCCAGGATGTGTGCTCAGTTCACGTTATTCTTCATCTTCTTCATCGCTGCGAACAAGTGGATTCGATACTATTTGGGTCGAGGGAAACGGGCGATGGCCGGCATTGAAGAGGCGCGTGAGGCGTACTCGCAGGCGATGGCCGGGCGTGCGGCCGTCATTGGCTACCTTCGACTCATCCCTGCTGGCGACATCTACGGCGTTCAAGTGATCGCCCGGTATAAGGTGCTTCAGCGGCACTATCGCCGACTTGAGCGCGCCTGGAAGATCATAGGGGACCCCGTCGGACTTCAGTGGTACGGAATGAGGCGTGGTCGTCTTGCTGAGTATGCCAAGTCCTACTCCGTGCAGCTCCGCGCCATGCAGCAAACGGTTGTCAACTGTGCGCAGCTTTTAACGAGGAAAGGAGCCTGGCAGGAATCATGGGAAAACGAGTACGAGCTCGTGCAGCGAGATATTGCGGCAGTAGCACGTATCTTCTCCTATGTCCCGAAGGAACATGAATCATTCTCTCATGAGGCGCTGAAATGGGTGAAACTGAAGCGGGCCGAGCTTGATGCTACTGCCACGAAGGTATTAACCCGAACAATGCCCCCGTCCGATGCTCTTCGTGAACTGACTCGCCTCTCCACCGAGGCAAAAAAGTTCGCAGAGCAAGCGGTCGATGAGTTATTTCGGGGTAAATCTAGCCGGGAGTATTATGAAAAATATCGAAAATACCTACTGCGCTACCGCGAAGAAAGTCGGCAGGGCCTGAAGAGTGCTACGAAGCCTCCCTCCAGGCCTCAGTTTAGAGTGGGCGCCCATGGTGTGTACTACGTGACACCCTCAAAATCTGCTGATGAAGGTCATGAGTTCTCCAATGTTTCCGTGACTGTTCGTATGAACCCCCAATCTCCGGCCGCTTCCTTTGTTGCCTTGAGGACGGATACTCCGGGCCCCATGTCTGTGTACTCGCCAGTCCGTGACATATCAGATGCTTATTTTTATGCCATAGCGATGCCGGCAGTGGACGAAAAGTTCAAGGCCAAGAAGAAGCGAAAGGGTGGGTTGAGGCGCACATGACTCAAAAAAAACATGAACGTGAAGGAGGCGGGGCGTCGAGCGCGATCTCATTTGCGGCCAGTGTATTGCTGTTCGCGGCCATGATTCTTACGCTGCCGGTCACGATCTTTTTCTCCCCGATGCTGGGTTATGCGCCGACTGTCAGTGTGCATGACCAAGCGGGAGTGTTTGATCGTGAGTTGTTGGAGCGTGAGCTGGGGGAGTTGAGGTTCCGTCAGGACATTCGTTTGGAGGTCATTTCTCTGACCGGATGGGGGAATACGAACCTGGACGCGGCTGTGGCGTCATTCGCAGACCAGGAGTTGGAGTACAAGAACGATATTAGAACGGTTGACTATAGGAACTGGAAAGAAGGGGTCGTTATCATAGCGGTGGCGCCCCGCGCTCATCAGGTCGGCGTGTATCCGGGCGCTGACATATCGCTTAAGCGTTCGGAGCAGGTCGCCATTCAGGATGCCGCGGTGACACAGTTCTCTCACCAGGACTGGAATGGTGGCGTTCTGGCTATTGGAAATAGGGCTGAGACGTACTTGGGTGCCTACGGTAGTGGACGTGCACGTGCAGCCGTCGCCATTGCTGCCGTCATAAGCCTTTGGGGCGCAGGAAAATTATTTTTCTATCTTCGTCGCGGTATTATTTCTCGTCGGATGGCAAGGCTCGCGGCCAGTTCCTATGGACAAGTGACCTATGATTATGACTCGACTGCTCTGCGAGTAGGCACCCTTGATCCAAGTGCTCCCGAATCGCGAGAGCTCGCAGCGCGCTATGAGCGTTTTGAGCGGGACTACCGTAATGTGACGCTTGCGTGGCAGGAGTTCGGTGACCCGCAGGGTCTCGACTGGTTCGGTAAAAGCGTGTATGACAGCGCGAAGAGCCTGCAGGAGCGTTCGGCGGCACTCGACGATGGTGATGACGTTATTGTGGATACGGTTTCAATATTGACGATGTCGCCCACATGGTCGCGAGCTTGGGAGAAGCAGCAGGAGCCGATCCTGGAGAAATTGAGAGCAGTCATGCGAATGGCCGGATCGGTGCGTCGGCGTAGTGCCGTCGACCGTGAGAGCATCGCACGATGGGTGGCCCAACAGAATCGGAGGCTCGGAGAGCTGACCGTTGAGCTCGACAAGCGTGAGGCGGCCCCAGTTGAGGCGTTGGCCGAGCTGGATGAGCTGTCTGGCGTCATTGATCTCGTGGTCGCGGCGCTTGAGCAGCGACAGGAAGCAGTCGTTGAGGCGGTCATAACGTCCAGCGTGCCAGTTGACTAGTTCAGCTCGGCGTGTACCCAACGATTTCAGATCCCTGAATTCCTACCATGAGTCCTGAGTCGCCCAAGCTCGTGATGATGTGTGATGAGGAAGTAGGGGGTGTGATGACGTGCGCGGTCTGCGTATCGATGACAAGGGATGTTCTGTCGTTCACCTCTTGATCTACGCCGCCTATTCTGTAGGTTGAGACGGCCAGAACTTGTTGATCGCTGGACAGGTTCCAGTGGATCTGGAGCTCGCCTCGTGCTGGCGCGTAGACGAAGGAGCGCTCGAATGGAAGGGTTATTGGGCTTCCATTGAATGTGCACGCGTTTTTCGTGGTGCATTCGATGACGTATTTTGCCCAGGACGTGTCTCCTGATTCGTAGGCCTTCTGGAACTGTTCCAGAGTCGGGATCCCGGACTCAGAGATGAGAAGTGGAGCGGTGCTTCCCGATAGAGTAAACGATCCAATACGCTCCCCCTGGAGGGAGTAGGTCTCGGCGGTGTCAGATTTTTTAGGGATGCGGACCCATCCGTCTCGGGCCGGTATGTAGTCGGCTTCTGCGCCAGGAGTGATTTCATTGAAAAGTGTGGTGATCGTTCCATCTGCGAGGTTCATGATGCCAGTACTGTTGGACTGCAGGCTGTGTCCTTCTGGCTGAGATAGATGGACGAGGGGGCTTGGTGTGGAACCGTCTCCCGCGACCCCGAAGGCGACAGGTTCAACTTGCTGGTCGTATTGACGCTCCCAGCGCTGTTTTGGCGCTCCATTATTCCACTCCCAGGCAGCACAGTGGTTGGTGTGTTCATACATGTTGCACGTGAGGGCGAGCTCGGAGGACATGACGTAGGGTAAGTCGTCGGTTGACCAGGGTGCACGTTCAATGGTTCCATTGATGGGGTTAAGAAGTTCATACCTGAGAACCATGTGACCTCCCCACCAGGGATTGCCACCCCAGGCATCGGCGCTCTTAGATGGTACTTTCCATATTTCTTTTAGCTGATTGCCTTCGAGGTGATATCCCGTCAAGCCCACAGGAGTGTCCTTCGGGGCTGATTCAACAACAAAATATTTTCCGCATCTTGAGACGTGTGGATAGCTGATCTGCATGTTTTGGGTGGTGTCCGTTGTCAAGCGCCATGCTTCGCGCCACGTCGCCCCGGCCGGAGGACGCGTGTCGGTGGAGGGACCGCAGGAGATGGTCTCGTTCGTCTCGGCCGGCGCCTGCCATGTTGAGAAGGCCGGCGCCTTCGGCTCGGTGAGCGAGGAGGCCATGACGGGGCCCTGTCGTGCCCACGCCTGGGCGATGGACAGGGACGCGGTCACCATGATGAGGACGAGCGCGGCGGTGAGTGAACGACTTCGGAAGATCGTTCGAGCAAGACGCACACACAGGTGCCGAAGGTTCGCCGCACTGAATCGCATGGGGATAGCATTCACTACTTCTCGCGGCGTCGTTGTCGTTCTGCCTGTGATGTGACGGCAGGGCGATGGGGAGAGCTGCCGTGAACCGCGAGTGAACAGCGCCATGGGGCGGCGACGGGCCGTCGTCGGCCTGGGAGGGGTGCGATGCGGCCGGTAGGCTGGCGGGCATGTCGAAGAAGAAGCGCCACGGGCGCCGTCCGGCCGCCGCGTCGGCCAAGCCCCGCAAGCAGAGCATCGAGTTCGTCGCCCGCCCATTCGCCGGTCTGCCGGCCGAGGAGGACCTCGTGGCGATGGCCCAGATCATCCCGGCCGCCACGGCCACTGTGCGCCTGACCGAGGAGTACGGCGGCCATCAGGTCCAGCTCGTCACGCTCCTTCCCGAGTTCGTTCAGGGGCTCAAGCGCTCCGACGGCGAGGTCCTCGTGGCCATGCAGACCTCCATGCACTCCGGGGACGCCTCCCGCGACGTCGCCGCCGCCGTCCTGGCGACTCTTGAGCTGCCCGAGGGGCAGGCCCTGCGCACCGACGGACTGCCAGAGCCTGGTCCGCGCCTCCAGGACATCCTCGACACCAGCGAGCCGCCGGTGGTCTCCGTGCGCGAGACCTTCGACTTCTGGGTCGACCCCCAGGCCGGTGCCGGTGACGCGCAGGCCCGCCAGGTCATTGAGGAGGCCATCGAGCGCGCCAAGGAGGAGATCGCCCCGACCCGGCCTGTTCCCGGCGTCGAGAACGCCTACTGGTGCCGGCTGGGTACCAAGGAGTTCGTGCGCTGGGCGCGCGGGGAGGACGAGGACGAGTTCTTCAACGCCTTCGCCCGCATCCACGCCGCGCGCGAGTCCGACCTGGAGGAGGGAGCGCGCTTCGTCGGCGCCTTCCGGGCCAACGGCCTGGCCATCCCGGTGTGGGAGCTGGTCCCGGGTACGGAGGCCGAGGAGCTCACCAAGCCGCTGCAGGCCATGGGTGAGCGCCTGGACGCCGCACTGGCCGATTCCAGCCCCCTGAGCCCTGAGGTCCGCCGCGCCAAGGCGGGCATCATCTCCCGCCAGGTCAACCTCTGACCCTTTTTCGCCGAGCCGGGCACTCTTCTCGCAGCCCTACGGAACTTCTGTTGGGCACCGCGAAGAACGCCCGGCTCGGCGTTGCTCAGGTCTCGGCGATGCGCAGGCGCCGGCGGGTCACGCGCGGCAGGCCGCGTCCGTAGAGGGTGCCCTCCTTCGCCTTGACGGCGGCGACGAGCACGAAGCTGAGCGAGATGAGCAGCGCCCAGCTGCCGAACTTGCCGGCGTGCACCAGGTGCCAGCCGTCGGCCTGGTCGGGGTAGCGCCAGGCGCTCAACGCCGTGGCCAGGTTCTCCGCCAGCCAGAGGAATCCCCCGATGAGGATGAAGGCCACCGTCGTCGGCATCCAGTAGCGGTCCCCGCCGACAGTGAAGTGGACGGCGCTTCCCCACAAGGCGATGAGGAAACCGGCGGCGATCACCCAGCGCAGGTCGACGATGACGTGGTGGCTGAAGAAGTTGAGGTAGGCGGCCACGGCCAGCAGACTCACCGGCCACCACCGAAAGCCTCCCACGTGCAGGTCGAGGCGCCGGAAGGCCTGGCAGATGTAGGAGCCGACGGAGGCGTACATGAATCCGGAGAAGACCGGCACCCCGCCGATGCGCACCGCCCCCGCGTCCGGATAGGCCCAGGAGCCGGTGCGGACCTTGAACACCTCCAGCGCCAGCCCGATGAGGTGGAAGGCGCAGATGACGCCGAGCTCGCGCCAGGTCTCCTGCTTCAGGGCCACGAAGGCGATCTGCACCACGACGACGTAGATCAGCAGGGCGTCGTAGCGGGCGATCGGAGGATCCGTATGGCTCCAGATCAGGGCGCTGACCGCGAGCCCGACGAAGATGGCGATGGCGAAGGCACAGCAGGCCAGCTCCAGGAGGGCGAACTGGACCAGGCGGCGGGGGAGCAGACGCCATCGGCTCAACGGAAGGCGCGTGGTTTCAGGCACCACCGAAGTATGCCGTACCTCCACGGCCCTACTGACGGACGGGGACATTCCCCCACGGCCGGGGACACTTCCTCGCAGCCAGAGGCGCTTTGCGCGTCGGGGGACGGGAATCCGGTCCCCGACGGCGTCGAGCGCCCCCGGCCGGAACGACACGCACCCGGCCGCGCGGAATGTCCCCGTCGAGGTCGCACGTGACTACTGGGAGGGCGGTCCTGACCGGACTCGACGACCTCTGGCCGCTGTCACCGCCGGATCGAGCGCAGTGCTCGCTTGATGATCCGTTCAGTGGCCGGGGTGGGCGACTCCTCCTGCCAGCGCCCGCAGAGCTCCCTGGCCCAGGCGGGCTGGGTCTTGGCGGCGTCGTTGATCCAGTTCGCCACGGAGTCCTGCACATAGCGGGAGGAGTCGGCGCGCAGCGGCTCGAGCAGCGGAAGGCCCCGCTCGGGCTCCTTCTTGAGCGCGGGGATGTGCCGTGCCCACACGCCGCGCGGACGCAGCGCCTCGCTGGCGAAGCGCCGAATGCGCTCCGAGGGATCCGAGGTCCATGGCCGCAGTGCGCCGATCGCTCGTCGAGCTGGGGCACCAGGTGCGGACGCACCGACATCCATGACCACTCGCGCACTCCGAAGTGCGGGTCGTCCGCAGCCGGTCGTGCCAGGGCCAACAGCGTGTCGACGTCGGCGTCCTTCTCCTGAGCGACCAGGGCGAAGACTGCCCAGCCCCGGACTGTGTCCGCCGGGTGGCCGGCGAGATCCAAGCAGGCGGAGCGACCCAGGTGCGCAGACAGCGCTTCGCCCATGGCCTGCATGCGGGCCAGGATGCCGAGCGAGTCGGCGTGCCTGGCCGCCTCCACCAGCTCCTCGGGCGCCTCCGGCACCACCTGCGTCAGAAGCGTGGAGTGGCTGATGGCTAGGACCTCTGCCAGGTTTCGGGACTCGTCTCGTCCCGAGTTCAGTTCGGCCAGGCGCTCTGCGGTGATGCTGGGGCTCATGCGTCACTTCACCACGAGCTGGGCGACGCGCTTGAGGTGCTTCTTGTGCTGGCGTCGGCCGGTCTTACCGACCTTGCCGAAGTTGACCCAGCTCCGCCCGTGCATGCCCAGCTGCTTGAGGACGGCGCCCAGGAACACCGAGCCGACGTAGTTGCCGCAGAATCGGCGCAGGAACCAGGTCGGGGCGGTTGAGGTGGTGAGCACCAGGACCTGCTGGATGTGGGTGAGGTGCCCTTTCACCCCGGAGGCCGTGGGGTGGTACGCCCAGTTCTGCTTCATGACCTTGTCGACGAAGCCCTTGACGATGGAGGGCACTTCGCTCCACCAGATCGGGCAGATGACAATGATGCGCGAGGCCCCTTCGATGAGCTTCTGGTAGTGGCTCACGAGCGGGTCCAGCGTGCCGCCCTCCGTGAACAGGGCCAGCTCCTCAGCGGGCATGCGCGGGTCGAAGCCGTCGGCGTAGAGGTCGACGACGTCGTAGGGGCGGCCCGCCTTGTCCAGGGCGGAGGTGGCGGCCTCGAGTATGGCGCGGTTGAAGGAGCCGTCGTAAGGGTGGGCGTAGATGATGAGAGTGCGGTCGCCCGTCTTCTTGAGGATCTTCTTGGCTGTCATCAGCTGTCTCCAATCGTGACGATGGTGCGCAGGGCTGCGCGGATGAAGGCGGCGTCGGCGGTGGTGGCGCCGACGGCGATGAGCTGGGTGTAGCCCTGCAGGCAGGACCACACTAGGAGATGAAGCGGCGTCGGGTCGCTTCCTCGTTGCGCGCACTGAAGCTTCACCTCACCGCTGGTCGGTGCCAGCAGCGGGTGCACGTCGAGGAGGATGGGGTGGGACATGGTTGGGCACACGTGGCACTCGCTGTCAATGACGAGTGACCACGATGTGGTCGGATCGGGCCTGGCCGATGTGGCTCGAAGGCGGGGGCCACCTGCCTGTGAGCGCTGCCAACGGCGGCAGCGCGGCGAAGTCGGAGAGTCACCGAGATGCCTCTGACCTGCGCGGATATCGGTACGGGTGAACCGTGGCCGCAGATCCTTGACACCGTCGGCACGGCGTCATTGAATCGTGTCACGTCCATCACCGCAGGACGACAGCACGACGAACACCTCGCGCCGGGGCGGCCCGGCCCGTCCAGGATGAGAGGAGCACTGATGACTCGTACCGTTTGCGGCTCCGCGCCGCGGTCGACGGCCGTGCGCGTCAACCTGCTGCGTCCTTGTTCATCGGTCGGTCGGCGCCATCGATGCCTCTCGACCGCTATCCAGTAGCCACCCGCTGATCTCCGGCCTCCGCCTTCGGGTGCCCGCGCCGATCAGAGGGGGTGGGTCGCGGCTCCCCGCGTCCGCTACGTCCGCTACTGAGGGACCGGCCCGGGCTCGTCACCGAGTCTCGCACCTCGGGATCAGACCAGCACCAGTTCCCATCCGCGTCCGCCGCATTCCCGCGGGGCGGGACGCCCTCCGATTCATCCACTTCTTTTCGCTGTCGGATCCATGAAGCCTATGGACCTTTGTTTCGGTTCCTGGCACCCTGGTGAGACGGCAATGTCGCCGCCGGGCCCGCACGCCATGCGGCGAGTGAAGCGAAAGGCCTGTTGTCATGACCGATGACCCCTCGAACCACTCTCCATCCGGACCCGCTGTACCTCCGACCGTCTCCCGCACGCAGGACGCCCCCACGGGTGCAGCGGACGTCACACCTGCGTCCGTCACCAGCCCGGTGAGCACCGGGCCACCCGAGCGGCCGCCAGTCCACCCGCAGCACCCGAGCTCAGGAACCTGGCGAGCCGTCCGCACGGCCGGTGCCCCCTTGAGCGTGCGTGAGGTCGAGGCGGCGGCCTCCGGGGCGCCCGCCGCTCACACCTCCGCCCAGGCCGCCACCCGCTCCTCGGTCCGCTCACCTTCCGAGACCGCGGCTGCCAGCGTCGTCCTGCGCGATCTTGCCGACGAGTACGCCCAGCTCCTGTGCGCCCACGATCCCGAGGCGGCCGCCCGCACCGGCCTGCCCGGCGGAGCCATCCTGCCCGACTACTCGCCCGCGGGACTGTCCGAGCGCCTCAGTGCCGAGCGCTCCCTGCGTCACCGCGTGGCCGCCGTCGACCGCTCGACCGGCTCCGACGAGCTTCTGCGCCGCCACCTCCTGGAGCGTCTGGAGACCTCCATCCAGTTCATCTCCGCCGGGGAGGAGGGAGGCAACCTCGGTTTCCTCTCCTCGCCGTTCCAGCAGATCGCCCGCCAGCTGCGCCGGCCCCCCGAGACCCCCGACCGCGCCGGCTCCGACGAGGCGGACCTCGCCGAGGCCGAGGCCAAGTGGGAGGACGCCTGGAACCTCCACCGCACCCGTCTGGAGGCGCTGCCCGCCGCCCTGGAGGGGCTGGCCGCCTCCCTGGCCGCCTCGGCCGAGACCGGTGCGATCGCCCCGCTCAGTCAGGTCGACGTCGTCGCCGGGCAGGCACGTGACCTCGCCCGACGCCGGACCCAGGGACTGCCCGAGGACCTGCCGGCCACCTGCACGTCCAGCTCCAGGAGGCGGACATCGTCGCCCGCCGCGCCGCGCTGGACTTCGCCTCGCACCTGCGCACGACGCTCTCGCCGCGGGCGCCCCAGGCCGAGGGCGTCGGCCCTCAGCGCCACGCCCTGTGGATGCGCCGCGTCCTGGGTACCCGGGTGGACCCCGAGGAGACCTACGCCTGGGCCACTGAGGAGCTGGGGCGGGTCATCGCCGAGCAGGACGCCATCGCCGTCGACATCCTGGGGCCCGGCGCCGATGCCGGCAGCCTCAACCGGCACCTGCGCGCCGACCCGACCCACGCCCTGCGTGCGGAGGACTACACGACCTGGGCGCAGGAGGTGGCCGATGAGGCCTGGGACGCCGTGGTCGGCCGGGTCCTTGACCCGCCCGACGGTCTGGGCCGCCCCCGGGTGCGCCTCGGGGAGCTCGGAGACGGCGCCGTCCACTACGAGGAGCCGCGCGGTACCGGCGGAGAGCGTCGGCCCGGCATCGTTATGCGCTCCCTGGCCGACGGCGAGCAGCTGGTGTGGCCGTGGATGGAGCGGACCACGGTGCTGCACGAGTCGGTCCCGGGCCACCACGTCCACGTCGGTGCCCACGCCACCAGCACGCGCCTGACCGCCTGGCAGCGCTACCTGGGGTCCGTCCCCGGATGCGACGAGGGCTGGGGCCTGTACGCCGAGTCCCTCGCCGACGAGCTCGGGCTCATGCCCACGCCCGAGGACCGCTTCGGCCGTTTGGCGGCCCGCCGCTGGCGCCTGGCCCGGGTCCTCGTGGACCTGGGCGTCCACTCCCGGATCCCCGTGCCCGATGATGTCGCGGCCCTCCCGGGAGCCGGCCGCGAGTGGAACCGGGCGACCGTCACCGCCGTGCTGCGCCACCACACCGTTATCTCCGAAGGGCGCCTGCGCTTCGAGGTCTCCCGGCACCTGGGGTGGCCGGCCCAGCCGCTGGCCTACGCAGTGGGTGAGCGGGTCTGGCGGGTCGGTCGGCGCAGCGCCCAGGCGCAGGCCCGAGCCGAGGGTGGTGAGCTGGACCTGCGCGCCTTCCACAACCGGGGCATCGACCTGGGCAGCGTGGGGCTCGATCTGCTCGCAAGCGCCTTGCACTGACCTGCACGAAGGATGCAGAGGCGGAGCAGCGGGGGCCGGCCGTTCGTCGGCCGGCCCCCGGGGTCGCCCGTGGGCCGGTCATGTCTCCGTTGCGCCCGACGGGATCTGTCGGAGGCGGGCGCGCCGCGACGTGAATGCCCTGCCTCCTGCATCGATGAGCCGGGGTGGCGAGTGCTGCGGCTGGGCGGTTCGCGTTGAGGGCCAAGGCGTGCCGGGGCGGCAGGGGAGTCGCCCCGGCACACGGAAGGACGCGAAATGCGCCGGCGGAACCCGGCTCCGTTGACGGGCTCCTTACCTCCACTGTGCCACGAGAACCGGGTGTGACATGCCGAAATGGGCAACTTTAGCGCCTGAATGAGGAAATGTGATTCATTGCAGCAAGATTTCTCAGTTTCTCCGGGGACCGTGGTCCTATGATGAAGGTTTGACACAAAATCACTGAAGAAAGGCTGGGGGTGGTCGCCTTCCTGCTGCGTCACACCGGCGTGTCGCTGTGGCTGGCGAGAGGTGCTCAGGGTGTCGCCGGCGCGCGTCCACTGCGCGGGGAGCCTGAAGAATCCGCGCCCCGTAGGACGAAAGCAGAGAACTTGACGGGCCTCACAAGACGGGCGCGCGGTGACGGGGCGCTCAGGTATCGGCTGGAGGCCGGGAGTCTGGATACCCTGGGGGCGTGAGTTCCAACAAGCGGCCCGACCAGCGCGTTGCCGTGGTCATCCCCTGCCAAGGATGAGGCTGAGCGCATCGCCACCACTGTGCGGGCCTGCCGCTCCATTCCGCGGGTGGACCTCGTCATCGTCGTCGACGACGGCTCGACCGATGGAACTCAGGACCACGCCCGCGCCGCCGGCGCCGTGACGGTCCGCCACTCCGTCTCGCGCGGGAAGGCCTCCGCCATGGAGACCGGGGCCTCCGTCGTCGCCATGCGCGACTACTCCGACGGTCCCGCCCGGCTGCTGATGTTCATCGACGCCGACCTGGGGGACTCGGCCGCCTCCTGCGCCGAGCTGGTGCCCCCGGTCGTCGACGGCGTCGCCGACATGTCCATCGCGGTGCCCCCCAAGCAGTCCGGGGCCGGTGGCCGCGGCCGGGTCGTGCGCGCCGCCAGGCGGGCCATCTCACTGGCCACCGGGTGGCTGCCGGTGGCGCCGCTGTCCGGTCAGCGATGTCTGACCCGTGAGGCCTACGAGAAGGCGGTGCCCCTGGCCGACGGCTGGGGGGTGGAGGTCGGTCTGACCATCGACGTCCTCGTGGCCGGACTCGCCGTCATCGAGGTCCCCTGCGACATCACGCACCGCGTCACCGGTAACGACCGGGCCGGCACGATGCACCGGGCCTCCCAGTACAAGGACGTCCTGCGGGCCGTGACCCGGCGCAAGCTGCGCCGCCACCGCGTGCCGCGCGCCTCCTTCGAGAAGGCGGCCGCCGAGCAGGACCACTTCTTCACCTACCGCGCCGTGCCGCAGCCCCCCAAGGCCGACGACGACGTCGAGGCTGCGGACAAGCCGCACGATACTGACGGCTCGCAGGCGGCTGCCTCGGAGACGGCCGAGCGCTAGCGCGCCGGCTCTCTCCCAGACAGCATCAGCGCCAGCAGGGCGGGGGCGGCGGCTGCCAGGATGAAGCCGGCCATCGTGACGCCGGAGTCGTTGACCAGGACGGCCACGAGGGTCAGCACCCCCAAGGACTTCAGCGCCGTCGTCCCCCATCGCCCGGACAGGGGTACTCCGCGCGTGGGGGGACAGGAATCCGGTCCCTCAGCGTGGACCATGTCCCCGTGGGCGGCGGGGGCGAGCCAGGCGTAGGGGCTTGTGCCGGAGCGCCAGGCCCGCACCTGCCGGCGCCCCCACCACAGGGCCGCGGCCGCGAGGGCCGCGGTGCAGGCCAGGGCGATCGCCGTGAGCGGCCTCGTGATGAAGGGGCCGACCAGTGCGTACGCCTTGCGCCCCAGCACGCCGGCGGCCGAGCCGTCGGCCACCTGACGGGCGAAGCGTCCCAGGTGCGTGGGCCCACCGGGCCGGAGAAGATCGACGACGGCGAACCCGCTCACCACCAGGACTGTTGCGGTCCCGATGCCCAGCCAGCGCCGCCAGCTCAGGCGCAGGCCCGCCAGGCCCGCACCGAGGAAGGCCAGCGTCGGCACCAGCGTCAGGGCGCCGCCCATGTCCGCGCCCAGCTGCGGGGCGCCATCAACGATCAACGCCGCCCCGCCCAGCAGGGCCGTCACCAGCAGCGCGGTCCGCCGGCCGCCGTCCAACGCCCCCCAGACACCGGCGATGACGACGACGAGCGCGCCGGCCACCAGCGCGAAGGCCGTATTCGACACCCCGTAGAAACGGCCCGCCACCACCGCGTTCATTCCCAGCGGGCTGTTGAAGGCCAGGGAGGCGCCCGCAGCGGCGTCGACCAGCCAGGCCAGCGGGATCGCCACCGCCACCAGCAGCGCCGTCAGGCTCGCCCCGCTCATGGACGGGGACGACAAGGCGGGAGCGGGACTGCCGGCCTCGTCCGGTTGCGGCTCGGCCGAGGCCTCCCCCCGCGCGGAGGGGGTATCGGGGGATCCGACCGGCTCAGCGGTGGCCGTGGCGCAGAGTGCTGAGGGCGACGGACTCGGTGAGGTGGCAGGGAGGGGCCGCCTGTGCCGCCGCGCCAGGGCCGCGATCCCGGCGGCCAGTCCCGCAATCCCGGCCGCGACCAGCGCGGCTGCAGCCATGGCGACGACCGAGGCCCACCCCGAGGGGGAACCGGCCCGGGCCCCCACGCGCCACCATGGGACAGCATTGACCAGCAGCAACGCCGTCGGCAGGGTGCTGAGGTAGACGGCCACCCGGGTGACCCGGCGGCGGAGGGGCTCACGCCGGCTCGCCCCCGGGTCGCGCAGCGCGACGGCAGCCCAGACCAGGAGCGCCACGGTCAGCCCCATGAGCAGGGCGCCGGCCGGCACCACTGTGGCCTGAGAGGCGCGGGCGTGCAGGGCGTCGTCGGCGAGCCGCGAGATGCGGGCGTCCCCAGTGGCCGCGCCAGCGGCAGTTGTCGCGGTGCCCGCGCGGCCGGTCTCGGGCAGCGTGAGCGCCCGACCGTCGAAGGCCGGGTCGCGGCGGCCGGCCAGGGCGGACACGAGAGTCGGGGTGAGGTCGGTCAGCTGGGCCAGGCCCGGCTGGTGCGTGGAGTCGCCGATGACGAGGCCGTCGGAGGTGCCGCGCGCACTGGTCGTACCCGCGGGCAGGACCGCCATCTGCGGGCCGGGGGCCTCGTCGTCGGCCAAGGAGGCGATGACGAGGCGGGTGCCGGGACGCGCCTGCTCCTGGACCGTGCGCAGGGCATCGTCGAGGGCGGTGATCCGCTCGGCGTCGGTGGAGGCGTCCCGGGCGGTGTCGACCATCGTGAGGTCCGCGCCGGCGGCCAGGGCCTCGGCCACCGAAGGGGTCAAGGGGGCGGGCCTGTTCGCTGAGCCCCCCGGTGCTCCCATGGCCAGCTGCGTGCCGGGGCCGACGGTCTGGATCGAGACGTCATGCCCGAGCGCCCCGACCAGGGGGGTGTCGCGAGGGATCGCGGCAGTGGGGCCGGCGCAGGAAGCAGCCGGTTCGATGGCGCTCGCGCGCTTGCCCCGGCCCAGGGTGAGCCAGGCGTCGGCCGGGCAGGTGCGGTCCGCCGGAGTGCGCACGGACAGGTTCATCGGCTCGCCCCGGGAGGCGAAGGCCAGCAGGCGGGCGGCCGCCGAGCCGACGCCGGGAGAGCCGGAGTCCCCACCGACGCCGTCATGGGAGGCCTGTTCCCGCAGGTCCGCCCAGGTGAGATTGTTCGTCCCCAGGACGATCACCGGCGCCGGCCGCGAGGACGAGGCGGCATCGGAGGCCGGCTGGGGCGCCGACGCCGTTGGAGCCGCGGTGGCCAGCGTCGGACCCACCACCGCCAGGATCATGCCGATGACCACCAGCAGCACGAGGACGTACACGACCGCGCGCACCAGGCGCTGTTGACGTCGTCGAGGTCTCACCCGACCAGCCTACGGGGCCTCGTAGCCCGAAAAGTGTCCAGATGGGACGACTTTGACGTCGTCTCTGCTGGTCGACGCGCAGGCAAATTGCTTTTGACCAGCACAAACGCGGACGGCTCTTCTCCTAGCCGGTTTCAAAGTCGTCCCAGGCGGACAAAATGGGTGCGATGTCCTGGCCGGCATCGGCTCACAGGTACTGGCGGGCCACGGCGACCGCCTCCCCGCCATAGCCCCCACCGAAGAGGAAGGCGTGAATCATGATGATGTGCCAGGAGTGGAGGCCCACCCGCTCGCGCCAGCCCTCCGCCAGCGGCGAGACCTCGTGGTAGGCCGCGTAGATGCGATCCAGGTAGCGCTGCCCGAACACGCCCAGGGCCGCCAGGTCGGTCTCGGCGTGCGCGCCCTGCGCCATCGGGTCGATGAGTACGCCGACCACCGTCGGCCCGCCGGCCGCACCGTCGGCCGCGCCACCGCTGAGAGCCTCCCCGGGGGCGGACACCTGCGGCCCGAGCCCGGCCCGGGACGGCGCCCACTGGGCGGCCTCGTCGGCCGGGGTCCACAGGACATTGCCGCACCACAGGTCCCCGTGCGTGCGGGCCACCGCGACCCGTGCGCCGCGCTCGCGGGCACCGGCGCGCACCAGGGCCGGCTGGTCGGTGTCGAAGTCTCCGTCGCGCAGCCGCTCACACAGCCGTTCGACGACGCGGGCCCCACCCACACTGATCGAGCCGTTGTCCCGACTGGGCTGCAGGTAGGGCAGGATCCGGTCCTCGGCGTAGAACTCGCCCCAGCGGCGCGGCTCGCCCTCCTCCGCGGCGTGCGGCCGCAGCCGGATGTCCGAGCGGCCCATCTGCGCCCGGCCGTCCCAGCCGGGAGGCGCCGCCCCGAAGGCCGGGGCACCCGCCGCGTGGGTGACGGCCAGCGCCCGGCCGAAGGCCTCCGCCCCGGCCGGGGTCACGCCGGTCGTCGTCAGCCGCGGCTCCTCCAGCCAGCCCGGACCGCTGGTCACCGGCACCACGTGCGCCCCGCCGTCGGCCATCGCCTCGGCGAGCCAGGTCAGGCCCTGGGCCTCCAGGGCGGTGGAGACCGGGCCGTCGTCGTGCTTGCGGAAGACACTCATGGCTCCAGCCTGCCAGGCCCGCCGCCGTCGCGGGAGGGCTCCCGTGTTCCACGGAGCAAGCCGCCACCGGCCCGGCGGCCCGGACTGGCTACCCTGTGCCCATGACTGCTCCCGCTCCGCTCTGGTCCTTCCTGGGGCCGGCCGGCACCTTTCACCGAGATGGCGCTGCGCCAGGTCGCCCCCGCTCGACGTCGAGCTCGACCCGTGCCCGGACGTGCCCACCGCCCTGGACCACCTGCGCGAGCGCACGGTGGAGGCCGCCGTCGTGCCCATTGAGAACTCCGTCGAGGGCGGGGTCAACGCCACGCTGGACAACCTCGTGGCCTCCACGCCCCTGGTCATCGCCGCCGAGATGGCCGTGCCGATCACCTTCGTCCTGGCCGGCCGGCCCCGGCACCCGCCTGGAGGACGTGCGCGCCATCTCCACCCACCCGCACGCCTGGGCCCAGTGCCGCGGCTGGGTCCACCAGAACCTCCCCGAGGCCGTGTACGTGGCCGGGACCTCCACGTCGGCGCCCGCCCGCGCGCTGGCCACCACCGACGGGGACACCGGGTTCCAGGCCGTCCTGTGCAACCCGCTGGCCGCCAAGGAGTACGGGCTGGAGGTCATCGCCGGGGGAGTGGCGGACAACCCCGACGCCGTCACCCGTTTCGTGAAGGTGACCCGGCCCGGCCGCGTGGGTGAGCCCACCGGCGCCGACAAGACCACCCTGCTCGTCCACCTCCCCCACGACCGCTCCGGCGCGCTGCTGGACATGCTCGAGCAGTTCAGCGCCCGCGGCGTCAACCTCTCACGCATCGAGTCCCGGCCCGTGGGCGACTCCCTGGGGCGCTACCGCTTCTCCATCGACGTCGAGGGGCACGTGCGCGAGGAGCGGGTCCAGGCGGCCCTCATCGGGCTGCACCGCACCTGCCCGGTGGTGCGGTTCCTGGGCTCCTACCCGCGGCTGGACGCCCGCCCGACGGCGGTCCTGGCCGGCACCAGCGACAAGGACTTCGTCGTGGCCCGCTCCTGGGTCGCAGACGTCCTCGACGGCCGCGCGCTGTAGCTGGGCCCCGCAGTGGCCTCTTGTCGACGTCGCGTTCATACCTCATGCCGCGCGTTCGAGGGGGTGGAGGGTACGAACGCGCGGACGCCTCACCTCAGTCGACCTCAGTGGACAGGCGACCGCGGCGTGCGCAAGGCTCGGGGCGTGAGCTCCTCCGACGCCAGCACCGAGACAACCTCCGCAGCCTCCACCTCTTCAACCGCCCCGGCACCCGCCTCGCTACCCGGCCCCCGCGGCGCGGGTCCCTACCGCGTCATCATGGTGTGCACCGGCAACATCTGCCGCTCCGCCATGGCCGAGATCGTCCTGCGCGACCGCCTCGCCGCCGCCGGCATCCCCGACTCCGGACCGGGCGGCGTGACCGTCACCTCCGCCGGCGTCTCCGACGAGGAGCGCGGCAACCCCATCGACTCCCGGGCCCGCCGCGTCCTGACCGAGGCCGGCTACGGCACCGGCGCCGACGACGTCTCGCGCGCCACGGACAGCGCCATCGCCTCCCACACCGCCCACCGCGTCACCGACGCCGAGATCGCCGAGGCCGATCTCCTGCTGGCCATGACCGACTCCCACTGGAACGTCCTCCAGCGCCGCGCCGCGGGACTCGGGGCGGAGCCCACCCGCATCCGCATGTACCGCGAGCTCGACCCGGCCTCCGCCCAGCAGGCCGAGGCCGTCGTCGCGGGCGGGGCCTCCCGCAGCGTCCTCAACGTGCCCGACCCCTGGTACGGCACCATGGCCGACTTCGTCGACACCCTGGAGGTCGTCGAACGGGTCAGTGATGAGCTCGCCGACGAGCTCGCCGCGCTCCTCGACTGACGGCTCAGTGCAGGCGGTTGTCCAGCCAGCGCATGACGGCCTGAAGGTACTCGGCGCGCGCCAGCGGCCCGGACAGGGCCAGGTCGTGGACGCCCTCGGGAATCTGGCGGACGGTCACGTCATCGCCCAGGTACTGGGAGCGGTCGATGATCTGCTCCACGTCGAGGACGACGTCGGAGCGCTGCGCCTCCTCCAGGGTCGCCTTGACGCCACTGCTGGCCGTTGAGCAGCACACGAGGATCGGCACGCGGATCCCCAGCCCGTGGTGGACCTCGCGCTGCAGACGCCGGATCCCCGCCAGGAACCCGGCCCGCACCGGGAAGGACGGCGTCGGCTTGAGCGCCAGGTCCCAGTCCCACTCTCCGCGCCAGCGCCGGTGGAGGGCCGCCACGTAGTTGTCTCATCGCCGCTGCCCGGCTCGCCGATGACCCGCTCGGGGGCCCGCCGCGAGAGGAGGTCCACGAGGGCCGAGCCGTAGGAGCGCACCAGTGCCGATCCGCGCAGGTCCAGCCACGGGGAGTTGAGGACGAGCGCGTCCACGGTCCCGGGGTGGTCGACCGCCCAGATGACCGCCTGCAGTCCGCCGGTCGAGTGCCCGTTGAGGACGACGACGTCGTGCCCGTGCTCGGAGCGGATGATGCGCAGGGCCTCGGCGATCTCCTCGTCATGGACGCGCAGGTCGCGCACGTCGTGCGGTGAGGCGTGCCCGGTGCCGGCCCGCCCGCAGGTCCGCAGGTCCAGCGCGTAGAACTCGAAACCGGCGTCGAGGTAGGCCTGCGCCAGGTGGGTCTGGAAGAAGTAGTCGCTGCGGCCGTGCAGATAGAGGACCGCGCGCGAGTGCCGTGGCCGGCTGGCCCGACCGGCCGCCTCACGCTGGAAGACGAGCACGGCGTGATCGGCGCCGGGTGCCTTCGTGGGTGACTCGGTCACCGGGATGCGGCGGGCCACCCACGGCTCTCCCAGGATGTCGGGGGCGGTCGGCTCTGAGGTCGCACTCATGGGCAGATCCAAGCACGTCGCCCTGTGCAGTGCGAGTAGCGTCGCCGACACGCGACCTGGGAATAGCCAGGATGTTGCTGAAACGCCGATCACGGCCGGGTCGAGCGGCAGGGGGGACCGGCGGGCCGCGGGTCCGGCCCATGCGGTGGCCCCTGCCGCCGGGTGCGGGCGTGACCTCGGTCCCTTGGCAGTGGCGTCGCTTGCGTCGCGAAGGCGGCGCTGCGTAAGTTATCCATGGCCATCCAGAGCAACCGAGAGACCTGGCTCGACGACATTGCAGCAACCCCCTTCATGGTGCGGGTGCTTCCGCCAGGAACGATGGAGGAATACGTGAGCACAAGCGAACAGTCGACCGCCGAGCCCGGCCGGTCCGAGGAGAACGACTCCTCCGACTCCCCGCGCGTCGAGCCCGGGGAGGGTGTGAGCGCCGAGCCCCGGGACACCGAACCTGGGAGCCCCGAGGCCGCAAGCACCGACGCCGAGGAGGACGGCTCCGCCGACGCCCCCATGATCTCCCTGCGGGACGTCCACAAGGTCTACCGCCTGCGCAGCGGTCAGGAGGTGCGGGCCCTGGACGGGCTCAGCCTCGACGTCGCCGCAGGCTCCATCCATGGCATCGTCGGCACCTCCGGGGCCGGCAAGTCCACGCTCGTGCGCTGCCTGACCTCCCTGGAGCGCCCCACCAGTGGTCATGTGAGCGTCGCCGGCCAGGACATGACCGCCCTGTCGCCCGGTCAGCTGCGTGAGGCCCGACGCCGCATCGGCATGGTCTTCCAGCACGCCAACCTTCTCGACCAGCGCACCACGGCGCAGAACATCGCCTACCCGCTGGCGCTCGCGGGCGTCCCCGGCGGGAGGCGTCACCCGATCGTCAGGCGCATGCTCGACCTCGTGGGCCTGGCCGACCGCGGCGCCTCCTACCCCTCCCAGCTCTCCGGCGGTCAGAAGCAGCGCGTCGGCATCGCCCGGGCACTGGCCGACGACCCGGCCGTCCTCCTGTGCGACGAGCCCACCTCCGCCCTGGACCCGGAGACCACCCGCTCCATCCTCGACCTCATCAAGAACGTTCGCGACACCCTGGGCCTGACCGTCATCATCATCACCCACGAGATGAGCGTGGTCCGCCAGGTCTGCGACTCCGTCAGCCTGCTCGAGGCCGGGCAGATCGTCGAGAGCGGTCGCCTGGAGGACATCGTGCTCGACGTCGGCTCTCGGCCTCACGCGAGATCGTGCCCTTCCCGAAAGGTGCCCGAGGCCGCCGTCGCCCACGGGGAGAGCGTCATCGACGTCTCCATCACCGCCCACCCGGGCCAGCCGGCCGCCGTCGCCCTCATGTCCATGGTGGCCGAGCTCGGCGGGGACATCGCCGCCGGCGTCTTCGAGACGATCGGGCAGGCCCAGATCGGGCGCCTGGCCGTCACCGTCCCCGGATCCGACACCGAACAGGCCGTGAGCACCCTGCGTCACGCCGGTATTGCTGCGGAGGTCCGCTCATGAACTCGATCCTCCTTCCGCTGACCCAGGCCGCGGTGCCGAGCAGTCGCACCTGGTTCGACAACCCGGCCATCCAGAACAAGCTCGGCTACGCCCTCGTTGAGACCCTGTCGATGACCTTCGTCTCCGGGGCCGTGACGGTTGTCCTCGGGCTTCTGCTGGGGCTCGCCCTGGTCTCCACCGGCAAACGGGGCCAGTTCCGCAACCCGCCCCTGTACTGGGTGCTCTCGCAGATCGTCAACATCGGACGCTCCATGCCCTTCATCATCCTCATGGTGGCCCTCATCCCGATCACCCGGATCCTCGTGGGCACCTCCCTGGGGTGGCAGGCGGCCTGCGTCCCGCTGACCATCGGCGCGATCCCCTTCTACGCGCGCCTGGTGGAGACGGCCATCAACGACGTCGATCACGGCAAGGTCGAGGCGGCCCTCATGATGGGTGCCTCCGGCCCTGCAGATCACCTGGGGCGTCCTCGTGCGCGAGGCCCCTGCCGATCCTCATCCAGTCGGCCACCGTCACCATCATCACCCTCCTGGGCTACTCCGCCATGGCCGGCGCCGTCGGCGGTGGCGGCGTGGGTGACCTCGCCATCCAATACGGGTACCAGCGCAACCAGGTGGACGTCATGGTCATCACCGTGGTCGTCATCGTCCTCATCGTCGGCATTATCCAGCTCGTCGGCGACATGCTCAGCCGGCTGGTGAACCACCGCTGAGGCGATCACCAGCCGGGTAAGCGCGCTGAGCCGCCTGGAACCGTCGGCCACGTCGTCGGCCCCAGCACTGTCAAGCCTTTCCTCCCTCCCGTCACTGGGGCCGCCCGGCCCCGCGAAGGAACCACCATGTCCTCCTCCATCTCCCGGCGCACCGTCATCGCCGGCGGCCTGGCCACCGCCGCCGCCCTCACCCTGGCCGCCTGCTCCAAGTCCGGTAAGGGCGGCGACGTCCAGGGCATCAAGGTCGACGGCGACACCGCCACGATCACCATCGGTGCCACCCCCAAGCCCCACGTCGAGATCCTCAAGTGGGTCCAGGACAACCTCACCAAGGGTTCCGGTATCAAGCTGGACATCAAGGAGATCAACGACTACCAGACCCCCAACTCCTCGCTGGAGGACGGCTCGCTGGCCGCCAACTTCTACCAGACCCCCAACTTCCTGGCCCAGCAGAACAAGGAGAAGGGCTACGACTTCGTCTCCATCGCCGACGTCCACATCGAGCCCATGGGCATCTACACCTCCAAGGGCTACAAGGACGTCAAGGAGATCAAGGAGGGCGGCACGATCGTCCTCAACAACGACCCGGCCAACACGGCCCGCGGCCTCAAGCTCCTGGCCCAGGCCGGGCTCATCGAGCTGGACAAGTCCGCCGAGCTACCCAGCGACACCGACGTGACCTCCAACCCCAAGAAGCTGAAGTTCACCACGGTCGACGGCGCCCAGGTCTACAAGTCGATGCCGGACGCCGAGGCCGCGGTCATCAACGGCAACTACGCCATCGACGCCGGGCTGAACCCCAAGAAGGACGCGCTCGTCCTGGAGAAGGGCGGCAAGGACTCCGAGTACCCCAACCAGCTCGTCGTGCGCAAGGACGACAAGGACAACGAGTACCTCAAGAAGCTCGCCAAGCTCCTCAACGATGAGAAGCTGCGTGACTACATCAACAAGACCTGGCCCGACGGGGCCGTCGTCGCGGCGTTCTGATGTCGTAAGGCTGCGGGCCTGTCACAGGTCCGTGTGCGGGGCCGGGCGTGGTTGGTCGAAGGGCTGACCGCGACCGGCCCTTGTGTTGTCGTGGTCGGGGCCTTCGACACGGCCGGGGGCACCCGGCCGCGCAGAATGTCCCCGCCGCGTTGTCGGTGGGTCCGGTTGTCATCATCTGTGGACAGTTCGCGGTCTGCGGGTCCTGGGACCCAAGTGTCCGCCTAGGTTGAACCGCGGGCGCCCGACGGCGTCCAGCGGTACCGGTGGATTTGCAGGTGAGAGGACGGTTCAGGGCCATGGCAGCTCGACGTGAACGGACACAGCAGGGCCGGTCGGCTCAGCCAATGCGGGGACGTACAACCGGAGATCTTGGTGGCCTGGGCGGTGCGGATGGGGCGAGTGGTGCCATCGGTGTCGGAGGCGCGGTCGTTCCGGCCGCTGTGGAGGCGCGCGATCTGCGCAAGTCCTTCCCGACCCCCGGCGGGGAACCGATCGAGATCCTGCACGGCATCTCCTGCACGATGATGCCGGGGCGGGTGACGGCACTGGTCGGCCCCAGCGGCTCGGGCAAGTCGACGGCGCTGCTGTGCCTGGCCGGGCTGGAGCCGGCGACGTCGGGCCGCGTCTCGCTCATGGGGCGCGACCTCGGCGGGCTCCCGGCGGCGCGGGTGGCCGAGCTCTACCGCGACCGGGTGGGCTTCGTCTTCCAGGCCTACAACCTCGTGCCCTACCTGACGGTGCGGGAGAACATCACGATATCCGACACTCTGGCCGGACGGCGCCCCGATTCGGTGAGGGTGCGGGAGGTCCTGGCCGGGTTGGGACTGGAGTCGCGCGCCGACGCGGTCGCGACCACGCTCTCGGGCGGCGAGCAGCAGCGCGTCGCCCTGGGCCGGGTCCTCTACCGTCGTCCACCGGTCGTCTTCGCCGATGAGCCCACCGGGGCCCTGGACACCCGCTCGGCCGCCTTCGTCCTGGCCGAGCTGCGGCGCCTGGCCGACGATGGGGCCGCCGTCGTCCTTGTGACGCACGACCTGGGGGCCGCAGCCCTGGCGGAGAGCGTACTCATCATGCGCGATGGCCGTATCGTCGACCGCCGCCGCGGTGCCACCCCCGACGAGCTGCTGGCCGCCGTCAACCAGACGGGAGCTGCGGCATGACCCGCTACACGCTGCGCGCCCTGGCCGCCCAGTGGCGGGCCTGGTCGGGGACGGTGGCGGTGCTGGCTCTTGCCGCGGGGCTCATCAATGTCTGCCTGGTGCACCGCATGACCGTCACTCGTCCCGACGTCGTCGCCGCGGCGCGGGCGGCGGGCGTGGACCCGGCCGAGCTCGTCGTTCCCGGTATCTCGGTCGCCTTCTACACGGCGATGGTGACGGTTCCGGTGGTGGCCGTCGTCGGGCAGTCCTGCGTGCAGGCACTGCGCACGAGCTGGGCCCTGTGGCGGTTGGCTGGCGCCCTGCCCCGCCAGGTGCTCGCCGCCGTCCTTGCCACCGTGGCGGTGCTGGGCCTGGTGGCCTGTGTGCCCGGGATCCTGCTGGGGCAGGTGGCGGCCCAGCCCTTTGCCTCGGTGCTCACCCGCCTGGCAGCGGCGCGTATGGGGCGGATCGAGGTCGCCCAGACGCCGATGACCTTGCTGCTCACCATGGTGGTTGTGGTCGCCGTCGCGGTCCTGGGGGCCGTGGGCCCGGCGCGCGCCGCGGTGAGGACGCCCGCCGTGGAGGCGGTTCGCGATGCGGCCCCGAGTGGGCGACGGCGCATGGGTGTGGGGCGACGGATCCTGGCCGGACTCTGGGCGCTCGCATGCGCGGGGCAGCTGCTCCTCGCTTTTCTGGCTCCGCCGGGAAGGAAGATCGACGGATGGCCGACCGGTGGGGGCCAGGCGATCCTGGCATCGCTCCTGCTCGCGGTCCTCGTGGTGCTGCTGGCGCCCGCGCTCATCCCGCGGCTGCTGCGGCTGTGGTCGGCGCCGCTGGCGCGGCTGGGTGGACCGTGGCTCATCGCGCGGCGTTCGGCGCTGTGGCGCAGCGAGTCGTCGGCGAGTGCCATCGGCCTGCTGGCCCTGGCGATCTCCTTCACCGCGGCACTCACGACCAGTCTCGCCACGGGGCAGGCGGTGGTGGAGGCGGCGCGCCTGAACGTGGCGATCAACCAGGTGGACTCGCTGGTGCTGGCGACGATCCTCGGGGCCGTGGCGCTGCTGGGGGCCGTGGCCGTCGTCGGCATGTCCTCCCGGTCCCGGCAGCGTGAGCTCGCGGTGCTGCGCTGCGCCGGGAGCACGGTGCGCGGCGTGTGCCGGCAGTGGTCATCGAGGCGGGCCTGTACGTGGGGACGGCCCTGCTGATCTCGCTCGTGCCACTGGTGGTGACCACGGCCGGCGAGTCCCTTTTCTACGTCAGGGCGGGGATGCCGCTGGTAGTGCGCCCCGGCGTCGGGCCAGTGCTGCTGGTGGCCCTCCTGTCCTTGCTGGCCCTGGTCGCGGTGCTACTCGCTCCGATCCGGGGCGCCACCCGGACCCCGATCGGCACCGTCCTGGCGGCCGAGTGAGACGGGCTGGAGTAGGTCGAGCAGAGGCCGCTGGTTGCCTGGGGCTCGAGGAGACTGGCAGAAGTGATAGCGCCCCGCCTTGTGTCAACGCCCACCAAGCCCTACACTCAAATCGCTCAAAACGATCAACTCGAAAACAGTGGACGAACAGCAGTGTAGGAGTGCGCCATGACCGTGACGATTGAGAGCAAGACCTACCTTCCCGAGGAGGATGTCGCCGGGCGCTTCACCGAGCTGGTGACGGAACTTGAGGCGTCCTCCGGTGCGGCGCTGACCATCAATGGTGAGACGATTGACCTCCCACCCGCCGTGGCTGAAGCCCTTCTTCAGGTCGTGGATGCGATGCGTCGAGGTCTGGCTGTCACGGTGGCGCCGCAGGACCAGCGTCTGACGACCCAGGAGGCGGCTGACATGCTGGGCATCTCGCGGCCGACGCTGGTCAGGATGCTGGAGGCCGGCGAGATCCCGTTCGAGAAGGTCAGACGGCATCGTCGCTTGTTCCTCACTGACGTGCTGGAGTTCCGTGAGCGTCAGCGGCGGGCAGCGAATGAGGCCCTGTCGGACATGGTGGCCGACGCTCAGGCGATGGGCGCCTACGATGACGACCCTGCCGAGCTGCGCCAAGTCCTCAAGGACCTCCGCTCCCAGGGCTGACCGATGGCGTTCTCCCCTTGCCGCAACCGCGCTTGGCGGCCCGCTGGCTGCGGTCGGGGCTCAGATCTAGCGGCGTAGGGTACGGACGCAACGGGGAGGAGGGGCGCTGGTGTTCGGTGCAGAGCGTAGTTCGTCGTCGGCCATGAGGATGCGGATCGACTGGCGGACGCTGGGGGAGTGGGTGCGCCAGCCGGCGCCCGCGCAGGCCGGCCCCGGCATCCTGTCCACGCTGCTCCTCATCCTGTGCGCCACCTACCAGGGCGGCATGATCGGCAGCGCGGTGCTGACCGGCCGCGTCGGCGACGGCGGCCTGGTTGCAGGGATCGCCCCAACCAGAATCGGCTTCGCGATTCTCGTTCTGGCGGCCATGGGGTCCACGGCACTCCTCACTGCGAGACACAGGTACCCGCTGGCGGTCTTTCTGGCCGAGTGTGCCGTGTACGTGGTGGCCTCGGCACTGGGGCTCAACAACTTCTCCTCTTCCCGGTGCTGGTGGCGCTGGGGAGCGCGGTGATTCGGCTCCCGCTGTGTCAGCACCTCGCGGTGATCGGCGCGGCCTGCCTCATGGCGACGGCCAGCGCGGTCCTGGTGGCCCCGCCAGGGATTCTGATGGAGGAGTGGCTCAGCCAGGTGGTCGCCGTCCTGCTGACGGCCATCGTGGCCATGCTTGCGCGCAGCGTCGCGAACTGGCGGGCGGCGCAAGCCGAGGCCAAAACCGAGCGGGAGCGCTTCCGGGTGCTTCGGGCCGAGCGCGACCGCGCGGTGAACCGGGCCGGTATCGCTGCCGAGCTGCACGACTCCGTGGGGCACGGCCTGACCACGATCATCGCCCTGTCCGAGGGGCTGGCCGGCAGCGTCGACCCGGAGGTTGACGAGGCGCTCGGTGGCATCAACGAGGTGGCCCGGGAGTGCCTGGAGCAGACGCGCCGGGCGGTCAGGGCCCTGGCCGACGCCGAGGGTGAGCCGGCGGACTCACCGGACCGGGACGGTGCCGGGCACCGGCCCTGGGATGAGATCAGGAGCGTTGTCGGCAGGGTGAGGTCGCTGGGCGTCACGGTCGTCTTCGCTGAGACCGGGCAGCGGGCCGACGATGCCGGGCAGGCCGACCTGTGCTTCGCGCTCACCCGGGAGGCGCTCACCAACGCGGTGCGGCACGCGCCCGCACTGTCGCAGGTGCAGGTGTCCTGGGACCACGGCGAGTCGGCGGTGACGGTGACGGTTCGCAACGACGGCGCCTCGAGTGACAGCGGTGGGGAAGACGACGACCGCCGTGGTGGGGCTGTGGAAGGGACCGGCCTGCTGCGGTTGCGGGACCGGGTCGAGGCTGCGGCAGGTTCACTGGACTGGGGGCCCGAGTGCGACGGCGGCTGGCGGGTCGCGGCGACGGTGCCGAGAACTCGCGGTGAGGGCTGAGGCGTGGGCGCGGAGTCGGAGGGGCTGAGGCCGACGTCGGTCATGATCGTGGATGATCAGCGTTACGCGCGCCTGGGGCTGGCACTCATGATCCGTAAGGCGCCGGATCTGCGCGTGGTGGCGGAGGCCGGTGACGGGCAGGAGGCGCTGGAGGTCCTGGAGGGGCTGAACCGGTCAACGGGGTTGCCCGACGTCGTGCTCATGGATGTGCGCATGCCGGGCATGGACGGGATCAGCGCGACCCGGGCGATGGCGCGGCGGTTCCCGACAGTGAAGGTGCTGGTGCTGACCACCTACGACGAGGACGACTACGCCTTCGGGGCGCTGGAGGTGGGGGCCTCGGGGTTCCTGCTCAAGGATGTGCGTGCTGCGCAGCTCGCTCAGGCGGTGCGGGCGGTGGCGCAGGGCGATGCCGTGCTCACGCCGCGCGTCACCAAGGAGCTCATTGCGCGTGGGGTTCCGCGGGCGCTGTCCGGTGCGCAGCGCGAGGGGCTGCGGGAGAGGTTCGGGGCGCTCACGCCCAGGGAGCTCGACGTGGCTCGGCTCATTGCGGAAGGCATGTCGAACGAGGAGATTGCCGAGCGGCTCGTGCTGCAGCCCGCCTCCGTGCGCCGCAACGTCAGCCGAATCCTGGCCAAGCTCCACTTGCGTGACCGCGTCCAAATCGCCGTCGCTTGGTACAAGAGTGGTGGTTGAGATGTGTGTCCTGGCGGCCGGGGACATTTCTGTCCGAGCGGGGACGTTCGACGCCGTCGGGGACAGGATTCCTGTCCCCGTACGCGTGGGGTGTCCCCGGCGGGAGCCGATGGCACCCGGCGGCGCAGAACGTCCCCGCCCGTGCGGGTGCCTCAGGCGGCGATGGCGGCGCCCAGGAGGATGAGGCGAAGCGCCCGCTCGGTGGCGTCGGTGACGAGCTCGTCGGCGCGGGAGACGGCCTCGGGCAGGTCCATGGGGACCGGGATGATGCCCATGACGGCGTCGATCCCGGCGGCGTGGACGGCCTCGGATCCCTGACCGAGTGAGCCGGCCAACGCGATGACCGGTTTGCCTGCCAGCTTGGCCCGGCGTCCCACCTCGGCGGGGATCTTGCCGCGCGGCGTCTGGAAGTCGACGGCGCCCTCGGCGGTGATGACCAGATCGGCGCGGTCGATCTGGGCATCGAGGTCGACGCCGCACAGGTCGGCATCCATGAGGACGTCGAAGCGCGAGTACAGTCTGGCCCCCAGTCCTGCGGCGAGCCCGGCCCCCAGGCCGCCCGAGGCACCGGTCCCGGGGCCGGTGAGCAGGTCGCGGTGGGCCGCCTGGGCCGGGAAGGCCTCGGTGAGCAGTCCGGCCCAGTGGACCAGGCCCGCCTCGAGCGCCTCCACCTGCTCCGGGCTCGCCCCCTTCTGCGGCCCGAACACGCGGGCCACGCCGCGCTCACCGGTGAGGAGGTTGTGCATGTTACCGGCCACGAGGACCTCGACGTCGCGCAGGCGGTGGTCCATGCCGGAGATCTCGATCCGCTGGATCCGGGCCAGGTTCGAACCGATCGGGTCGACCTCATCGCCGCCTGCGTCCAGGAGCCGGGCGCCCAGGGCGACGAGTGCGCCGGCCCCGCCGTCGCAGGTCCCCGAGTCGCCGCAGCCGATGATGATGCGTCGGGCCCCGTTGTCGAGGGCCACGGAGATGAGCTCGCCGACGCCGGTGGTCGTCGTGGCGCCGGGGTCGCGCATCCCGGCGGGTACCAGGCGCAGGCCGGCCGCCGCGGCCATCTCCACCAGCCAGGTCCCCTGGGCCGAGCCGCCCAGCCGGGCCAGGTAGGAGTCGACCGGATCACCGACGGGGCCGGTGACGCGGGTGGTGACGAGGTCGCCGCCGGTGGCTCGGGCCATCGTGGCCGCCGAGCCCTCACCGCCGTCGACCAGGGGCAGCTCGACGACGACGGCGCCGGGAAGGAGGCGGCGCACCCCGGCGGCCACCGCCTGGCACACCCCCTCAGGCGACAGGCTCTCCTTGAATCCGGAGGGGGCGACGAGAATACGGGTGGGAATGGACGTGGGCATGACTTTCCTCCAGGAGTGCAGTGTGTACGGGGTTCTCAGGGGACAGGGCGGGAGCCGGGGCGCAGTGGGCGTCCCGGCCTCACCAGCTCAGGCCCAGCAGCGGCCACAGCCAGGCGCTGCAGGCCATGACCAGGACCACCATGAGGGGGCCGAGGAGCAGCGACAGGCGCCGCAGGTCGTCGGGGGAGAAGGTCTCCATGCCCTCGATGTCGGAGAACATGGCCACGGGCTTGGCCGAGGACGGCAGCGTGTGGCAGAAGCCCGCGGCGGCGGTCGAGGCGAAGGCCGCCGCGGCCGGGCTGACACCCACCGCCGGGGACAGGGCCACGACGATCGGGATGAGGACGGCCGAGCGGGCCGAACGCGACTGGATGACCAGGTGCGACGCCGTCGAGAGCACCACGACGACCAGCATGAAGGGCCAGGGGGGAGTGGATCCTCACGGCGTTGAAGGCCGAGGTCGCCACCCACTTCGCGGCGCCGGTGGACACCAGCGCGTCCCCCATGGCGAGGGTGGCCGCCATGAAGACCAGCAGAGACCAGGGCGCCTTGGCCAGGGCCTTGCGCAGAGCCACCGAGCCGTAACCGGGTAGCGAGGTCACCAGGACCCCCAGGAGGGCCACGATGGCCGGGTCGATCCCGTGCAGGGCCTCGGTGCACCACAGCACCACGACCGTGCCGACGAGCAGGGCGGCCCGGTTCTCGGCCTGAGTCAGGGGGCCGGTGACCGGCGTCGGGGAGGCCGCCGCGAGGTCGGCGATGTCGACGCGCACCCGACGGCGCATGTCCTCCTTGCGGGTGAACAGCCACACGATGAGCTCGGTGGACAGGTGGCTGGACAGGGCCGCCAGGGGCAGGCCCAGCAGCAGCCAGCCGGCGAAGGAGAACTCCTGCCCGCCGGCCGAGGCGACGATGTGGGAGGTCACCAGGTGGGCGCCCGCCCCCAGGAAGGAGCCGACCGCGGACAGCAGGATGACGGTGGGGAAGATGATCGACAGGGCGTGGATGAGCCGCTTGCGGGAGGCCGCCAGGGCGTCGTCGTCGCCCGACCCGGTGCGCAGTGCGCCGGCCAGGGCCGTGTACACCGGCAGCAGCAGGGCGGCCCGACCCGAGGTGGAGGGGGGCCGCGAAGACGGTGGCGACTATCGCGGCCGTCACCAGGTGGAGCAGGACGCGCGGGTGGTCGGTGCCGGTGACCAGCCAGGCCGCCAGGCGGCCCGTCAGGCCCGAGGCGCTCACCCCGACGGCGATGACGAAGGCCGCCACCAGCAGCCAGATCGTGTCGTCGCCGAGGCTGGCGAACATCTCGTCCGGGCTCAGGGCGCCGGTGAGGACCAGGGCGGTGGCGGCCCCCAGGGAGATGTAGGTGTCGTCCACGCTGGTGAAGGCCCAGGCCCACACCGAGGCGATGAAGATGATGAGAGTGAGCGCACCGGTGACGGTCAGGCTCCCCTCGGCGCCGCCGGCGCGCCAGGCGGCCACGCCCACGGCCGCGCACAGGCACACGGCGAGGGCGGCGGAGATGATGCGCCGCCACGGCAGGCGCCGGGTCGGGGCCGGCTCGCCGCTCCTGGCCAGGGAGAGCGGCAGGGTCTCGCGCATGGTGGGCACATCGGTCTCGAAGGAGGCGACGGAGTCAGCCGCGGTGGTCATGAGCCGGCCTCCTCTCCCGAGGCGCCGTGCGCGCGGCCATTGTGGGCGGCGTCATCGTGGGCGGCCGCCGGCTCTCCGTCGCTCACCCGGGGCGCCGTGGCCGCCGAGGTGCGTGAGGAGGGGGCGGTGGCCGGGGAGACGACGGCGGCGGGATCGTGGTCCGAGGAGAGGTTCCAGGAGCTGTCGGCCGGGATGCGCAGGCCGACGGTGGCGCCCCTGGCCCGAGGCGGAGACGGCGAAGACGGTGCCGTCGTGGGCGTCGGCGATGGCCCGCACGATGGCCAGGCCCAGGCCGCTGCCGCGCGGCCTGCCGTCCGCCTCGCCGTGCGTGAAGCGTTCGAAGAGCCAGTCGACGTCGTCGTCGGACAGTCCGGGACCCCGGTCCGTCACAGAGATCTCCAGCCCGCTGCGGCCGTAGCCGTCGGTGCCGGGGGCGACGGTGAGGGTGAGGGGGCCGTCGCCGTGCTGCAGCCCGTTGCGGGCGAGGTGGCCGGTGGCCTGACGCAGGCGCTCGACGTCGAGTGTGGCCGTGCCGCGAGCCCTGAGGTCGAGGCTCCAGCGGTCCGGGGCCATGGCCTCGACGTCGTCGCACAGGGTGCGGGCCAGCTCGGTGACGTCGACGTCGGGGGTGAGGTGGGCGAAGTCGCGCCGTTCGGCCTGGGTGAGGGACTGGAGGTCGTCGAGGACCCGCTGCAGCTCGGCGATCTGGGCGCGTTGCTGGAGGACGGTGCGGGTGGCCGGCTGGCTGGCCAGGCGCGCGTCCATGACGGCCAGGGGACCGGAGATCTCCTGGTGGGCGCGCAGGACGAACTGGGTCTGGCCGTCGAAGGCCTCCTGGAGTCGGTCCAGCATGCCGTTGAACTCCTCGGTCAGGCCGGCGATGTCATCGCGGCCCTTGACGGGCAGGCGGCGGTTGAGGTCCTGGGTGGAGACCGAGGCGGCCGCGGTGCGCAGGTCGTGCAGGGGCCGCAGGATCTGGCGGGCCACCAACAGGCCGACGACGCCGGTGAGGACCAGGACGGCCGCGCTGATGCCGACCATGAGCCAGATCGTGGCGTTGAGCTGGTCCACGCGCGAGGCGGTGAAGCTCATGGTGATGACGGACAGGTGCTGGGAGGGGTTGTCGGGCTCGAGCTCGACCCGGGCCCAGCGGACCTCCCCGCTGCCGTAGGAGGTGGCGCCCGACGGCGTCTGCAGCATCTTGACGAACAGGGGATCCGTGCTGGTCGGGTTCAGGGACGGGGCGGAGGCGCCGGAGGCCTGAGTGGCCTTGCCGGTGGAGTGGTTGTAGATGATGACGGCCTCGCGGTCGGTGAGCTGCTGGCCGTCCCGGTAGACCTCCATGAGGCGGGTGGTGGAGGTGAAGGGCCGGGAGGTGCGCGGGTCGACGCCGGTGGCGGCGAAGTTCTGCAGCTCCTTGACCTCGTGGGTGACGTCGGCGTTGGCGGAGCGGGAGATGTCCGCCATGAGGGTGGAGCGCACGGAGACGATCATGCTGGTCAGCCCCAGGGCGACGACGAACAGCATCCAGGCGACGATGCGCAGCCGGGCGGGCACGGAGGGGCCGGAGACCGGGTCGCCGGCCAGTGGGGGCGGAGACGAGGGGACGGTGGTCATCAGCATCAGCCCCCTTGGCCAGCAGAGGTCAGGTGGACCGGGCTGGGCTGCGCGGGCGGGCCGGGGACGACGGCCATGAACTCGGCGGCCAGCGCCAGCGCCACCGGGACGAGCATGAGCAGAGCCAGGGCGAGGATGCGGCGTGAGGTGTTCATGCCTCAACTGTCACGAGCCAGCCCTAGAGGGACCACAGGTGAGCGTGAGAGTTCTCTTATGTTGAGTGGCTTAGTGAAACAGTAATATTTATAAGGTTTAGTGGCGGGGGGTGGGGTGCGTGCTGCCAACTCAACGATGTCACTGTCCTGAGGGCTTGCCGCCCCGGATGCGCAGGAGGGTGAGTTCGAACCGTAGGAGGAACCGCTGCTGTCGTCGGGTTGCGGGACACTGGAGGAGGCAGTCGGACGGGGGCGCGATTCAGTCGACGATGCCGTAAAGGCGGTCCCCGGCGTCGCCGAGCCCGGGCACGATGTAGGCGTGCTCGTTGAGCCGCTCATCGACCCCAGCGGTCACCACCGTGACGTTCGCGCGCTCGCCGACCGCCTCCTCCAGCGTCTTGACACCCTCGGGGGCGGCGATGAGGCACAGCGCGGTGACATCGCGCGCCCCGCGCTCAAGCAGGTAGTCGATGGCGGCCACGAGGGTGTGGCCGGTGGCGAGCATGGGGTCGACAACGAAGCACTGCCTGCCCGAGAGGTCGTCGGGCAGACGGTTGGCGTAGGTCTCCACCTCCAGGGTGTCCTCATCGCGCTTCATCCCGAGGAAGCCGACCTCCGCCGTGGGCAGCAGGCGCGTCATGCCCTCGAGCATCCCCAGGCCCGCGCGCAGGATCGGCACCACGATCGGCCGCGGGGCGGCCAGGCGGCGGCACTGGGCCGGCGCCACGGGGGTGCGGATCTCCACCTCCTCGGTGCGCACCTCACGGGTGGCCTCGTAGGCGAGCAGGGTGACGAGCTCGTCCACCAGCTGGCGGAAGACCGCCGACGGAGTCCTCTCGTCACGCAGGACGGAGAGCTTGTGGTCGATGAGGGGGTGATCGGCAACGTGGAGGCGCATGGGGACAGCCTAATCCCGCGGCCTAGGCCGTACCTTCACAACGCGCGCCGGCCTCGTCCGCGCTCACGGCGTGACCACGTCGCCCCGGCGGACTGGGGGCGTCGCCGGCGTTCGAGTCCCCGCCGAGGTCCCGTTGTGTTGGATACTGGGCCGTTTTAGTTCCCGGTGACCACGGTTCTGTGCGGCCAGGTTCAGGCTCAGACACGTGGCCGGGGTCGGGACGGCGCGCGCACGCGGGTTGGGCCGGGGGCGAACGGGGCTGACGTCGCGCCCGCCTGCGGGGCTAGTTGCCGTCACTGACCGCATCGAAGGAGAACTCATGGCCAACGGCACTGCCCCCACCATCACTCTCAACAACGGCGTGGACATCCCGCAGATCGGCTACGGCGTCTTCCTGACCCCGCCGGAGGAGACCGAGCGGGCCGTGCTCGAGGCCTTCGAGGTCGGCTACCGGCACGTCGACACCGCCCAGGCCTACCGCAACGAGGAGGGCGTGGGCGCGGCCGTCGCCGCCAGTGGACTGCCCCGCGAGGACATCTTCGTCACCACCAAGGTGTGGATCTCCAACGCCGGGGACGAGCACGCCGCCCGCTCCATCGACGGCTCCCTGCGCCGCCTGGGCACCGACTACATCGACCTGCTGCTCGTCCACCAGCCCTTCGGCGACTACTACGGCACCTACCGCGCCATGGAGAAGGCCCTGGCCGCCGGCAAGGTCCGCGCCATCGGCGTCTCCAACTTCTTCCCCGACCGGTTCATGGATCTGGCGCAGCACGTCGAGGTGCCTCCGGCCGTCAACCAGATGGAGACCCACGTCTTCAACCAGCAGGCCGACAACCGCGCCTGGTACGCCAAGTACGGCACCGCCCTGGAGTCCTGGGGGCCGCTGGCCCAGGGCCGCAACAACATCTTCACCCACCCGGTGCTCACCGAGGTCGGCGAGAAGTACGGCAAGACCGCCGCCCAGGTGGCCCTGCGCTACCTCATCCAGCTGGACATCATCGTCATCCCCAAGACGGTCCACCGCGAGCGCATGATCACCAACCTCGACGTCACCGACTTCCAGCTCGACGACGCCGACATGCGGACCATCGCCGCCCTCGACGAGGGGCAGGGCGTCGTCAACCACTACGACCCCGCCTTCCAGGAGCGCCTCGCCTCTACACGGTCGAGGTGGACTGACCCCCGGCAGCCCCCCGGCAGCGCGGAACGTCTCCGGCGGTGGAAGACCGGAGAGGGGCGCGGCCGAGCGCGTCTCAGAGCCGGCGCGAGTACCGGGACTCGGTCTTCTCGGAGGTGCCCACGTACTCCAGCCAGCGCTCGTAGTGGTCGAGGACGTCGTGCGCCACCTGGTCGGAGTTCCAGTCGACGACGTCGTAGCCCTGGCCGCCGCTGTGCGGGCGCACCTCGAGGCGCACCGTGAGGTCGTCGGCCTCGTGGACGGCGAAGCCGTAGGTGGGCACCGGTGTGACCACCATACGCACCACGTAGCGGAAGGAGTCGATGGAGCTGGACTGCTCCTCGCCGCTGTCGGTGGCCGGGTGGGAGGCGACTACCAGGCTGGCGCGCCCCAGGAAGGTGCGCTCGTCGTCGGGGTCCTGGGCCTCGGGGCCCTCGACGAAGACCTCGGCGGAGACGTTCTCCTTGCGCAGCTCGGTGGCCACCGCCTCCAGGGCCGGCACGATGCGCCGCTCCATGGCGTTGCCGGCCTCGTCGGGGGACACCGAGTTGAGGGTGTGTGCCAGGCGCTCGCGCCAGGGCGTCTGCTCCAGCCCCGCGGCCGACCCGTTGAAGCCCAGGGCCCGGTTGCGGTCGGCCCGGCTCAGGGCCTGGTTGTAGGTGTCCTCGGTGCTCAGGGAGCGCCACAGGGTGTACATGATGAGGATGAGGACCCCGGAGAAGGGCAGCGCCATGACGATGGTGGCCTGTTGCAGGATGGGGATGCCTCCGGCCACGAGCATGGCGATGGTGAGGATCCCGGTCAGGGCGGCCCAGAAGATCCGCAGCCAGGGGGCGGCGTCCTGGCGCGCCGAGCGGATGCGGCTGGAGAGGTTGGCCATGACCAGGGCGCCGGAGTCGGCGCTGGTGACGTAGAAGAGGATCCCGACGAACAGGGCCAGGGCGATGAGGATCTTCTGGCCCGGCAGGTGCTCCAGGAGCCAGTACAGCCCCTGCTCGGGTCGCTCCAGGGTGATGTCCCGGAACTCGCCGTTGCCGCGGATGACCAGGTCCAGGGCGTGGTTGCCGAAGATCGCCACCCACATGAGGATGTAGCAGAAGGGCAGCAGGAGGCTGCCGAGCACGAACTGGCGGATGGTGCGGCCGCGTGAGATGCGGGCCAGGAACATGCCCACGAAGGCCGCCCACGCGATCCACCAGGCCCAGAAGAACAGGGTCCAGGCGTTGAGCCAGTCCTCGGGCCGGTTGTAGGCGTAGGTCTCCAGCGTCAGCTGCGGGAAGCGGGTGAAGAAGTCCCCGATGGAGCCGATGAGCGCGTCGATGAGGAAGGCGGCGTCACCGGTGACGAGCACCCATAGGGCCAGGCCGATGGCCAGCAGCACGTTGATGGTGGACAGGGACGCGCACGCCCCGGTCGACGCCGGAGACGGCCGAGACGGTGGCCATGACGACGGCCAGGGCGGTCAGTCCGATCTGGGTGGGGAAGCCCTGCGGCAGCCCGAACAGGATGTTGAGGGCCACGTTCAGCTGGACGACGCCGACCCCCAGTGAGGCCGCGATGCCGAAGACCCCGCCGACCAGCGCCGCGGCGTCGACGATGTCACCGATGACGCCCTCGGTGTGCCGCCCCAGCAGCGGGCGCAGGGTGGAGCGCAGCGTGAGCGTGTCGCGGCGTCGGTAGGCGAAGTAGGCCATGGCCAGACCCACCAGGGCGTATAGGCCCCAGCCGGAGATGCCGTAGTGGAACAGGGGACAGGGACGATGGCCTCGCGGGCGCGGTCGGCCTGGGGAGTGGCCTGGGCGTCGCCGGTGGGCGGGTGCACGTACTGGTCGACCGGTTCGGCGACGGCGAAGAACAGGATCTCGGTGCCGATGCCGGCGGCGAAGAGCATGGCCGTCCAGGCGAAGGTGGAGAAGTCCGGCGTCGAGTTGTCCGGGCCCAGGCGGATGCGCCCGAACCGGGAGAAGGCCAGGGTCAGGATGAAGACGAGCGCGGCCGTGATGAGCAGGATGTAGAAGGAGCCGAACCATCGGCTCGTCCAGGTCACGGCCGCCCCGAAGGCGCTCTTGACGACGTCGGGGACCACGATCGCGGCCAGGGCGACGATCGCGATGATGGTGGCCGACACGAAGAACACCACCGGGTTGAGGGGCTGCTTGCCCGGCAGCTTGCCGAGCAGTGCGCCGGGGAGGGAGCCGCTGGGGAGCCGTAGCGGTGAGAGGCGGTCCGACGACGGGGCCGGCGGGGAGGAGCCCTCTGAGGGGTCGCCTGCTGCGGGCTCGCTCTTATCGCTCGATTCGGGGGACCGGCTCACCGACCTGCTCCGTTCTTCATGGGGGTCTTCACGGGGTCTTCACGGGGTCTTCGTGGGGTTTGGGGCGCTGGCCCCGGGCGCGCCAGGGGGCGTTGGGGTTGCCTCGATACCGGGAGCGAGGCGCCGGGGACCGGTGGGGGCGGGGTGGCTGTCTGAGCCCGGGCATGTTGTGGGGAGCCTATAACGAGATAATGAACTCGTGACGTCCTCACCTTCTGCTCAGCCGCCGAGCACCTCCGGCCCGGGCTCTGACGCCGGCGCACTCGGTGGGCAGGCGGGTGTCGCCCGGGGGGCGGGCCGGCGGCGCGGTCGTCGGCTCGGCTGCCAGTCCGGCCGCCACCCCGGCCATCGACGCCGCCATGGCGCGCGCCCTGGAGCTGGCCTGCGCGGCCGGTGAGGTGGGGGAGGTGCCGGTGGGCGCCGTCGTGCTCTCGCCGGACGGGACCGTCCTGGCCGAGGCCGCCAACGCCCGCGAGGCCGAGCACGATCCGACGGCGCACGCCGAGATCCGCGCCCTGCGCGCCGCCGGCGCCGCCCTGGGCGACTCCCACCTGGACGGCTGCACCCTCGTGGTCACCCTCGAGCCGTGCACCATGTGCGCCGGTGCGATCGTCCTGGCCCGGGTGGCCCGACTCGTCCTGGGGGCCTGGGAGCCCCGGACCGGGGCCTGCGGCTCGGTGCGCGACGTCGTGCGTGACACCCGCTCCAACCACCAGGTCGAGGTGCGCGCCGGCCTGCGCGCCCAGCAGTCCCAGGACCTTCTGACCGCCTTCTTCGCCGACCGCCGCTGACGGGGGCCCCTCCGACCGGGCCAGCCGGGAGCGACGTCGGTCGTGACTGATACCGCAGGACGTCGCATTGGGGCGCGGGGCGACGTCCGTGTAACCTCATGGGCGAGGTAGCGTGTCCGAGCGGCCGAAGGTGCAGATCTCGAAAGTCTGTGTGGTTCATAGCCACCCTGGGTTCGAATCCCAGCGCTACCGCCACCACGGGGAAGGCCCGCCGTGCAGCCACGAGCTGCACGGCGGGCCCCTCCCATTCTTGCTTTGCCGTTGGCCGTTTTGATCAGGCCGCCGCCGGCTGATCGACGTCGTGAGATGCCCGTAATGCACGAGGGTGGGGTGCTACTGGGGAGGGGCGGGTGCACTCCACGCGGTGCGGGGGCTCGTGCAGTACGCACAACCCCTGGCCAGTGCATTCCCGACCCTCGTGCAGTTCAGGAGTGGGGCGGTTTCTCCTGGCTGAGGCTCATTGCTGGTCGTCCTTGAGGAGGGCGCGGTTCGTGTCATGGCGATGCGCTACAGTGCGTATACGACCACGGAAGGAGGCAGTCATATGTCCACCGCCCTTATCCCGTCACGTGGAGTCGTCAAACACTTCTCGCAGACCGAGCTTGAGGCGCGAGAGAGGGCTGTTGTCAGCGCGCTCGAGCGTCGCTTCGGCAGCGTTGATGCTGCACTCGCTCAGGAGTACACCGGTGAGTATCCGTCGGACGATCTCAAGCTGTTCTCTGAGTACCACAGCTTGATGTTCCTTCTTGGCAAGTGATCACCGGGGCGGACGAGCAGACCTTCCGTTTTGCGAGGGACCTGACTCAGACAGTGCGGGCGGTTTGTCCGGCAGCGCCTGAGTTCCAGGTCGACATCGCAGGAGAGGACCCTTGGAAGGCGGCTGTTCATCCGAAGGATGAGGATCCTGTCGTCTTGTCCATCGGTGGTAAGAAACTCCTAGATCTAGTCGTGTCTTACACGTGCTCGATATCGACACAGCATCCGTACATGATCATCGAGGGCTCGACGTTCGGCCTGAGACCGCATGGTGGAGGCGAGTGGCTTGCTCGTCTTGACTACCGGCGTCGTCCTCTGGCAAATGTTCCTTGCTCACACCTTCATATTCACGCGCATCGTGATGCCTGGACCTTCATGATGTCCCGCGATGGCCGTGGCAGCGGACGAAGGGCGGTCAAGAAGCGGGAGGCGCCGAGAAGACTCCCCAGATCTCTGACATCCACTTCCCCGTCGGCGGTCCGAGGTTGCGGCCCACGCTGGAGGACTTCCTGACAATGCTGATTGAGGAGCTTGGAGTCGACCATCCTCCTCGGGCGCGCCAGGAACTTGATCAGGCCCGTGCTCGTTGGAGGATGGAGCAGGCGAAGGCCATTGTCCGGTCATCGAGCGACACCGCCGCGGATGTCCTTCGAGAGCTGGGGTGGACGGTCACGCCTCCTGAGTGCTTTCAACCGAAGGCGGGTCGCGCGGAGTGGTTGGAGCGGTATTGATTGCATCGCACGAGGGTGGGGTGCTACTGGGGGAGGGGCGGGTGCACTCCACGCGGTGCGGGGGCTCGTGCAGTACGCACAACCCCTGGCCAGTGCATTCCCACCTTCGTGGAGTAGACGCCTCATGTCGTTCGTACGACATGCCCGACCCAGCCGCAGGAACGCTCTTGGTCCCCCATATATTTGGCGTCGGGCCTTATTCTTAGCCTATGAGTCGCCGTCCCCACGAATCCCGCCCCCTGTCCCGTTCCCGCACCCAGGTCCGCCCGCACCCCCACGCCTCCGAGATCGCGCCCCGTGCGGCCGCCGACCTCTACTCACTCCTGTGCGACGCCATGGTCGCCGGTGACACCAAGGCGATCGACGCCCTGCTCACCGACTACTGCGTCCTGACCCACATGACCGGCTACCCCCAGCCCAAGGTCGAGTGGCTCGGCGACATCGCCAACGGCGCCATGCGCTACCACGACCACGAGGTGCTCTCCGTCCAGGCGGACACGATCGCCGGCTTCCCGGTGGTGCGCGGCCGCACCCGCACCACGGCCACCCTGTGGGGCGGGCGCGGCACCTGGAACCTTCAGATCGTCGGATACGTCGTGCCCGACGCCGACCCCGACACCGAGCGCAACCCCACAGGCTTCCGCTTCAGCCGCCTGGACGCCTCCACCTGGTGACTCCTCGCCGCACGGTGGGCTTCGCCCCCGCCTACCGACGCCGCCCGGTCCCCCTCGTGGCGGGCGCGTTCCACGGGTCCTCCGGCCAGGCGTGCTTGGGGTAGCGGCCCCGCATCTCGGCGCGCACCTGCGGATAGCCCTGCTCCCAGAAGGAGGCCAGGTCGTCGGTGACCGCCACGGGACGGCGCGCCGGCGACAGGAGGTGCAGCAGCACCGCCACCCTGCCCTCGACGATCCGCGGCGTGGCCGCCCACCCGAAGCACTCCTGGACCCGCACCGCCAGCACCGGCCGACCCGCCCGCCCGGCGTCGGCCGAGCCCGCTGAGCCCGCGGCACCGGCCGAGCCGCCGACCATCGCGGTGTAGTCCACCCGCACCTGTGAGCCCGAGGGAACCTCCAGACGCTCAGGCACCAGCTCGTCCAGGCGCGCCGCCTGCGGCCACGGCAGCAGCGCCCGCAGCGCCTGGGCCACGTCCAGCCGCTCCAGGCTGAAACGCCGGCCCCCCGAGCCCGACGACGCCGACCCGCCCGACTGCCCGACCAGGCTCATCACCGCCGGTGCCAGCCACTCCTCGGCCCGCTCCGCCAGGGCCGCATCACTCATATCCGGCCAGGGCTCACCCAGGTGCTCATGCAGCAGGGGCCAGGCGGGCGCGCAGGCCGCGAGCCTCCCTCATCCCACGGCAGCACGTCCAGGCCGGCATCGGCCCCCTCGGCGCGCACCTGTGCGACGACGGCGCCCGCCACCTGATTCGGACCCGGCAGCGGCCCCGGGGTGGTGGCGAGCGTGATGGCCCCCAGGCGGCGCAGACGCTCCGTGCGCAGCCGCCCGCCCTCCCAGACGGCGCGCTCCTCCTCGGCCAGCCAGGCCCCGGCCAGCTCCAGGGCCGTCCGCTCATCGAGGGGCGCCGCGGCCCGGACAAGTGCGTCCCCACGCCCACCGGTCAGGTCCACGCCCGCCACCGCCAGCCACTCGGACTCCGCCAGTGCCGAGCCCGCCGGCAGGCGCAGCCCGGTCCCGGCGACGCTCGCGTAGTGCGCCTCCTTGCCCGCCCGGGGAGCCGGCCCCCGACGTCGCGCGATCCACTGCGGCTGCGCCGTCCCGGCCACCAGCGCCACCGCCGACTCCAGGTCACCTGACGCGGTCTCCTCACCACTCCCGGACCGGCGAGCGCCTCCGCCGACGCCGTCGGGCCTCCCCGCGACATCCCGGCCGCGGCCCGTGGCCGGCGAGCCCGACCCACTCGTCGCGCTCGGTGCCTGCGGGGTTGCGCTCGTGGAGACCGGGTCCTCGGTGTGCTCCAGCTGCTCGGAGACGGAGCGCCGGCAGGCCTGCTCCAGTCGGCGCGCCTCCGCCTTCCACGCCCCCGACCCGGCCCCGCCGCTGCGCACATGTCGGGCCAGTGCCGTCAGGTCCCCGCCGGGCGCACGCAGGTCGGCGGTCAGCAGCGCCGTAGCCCGGGCCGCCCGTCGCGCCCCCCAGCACCGGTGCCGTCGCCAGCAGGGCCCGCGCCTCCCGCACGTCCGCCGGCAGACCGGCCACCGCCCGCCCCAGGGGCGTCACGCCATCTCCTCCGGCCAGGCCCAGGCGCTCCAACGCCTCCCGGGCGGCCCCCAGCGCAGCAGCCGGCGGCTCATCCACCCAGGCCAGACCCGCGCCGTCGGGCACGCCCCACACGGCCAGCTCCAGGGCCGCACCGGTGAGGTCGGCCGAGAGGATCTCCGGGGTCGGAGCCAGCGGCGAGCGCGCCCAGTCCGTCGGCGAGCAGCAGCGGTAGACGACGCCGGGACCCTCGCGACCCGCACGCCCGGCCCGCTGCACCCCGGCCGCCCGCGAGACCCCCACCGTCACCAGGCCACTCATGGAGCGGGCCACGTCCAGGCGCGGCTCGCGCGCCAGCGTGGAGTCCACCACCACCCGCACCCCGGGCACCGTCAACGACGACTCCGCCACGTTCGTGGCCACCACGACGCGCCGCCGCCCCGCCGGGCTCAGGGCCAGGGCCGCGTCCTGGGCGCTCGCGGGCAGGCGGCCGTGCAGCGGCAGGACGTCCACGCCCGCAGGAACCGCGCCGCGCAGGCGGGAGACGACGCCGTCGACCTCGCGGGCGCCGGGCAGGAAGACCAGGACGTCACCGGAGCGCTCGGCCAGGGCCCGCTCCACGGTGGCGGCGACGTGGGCGAGGAACTCCCGCGGCACCCCGCGCGGCCCCAGGCGACCGGTGCGCCCCGGCGGCGCCCACACCTCTTCGAGAGGGTGGAGTCGGCCGGGCACCTCCACCAGCGGGGCGGGGTCGTCCGACGAGCCGCCCAGGATGGGGCGCAGGCGGTCGGCGTCGAGCGTGGCGGACATGGCCACGAGGGTGAGGTCCTCGCGCAGGGCGGCACGCGCGTCCGTCAGAAGGGCCAGGAGCAGGTCGCTGTCCAAGGAGCGCTCGTGGACCTCGTCGAGGATGACGGCGTTGATGCCGGCCAGCTCCGGGTCCCGTTGGAGACGGCGCAGAAGGAGACCGGCGGTGACGACCTCGATCCGCGTGTCCGGGCCGGCGCGCCGCTCCCCGCGCACCGCGTATCCGACGGTGCCGCCGACCCCCTCCCCCAGGAGGTCGGCCAGGCGGCGGGCGGCCGCGCGGGCGGCGATGCGCCGTGGCTGGGTGACGACGACGCGGCCCGGCCCGCGTTCCGGGGCGCGTTGCGGGGTGCCGGCAGGGACGTTGGTCAGGACGTCGGCCAGGAGCGGCGGGATGAGTGTCGTCTTACCGGTGCCGGGCGGGGCGGTGAGGACCAGGCAGGGGGCGACGTCGTCAGAACCGGAAGGGGCGGGGCGAAGGCGCTCGCGCAGCTCGGGCAGAACCCCGACCACCGGCAGGTCCGGGGGCGAGGAGAGCAGTGCCCCGATGGGGTCGGTCTGCGAAGGCTGCGTGCGGCCCTGCGGCCCGGTACGAGTCATGCCCTGATTGTGCCCGGTGGGGGACGTAGGTGCGGGGGCCGACGTCGGACCGCCTGAGGGGTGCTGAGCAGCAGCCCGCACAGATCGACGGTTTCTTCATAGACGACCCGGAGCCGCGTCATCTGTGAAGAAACCGTCGGTGAGTGAGGAAAGCGCTCAGGTCGGCGGCGGTCGCCGGCGTCTTCGCGTAGACTTCGCTCCACCCTGACCGGCTTCCAACGCCGGCCATCGTTCCCTGTCCCATCGCCCGACCCGGGCGCACCCGAGGAGAATCCATGGTCCAGCAGTCCGCCCCACCAGGAATCTGGGACGAGGACCCCGACGGCGCCTCCATCCTCCTGGCCACGGGTCGCGCCCGCCATGACCTCTCGTCATCGCCGAGCCCGCCTTCCTGCGCGATCTCGACCAGGCCTGGGGCCGCCCATCGGCCCGTGTGCGCCTGTCCTTCCTGCCCGGTGTCCAGGCTCCAGGCGCTCCCGGCCAGGAGGACGCTCTCATGTCCTACGAGCGCGGTGGTCTCGGTGTTCTCGTCGCCCGCGGTCGCACCAGCATGTACGAGGGCGAGGCCGCACGCAGTGCGACGGCGCTGGCCCGCATCGCCAGTGGGGCCCGCCTGCGCGCCGCCCTGCTCGTCACCCGCGCCACACCGCTGCGCGGCTCCGGTGACGTGGCCGGAGGGCCGGCGCCGGGCCAGGTGCGCGTCGTCGCCGACCACCTCAACGTCTTCGGTGGCCCTCTCTTCCCGGCCGCCGGCATGGTCTCGGCGGGCTGGGACGCGAGGCTCACCGAGCGTCTGGGGGGCCTTCGCGGCGTGAGCGGCAGCTCCGTGGTCGCACTCGTGCCCGGGCCGCTGCGTCCGAGCCCGGCCGAGTCCCGCGCCCTGGCCTCCCTGGGTGCCGACGCCGCCGTCACCGACTCCGTGGCCGAGGCCATGGTCCTGGCCGCAAGGGGCGTGGCGGTCTCCGCCCTGACCTACCTCGACGCCCCGGCCGCCGGTGGGAACCTCGGGCAGGCGCAGCTCTCCCTGAGGCAGGCCTCCGGTGTCACCCTGGCCGCCGTCGAGGAGGTCCTCCGGGGCCTGCGGGCCGGCGCCTGAACGTGATTCTGGGAACGGCGTGGAGAAGGATGCTGCCCAGGCTGCCAGCCCCCGTTAAGGTCATCTCGTGAAACCCTTCCTCTTCCTGGCCACCCGTAGCGACGACGAGCCCGCCGACGCCGAGTACGAGGCATTCCTCAAGCGCACCGGCCTGGATGAGTCCACGCTCCGTCGCCTGCGCCTGGAGTCCCAGTCCCTGCCGCAGATCGACCTGGACGACTGGTCCGGAATCCTCGTGGGTGGCTCCCCCTTCAACGCCTCCACCCCGCCGGAGAAGAAGTCCGCCACCCAGAAGCGGGTCGAGGCCGAGCTCTCCGGACTGCTCGACCGCGTCGTCGCGGCCGACTTCCCCTTCTTCGGCGCCTGCTACGGCGTCGGCACGCTCGCCTGCCACCAGGGCGCCGTCGTCGACACCACCTACGGCGAGGCCGTCACCGCCCCCGAGGTCACTCTCACCGAGGCCGGCCTGGCCGACCCGATCTGCACCGGCGTCCCGAAGGTCTTCCAGGCCTTCGTCGCCCACAAGGAGGCGGTCACGACGCTGCCGCCCCATGCCGTCGTCCTGGGGGCCGGCCAGGCCTGCCCAGTCCAGATGTTCCGGATCGGGAGCAACCTGTACGCCACTCAGTTCCATCCCGAGCTCGACGGCGACTACCTCGCCCACCGGCTCGGCTTCTACGCCGGTCACGGCTACTTCGCTGACGACGAGCTCGCCGAGCTCCAGGCTCGCGTGCGCCTCGACGACGTCTCCGACTCCTGGAAGCTCCTGGCCAACTTCGTGTCCGTCCACGCCCGCGACTGACGGGCGCTGGAAGTCCGACGGGGTTGATCCGGGCTTCAGAGGATCAGGCGCCGGCCTGACGTCGCCCCAGCGGGGACGTGCGCCCTTGAGGGCTGTGTTCTGCTTCTGTTCTCACGGTTAAGGTTCCAGGCCGTCGTGGTTGCTCATCGGTGGATGCTCTGACGCGTTCTCAAGGCTGCTTCGGAGATGATTGAGGGAAGGTCTCTTCAATGAACGAGGCTATGTCCCAGTAACTCGGGTCGTACCACTCCATGAATGAGGGGGAGCCGTCATCGCCAAAGTGGAGCACGGTAAGAGCGTCATAAAAGACGAGCATATCGTCGAAGAGTGAGCTGTGATGCCCCTTCTCTTGTAGCGTCTGCTTGATGAGGGTGGGGGAGGAGGTGAGGCTGACTCCTTCGAGTGCGTCTCCTTCGACTGTGAGGAGAGACAGTATGATGGCCACACCATCTTTCATGTGGACGTGAATGACCCTCGTTGAGGTGCCCAGCTCGATCGTGCCGATGTGCACTTCATGCCCGGGAAATGATGACTCGTGAAGTCTGGTGCAGAGGTGCTGGTAGTACGTCAAGGGCTGTCCGGTTTGTATGCCCGGCGGTTCTCCTAGTCGCATACGAAGAGCCTAACAGGCGGAATGGCGGCTTTTAGAGACTCTGAAGAGGTGCATTCATCTGGGATACAACTATATCCCGATGGGAGGTGCAGAGGTCCCCGCTCACATGCTTGGCCGGCCTGCGTCTCCGTGATGCAAGGACAGGATCGGCAGGGTCTTCGTCGGCTCTTGCTGGTTGCGGCCGATCTCGTCGCAGGTCCGATGCGGTCGGGGTGGTCCCGGGATGCCATCTCCGAGCGTCTACTCCACGAAGGTGGCAATGCACCGGCCAGGGGCTGTGCATACTGCACGAACCCCCGCACCTCATGACTACGCACAACCCTCTTCCAATGGCCTCCGCCCCTCGTGCAGTGCCCTCGCGCCGCGAGGGCGACTGGGGCAGCGGTCGCTGTGTCCCAGTTCGCCCAGCGCGGGAGGGGGTGCGTGCGGTGCGGGCGAGGTGGATGCTGGGGTACCCACCCGGGCCGAATCGTCTGATCGGTCCCGAACACCCAGGACGTACAGAAAGGACTCGCGCATGTCCCGCATTGTCATGATCGGGGGCCACGGCAAGGTCGCGCTGCTGGCCTCCCCGCTGCTGGTGGACGCCGGCCACGAGGTCGTCTCCCTCATCCGCAACCCCGACCACTCCGCCGACGTCGCCGCCACCGGAGCCACCCCGCTGGTCCTGTCCGTCGAGGAAGCCGACGTCGCTGAGCTCACTCGGGTCTTCGCCGGTGCTGACGCGATCGTCTGGTCCGCCGGGGCCGGCGGCAAGGGAGGCCCGGGGAGCGCACCGACGCCGTCGACCGCGCCGCCGCCATCCGCTCCATGGAGGCCGCCGCCGCAGCCGGGGTCGCGCGCTACGTCATGGTCTCCTTCCTCACCGCCTACGGCGAGGTTCCCGACGACCACCCGCTGCGCGCCTACGCCATTGCGAAGATCGCGGCAGACCGACACCTGCAGACCACCGACCTGGCCTGGACGATCCTGGGGCCGGGCCTGCTGACCCTGGATGAACCCACCGGTGCCATCACCGTGGCTCGCGTCCCCAAGGGCACCTCGACCTCGAAGGCGCCGACGTCGCGTGGCAACGTGGCTCATGTCATCGCCGCTGTGCTCGCCGAGCCGGCCAGCATCGGCAAGGTCATCCCCTTCTACGACGGTGACACCCCCATCGCTCAGGCTGTTGCCGACGTGCCACAGGAGTACGCCGACCTGTCCTGAGCGTCTTCCTGGTCAGCATGGTCCAGAACCTCCGGCCGCGCCTATCCGCGGGAGCGCGGGTCGGGACTGCCGCTGCCGACTGGACCGCTGTCAGCTCCGTCGAGTACCTGCTCCGCCGGTTTGTCAGTGTGTTGGCCCGTGCCCACCGTGGCGGGTACGGGCCAACGCGCGTCGTGAGGATCAGCTCATTGGGTGGGCCCTACTTGCCGTCCGACATACTGCTGGCCGAGGGGGCGGGCGACATCTTGTCGTCGCTCATCTTGCCGTCCGACATGCTGTCGGAGGTGGCATTGTCGGCCATCTTCCCGTCGGACATCTTGGTGTCGGCGGTCTTACCGTCACTCATCTTGCCATCGGACATCTTGTTGTCGCTCATGGTGCCGCTGGGGGGTGGAGGTCTGCTCCATCTTGTTCTTGTCGGCATTCGTGGAACCGCAGGCGGCGGTGCCGACGGCGAGGGCGGCAACGAGCAGGGCGGCTGACACGATCTTGCGAGTACGCATGGGAGAACTCCTTGGTGACATGGGTAGGCGACGTGGCCAGGTGGGTGGCGTACCGACGTGGTGCGCCGTCACCATGAGTTCGGAGTCGACGGGCGCATGGATGCCCCTGATGGAGTGATACCAGTCACTTTCGATGGGTGCGTCGGTGCACCTTCGGCGTACGTGGGAGCGGCGGCTCCGACACTGGGTAACCCAGTGATCAAGGTCTGTGATGTGCTCCAGGGCGTCGGCGTGTGCTGTCTGACGCAGGAGTTGCGGCGCATGAGCACCGTCAGGCCGATGGCGAGAAGGGCGAGGAGGATCGATGCCAACCAGGCCCGGAACTCCGCGTGCGGGTGGGCGCCCGTACCGATGCTGGTCAGACCGAGCACCGAGGAGACGATGGCGCCGGATAAGCCGAACACGGAGAGAATATACATGTTGACCAGCGCCATGAGAGCTGGGGCGACTCCAACGGTGTAGCGGAATGCTCGGCTGGTGGGGGATGAGAATCCCAGATAAAGACTGATCGAGGTGATGGTGGCCACGATGATCATGATGACCACCCCGGCAGTGAGCGGTATTCCCTGACCGTCCGGCCTGCCTGAGGGGGACATCCACACGTTGGCTGGATAGTCGCTCAGACCCGATAGATATACTTCTCCATGGATGCACAGTCTCATGAGTCGATGGGCCATGGACACGAGGAGGAATAGGTTCACCGCCATTCCGAGGTTGACCAGCCATTGTCGAGGGGGGCGGGTGGTCCTCCCCATCAGGGTCGTGAAGATCGCCGCACCACCGGTGGCCAGAAGACACAAAATAGGGAGGGGGTTTCCGATGATGCTGTTGTTAAGGATCAATGTGTCGACGAAGAATATTTGAAGTGCGGCTGCGGTCGTGATGGTACTGGCTTGGTTCCTGGTGATGGTGATGATGGGAATAGGGAGAAGGATGAGCCACCAGGCACCCAATGTCTGTGGAATGTAATACAGTGCTTTGTAGTAGTCTTGCGTTGTGGGATTCTGCAAGGAGGGGAAGGCGGGGTGCGCGGACGCGTCATTGATTGCCCATATCACATGAATCCCAACTGCTAACAGCGTCAGCACGAGGGCGGCCACTCGGTCGCGCCTCCAGGGGGCGGGTGAGGAGAGGGCGGCCTTGTGGGTGACACCGAGTGGCGGTGCGCTGACCATCGATGGCCGGGCGAACGACTGCGGGGTCACAGAAGCAGGACTGGGAGAGAACCTGGGAAAGCTGGCGGTGGGACCCGCCGAGTAGGGGGCGGCATCAGTCCCGTTGGCGACGATCCCGCTGGCGGGCTGGCCGATGCTGGACAGGTGCGGGGCCACCGGCTGTGTCGGAGTAGCTGTCTGCCCGCGGAAAAGATGGGGGTAGTCGGCCCGCTGCCCGCTCTGGGGAACGTGGCCCGGTGTGTAGGGCGCATGCGGGGGTGGCGAGGAGGGGGCCGGCCCGTCAGGCATCACGCCGTACGGCGTCGCCGGGTGATGCTCGGAGGCGCCCGACGGCGTTGGGCTGGGGCTGCTCTGAGGAGGTTGAGGTGGCTGCCGCATACGTGGCATTGTGCTTGAGGTGCCGGCCGGTGTCGATGACCAGGGCGACGCTGCGTGCTGGACCCGCGATTCCGGATGGGCTCAGTACCCGCTGTATCCGCTCCCCCACGGTGACTGGGACCGATGGTGCCGGCTGAAGCGGTTCTGCATGCCCCCTGCCCCTCCAGCATGAAGTCCCTGCTGGATGCCGCTCACGGACTCCCGGTTGGTGAGCTGACGGGCGGCAGCCACCGCCGATCCGATGGTGATGATCCCGATGACGACGACTGTCAGCAGCATGAAACCGGTTTCGGATGGCGTGTGGCTGTGTCCGTCACTCGAGAGTATTCCGAAGGCGGTGGAGACGATGATGTTGTAGAGGGTCAGCAGGGATGCGCAGGCAATGGAGGTTATCTTGAAAATCTTGTCGTAAGAGCCTCGGGCCGCCTGGATGGAGCTGATACCCGAAAGGACGACGATGAGGCTGGAGAATGCCAGGCTCGGTATCAGAGGAATGCCGCCCCCATCGGATTCCGACCACACGAGCCAGAGGTGTGACGTGTAGTGAGTGACACTCCGACCTTGCGATACCAAGATGTAGGTGATCCAGCCTAAATTTGCGAAACGGTGGATCGCGTTGAAGAGGATGAACTGACAAGAGCCCACGGCGAGGGTCACGATCCAGGACCGCGGCTCCTGCAGCCTCTGGTTGAGTCGTACGGTGGCGACTGCCCCGACTGTGGCGACGACGAAAGAAAGAACAATGATGACGGCGTTGATGTGAACCTGATGGGACTGGGCGGTCCCGGTTGGGAGCATGAGCATCAGAAATCCGTACCACAGCGCTAATCCTGTCATCTCGGAAATGGGCTGGTTTCGGAAGAGGCGCCGGACGGCGAGGAAGAGCCACCACAGGCTCGGTGTGATGCTGAGGTATATCAGTGAGGCCGTCAGTCTGGAGATGGAGAGCCAGCTTTGCTTGCCCGCAAGGTACACATTCATAGAAGTAATGAAGCTCACGGTCTCCAGTGCGGAGAGCGCGAGCAGGGCCACGAGTGCCAGGGTCTTCGCACCGCGCCACGGAACACCCTGTCCTGTGCCGATGGACTGAGGTGAGGTGGCTTCCGGGCGCGCACCGCCCAGCTGCGGCGGTCTGGCGGAGGTGGCGTAACCCGGGGCGGAGTAGCCCGGGGCGGTGACTGCCCCGACCAGGTACCCGGCCCCGGTGTCCGATCCCGCGCCTCGTGGGTAGTGCGGGTACTGCTGGTACTGCTGCTGATGCGGCTGGTACTGCGGTGCGAAGACGTGTGCGGACGCAGACGGATGGGGCTGCCCCGGGAGGGCGGAGGCCCCGGGTGAGTGAGGCACCGACTGCGTTGGGATCGCACCCTGTTCAGGGAGCACGTAGGCGCCGTAGCCGGCCGGCGTCGGCGCTTGTCCGTAGGTCGTCCCGCCCTGTGGAGCGCTCACCGGAGGTCGGCCGTAGGCGGCCTGCGGAGCGTACGACGGACTCGATGGGCCGCTCTGTTCCTGTGGCGGCCCTGGATGGGCAGGTGGGTAAGTCATGGCAAGGTCCTGATGGTCGTGGCTCTCCGTTCCGGAGCTGCGCCTGTACCCCCGAGTCCTTCGGGGCGTCCGGCCCCCAGGAGTGGCAGCTCAGTCGCGTGCGAAGTACGAGACGAAGTTGCGGATGATCTGTCCGGCGTCGTGCGCCTCAGCGGACCGGGCCTGAGTGAGGATGTCCTCGCTCATGTCCGGGTCGCCGTAACCGGCCTCGTCGTAGATGCTGACGCGCCGCTCGAACCGGACGGCGTCGAGCTCGGGGTTGAACTGGCAGGCGTAGACGTTCCTGCCCACGCGCAGCATCTGGACCGGGCAGTCGGGCGAGCTCGCCAGCAGGGTCGCGTGCGCGGGCACCTCCCCGACGCCCTCATAGTGGCCTGCGAACACCGTGACCACCTGGGGGAGTCCCTCCAGGACCGGGTCCTCGCGACCCTCCGCCGTCAGGAACAGGTCGACGGCGCCCAGCTCCTCACCGAACTCCTCCTGCGTCCCGGTGCCCAGGTAATCGGCCAGCACCTGCAGCGCGACGCCGGTGGCCAGGAGGGGATGCCCTCCTTGAGAACCACCCCGAGCAGCTCGCGGATCTGCTCCTCGACGTTGCGTTGACTGCGGGTCTTCTCAGCCGCCGGCGTGTCCGCGTTGTAGGGGCTGGCCCCGATGAGCACCCCGGAGACATCGGCCGCGGTGAAGGAGTCGAGGAAGTCGACCTCCTCCAGGGCGATGTGCTGCAGGTCGCCGCGTGATAGGCCGCTCTGAGCCAGGAAGGACTCGTACTCGTCCTGCGCCGCCTCGTGCTCGGGGCGCGTAGTCACCATGATGAAAGGCTTCACGGGACCACTGTAGGGGACCTGATGGCAGGGTGTGGCCGTGTGGCCCTAGGTCACGAACAGCACGAGCACGAGGATGCAGGACCACAGGACCATGGAGGCTCCTCCCAGAACGAGCCCCAGCCAGGCCAGTCCCTCACCGGAGTCGTAGCTGTGGCGCAGGCGCCGCAGCGCACTGATGCCCAGGAAGATCGCGGCGACGCCGATGAGGGGGATGAAGCTGAGCAGTCCACCGAGCAGGGCGGCCGACGCCCTGGAGTCGGTACGAGGGAGGGGTGCCGTGTAGCCGGGGCCGGAGAAGATCTCTGCCGGGTCGAGGTTCTCGGTGCCGGGGAAGACGAATCCCGGAGGGAGCCCGTTGACGTACTGCTCCGAGCCCGGCGAAAAGGGCGGTGCGCTCTGTCCTGGAGGGGAGGTCCCGGCGGTGCTCATGCCCACATCTTGCACCGTCGGGGCCCGATGGCGGCATCCTCCCCACGGACGACTCCGGGCGGCGGCCGGACGCCCGCGAGGGGACCCGGTCCGCGCACCTCCCGCGCAGGGGCTATGCTGAAGTCCCGGCAGGCTCTGCCGGGTCCTGCCAAGCGTCCCGCGGGTCTCCCGCGAGTGGATTTCCCACGGGACACAGTCATTCCCCTCGTTGCTTAGGCAGGAGCTCACTCGTGTCCTCTTCCCCCTCTCGTGGCTGGCGCCTGCACGGCGATGGCCGGTCCATCGCTCCGGGCGAGGTCGTCGCCCCCGGTGAGCGTCTTACCTGGCCGCGCACCATCGGCATAGGTGTCCAGCACGTCGTCGCCATGTTCGGCGCCACCTTCCTGGTGCCGCTGCTGACTGGCTTCGACCCGGCGACGACGCTGTTCTTCACCGGTGTGGGCACCCTGTTGTTCCTGGGCATCACCTCCGGGCGCCTGCCCAGCTACCTGGGCTCCTCCTTCGCGCTTCTCGCCCCCATTGGAGCCGTGACCGGTTATACACGTGACAGCGGTGCTCCCCTTGATCCCCACAGGGCCGCCCTGGCGCAGGGCGGGATCATCTCGGTGGGGCTGTGCCTGTTGGTGGTGGGCGTCATCGTCCACCTGGTCGGGTCTGCCTGGATCGACCATCTCATGCCGCCGATCGTCACCGGCGCGATCGTCGCCCTCATCGGCTTCAACCTGGCCCCCGCGGCCTGGGGCAATGTCACGAAGGGCCCCGTGACGGCGGTCGTCACGATCGTCTCGATCCTGGTCATCACCGTCATGTTCAAGGGCATTATCGGGCGACTGGCGATCCTCATCGGCGTGCTCATCGGCTACGCCACCGCGATGCTGCGCGGGGAGGTCAACTTCGACAACGTCGCCAAGGCCCCCGTTCTGGGGCTGCCCGACTTCCATGCCCCGGCCTTCGACGTGCGCTACCTGGGCCTGTTCATCCCCGTGGTGCTCGTCCTTATCGCCGAGAACATCGGCCACGTCAAGTCCGTCTCCGCCATGACCGGGGAGGACCTCGACGACGTCACCGGCCGGGCCCTGTTCGCCGACGGGCTGTCCACCATGCTCGCCGGCACCGGCGGTGGCTCGGGCACCACCACCTACGCGGAGAACATCGGCGTCATGGCCGCCACCCGCGTCTACTCCACCGCCGCCTACGTGGTGGCGGCGCTGAGCGCCCTGGGCCTGTCCCTCCTGCCGAAGTTCGGCCAGATCATCGCCACGATCCCGGCCGGTGTCCTGGGCGGGGCGGCCACTGTCCTCTACGGCATGATCGGCATGCTGGGGGTGCGCATCTGGGTGCAGAACCGCGTGGACTTCTCCGACCCGGTCAACCTCAACACGGCGGCCGTGTCCATGGTCGTGGCCATCGCCGACTACACCCTGGTCTGGGGCGACATGACCTTCAAGGGCATTGCCCTCGGCTCGGCGGCGGCCATCGGGGTCTACCACGCCATGCGCTGGATCTCGAAGCTGCGCGGCACCAACCTGGAGCAGGCCTCCCCGGCCTCGGCCCCCGCCGGCACCGAGCTGGAGGGGCCGGCCTACTCCAGCCGCGCCGCTCACTCCCCCTCGGCCGCGTCCCCAGCAGCGGCCCCGACGTCGTCGAGCACCGATGGCGCTGAGGGCGCTGCTGAGAACCGCTCCTGAGCCCCTCACTGGCAGGTGCCGCAGAAAGGCGGCAGCCGATGTGCCGCACCGCGTACATCGGCTGCCACTCGGGCGAAGGGGGAGGGGCGTCGTCTGGGCGATCCCGCCCGGACTCGGCGGCCCCGGATCAGCTGGGCTTACTCGTGGCGGCCTTGTCCGCCGGGACGCAGTCGCTGGGGGCGGTGATGGGCTTGTCGGCGCCGAGAAGCTTGATCTCGTCCGACTTCAGCGCGTTCTGCAGGTACTCCTTGCCCAGGACCACCGAGACCGTGGTGTCGCTGTCGGACAGGCTGCGATCGAGCTGCACTGTGGAGTTGGGGAAGATCTGGGCCAGGGAGTAGGCATTGATCAGGCCGCCCTTGGACGCCATGATCTGGACCTCGCCGTTGTAGATGCCTCCGGGCCAGTCGTTCGCCGAGGTGATATGCAGGTCCGCCTCCTTCAGATCCTGCTGCACCGTGGTGGCCAGGCCCACCGATTCGGAGCCGTTGTAGATGTTGATCTTCTCGATCGTGGTGACGTCGACGGTCTTGGCGCCGCTGGGCGGGCAGGGCTGGGGCACGTAGGGTCGCCGTGCTCTTGGGCTGCGAGAAGCCCGGGTTGTGAGGCGGGCAGGATGCCCAGCGATACCAGGAGGCTCACGGCGACAGCGACCACCATGACAGCCAGGATGGTGCCGATGACGGTGGCCTGACGGTGCTGCATGTGCCGCCGGTACTCGGTGCGCGGATCTGCGGGACTACTCACGCGAACCAGGGTAATGGACGACGGCGCTCATCGGGTGGTGGTGGGCTCGATGTGACATGGGACCGAGCCGCGGCCCGTGGGCCTCGTGTGAGTTGCTGGGTGCCGCCGGTGAGGGTCAGGCGCTCGGCGGCGCAGGGGCGAGCCGCGGCACCCCGTCCTCCGTGACCTCCAGGATGCGGGCGTGGATCGCGGTGCGTCCCTGCAGGGCGGCGCGCAGTGCCCGGTGCAGGCCGGTCTCCAGGTAGAGGTCCCCTTGAAGGAGACGACGTGGGCGAACAGGTCACCGTAGAAGGTGGAGTCGTCATCCAGGAGGCTGCGCAGATCAAGGGTCGCGCGGGTGGTGGTGAGGTCAGCCAGGCGGATCTGTCGAGGTGCGATGACGGCCCAATCGCGCTGAGTGGTGACCCCGTGGTCGGGGTAGGGGGGCCTCTCTCGCACTGCCTTGAAGATCACGGCAACATTCTAGTGAATGAAGCGACCGGAGGTGTGTGGGGGAGCCGTGGGCCGCCCAACACCCCAGCCCGTCCGCGGCGCCGGTCCGCCGGGGTTGACCTTCTGCGTACTCCTCCGAGGAGGGGGGACAATTCCGTTATCTGTCTCACTAGATGGAATGTGTCCTGTAGAACGGTCATTTCGTCATCTCTCTGTGATTGGCGTTATCACTGCGATATCTGGTGGTTTGCTGGGAAGATGGGACGTCTGATGCCGGAAATCGGCGGGACGCCTGACTTTCTGACTGTTCCCCTCCTCTTCGGGGCTCTAGTACCGTGTTGGCTGCACCGACCTCGACCGAAAGGATGCCGCAGCCATGACCATCGCGGTCCGCCGAAGCGGCTTCACCATTCCCCTGTCCCTCGTCGTTCTCACCTCGACCGCCATGCTCCTGGCCGGTTGTCAGTCCGGCGGTGCCTCCGACGCCAATCAGCAGGGCACTACGGGCTCATCTGCGAAGGCGCAGTCGACGGCCAGCGCCGAGGCGACCTCCGGGCAGAAGGCGGGGCACGCCTCTCCTCGCATCCCGAGCCCCACCGGTAAGGGCTCCAACAACTCATCCGCGCAGCAGCCCTCCTCCGGCTCTCAGTCCCGCCCTGCGAGCCCGCGGGCCAGTGAGCCCCGGCCCGCCGCCGGCGGGAACGGCGCCACCAAGGTGGCGGCCTCCGGCAAGACGGACGCTCCGAGCCAGCAGAGCGGCAGTGCCTCCAAGGCCCCGCAGGCTCAGGGCAACGCGAACAACGCCGGCGGGGCCCACGCCGGGACCGCTCAGAAGCCGCAGCCCGCGGCTCCTGAGGCGCAGAAGTCCTCCGAGGCCGCCCAGCCCGCGCAGGCTCCCTCCGACAGCTCTGACAAGTCGGCCGACAAACCGGCCGATCAGGCCATCGACAAGCCTGCTGACGCACCGGCTGACGCACCGGCTGACAAGGACGCTACCGCGCAGGCGCCCTCCGAGCCTGCCGCCCCCGCTGATGAGTCGGCCGGTCAGGCCACGTCCTTCGTTCCGGACAACCTCGTCTCGGAGAAGACGGCCATGATCGTGTCGCCGTCGGGCAACATCGGCTGCGACCTGTCCGCCCACTTCGCCGGCTGCGGTGTGCTGTCCTACCGCTCCGACGGCACCTACGGCCGGGACGAGGCGGGCTCGCCGAAGTGGTGGTTCGACCTCAGCTCCGGGGGCACTCCGCAGCTCGGCGGCCGCAGCGAGGGCGCTTTCTCGCTCGATGAGGCCTTCCGCGGTGGCGGGGCCTCCTCGCCCCAGGTGGTGGAGTACGGTCAGTCCGTCACCTTCGGGTCCTGGGTGTGCAGCTCCGAGGAGACCGGCATGACCTGCCGTAACACCGAGACCGGCCACGGCGTCTTCCTCAGCTCCGCGCGCTACGAGACCTTCTGAGTCGGACCTGACTGTATTCCGATCGCGCGTATGCTCGCCCCGGTTCCCAACCGGGGCGAGCATCTTCCATGTCCAGAAAGAAGACACCGTGTCCGAGTCTTTTGAAGCTCCTGGCGCGTCGAGCGGTGCTGGCCACTACGGCTACATGCCCCCGGCGCCGGGCTTCGACGGGGCCTACGGCTGCCAGCAGCTACCCGTCTCCATGGTCCTCGCGCAGCCTCCGGTGCCGCGGATCGAGGTGGGTGATGCCTTGAAATGGGCCTGGGCCAAGACCTTCGCCAATCCCCTCATCATCGCCTGGATCCCGCTGAGCCTCCTGGCAATGGCGCTGGTGGTGTCCGGACTTGTCAGCGTGGTCGGTGAGGACAATGGCGCGCTCATTGCCGCGATCGGGATTCCGATGGCGCTGCTCTGGGGGCTGATGGTGGCGCTGGGTCTCTATACCGCCGCGCTTCGGATCGCCCGCGGGGAGAAGGTGACGCTCCGCTCCCTCGTTGTGCCTCCTCATGGCTTCGACGCGGCTGCCGCGCTCGTGCTCGTCGGTCTTGCGGGCTCCATCGCCTCCCTCTTCCCCCTCGGAGGCCTGGTGGTCGGCTACTTCTGCTGGGTGGCGGTGGTCGTTGTCATGAACGAGGGATGCTCCTGCTTCAAGGCGATTGGTCGCTCATACCGTCTCATGAGGCAAGGCGGTAATGCGCCGCTGCTGGCGCTCACCATCATCCCCGTCTACTTCGGTGGGCTGCTGACCGTCATAGGGCTGCTCGTGGTCATCCCGATGATCTTTCTCATGACGGTCTATGTCTACATGCGTATGTCCGGTGGTGACGTAGCGCGTTGACTGTGGTGGCCGGGCTGACTGGGGTGATCACGCCGACGGTGGCTGCTGCGTCTCTGTCCGGTTGACTCACCTGGGGCGCAACGGGCCGGTGAGGTAGTGCTGGATCGTCGGCCCGACGACCTCCACCAGATGGTCGACGCTGGCGCTTGCGACGGGTTCCAGGCGCAGCACGTAGCGGATCATGGCCAGTCCCACCAGCTGGGACCCGGCCAGGGTGGCCCTCTCTCGTGCTGATATCCCCGACAGGCCCGACTGCTTGAGGGCCTCGGCCATGGGGGTGGCGATCTGCTCGGTCGCGTAGCTCTGGATCGCCTCTGGGGAGCTGACGTCCGTGGCCATCCACCGCAGCAGGGTGCGGAAGGTCGCCCCACCGGCGGCATCGTCCCAGGCGGTCAGTGACAGCCTCACCAGGCGGGGGCCGGCTGAGCGCAGGTCCCCGCTGACGGCGGCCGCGATCTCCTCGCTCGCCCGTACCCTCAGGTTGACGGCCGCCCCGAACAGATCGCCCTTGGAACCGAAGTAGTACGACACGAGTGCCGGGTCCACCCCGGCCGTGCGGGCCACTGCCCGGATCGTCGTGCCCTCGTAGCCCAGGGCCAGGAACGACTCGCGCGCGGCGGTCAGGATCGCATCCCGCGTGGAGGGTGGCTGGGTGCTGCCGGTCGTCGGCCGACGCCGGGGTCTCGGCGTCGTGTGTGACCAGGGCGGGGGTGATCGAGCCTCACCTCCTCGGGCGAGGCGCTCGGCTGTGGAGCGCTGAGGGCATCACTGGTCACTCCAGGAGATTACGAGTGCCGCTGCTGCCCGTGGTGACCAGTCCTGCAGAAACCGGAGAAGTTCCGGGAGAACACAGCACTTGATCGGGGTCAGCGAACCCGAGAGGGTGTGACGGTCGCCCTATTTTTAGGGAAGTTTATCGGTGCGATATTCAACGTTGTTCAGGTTCTTGGAGTGGGCGTCACATAACCGCAGGAGATTCTGGCCGTCATTGCACCAAGAAGTCGAGGTGGTGGAGGGCGGGTCGCACGGTCATTTCAACACCGTTGAGACTGATGGTTCGCCTCGATACGGTGGGGTCCAGCCCACATCGTCGTCGGCTCACAGAGGGTCGGCGTAGGCGCGCGCCGAGGTGAAGCATGTCCGTTCCCGATCCTGTCTCCATCTCGCGGAGGTTTGCCTCCTCCGCGACCACGGGGTCGGTTGCGCAGTCGGTGGACCTGGGCTGTGACGGTCGTGCCCCGGCAGACGGCACCAGTGCCCTACGGATGGGGTTGGATATCGGCTCGACCACCATCAAGCTGGTCCTTCTCCCTGAGCGTCTGCCCGAGGTGCCTGCGGGTGCCCCGGCCGACTCGGCGTCGGGGAGTCCGGTGTCGCCGGTGTTTGCTGAGTACCGTCGTCACAACGCGGATGTGCGTGGTGAGCTGACCCGGTTGCTGGAGGAGGTCGGCCGGGCATATCCGGGCGCCGTCGTGCGTGGGGCGGTGACCGGCAGCGCCGGGCTGTCCCTGGCCACCCTCATGGGTCTGCCCTTCGTTCAGGAGGTCATCGCCGAGACCGAGACGGTGCGCGTGTGCGATCCGCGGGCCGACGTCGTCATCGAGCTCGGTGGTGAGGACGCCAAGATCACCTACCTCCACCCCACCCCCGAGCAGCGCATGAACGGCACCTGCGCGGGCGGTACCGGTGCCTTCATCGATCAGATGGCTCAGCTCCTTCACACCGACGCCGCCGGCCTGGACGATATGGCCTCGCGCCACACGACCCTCTACCCCATCGCCTCGCGCTGCGGCGTCTTCGCCAAGTCCGACCTCCAGCCGCTCATCAACCAGGGTGCTGCGAGTGAGGACCTGGCTGCCTCCGTCCTTCAGGCCGTCGTCACCCAGACCATTGCGGGCCTGGCCTGCGGGCGTCCCATCCGTGGCCACGTCATGTTCCTGGGCGGGCCGCTGCACTTCCTGCCCCAGCTGCGCGCCGCCTTCGAGCGGACCCTGGCGGACCAGGTCGACTCCTTCACATGCCCCGACAACGCCCAGCTCTACGTCGCCATCGGCGCCGCCCTGCTCTCCTCGGGCGAGCCGACGCCGATCTCCGAGCTGTCCACCCGCCTGGCCACCCGCAAGGCCCTGTCCCTGGGCACCTCCCGGATGCGCCCGCTGTTCAAGGACGCCGCCGAGCTGGAGGCCTTCCGCGAGCGGCACGCCCGCGCGCACATTGAGCGGGCCCACTGGCCGGTCCCCGAGAAGCCCTCCGAGGAGAGCGGACCTGAGCCGGACGTACCGGACGACGAGCTCGACGGTATCGACGACGAGGGACCCCATGCGGCCTCGGCGTCGGGGACGGGCGGGGAGTTCCGGGACGGTGACTGCTTCCTGGGGATCGACGCCGGCTCGACGACGATCAAGGCCGTGGTCCTGGACGGGCGCGGGCGGATCGTGTGGGAGCACTACGCCGGCAACGAGGGCGACCCGGTGACGGCCGCCGTGGAGATCCTGCGCCGCATCCACCGCGAGATGCCTGATGGCGTGCGGATCGTGCGCTCCTGCGTCACCGGCTACGGGGAGTCCCTGGTCAAGGCGGCGCTGCGCATCGACGAGGGCGTCGTTGAGACGATGGCGCACTACCGGGCGGCGGCCTACCTCAACCCCGGGGTCACCTCGGTCATCGATATCGGCGGCCAGGACATGAAGTACCTGCGCATCAAGGGCGACGCCATCGACTCCATCAGCGTCAACGAGGCCTGCTCGGCCGGCTGCGGCTCCTTCCTGCAGACCTTCGCCCGGTCCATGGGCCTGGAGATCGGTGAGTTCGCCGAGGCCGCGCTGTACGCCGAGCGCCCGGTGGACCTGGGCAGCCGCTGCACCGTGTTCATGAACTCCTCGGTCAAGCAGGCCCAGCGCGAGTCGGCCACGGTGGGGGAGATCAGTGCGGGCCTGTCCTACTCGGTGGTGCGCAACGCCCTGTACAAGGTCATCAAGCTCAAGGACGCCGACCAGCTCGGCGAGCGGGTCTCGGTCCAGGGCGGCACCTTCCTCAATGACGCGGTGCTGCGGGCCTTCGAGCTGCTCACCGGCCGGGAGGTGGTGCGCCCCGACATCGCCGGCCTCATGGGCTGCTTCGGCGCGGCCTGAGCGCCCGGGCCTCCTACGATGGGGTGCCCTCGGGCCTCATGAGCCTGGGCGAGCTCTCCCGCTTCAGCCTGACCACCGAGACCGCCACCTGCAAGCTGTGCCAGAACCACTGCCAGCTGACCATCACCACCTTCAACGACGGTCAGCGCCACATCTCCGGCAACCGCTGCGAGCGGGGCGCCACCCAGGAGCGGCGCGCCACCAAGTCCGACCTGCCCAACCTCTACGACTACAAGTACAAGCGGGCCTTCTCCTATCGGCGCCTGCGCGAGGGCGCGGCCACGCGTGGGGACATCGGCATCCCCAGGGTGCTGGGCATGTACGAGAACTACCCCCTGTGGTTCACGGTGCTCACCTCGCTGGGCTTCCGCGTCATGATCTCGGGGCGCTCCAACCACGAGCTCTTCGAGTCCGGCATGGACACGATCCCCTCGGAGAACGTCTGCTACCCGGCCAAGCTCGCCCACGGGCACATCGAGGCCCTCATCGCCAAGGGCATCACGACGATCTGGTTCCCCTGCGTGTTCTACGAGCGCGAGCTCGTCCAGGGCGTCGCCGACCACTTCAACTGCCCGATCGTGGCCACCTACCCCGAGGTCATCCGCAACAACGTCGAGGCCGTACGCGACGGGCGGCCCCACGGTGGCGAGGGCGCCGACGGCGCTGAGGGAGGAGCAGGTTCCGGAGGCTCGGGCGTGCGAATGCTCTCCCCCCTTCCTCAACCTGGCCGACCCCGCCACCCTGGCCGAACGGCTCGTCGAGGTCTTCGCCGACTGGGGCGTCACCCTGCCCGAGGCGCGCCGGTCCGTGGCCGCCGGCTTCGCCGAGGACGCCGCCTTCAAGGCCGACGTGCGCGCCGAGGGCCGCCGCGCCCTGAGGTGGATGGAGGATAACGACCGCAAGGGAATCGTCCTGGCCGGACGGCCCTACCACATCGACCCCGAGATCAACCACGGCGTCCCCGACGTCATCAACACCCTGGGACTGGCCGTCCTGTCCGAGGACTCCCTCCTGCCCGAGCCCGACACCGCAGCCACCGAGGTGCCGGAACCGGGTGTCTCCGAGACCGGCACCGGGCCGGTCGCCGGCGGATCCGACGTCGCGACCACCACGACCGCAGGGCGGGCAGGGAAGCCCAGGATCTCCGAGGAGACCGGGGATGCCGGTAAGCCTGCCGGCCCGGGAAAGCTGAGTCGGGAGGGCGCCCCGCCAGACCGGCCAGGCCCAAGAAGCCCAAGAAGACCGACTGGGCCGCCATCGCCCGCCAGGCCGGCTCGTCACCCGGCACGGACCAGGCCCTCGACCCCGGGGACGGCGCCGAGCACGCCGTCGCCACCGGGGCGCTCAGCCGGGCTGTGGCCGCACTGCGCCGCCGGGTGGACGAGCTCCGCCCCGACCCGCAGGCGCCCGCCGACTGGTCCGACGTCACCGGCGTCGGCCTGCCCACGCCCAAGTCCGTGGCCACCCAGGGCGTCGCCAGACGCCTGCGGGTGCGCGACCAGTGGGCCTACCACTCGCGCCTCTACCAGGCCGCCGAGCTCGTCACCACCCGCGACGACCTCGAGCTCGTCCAGCTCAACTCGTTTGGCTGCGGCGTCGACGCCCTGACCACCGACCAGGTCCAGGAGATCCTGGAGTCCGCCGGAGGGGTCTACACGAGTCTTAAGATCGATGAGGTCTCCAACCTCGGCGCCGCCACCATCCGCCTGCGCTCCCTGGCCGCCGCCTCCGAGGCCCGTGCCGCGGAGAAGACGGCTCACGCCGAGGAGGCCGTCAGGGAGGCTTGCGACGAGGCCGATGGCACTGTCGACGATGCCGTCGAGATCGACACGACCGCTCCCGTCGATGAGCCCTCCGCGATGGCCGCCGCCCGGACCGTTGAGAAGACGGCCGACCGGAGCGAGGCGGGCGGCGCCGTCGGAGGGCGGGAGCTGCCGGGGGCCACCGGTCCGGTCTTCACCGAGGCCATGCGCGCCACCCACACCATCCTCATGCCCCAGATGAGCCCCGTGCACTTCCGGCCCCTCGAGCCGCTCATGCGGCGCCTTGGCTACAAGGTCGAGCTGCTTCAGTCCGCCACCCGTGACGACCTCGAGGTGGGCCTGCGCTACGTCAACAACGACGCCTGCTTCCCCGCCATCATGGTCATCGGCCAGCTCATCGGCGCCTTCACCGACGGCAGCCACGACCCGGACTCCTGCGTCGTGGCCATCTCCCAGACCGGCGGCATCTGCCGGGCCACCAACTACGCCGCCATGCTGCGCAAGGGCCTGCGCGAGGCCGGCTACCCGCAGGTGCCGGTCCTGGCGATCTCCCTGCAGGGAATCGAGTCCAACCCCGGATTCGAGCTGACCGCCACCATGGGCCTCAAGATGCTCCAGGGCATCATCATCGGCGACACCCTCAACACCTGCCTGCTGCGGGTGCGCCCCTACGAGGTGGTCGAAGGCTCCACCCAGGAGCTCGTCGATCGCTGGAACCGCATCATCGCCGAGTACTTCGAGCACAAGGGCCGCTGCCCCACCTGGGGCGGGCGCATCGGCTACCGCCGCCTCCTGCGCGAGATGGTCCGCGAGTTCAACGACCTGCCCCGCCGCGACGAGCCCCGGCGCCCACGTGTCGGCGTCGTCGGCGAGATCCTGGTGAAGTTCCAGCCCGACGCCAACAACCACGTCATCGACGTCATCGAGGCCGAGGGCTGCGAGGCGGCCGTCCCTGGGCTCCTGCCCTTCTTCCTGTCCGGGCTGGTAACTGCCCAGTGGGAGGCGGACGCCTACGGCATCGGCAAGGGGAGTGTGGCCAAGAAGAAGGCGGCCGTCTGGTTCATTGAGCAGCTCCAGGCCCCGGCCCGTGCCGCCCTGCGCGCCGCCGGCGGTACCTTCGATATCGAGCCCTCCACGGTCGAGCTGGCCCGCAAGGCCTCGACGGTGCTCTCCCTGGGCAACCAGGCCGGGGAGGGCTGGCTGCTCACCGGCGAGATGATCGAGCTCATCGAGCACGGCGTGCCCAACGTCGTGTGCTGCCAGCCCTTCGCCTGCCTGCCCAACCACGTGGTGGGCAAGGGCATGTTCCGCGAGGTCCGACGCCGCTACCCCCAGGCCAACATCGTGGCCATCGACTACGACCCCGGCGCCAGCGAGGTCAACCAGCTCAACCGCATCAAGCTCATGATCTCCACCGCCCTCACGGCGCAGGAGAGCATCGGGACCGATGCCTCAGCGGTCGGAGGCAAACAGCAGACCCGCGCGACCGGTCGCGCTGCAGGTGAGGAGCTGCTGGCGGGACTCGGGCCGGTGGGCGACGGGACGCCGTCGTCCCCGGACGTTGCCGGGGCAGAACGCCGTCGTCAACGGAGTAGGGCCCTCAGCCGCTGAGGGAACCGGTGGGGGCTACTTCTTGGAGTTCTTGGCCGAGCCCTTGACCTGTGACTTGTCCCCCTGGGTGACGACGCAGCTGATCTTGCGGTCACCCTGGGCCCAGGTGCCGTCACTGGGCATGAGGTACTCGATCTGGTAGCTGGTCTGGCTGGACTCGATTCCGACGTACTTGGTGAAGTCCTCGCCCAGGCAGAAGCCCTGGCCCAGGGAGTCGAGTGCTTTTTCCTTCGGGGAGCTTCTTGATGTCGTCGCCGAAGGTGCTCTGGGCGATGACCTCGTAGGTGTGCGCCTTGGAGCAGTCGACCACGGTGACCTCGCCGACTGCGTTCTTTCCGCCGGACTCCTTGCTCACGGTGTTGTAGCACTGCCCGACCTCGAGGTCCTTGGTGGCGGTGGTGGTTTCCGAGGAGAACAGGCCGCAGGAGGTCAGCCCCATGGTGACAGCGGCTGCGACGGGGAGGGCGAGGAGTGAGGTCAGGGTGCGCATGACTCGAACCGTAACAGCCGGAATGGTGGGATTGTGCCGGTTTTCTGCGGGAATCTGACCACGGTCGGAAAGTCGGCTGAAAAATCCGGGATAAGGACCGGGTGGCGACATGAGACGGAGAAACGGAGAGTCGCCACCCGGCCGGAGTGGGAGGCGGGACGGTGTTCGCGAGACGTGGGAAAGAAGAAGTGGCTCTTCTCAGCCGGTGCTCCGCCTGTGCGCGGCCGTCCTGCTCGATGAGGACAGACTAGGAGTTCTTGATGGAATTGTTCAATGGTGTGTCATCCGGGTTCTGGGCGAAGCAGGTGAATGAGTGGTCCCCCTGGTCCCAGGAGGACTGCACGGGGGTGAGGGCTGCTACTTGGTACTTCTCGGCCGTGGAGGGAGACCCCACATAGCTCTTCAGCACCGGCGTGCAGACGGTGGAGATCTCCTCCGGGGTGTTCGCCTCGGTGGAGCTGGAGGCTGTGGACTGTCCGGTCCCGATCACCTCGTACTGATGGGGAGTGGAGCAGTCGACGACCTTCGCGCCCGTGGTGCCCGTCTCGCCGTGCTTGGTGCCGGTGACCATCTCGGTGACGCAGTTGCCGGTCTTGAGGTCGCTGATGTCCACGGTCTTGGCGTCGCCCTCTGCTCCGGTACTGGAGTCGGCTGAGGCGCTGGCCTCGGGAGCGGTCGAGGAGTCGTCATCGGAGTCCTTGGCCTCCTTGTCCTTGGGGGAGTCCTTGGAGGACTCCGTGGAGTCGGCCTCGGCTGAGGAGGAGTTGCGAGTGGAGGGGATGCTCACCGCATCCTCATCACAGGCGCTGAGGCTCAGGGCGAGAAGGAGCGCAGTCGGCAGGGCGATCAGGGGTGAGGCTTTCGTGAGCATGGTGCAATCGTGGCAGGGGCTGACGGCGTCGTCGATGGGGAGAGGTCCCTACGGATCGCCTGCCGTGGGGCAGAGAAGAGTACTGCAAAAACCCCGGAATCGCGGAGATTCCGGGGTGGTGGCGGAGGATGGGGGATTCGAACCCCCGAGGGCTTGCACCCAACACGCTTTCCAAGCGTGCGCCATAGGCCACTAGGCGAATCCTCCAGGCGCTCCACGCGGCGACACCACGTGCAACGAGAAAGGAATATATCGGACCGCCCATCCCCGGGGCCAGCCCGGGGCGGTGGGATCTGTCACGCGGGGCTGGTTGGGACGGTTCGCAACCGGGGGCCGGATCGGGTAGTCTCTCGCTCGGCCCCTCGTGCGGCGTCATCCAGCGAATCCCCCAGGACCGGAAGGTAGCAAGGGTAAGCGGGCTCTGGCGGGTGCGCGAGGGGTCCTCATGTACCCGGGTGGAGGCCGGTCTGATGTGCACCGGTTGCCTGAGGGGATCAGGCCTCGACGGCGTCGACCTCCACCAGGCGGCCGGTGGCCAGTTCCAGGACGAAGCCGCGTACGGCATCGGTGCGGGGGATGAACGGCGAGGCCTTGATGCGGGCGATCGACTGGCGCACGCTGGCGGCCAGGTCGGTGAAGGCCCCCGGCGCCCAGGTCGGCCGCGCACCCGTCTCCTCCACCAGGGCGCGGCACAGCTCCTCGTCGGCGAAGGAGAGCATGCCGCAGCCGGTGTGGTGGATGACGAGGATCTCCTCAGTGCCCATCAGCCGCTGGCTGATCGTCAGGGAGCGGATCGTGTCCTCGGTGACCAGACCGCCGGCGTTGCGGATGACGTGCGCCTCGCCCGGGGCGAGCCCCAGGGCCGCGAAGACGTCCACGCGCGAGTCCATGCACGCGACGACGGCGACCTTCTGCGTGCCCTTGGCCGCCAGGCCGCCCCGGGCGAGGACCTCGGCCGAGTAGGTGGCATTGCGGGTGACAAGAACCTCGGTGACGGGCATGATTCCTCCGTTTCTCAGTCGGCGACGCACCGGCTCCCCCTATCGTGCCAGATAGGAGCCGACCCGCCCGGTGCCTCGCACGGGGTCGGCCCGGCCGATTAGGCTCGGGCCGTGACCACCGCTCTGTACCGCCGCTACCGCCCCGACACCTTCCAGGAGGTCATCGGGCAGGACCACGTCACCGCTCCGCTCATGGCGGCGCTGCGGGCCGACCGCGTCACCCACGCCTACCTCTTCTCCGGCCCACGCGGCTGCGGCAAGACGACGTCGGCGCGCATCCTGGCCCGCTGCCTCAACTGCGCCCAGGCCCCCACCGACACCCCCTGCGGCACCTGCCCCTCCTGCCGGGACCTGGCCACCGGCGGCCCCGGCAGCCTCGACGTCGTCGAGATCGACGCCGCCAGCCACAACGGCGTCGACGACGCCCGAGACCTGCGCGAGCGCGCCGCCTTCGCCCCGGCCCGCGACCGCTACAAGATCTTCATCCTCGACGAGGCCCACATGGTCACCGCGCAGGGCTTCAACGCGCTGCTCAAGCTCGTCGAGGAGCCGCCGGCGCACGTGAAGTTCATCTTCGCCACCACCGAGCCGGAGAAGGTCATCGGCACCATCCGCTCGCGCACCCACCACTACCCCTTCCGCCTCGTCCCGCCCGACGTCCTCGAGGGCTACCTCGGCCACCTGTGCCAGGCCGAGGGCGTCGAGATCGGCCCCGGCGTCTTCCCCCTCGTGGTGCGCGCCGGCGGTGGCTCCGTGCGCGACACCCTCTCCGTCATGGACCAGCTCATCGGCGGGGCGCACGACGGCGGCGTCGACTACCAGCGGGCGGTCGCCCTGCTGGGCTACACCGACACCACCATGCTCGACCAGTGCGTCGACGCCATCGCGGCATCCGACGGCGCCGGCGTCTTCCGGGTGGTTGACCGGGTCGTCTCCTCCGGGCACGACCCCCGCCGCTTCGTCGAGGACCTGCTGACCCGGCTGCGTGACCTCCTCGTCATCGCCCTGGCCGGCTCCGAGGCCGGTGCGGCGCTCGGCTCCATGCCGGTTGATGAGCTCGAGCGCATGGACCTTCAGGCCCGCACCATGGGGGCCGCCGCCCTCTCCCGCGCCGCCGACACCACCGCCCAGGCCCTGACCGCCATGGTCGGCGCCACCTCCCCGCGCCTCCAGCTCGAGCTGCTCGTGGCCCGCCTGCTCATCCCGGCCGGCGGGGCCGCCAGGGCTGACGGTGGTGCAGCTGCTGGAGGCCCCGCCGGACCCGCTGGGAGCGCCGGACAGTCGGCCTCGCCCGCCCTTGGTGGTGCGGGTGCCGGTGCGGTCGGCGACGCTGCCGGTGCCGCGCCCGCCGGGTCCGGACGCGAGATGGCCGCCCAGATCGCCCGCCGGGCCTCCGCCGACGCCGCAGGCCGACGCGGGGGCCGGCGACCCGAGAACGCCGGGGGAGCCGGGAGCACAGCACCTGCTGCGGCTCCGCAAGCATCCCAGCCTGACGTCGCTTGGGGAGCGGCCCCTGCCGCACCCTCGGCCGCGCCGGCGCCGGCCCCGCGACCGGCCGAACATCCCTCACGTGGATCTGAGGCGGCCAGTGCCCCGGCCGTCCCGAGCGCGCCAGCAGCCCCTCAGGCACCCCAGTCCGACGCCGGTTGGGAGGCGGCCCCTGCCACGCCCTCGGCTCCCTCTGCCCGGGGAGGCGCCGGCGCCTCCGGCGGTCCGGGCAGGGCCGAGGCGGCCGACGCGGAGATGATCCGCACCCGCTGGGAGGAGGTCCTCGAGGCGGCTAAGCGCTCGCGGCGCGCCACCTGGGCGCTCGTCGGTCCCAACTCCCGACCGGGCACCGTCTCCGGGGGCGTCTTCACGCTGCTGTTCGCCGCCCCCGGCCTCGTGGGAGCCTTCGAGAACGGCGGGCACGGCCCCATCTTCTCCGCGGCCCTCCACCAGGCCCTCGGCCTGCGTCTCGAGGTGCACGCCATCGTCGCCGGTGACGACGGGCCGGAAGGCCCAGGAGGCCCGGGAGGCTCAGGAGGCCCGCACGGTCCTGGAGGACCTGGCGGTGCGCCCGCCGGGGCAGGAGAAGCGAGCGCTCCCGGTCGCGACGTCGGCCACACAACCGGTCTCGGCGGGTCGCAGGGCTCCTACGGCGGCGCCCCCGATGCAGGCCCGGGCGGAGCCGTCCCGCAAGCGAGAGCCTTCGACTCGGCAGGCTCGGCCGCCGGTGGCGGGGCGGAGGACGCCAACGGCGCCGGGACGCACACCGGTGGCCAGGCCCGGTCGAGGTTGCGGCGGCCCCGGTCGTCGGCAGTAGTGCTGCCAGCTCTGGCCACAGCGTCGGACGTGCGGGGTTGCACGGCTCCGCGAGTGCGCCAGTCGCCTCATCCGCTTCCGCGTCCCAGGCGCTCGCCACCCAAGACCCCACCAGTGCTGCCCACGACGGCCAGGCGGCAGGTCAGGGGGCAGCACAGCCGACCGACGTCGAGCCGGCCACCCGTCCCGAGGTGCACCGGCCCGCCTCCACCACCTGGGACGACGGCTCCCCGATCCTCGAGCCCCCGCCCGAGGACGACTGGGGCGCCGATCCCTACGCCGAGGACTCCGGGTATGCCGGTGGGGCCATCAGTGCCGACGAGCCTACCGGCCCCGCTCAGCCCACCGACCCCGCGGGACCCCACTCCGCCCCGGCCCCCGCCGTGCAGGAGACTGCGACCTCACCGGCGCCGCAGCCGGCTCCGGCCGGCGCCGATCCTGCCGCCCCCACCGAGTTCCAGGCGGTCCCCCAGCCTCCCCGGCCGTCCCCGCTGACGCGCGCCCGGCGCCCGCCGCCCACGCGGCCCCGATGGCATCGACGGTTCCCGCCAGCCCCACCGATCCCGACGACGGCTGGGGGCCCGTCGCGATCCCCGGTGGCGGGTCAGCCCCGGCGCCGGCCTCAGCGCCCGCCCCCGCCGCGGGCGGTACCGACCCGGACGACGGCTGGGGGCCGGTCGCCGTCCCCGGAGGTGGAACCGTGCCCACCCAGTCAGCACCCGCCTCCGCGCCCTCGTCCCCGCCGCCCGCCGCCCCGCCCTCCTCGGGAGCGCCCACGGCACCCGCGCCCACCGGCCCCCAGTCCGCTCCCGCTCCGGCCCCGACGTCGGCTCCTGCTGCCTCAGCCTCTCCCGCGCAGTCCCGCTCCGCGCCCGCCGCGCAGGCGCCCGATGAGGCGCCCCTGGCCACCGTCCACCGTCTGCGCGCCCTGCCGGAGATTCCCGGCGGGGCCGCGTCGACTCCGGCGACCCCCGCTCCCTCCAGCAGACGCCCTCCTCCCCGTCCCCGCAGGCACCGGGGGCCGGCAGCGCGCCGGTCGCCCCTGGCGCCCCGGTGACCACCGCCGGATCACCCGGCCTGGCCCCCGTCACCTGGGAGGGACGCCGTCGAGCCCCTTCAGCCCGGGCCCGGCCCCCGAGGGAGCCCAGCGCCTCGAGCGCACCACCCGAGGACGAGTCCACTTGGGCGCCGTCGGGCATCGCCGGCTCGCGACTGGCCGCCGCCATGGCCGCCGCCCGCGCTGCCGCCCAGGAGGCCGACACCGACTCCCTGGCCGACGACACCCCCAGCGAGGACGACCCCGACGCCGAGGACGCCGGCGTCGTCGGGCTCGAGGTCGTCAAGCGGATCCTCGGCGCCCAGGTCATCGAAGAGGTCACCGTGACCCAGGAAGGACGCTGACATGCCCGCCGTCTACGAAGGCGCCGTTCAGGACCTCATTGACGAGTTCGGCGAGCTGCCCGGCATCGGTCCCAAGTCCGCCCAGCGCATGGCCTTCCACGTCCTGGCCGCCGACTCGGCCGCCGTCGAGCGCCTCATCGAGGCCCTGCGCGCCGTCAAGGCCAAGGTCCGCTTCTGCGAGACCTGCGGCAACATCGCCGAGGCCCCCCAGTGCACCATCTGCCGCGACCCCCGCCGCGATCAGCGCGTCATCTGCGTCGTCGAGGAGCCCAAGGACGTCGTCGCCATCGAGCGCACCCGCGAGTACCGGGGGCTCTACCACGTGCTCGGTGGCGCCATCGACCCCATCAACGGTGTCGGCCCCGACGACCTGCGCGTGCGCGAGCTCTTCAGCCGCCTGGGAGACGGCGAGGTCGAGGAGGTCATCCTGGCCACCGACCCCGACGTCGTCGGTGAGGCGACCGCCGCCTACCTCACCCGCATGCTGCGCACCATGGCCGTGCCCGTCTCCCGGCTCGCCTCCGGCCTGCCCGTGGGTGCCGACCTGGAGTACGCCGATGAGGTCACCCTCGGGCGGGCCTTCGAGGGCCGACGTCGCGTCGAGGACTGACCGTCCCGCCTTCCGCCGAGCCGGGCACTCTTCGCCCACCCCGACGGAAAAACGCTAGGGCTACGCGAAACCTGCCCGGCTCGATGGGAGGGTCAGGCCAGACGCACACCGCGCGGCAGCCTGCCGGCCGGCACGCGCAGACGCCCAGGCCGCCAGCAGCTTGCCGACGACGATCTCCTGGCTGCGCAGCGCCGTGGCCTGCAGCAGCGCCAGGGTCGCGTCGGCCCGGTCGCCGTTGATGGACGTCGCCGACAGCGTGGGAGCGACGATGAGCCCGATCCCCAGCACGAAGCAGACGACCAGGTCATAGAGGGACAAGAGGTACTCCGTGCTGGAGCTGTTGGGCATCAGCACCTTGACGGTGATCACCAGCCCGCCGCACAGCAGGATGAGGACCGCCAGCCAGATCCCCAGCATGATGCGCCAGCGCGTGGCCCTCACCCGCTGACGCAGCTCGAGCACCATGATGGTGCGCACACCGGTCCAGGTCATCGGCGTTCTCCTTCCAGGGCCAGGTAGGTCTCCTCCAGGGTTCCGGACAGCGGGGCGAAGGAGACGACCTCCACCCCGGCCTCGACGGCCTCCCGCAGCAGATGGGCCGCTGCCGTGTCATCGGCGACCGGGACGCGCACGGCGCCGTCCTCCTCAGCCGTGACGGGCAGCTGCGTGGAGCGCGCCCACTCGCGCAGGCGCCCGGCGTCCAGTGCCCGCATCCGCCAGGTCCGCCGTACCGCGACCGGGGTTGCGGCGCCGGAACCCGCCTGGTTGGGTGCCGGAGCCCACCCCGACGGCGAGGCGACGGCGGTCCCGTGAGACATGAAGACGACGCCGTCGACCATCTCCTCCATCTCCGACAGGATGTGGCTGGAGAGCAGGGATCGTGGTGCCGCCCGAGGCCAGGTCGCGCAGCAGGACACGCAGGTCGGCGCGCGAACGCGGGTCCATGCCGGCGGCCGGCTCGTCCAGGAGCAGGACCTTGGGGGCGTGGATGAGGGCGCGGGCCAGGCCCAGGCGCTGCTTCTGGCCGCGGGAGAGGACCCGGGAGGGCGTGCGCGCCATCTCATCGAGGTGGACGAGGGAGAGCATCTCCAGGGCTCGGGGGCGGGCGGCGTCGGCGTCCATGCCCTGGGCGGCGGCGAAGGTCAGGAGGATCTCGGTGCAGGTCAGGGAGTCCCAGGTGCCGAAGGCGTCGGGCATCCAGCCCACAGCGCGGTGAACCTCACGCGACTGGGTGACCGGGTCCAGGCCCGCTACCCGGATCGTCCCGGAGTCCGGGGCCAGAAGGCCCGCCAGCATGAGCAGCAGCGTGGTCTTACCGGCACTGTTGGGGCCGACCAGGCCGGTGACGGCGCCACCGGGCACCGACATGTCCAGCTGGCGCACCGCCGGCGCCCGACCGAAGAAACGGGTGAGCTGTGAGACTTCAATGCTCATACAGGCAGGCTACGTCGTCGGCCGGGCTCGACGGGTGAAATTCCGGGGACGACGTGGGCGGCGGCGATGGTGCGCGCCCGAGCCCGCCTCGCTCCCACACTTCGACCGAATCTTCAGAAACGACCCGGAGCCGCGTCGTTTATGAAGATTCGGTCGAAGTGTTGGCCGGGGGTTGTTGAGAGAGCTTCGAGTGGCGTTCGAGTAGGTTGACAGTAGCGCCGTTCGAGGCGAGTTTTTCCTTGTTGTTCCAACGTTCTGTAAGCTCAAGTCGCTACTCTCAATATTTTAGAGTAGATGTGAGTGGGTGGCCGGAGGACTCTGCTGTGGACAGTGAGGTGGCAGTGGCGAGGGGTCAGGTACCGGGTACGTACCATGTGGCTCGCGGGTCTCGCGGTGACTGTCCTCTTCGCTCCAGCAGGCCCTCTTCGCGCAGTGTCTTGAGCCACCGCAGGACCGTAGGGCGAGATGCATTGACGCCCGACGCAATCTCCCCTGTGCCCAATGGTCCGGTGCTTCGCAGGAGCGCGACGACCTCCAGCGAGCCGTGAGGCAGTCTCTCGATGACGTCGCTTGAGATGGCCGATGTCGCATCCAGCCTCACGATGACGCTGGTTGAGGTCTGACGGTAGTGGGGGTCGGCTAGACCGGCTCGGCGCATGTCGTCAACCATGCGCCGAATGCCTTCGCCGAGCTCCTGCGTGATCCCGAGGTCCGCGCACACCCTCGCGATGCGCGGGTTGCGTGCGTATCGCGCGATCTCGAGCGGGCGACTTGGGTCACTCATCCCAGGAAAGCGACCCGGGCTGGAAACCTCGATGCGGTGCGGGAAGATTGACACGCGTATGTGGTCCCCAGCCATCGAGTAAGAGCGGTGGACAACGGCGTTCACCACGGCCTCTAGCCAGGCGTCCCGGGGGATGATTTCTGTGGGACCGAAGGTCCCCTCGTTCTTCAGGGCCCTGCGCTTGGGGGCCCACTGGTCGATGAGCTCGGCCGCTCTGGCGATGACGTCTGGGATGGTGCCCTCGAGGCGTCGATCGCCGTCGGCCTCCATGGTTTGGCGCGCGCCGGTGCCTGTCTCGTCCTCTCGATATCGTAGGACGCGCACCAGTGCCTGCGGCAGAAGCTGCTCGGGAGCGGCGCCGAAGAGCAGGAGTGCGGCGATGGTGGGCTTGCCGTCATGTGTCAGGAGGCTGCGGCTGCGTAAGACGTGGATGTCGTCTCCGTGTGCGCCGATCTCCGCTCGTAGTTGATCGATTGCCTCTCCGCTCAGGTCGGCCATCGTGATGCCAGCTGGCTGGGCCTCATAGGTCTCGGCCTCCCGGTCGTAGACGAGCTCTTCCCACATCGGGCCGTCAAGCTTCACGGTGGAGTCGCCCATGCGCAGGAAGGCTGTTCCGTCACTGCGCCGGTGTGCGTGTCGGCTGGGAGGTACCTGGGTGACGAGAAGGTGGTCTTGCGCGCCATCGTCGTTCATTACCGAGACCTCTCGGAAGTGGACGCGCAGTGGTGGAGCCACCATGGTCATCGGTACCTGGCGAAGCCTGTTGGTTTGAGAGGGGGCGGAGTCGGTCCCTTCGACTCGCTTCTCGCTCAAGCCGACGACGACGGTTCCTCCTTCCGCGTTCGCCATTCCGATGATGGCCTTGGCGAAGCTCTTCTGGTCAATACGGATGGATTTGCGTTCGAACCACTGGTTCTCCTGCGTCTGAGCCAGTCGCCCACCGCGTTCGTTGATGGGGAGGCTGAGTAGCGCATCGATGTCGTCGTGGCCCATGGGTCTACTCTAACATTTTTAGAGTACGTAAGAGTGGGTGTGAGTGGGGTGGCTCTCGGCTCCGCCACACTTCGACAGAATCTTCATAGACGACGCGGCTCCGGGTCGGTGGGTTCTGGTGGTGGATGCACCACTCGTGGAGGGGTGTTGTGTGTCTGGGGCTGGGTTTGATCAGAGTGTGCGTCGTGATGCGGTGGCGCGTGTGGTGGCTGGTGAGTCGGCCTCGGCGGTGGCTCGGGAGCTGGGGTGCTGTCGTGGGTCGGTGAGCCTGTGGTGCCAGGCGGCGGGGGCGTGAGGACTGGTCGGCGTCGGCCTGCGCCGGGCGGGTCGGGCGCGGGCAGCGCGTCAGCGACGCCGAGCGGGTCCTGATCGCTCAGGGTCGGGCCCGCGGGGAGTCGGCCGGGGCCATCGCCCGCTTTCTGGGACGGTGCCGTCAGACCGTCTGGCGGGAGATCGCCCGCAACACCGGCCCGGACGGGGTCTACCGGGCCCAGGGAGCCTCGGCGGCGGCCCAGGAGCGCCTGGCCCGCCCCAAGACCAGGAGGCTGGACGCCGATCGAGTCCTGCGTGCCGAGGTGGTGGCCCTGCTCGAGGACGGGGCCAGCCCCCGCCAGATCAGCGCGCGCCTGCGCTGGGCCCACCCCGACAATGAGTCCATGCGCATATCCCATGAACAGATCTACCAGGCCCTCTACGTCCAGGGCGCCGGGAGCCTGCGCCAGCAGCTGCGGGTGGACAAGGCCCTGCGCTCGGGACGCACCCGGCGCCTGCCCCGCTCACCGCTGGCCGGCCTGCCCCGCAGATCCAGGCGTCCCTGGATCGAGGGGGCCCAGATCAGTGTGCGCCCGCCCCAGGCCGCCGACCGGGCCGTGCCGGGTCACTGGGAGGGCGACCTGGTCATCGGCGCCGGCGGGCGCAGCGCCCTGATCACCCTGGTGGAGCGCACCAGCCGCTTCGTGCTCATACACCGCCTGGGCGCCGGCCACGACTCCCAGACCGTCACCACCGCCTTGCAGACCATGGTCGCTGACCTGCCCCGAGCCGTAAGGGCCTCGATCACCTGGGACCAGGGAAGCGAGATGGCCCGGCACGCCGACTTCACCGCCGCCACCGACATCCCGGTCTACTTCGCCGACCCCCACAGCCCCTGGCAGCGCCCCACCAACGAGAACACCAACCGCCTGATCCGCGAGTACCTCCCCAAAGGCACCAGCTTCACCGATGTCACCGACACCCAGGTCCAAGCCATCCAGGACCGCCTCAACCGCCGACCCCGCATCGTCTTGAACGGACAGACCCCAACTGAGAAACTCAACGACATCATCAACGGTGCAAACACCACCTGACCCCACCGTCATCTCTGAAGATTCGGTCGAAGTGTGGGCTGCTCGCGCTGAGCGGCCGCGAGCTGTGGGGCGCCAGCTGTGGGCCGCCGGCTCCGAGCCGCGTGATGTGCCGGCAACACGGCGCACCGTATGCTTGCCCCAGCCACGTCGTCGTGGGCGCCGCACGGCGACGGCTCCACCCCCGGAAGCCCCTGCCGGGACGCCCGCATCGGCGCGGAGCACCTGATGCTAGACACGCACTGATTCCAGGACCCGAGGAGCGCCCCATGGCACTGGTCGTCCAGAAGTACGGCGGCTCGTCCGTCAGCGACGTCGACGCGATGCGGCGCGTCGCACGGCGCATCGTCGCCACCCGCGAGGCCGGCAATACGGTTGTTGTCGTCGTCTCCGCGATGGGGGACACAACCGACGAGCTCCTCGACCAGGCCGCCGCCCTGACCACTGACGCCCCCGCCCGCGAGATGGACATCCTGCTGTCCGCCGGGGAGCGCATCTCCATGGCCCTGCTCGCCATGGCCGTCACCGAGCTCGGCGTGCCGGCACAGGCCTACACCGGTGCCCAGGCCGGTGTCCTCACCGACTCCAAGTACGGCAAGGCCTCCATCGTCGGGGTGCTGCCCGAGCGCGTGGCCCGCTCCATCCAGACCGGTGCGGTCGCCATCGTCGCCGGCTTCCAGGGCATCAACGAGGTCGAGGACACCACCACCTTGGGGCGCGGCGGCTCCGACACGACCGCCGTCGCCCTGGCCGCCGCCCTCAACGCCGACGTCTGCGAGATCTACACCGACGTCGACGGCCTGTTCACCGCCGACCCCCGCATCGTCCCCACCGCCAAGCGCATCGAGTCCCTCTCCAGCGAGGAGACCCTGGAGCTGGCCGCCCACGGCGCCAAGATCCTCCACCTGCGCGCCGTGGAGTACGCCCGCCGCTTCGGGGTGCCGCTGCACGTGCGCTCCTCCTTCTCCGACAAGACCGGGACCTGGATCTACGACGGTCGCCGCGAAGGCGCCTTCGTGCCCTCGGTCGTGGCCGCCCAGCTCGACGACGTCGTCGCCGCCGACACCGACAGCGCGCCCAGCGCCCCCAGTGCCGCGAGCCCGGAGGCCGCCGACGAGTCCGCGGGAGCCGCCCCGGCCTCGTCCTCAGACCCCGCCGGGCTCGACGACGGGCCCTCGGCCTCCGTCGTCGACACCGCGCACCGCAATGCCATCGCCGCACGGGCCCAGGCCCGCCCCCGCCCGAACGCCAAGGAGGACCACGTGGAAGCCCCCGTCATCTCCGGAATCGCCCACGACCGCAGCCAGGACAAGATCACGCTCGTGGGCGTGCCCGACGTCCCCGGCGCCGCCGCCCGCATCTTCGCCATCGTGGCCGGCACCGACGCCAACATCGACATGATCGTCCAGGATGTCTCCGCCGAGGGGACCGGCCTGACCAACATCTCCTTCACCTGCCCCGACGGCGACTCCGCCACCGCCCGCGAGGCCCTCGAGGCCGCCCGCGAGGAGCTGGGCTTCCGAAGCCTTCACTTCAACCCCGACATCGGCATCCTGTCCCTGGTGGGGGCCGGCATGCGCTCCAACCCGGGGGTCTCGGCGCGCCTGTTCGGCTCGCTGAGCGAGGCCGGGGTCAACATCCACATGATCTCCACCTCCGAGATCCGCATCTCGGTGGTGGTCGACGACGCCGTACTCGACGAGGCCGTGCGCGCCGTCCACTCCGCCTTCGGCCTCGACGCCCAGGCCGCCGAGGCGGTCGTCTACGGAGGGACCGGACGATGAGCAATCCCGTGAACACCTACACCGGAGTGGCCGACGGCGTCTGCGTCGCCGTCGTGGGGGCCACCGGCCAGGTCGGCCGCGTCATGCGCGCCATGCTGGCCGAGCGCGACTTCCCCGCCCGCTCGGTGCGCTTCTTCTCCTCGGCCCGCAGCGCCGGGACCGTCGTGGACTTCCGCGGCGCCCAGGTCGAGGTCGAGGACGTCGCCACCGCGGACCTGGCCGGCATCGACGTCGCCATCTTCTCCGCCGGGGGAGCGGCCTCGCGCGAGCACGCCCCCCCGCTTCGCAGCAGCCGGGGCCGTCGTCGTCGACAACTCCTCGGCCTGGCGCAAGGACCCCGAGGTGCCGCTCGTGGTCAGCGAGGTCAACCCGCACGCGCTGCGCGAGCGCCCCAAGGGCATCATCGCCAACCCCAACTGCACCACCATGGCGGCCATGCCGGCCCTCAAGGTGCTGCACGAGGAGGCCGGGCTCATCCGCCTCATCGTCTCCACCTACCAGGCCGTCTCCGGCTCGGGGCGGGCCGGGGTGGCCGAGCTGGCCGGGCAGGTGCGCTCCGTCGTGAACGAGGACATGGAGGGCCTGGCCCTGGACGGGCGGGCCGTCGAGTTCCCCGCGCCGGAGGTCTACGTCGACACCATCGCCTTCAACGCCGTGGCCTGGGCCGGGAACGACGCCGGTGACGGCTCCGGTGAGACCGACGAGGAGCAGAAGCTGCGCAACGAGTCCCGCAAGATCCTGGGGATCCCGGACCTGCTGGTCTCCGGCACCTGCGTGCGCATCCCGGTGTTCTCCGGTCACGGGCTCAGCATCAACGCCGAGTTCGAGCGCGAGATCAGCGTCGAGCGCGCCCGCGAGCTGCTGGAGGCGGCGCCCGGCGTCACCTACCAGGACGTGCCCAGCCCCCCTCAAGGGCGCCGGCCGCGACGGCACCTTCGTGGGGCGCCTGCGTGCCGACCAGGCCTTCGCTCCGGGCCACGGCCTGCAGTTCTTCGCCGTGGGGGACAACCTGCGCAAGGGCGCGGCCCTCAACGCCGTCGAGCTCGCCGAGCTGGTCGCCGCCGAGCTGCGGGGCTGACTGGGTTTTTCCTTGTTCGTCGAGCCGGGCACTTCTCGCGTGAGGCGACCGTTCTTCGGTCGGGCCGCGCGAGAAGTGCCCGGCTCGCTTACTGCTCGGTGGGCGACGGCGTCGCCGCGAGCCGGTGGATGTTGAAGAACTGAACCGTGACTGCGGTGGCGACGATCGGCACGGGGACGACTGCGACGGAGTAGCGCACGGCGTCCTCGAGGCCATCCGTCACGACGTAGCCGATGAGCACGGAGACGAGGCAGTGAGGGGAACGATCGGGGACACCGCGGTGAGCAGGGTGATGACGGCGCCGCAGAGGAAGTAGACAGCCGCGTCGAGCAGGATTCCCGCGTGCAGGGAAGTGAATACCTCGGGACGTGACACGAGCGGCAAGGAGAACACGATCCCGAGCAGGAAGCCGAGGACGGACATGGTGGCCAGGGATGTTGTGGGTGCCTCGCTTTGTATGAGGCGCCGGTGCCAGCCGCCTTGAGTCAGGCATGTGGCAACAGCGGTGCCGAACATGATGCCGGACAGTGCCCACAGTGTGGGTGCGACTTGGGAGAGGTGAATGTCGATGTGCTCCTCGACGGTCGCCGGCAGGTCCACTGCCGTGGTTGCGATGACGGCGAAGACGGTGCCCGATAACCCTTGAGCGCGGCACGAACTCCGTGAGACAAGTCCGAGAAGCGTGGCCGATACGCCGATGAGGGCCAGCATGAACCAGATGGTGTCAGTGTCGTGCCGGCCTGCAGCCCGGGCCTCCAGCAGGCTGAGGACGATGGTGATGGAGGCGAGAGCCGCCGCCGGCGTGCGTAGCTGCTGGAATGAGGTCTCATGACTCATGAGCGTCCTTTTGCTGTGCTGAGGTGCTGGATTTTAAGGCTTTCCCCGACGTGGTCGACCGTGGCCGCTTGTCGTGGTACATGCTGAACAGCCCCACTGTGGCGGAGATGGCGAGAAGAGGGATGGGGAGAGTCTCGACCAGGTAGCTCCTCGCCGCATCTGCGTCGTCGAACGTGTAGTAGCGGCCGATGGTGATAGCCAGGTAGATCAACGAGACGTGGGGCGCCATGCCAGCGAGCGAGGTCATTGCGAAACCGCAAAAGAAAGCAGTGATAGCTGCTCCGAGATCTCCGGATGAGGCCCATAGGCGTGGATATGATGCGCTGACAAGAGGTGCGGACGCTAGGATACTGACAAGTATCACTACCGCAATCTTATCGAGAATCAGGCCCTTGATGTCGAGAGACGAGCGATGCTTGCTCATGCGGTTGATGGCGGTGCATGTTGCTACGGCGGATCCGCACATGATGCCAGACAGTACCCACAAGGTAGGAGAGATTCTTGAAAGGTCGCCTTGATCGTACTCACTGCTTGTTGGTATCTTCTCGCCAATGAGGGCGGTGATAGTGAATACCGCGCTTGCGGCCCCTTGCGCTTGCGGGGAATTCCATGCGGCCACCCCTGTAGAGATCATCCAGAAAATGAGGATGACAATGGTTGTGGGTAAGTCGAATGACGTGGATTCGGTGTCGAGCCCGTATATCTCTGTGAGTGCAATGACGGTGAAGGCGCTGATGATGACGGCCGCCGGTATGCGTAGCGGCTGAAACGGCTTGTCCTCGTTCATGTGGCGATGCTGTTCTTCTCAAGGGTTGGGAGGTGCCGGGCGTGTTGCCGGGGTGCGGTGGCACAGTGGCTCGATCTGGGTGGTGCGTCGTCGGGAAGTGTAGTGAAGAAAATCGTCCGTGTCGGCGGTTGGGATCCGCCGAATAGCGGTATGTGGTGATGTCAGGACGGCTGTCCGTGTTGGCGCACGAGGGGAGAGGGGCAGGTGCCTCTGGAGCGTGAGGGCAGCGCCGTCGTCGGGCTGAGCCGAGGGAGGAGGACTGGTCTGCCCAGCTCGGTTACTGCGTGGTGGACGGTGACGGTCCGAGAGGTGGAGCGTGCTCTCACCTGCCCGAGTCGGGTGCCTCCAGAAGGCGGTCGATACGCTCGCTCAGCTCGCTGACCTGCTGCTGCAGGGCTGCCACCTGCGCCTGCGTGGCGGCCTCCTGCTCTGCGTTCTCCTCCTCGACCAGCGAGACGATCCACGAGGCCAGGGTCGCCGTGACGACGCCGGCGAGCGCCACCCCGCCGATCATGAGCAGCACTGCGATGAAACGCCCCTGCGTGGAGACCGGGACGGAGTCGCCGTAGCCGACGGTGGTGAACGTCGTCAGCGCCCACCACAGGGCCTGGCCGAAGGTCCGGATCGAGGTGCCTGGCTCATGACGCTCCGCATCCAGCGAGGCCAGTGCCGAGGTGAAGATGAGCAGGGCGGCGCTGCCGACCGTGTACAGAGTGATGCGCCCGCGCAGCGCGGTGCCGGCGCTGCGCTGTATGACGCTCACGAGCGTCACCAGGCGCAGGAGCCGCAGCGGCCGCAGGAACGGCAGAGCGATGATCGCCAGGTCGGGTAGGTGGTGGAGGAACCAGTGACCCCGGCTCGGGGCCAGTGCCAGGCGGACAAGGTAGTCGACCCCGAACAGTGCCCACACGGTGTTGATCACGAGCTCGGCCGTGTCCTTGGCCCCGCCCTGCGCGTTGGTGAGCACCTCCCAGGCGTAGACGCCCAGGATGACGGCGGCGGCGCCGGTCAACGGCCACTCCGTGGCTCGCTCCCACGCCCGCAGCCGAGTGCCCGGGCTGATGTCAGTCGGCATGCTCCGATGGTAGACGGCGCTTGGGACAGGGCCGTGTTGCGTTCACCGATGGGGACATTTCTTCTCGGCCGACGTCGGGGCGGTGGCTGCCCCCTCCGGCTCGGGTGGGGTGCGCACCAGCTGGGCGGCCCGCCAGACCTCGTCGAGTCGGGCCTCGACCCGGGATCGGGCGTCGTCGAGCCGTGATGGCCTCGCCGTCAGGCTGAGCCGCGGGATGAGGACCGGCTGCCCCGGCTTGGCGCCTCCGGTGGGCGGGGCGTAGACGGCCTGCACTTTCACGCGACCTCGGCGCGCTGGAACCTCCTGGATGCTGAGGTTGTTACGCCCAGAAGGCAGAGGAAGGGCGAAGGACTCCAGATTCGCGACCGCCATGCCCTGCAGCGTCATGCGCACAGCGCTCGCCCGTCTGCGCACAGTGGCGCGTGTCAGTGCCAGGAGCAGTCCGACGATAAGGAGGATCATGCCGCCGGCGGCCTCATCCTCCAGTCCTTGGGTGAATTCGCTGTAGATCAGGAGGCGTGGGGATGGTCAGCACGATGATAGGGGAGGCCACCAGCAGCATGCCCGCGAGCATCGCCCACACTATGCCCCACGGGCTGCGCCTGGCGGGATTCTGGGCGACATGAAGGAACCGTGCCGACGCGATATCGCGGTAGGTCACTGTCGCGTCCCTTGGGCAGCCACCGGTCGCCGCCCTTGAAGCAGGAGATCACCCCGAGGGTGAGGCCGGTCAGCACGACTCCGAAGACGGTTGTGATGCCGATCAGGACGGATAGGGAGTTGCATCGCCAGATCCCTCGTCATTGTGTAGCGATGGCTTCGTCCAGGGAGCCCAGGGCGAAGGCGGCCATGAGTAGGGGCGGTCGGGTAGAGGAGCGCGATGCCGGCGGCGGCCAGGGCGCACAGGCACCCGAGCACCTTGGTCTTCGTGGTGGGGCGGGTGCGGATGTAGATCGCCATGGGGTGCCCTCCTGAAAACTGTCGGCGGGTCGGTTGCTTCTGGCGGGTCAAGTCTGGGGGCGGCGGGCGCCTCCCGCCCATGGGGACCGTTCACCCCGTATGGGGCGTTCGACGCCGTCGGGGACGTTTCTGTGCGGCCGGGGGTGGTCCGTGCGTCGGGAAACGGGAATCCTGTCCCCGGGCGCGCAGGACGTACCCGTCCGGAACGGTGCGCACCCGGCCGCGTGGAATGTCCCTGGCTAGGAGGTCGCGCTACCCCCGACGCGCGGAACGCCCTAGTGCGCGAGGCGGATCCATATCCGGTGGGGCACCACCAACCCGACTGCCATCGCCAGCACAATGATGACGGCCGTGGCCAGATCACTCGCTGTCGCCTCCAGTGCCGCCTCCGCGTGCGCCTCTCCCACCAGGCTCAGTGTCCCTGCGGCAGCGCGGAACAGGTACACGCCGGGCACAAGGGCCACGACCGCGGCGAAGCCCGCCCCCGCGAAAGGAATGTGCCGTGAGTGGCACACCGGCGTGAGCAGGCCGCCTGCCACCAGGCAGGCCAGCAGAGAGGAAGCGGGCGCGTTCCATTGCCACCGCGTCAGTGCGACCCAGTGCGCCGCGTGCGCGAGCCCGCCGGCCGGGAACGCCCAGCCGAAGGTCCTGATCGGCATGGAGAAGTACACCGGGATAGCACATGGCGAGGACGGCAGCGGCTAGGACGTCGAGCCACAGTGGGATCGCGTCGGTCGTCGCGGTCAGCGGCAGGCCAGTGCCGCCGATGAGCAGGCCTCCGATGATGCCCGCACTAATGGCCAGGATCGTCAGCGCTGCGTCCGCCAGTCGTGCCAGGCCCATGTCGTGGCGGCGCTCGGCGATCTCGATGGCACCGTTGAGGACCTGGGGGCCGGGCACGAGCACCATCCCCGGGCACACGGCCACGAGCCGAGCCGTGCCGGTCCAGCCGAGGTGGACGGCGAGTGCGCCGACCAGACCGCCGATGAGGGCGGCGGCAAAGGTCTGGGTGACTGCCGTCGTCCGCTCTGCCAATGCGCGCCGCGCGAGGCCGCCTGCTCCCGCCGCGGCGAAGGCGAGGGTGACTGACGGCAGGTGGTGGGCCCCGAAGATAAGGGCCAGCAGACTCGCGCCGAGGCCCGCCGCCAGGGCGAACATCCAGGTAGGGCTGGAGGGCTGGGCCTCCGCCTTCTCCAGCAGGTCCTCCAGCTCGTCGAGGCTCAGTGAACCGATGGCACTCAGACGGCGCTGGATGAGAGTCGCGCGTCCCATGTGCACCCCTACAGGGCGAATGGCTTGGACCGCGGCTACGGCCCCATCGGCGTCGGCGAGCGTGACCTGTGACCAGGTAGGCAGCAACGTGAAACGGGTGCCTAGCAGCTCGTTGAGCCGTTCAACGGTGGCTACCGCGGCGTGGGTGGACTGGCCTGAGTCCAGGAGCAGAGTGGCGGTCCGGGCGGTGAGCCCGGCCGCGCGCCGTCTTTCTGCTCCCGTCAGCCGGCGGCTCAGGCCTTGACCTCGGGGTAGACCGGCTGCCACATGGCGTCCTGAACCGCCTGGATGAGGTTGTCGTGACTCGCGGTGGCGACGCCGTCGGCTCGGCCTGGCGGGCGACCGCGACGGCGACCGTCGCCGAGGATGCGCGCAGGTTCTCCACCGGAGGCAGGAGGGACGCACCCGGGTTGGTGGGATCGACCTGGCTCGCGACGGCCTGCGCGGCGGCGAGTAGCATGCCGTCGGTCACCCGGCTCGCGCCGGAGACGATGACCCCCAGCCCCAGGCCCGGGTAGAGCAGGGCGTTGTTGCCCTGGCCGATCGTGAACGTGGTCCCCTCGTACTCGAAGGGCTCCACCGGAATGCCGGTGGCGACCAGCGCCTTGCCGCCGGACCAGGTGATGACGTCGGCGGGCATGGCCTCGATCCGCTCGGTGGGGTTGGACAGCGGCAGAACGATGGGGCGCTCGACGCCGCTACTCATCTCCTCGATAACCTCACGGGTGAAGGCTCCGTGGTCCGTGGAGGTTCCGATGAGGATCGTGGGGTGAACCCGACGCACCGTCTCAAGCAGGCCGATCCTGCCGTGCTCGCGGGTCCAGTCCGCCACCTCGGAGGCCGGTCGCGCGTAGGTCTGCTGGTAGTCGGGCAGGCCCTCCATGTCGTCGGTGATGAGGCCCGCCCGGTCGATGAGCCAGATGCGGGAGCGCGCCTCGTCGGGGCTGAGCCCGTCGCGGACCATGCCGGCGTGGATCTGGTCGGCCATGCCGGTGCCCGCGGTACCAGCACCGTAGACGACCAGGCGCTGGTCGGCGAAGCTCTGGCCGGTGACCCTCATGCCGGAGACCACCGCGGCGATGACGATCGCACCGGTGCCCTGCATGTCGTCGTTGAAGATGCGGTACTTCTCCCGGTTGGCCAGCAGGATTCGGCGCGCGTTGGACGGGCCGAAGTCCTCGAAGTGGAGCAGCGCGCGGGGGAAGAGCTCGGCCGCGACGGACAGGTACTCGTCGATGAGCTCGTCGTAGCGCTCGCCGCGCACGCGCGCATGACGGTTGCCCAGATAGGCGGGGTCATTGAGGAGGGCCTCGTTATCCGTGCCGCAGTCCAGGTTGACGGCGATTGCCCGCTCGGGGTGGATGCCGGCGGCCGCCGTGTAGACGGCGAGCTTGCCCACGGAGATATCGGTGCCGTTGACGCCCCAGTCCCCGATCCCGAGGATCTCCTCGGCATCGGAGACAACGAGCAGGTCGACATCATCGGGCCCCAGACCCAGACCCTCCAGAGAGGGTCGCACGTCCTCGATGCGGTCCACGGACAGGTAGACGGCGCGCGACCGCCGGTAGTCACGGCTCCACTTTTTGATGGCCTCGCCGACCGTGGGATCGTAGACGATCGGCAGCAGCTCGGAGAGATGGTCGGCGAGCACCCGGTAGTAGAGGATCTCGTTGCGGTTGTGGAGCTGGTCGAGGAAGACGTACTTTTCCAGGTTCGTGGGCTGGGCGGTCAGCTGTGCGTAGGCCCGAGTCGCCTGCTGGTCAAGGGTCTCGACGGCGGAGGGGAAACGGCCGATGAGTCCGAGCCGACGCCGCTCCTCCTCAGTGAAAGCGGTGCCACGGTTGGTCAAGGGATTGGTGACGATGGTTGGTTTGGCCGACATGTGGTCTCCTCCAAAGTGAGCGGAGCCGATCGTCAGTTTAGTGACGATGTTGTTGGACTGTGGAAGTAAACTAACGCTCGTTCTTCCGATATGTCCATCGGTGCTGTCCATCGGTGCTGGTGCGTTGGTGCGTCGGCCGAGGCGGAGTTCGGCGGTTGGCGGAGCCGCTACAGGTAACCGCGCATGAGGGTGAAGGTCTCCTCGACCCTCTCGGCGCGGAGGTGCTCAGGGTGCTCGGCTGCCACCGCGTCCAGAATCGCCTCGAGAACGACGAGTGTGGCCACCCGTGTCCGGAACATCGCCTCCTGGGTGACTAGCGGCGTCGTCAGAAGGATGTCCGCCAGGGGCACGAGCGGCCCGGTGCGCCGATTGGTCAGGAGGATCGAGGTTGCGCCGCGTCGGCCTGCCAGGCGCAGCAGGGCTTCGACTGGTGCCGGGTGGCGGTCGAAAGTCGCAGTGAGGACGACGGCGTCGGCCTCCAGTCCTGCCAGGGCGTGCGCCCAGTGGTCGGTGCCGTCCAGGATGGTGACACCGCCTCTGAGGTAGGAGAGCAGGAGGCCGAAGTACTGCATGAGGGGTCGTCCCGTGGCGACGGCGCCCAGGTAGAGGGGGCGGTCGGTGTCGCCGACCAGCTCGCAGACGCGGGTGAAGGCCTCCGTATCGATTGCGGAGGAGCATCCGGAGAGCACTTTCTGAGCCGAGCCGACGCGCTGCTCAAGGACGGACTGGGGCGACGGTGCAGCGTCATCGTGCATCCGCCTAAGGCGCTCAACCGGTAAAGACAGCTCTTCGCGCACGCCGGTGCGCAGGCTGCGACTCATGGCGCGGAAGTCTGGATATCCGAGCTTGCGTGCGAACCGGCCCACCGTCGCCGAGGAGACCCCTACGGCGCAGCAGACCTCCTCGAGGTTGACCAGAGCGGCGCCGGGCAGGTTGTCCTCATAGAAACGGGCGACGTCGAACTCGCGTGCGGTGAGGCGGGCGGCCGCGAGCCTGTCCAGAAAAGGACTGTCCTCAGATGGCTCCACGGCGTCCAATTTATCGGAGTCGTCAGGTTGGGTGCTGTCGACTCGCGTTCACAGGAGGTGACCTCGTCGGGGACGTTTCTGTGCGCCCGGGGGCGTTCGACGCCGTCGGGGACCGGAATCCTGTCCCTGGACGCGCAGGATGTCCCCGTCCGGAAGGGCGTGCACCCGGCCGCGTGGAATGTCCCCGGCTGCAGGCGGCGGGAGGTCGAGCGGTGTTGGATGCAGGCCGGGCGGCCCCGTCAAGAGGACGGACGGCCCCAGGAATAGGTTGGGCCCCGGCCGTGTTGGCCGCAGTGGAACCGATATGTCTCCGCAGTCTTGAAGGAATGCTCATGGCCACCAAGAACATCACCGGCCCCGAGTTCAAGGACACCATCCACGGCGAGGGCATCACCTTCGTTGACTTCTGGGCCTCCTGGTGCGGTCCGTGCATGCGCTTCGGCCCCATCTACGAGAAGGCCTCCGAGGCCAACCCCGACATCACCTTCGCCAAGGTGGACACCGAGGCCGAGCGGGACCTCGCCGGGGCCCTGGGAATCTCCTCGATCCCTACGCTCATGGTCTTCCGTGACAATGTGCTGGTCTACCGCGAGGCCGGCGCCCTGCCCGCCCCCGCGCTCGACTCTCTCATCACGCAGGTGCGCGAGCTCGACATGGACGAGCTCAAGGCCAAGATCGCCGAGGAGGAGGCCGCCGGCACTCAGGCCTGATCCGCCGTGCACCGAGGGGCCGTGGGGCCATCCTCCGGTCCCTCCGGCCCTCTGACGTCGCCCGGGAACCCAGCGTTCCCGGGCGACGTCGTCGTCTGTTACCCGGCTCGCCCAGTCAAGGGCAGAACATTACGTTTTGATATCCTATGATGGCCCGCGTGAAGTTGGAGTCCCACGTCAGTCACGCTGTCAGAGCCCGATGGGCGGTCCCCGTCGGCGCCTCGGGCCGCGACGCGCTGGTGCGCCACCTCGTCTACGCATTCATCCGCTCCGACCCCGAGGGTGCCACGGACTGGATCGACTCCACGGTCCCCACCGACCCCGACGAGCTGCGCACCATGCTCGACTTCCTCCTCACCGCCCGGCCCCCGGCGCCCCTGCCCGAGGACATCGCCGCCGACCTCGACACCCTCCTGGAGGCCGAGGCCGCCGAGCGCGGCATGATCGACGCCACCGAGATCCCGCCCCTGGCCATCACCGACCACGTGCCCGGCCTGCTGGGCCGCAACGTCGCCTTCTGGCGCGGCGACCTCACCCGCCTGCGCGCCGGCGCCGTCCTCAACGCCGCCAACTCCGGGATGCTCGGCTGCTTCGCCCCCGGGCACCGCTGCATCGACAACATCATCCACGCCGTCGCCGGTCCGGCCCTGCGTGCCGAGTGCGCCCGCTACATGACGTGGGCGGAGACCTTCGACCCCACCCGCCGTCAGGGCGGGGAGCCCGCCGGCCGGGCCGTCTTCACTGGCGGCTACCACCTGCCGGCCCAGCACGTCATCCACTCGGTGGGGCCCGTCATCGAGGACGGGCGCAGGCCGACCTGAAGGATCGGCGCCTGCTGTCCTCGTGCTACACGAGCGTCCTCAACGTCGCGCACGCCGCGGGGCTGGGCAGTGTCGGCCTGTGCTCGCTGTCCACGGGCGTCTTCGGCTACCCCAAGCGGCAGGCCGCCCTGGTGACCCTGGAGACGATCGGTCGCTGGCTGGCGGCCCACCCCGACTCCCGGATGCGCATCGTCATCAGCCTCAACGCCGACGTCGACGTCGCCGCCTACGAGGCCGCCCTCGCCCCGCCGCCCTGGCGGCCGTAAGGGGACGGGGCAGGCGGCCTCGCTGAGGGATTGTCAGCTCGCCTGGGCCAGGGCCGCGGCGCGGGCGGCCGCCGGGGCCGCGGCCGCAATCGCCTCCAGCTCCGCCTCGCCGTGCGCTGCCGAGACGAACCAGGCCTCGAAGACCGACGGGGGCAGGCCCACCCCCGCCTCGAGGAAGGCGTGGAAGAAGGGCCCGTAGCGCCAGGTCTCCTGGGCTCGGGCGGCCTCGTAGTCGCCCACGCCCTGATCGGCGGCCCGCTGCCCGAACATGAAGGAGAACAGGGAACCCGCCCGCTGCACGCGGTGGGGCACGCCCTGCTCGGTCAGGGCCGCCGAGACCACCTCGCCGATGGCCTGGGCGCGGGAGGCCACCGAGGCGTAGACGGCGTCGTCGGCCAGCTGGAGCGTGGCCAGGCCGGCCGCCGTGGCCAGCGGGTTCCCCGAGAGCGTGCCCGCCTGGTAGACGGGGCCGTCCGGCGCCAGCAGGTCCATGATCTCCGTGCGTCCGCCGACGGCGGCCAGCGGCATCCCGCCGCCCACGACCTTGCCGAAGGTCACCAGGTCCGGCACCCAGGCGGCGCGCTCGCGCCAGTCGGCGCCCGGCCAGGAGGGGGCCGCGGCGTCGGCGGGCTCAGAAGCGGCGACGCCGGCGCCGGCGGCGGTCTCGGCGGCGACGTTCGGCAGGTCCGCGGTCCAGCCGTCGAGGGCCTCCAGCCCCCACCAGCCGGCCGGGCCCACGCGGAAGCCGGTGAGGACCTCATCGAGGATCATGAGCGCACCGTGCTCGGCGGTGATACGGCGGATCGCGGCGTTGAAGCCGGGCGCCGGCGGCACGATTCCCATGTTGGCCGGGGCCCCCTCGGTGATGACCGCGGCGATCTCAGCGCCCCGCTCGGCAAGCAGGTCTCCAGGGCGGTGACGTCGTTGTAGGGCAGCACGATCGTCTGAGCGGCCACCGCCGCGGGCACGCCGGCGCTGCCCGGCAGGCCGCCGGTGGCCAGGCCCGAGCCGGCCGCCGCGAGCAGGCCGTCGCTGTGCCCGTGGTAGCAGCCCGCGAACTTCACCACCAGGTCGCGGCCCGTGGCGCCGCGGGCCAGGCGCACGGCCGTCATCGTCGCCTCGGTGCCGGTGGACACGAAGCGAACCCTCTGTGCGGCCGGAACCCGGCGGCGCACCTCCTCGGCCAGAAGCGTCTCCGTGGCGGTGGGGGCGCCGAAGGACAGGCCGCGGGCGGCGGCCTCCTGGACTGCGTCGACGACCTCCGGGTGGGCGTGGCCCAGGAGCGCCGGGCCCCACGAGCCCACCAGGTCCACGTAGCTCCGCCCCTCGGCGTCGGTGACGTGGGCGCCGCTCGCCGAGGCGATGAACCGCGGCGTGCCGCCCACCGAGCCGAAGGCGCGCACGGGGGAGTCGACGCCCCCGGGGATGACGGCGCGAGCCGCTTCGAACAGGGAGGCGTTGGGCGCGTGAGTCGTGTTGGTGGGGGCGGAGGCTGTGGGGCGCGGCTGCTGAGTCACGGGCGATCCTGTCGGTAAAACTGTGAAGAGACTGGTCAGGGCCGGTTCGGGAGGTGGTCTCGCGCCGGCCGGAGCTGATTCCCAACCTACCGGAACGATCCTGCCCTCCGTGGCTCTTGTATCAGTGCAGGGCCGGGTTCTCGGCGATCTCCCGGGCCCAGTAGGTCAGGACCATGTCCGCCCCCGCGCGCACGATCCCCAGCACCGACTCGGCGATGACGCGCTCGCGGTCGACCCACCCGCGCTGCGCGGCCGCCTCCACCATCGCGTACTCGCCGCTGACCTGGTAGGCGGCCACCGGCACCGGTGAGGCGGCGGCGACGTCGGCCAGCACGTCCAGGTAGGGACCGGCCGGCTTGACCATGACGATGTCGGCTCCCTCGGCGACGTCGAGCATCACCTCGCGCATGCCTTCGCGGCGGTTGGCCGGATCCTGCTGGTAGGCGCGCCGGTCCCCGGTGAGCGTGGAGCCCACGGCCTCACGGAACGGCCCGAAGTAGGCCGAGGCGTACTTCGCCGAGTAGGCCAGGATCGCGACGTCGTCGTGGCCGGTGGCGTCCAGGGCGGCGCGGATCGCGGCGACCTGCCCGTCCATCATCCCCGACGGCGAGACCATGTGCGCCCCGGCCTCCGCCTGGGAGATCGCCATCGCCTGGTAGGTGGCCAGCGTGGCGTCGTTGTCGACCTCGCCGGCGCGCGGACCGTCGGGGCGGATGAGCCCGCAGTGGCCGTGACTGGTGAACTCGTCCAGGCAGGTGTCCGCGCACACGACGACCTCGTCCCCGACCTCCGTGCGCACGGCCGCGATCCCACGGTTGAGGATGCCGTCCTCCGCCCAGGCCGCCGTGCCGGCCTCATCCCGGGTCGCGGGCACGCCGAACAGGTCGATGGCGCCGATCCCGGCCTCGGCGCAGGCGGCGGCCTCACGGCGCAGCGAGTCCAGTGTGTGCTGGACGACGCCCGGCATCGCCTCCACCGGGCGGGGGTCGTCGATGTCCTCGCGCACGAACACAGGCAGGATGAGGGCGGCCGGGTCCACGACGTGCTCGCGCGCCAGGCGCCGCATCGCTGGGGTGGTGCGCAGGCGCCGGGGGCGGACCGTGGGGGCCTGCGGGGCAGGGACGCAGCGGCGCGACAGGAAGTCGGCGGCCGGTCGAAGGGCATCGGTCATGAGGGAGCTCCTGTGGTCGTCCAAGGCGTTGGAATGGGCTTGTGCGGGGTGGTGGAGGTTTGGGGGCTGAGGGATGGTTTCGTGTCACGAATGGCGACTTTTAGGCCCCGAGTTGGGACTACGGCTCCCGAACACATCCGAGTATTTGGCCCTGACCTGGGCAAATGCCTGAGGGGCAGGTGCGCCGGAACGGCGGTGGAGATGGAAAAAGTCGCCAATCGTGACACTTTTGCCGGTATGCAGCGATCACGGCGGCTCCTGAGGTGCAGGAGCGGGGCCCGTGGCGGCCCAGGTGGCGTCAATAGTGGCTTGGAGGACCCCCTCGGGCGTGGGGGAGGAGGCGACGGCAGCGACCGGCAGGCCGAGCCCGCGGGTTGCCGCCGCCGTGGTGGCACCGATGGCAACCAACCCAGTTCCCCGCGGCGGCGGGCCGAGCAGATCCAGGACGGCCCGCGTGCTGGACGGGGCGGTGAGCACAACCACGTCCACGCCGCCGGCGGCCCACGCGCGCTCCAGCCTCGGGGGCAGGTCGTGGGCGTCGGCCGTGATGGTCGTGTAGGCGGCCACCTGCTCCACCTCCCAGCCCGCTTGACGCAGGCGATCCGCCAGTGCCGGGTCGGCCAGGGCCGAGGCCGGAAGCAGCACGCGCCGTGCCGCATTCGGGGCTGGTGGGGGGCCGGCGAGCGCGGGATCCTGCAGGAGGGCGGCGGCCGATCCCCGGGCCACCAGGTCGGGGGCGGTCCCGGTGAGCTCGGTCCAGGCGCGCGCGGTCGCCGGGCCGACGACTGCCACCCGCAGCGTTGAAGGCACCGGAACGTGTAGGTACGGTGCCAGCGCCTCAACGGTCCGGGCCGAGGTGAGCACCAGCCAGGCCGCCTCGCCCACCTTGATCCTGCGCGCAGTCGCCTCCAGCGCCGCCGCCTCACCGGGAACCGTCCGGGTCACGGCGGCCCGCAATACCTCCGCCCCGGCCCGCTCCAGCGTCGAGGCGATGCGGTCGCGCTCCTTGAGGCGCGGCAGCAGAACCACCCGCCCCGACAGCGGCGCCCCGCCGCCCTCCCGGGGGCCGGCCTGGGCGGCCCCCGGCCGAGTCATTGCGTGCGGTGGAGTCCTCCATGGCCTCAGTCCCGCCGGGGCTTGCTGGCGTGCAGGTCGACGATCTGGGCAGCACCGTCCTCCAACAGGACCTCGGCCGCCCTGGCCCCCAGCGCCTCAGCCGCACGAACCGCCGCCGTATTCCCGGGAGCCCCCGGCCCCCAGAGGCCTCGGGCAGCTCAGTGCTCAGCTCACAGCCGACCTCCTGGCCACCATCGAGCGAGGTGACCACCGCCCGCAGCACGAGCACCCGCTGCTCCTGCTCGCCGCCCGCGTAGGTGCGCCCAGGCCCCCACCGGCGCCGCGCAGCCCGCACCGAGCCGGGCCATGAGCGCCCGCTCCGCCGTCACCGCCAGGCGCGTCGGATCGTCGTCGAGCACCGCTACCGCCCGGGCCAGCTCCACAGAGTCCTCACCGGCTCGCGCCTCCACGGCCAGGGCCCCCTGAGCCGGCGCGGGCAGCATCGTCTCAAGATCCAGGACCTCGCTCGCGCAGTGCTCCAACCCCAGACGCCGCAACCCCGACAGGGCCAGGACCACCGCATCCAGGTCACCGGCGGCATCGGCCCGCGCAGGCGCCACCGGCTCATCAGTACCGACGCCGACCGCCTCCAGCCCCCGCACCCGCGCCAGGCGCGTGGGCACGTTGCCGCGCAGATCCACCACCTCCAGGTCGGGGCGAGCGGCCAGCAGCTGAGCGGCCCGGCGCGGCGATCCCGTACCCACACGGGCCCCCTCAGGCAGGGTGGCCAGGGTCAGCCCGTCGCGGGCGCACAGGGCGTCGCGCGGGTCCTCGCGCGGCGGCACACAGACGACCTCCAGCCCCTCCACCGGATGCGTCGGCAGATCCTTGAAGGAGTGGACCACCAGGTCCACCTCACCGTCCAGGAGCGCGTGGCGCAGCCGGGCCGCGAAGACCCCCACCCCGCCGAGCTGACGCAGGGGGGTGCGGTCGCCGTCGCCATCCGTGCGCACGGTGACCAGGTCGATGCCCAGGCCATCACGCTGCGTGCCAGAGCCCTCGCCGAGAGCGACGGCCGCGGCGGCCTGACGCAGCGCCTCGGCGACCTGCCCGGACTGGGTCAGCGCCAGGCGCGAGCCGCGCGTGCCCAGGCGAAGCCGCCTGGAGTCCGTCCCCGTCGTAGTCATGCATCCCCTCCTCGTGCGCGGTTCTCAAACGTTGCGTTCGTACCGTAGGGCTCGCCGTACCTTGGGGGTACGAACTCGCGACCTAATATACGAACGCGACGGCCGCCTCCGCCTTGGCGCGGTGCCTCACCCGCCATGGGAACCCACCAGGCGCCCGGCCGCGGTGCGGGCGTGCCCGACGACGGCCGCGATCCCGGTCCCCGCCACCCACGCCCCGGTGACCTCCAGCCCCGACACCGGCGCCAGCTGCTCCTCCAGACGCGTCGTGCGCTCCCGGTAGGCGGGCGTCACCGGCGGCAGCGTCCCGTCCCAGCGCACCAGCATGTGGTCGATCACCGCCTCCGGCTCGATCCTCACCCCGGTCAGGGCCGCCACGTCATCCAGCGCCACCTGCAGATCCACCTGCGGGCGCGGCTGACCGGGCCTACCGTAGGACAGGCGCAGCGCGTGGACGTCCGGGCCGTGCAGCGCCCGCAGCTCGGCGCCGACCCACGGCCACTTGGCACTCAGGTGCGACAGCGCCTTGGCCCGCACCGGGCAGGCCACCACGCTCGTCGATCCCCCACCGGGCTCCGCCCCATCAGGCGCCACGGTGCCGGCCGACGCCGCTACAGCGGCGGGCTCAGCAGCAGGGTCAGCAGGCGCCACGAGCAGCCCCGAGCCCACCGGCTCGCCACTGAGCTCCGGCGCCCGCGCCACCAGCGTGAAGCGGGCAATCGGCGCCCCCACCGGCACGGTCAGCTCCGTCGCGCTCGCGGGCAGGCCGGGAACCCCCCGCAGCAGCCGCAGCGCGGCCCCTGCCGAGCAGGCCACGACGACGCGGTCGGTCACCACGACCTCCTGCGCACCATCGGGCACCGGCTCAGCCGACGGCGTCGGCCCCCGACGCGTCGGGGCGATTCCCACCCGCCAGGCAGCCGGCGTCTCCCCGCCCGCGCTGTCCTCGATGTCGCCCGGCCGCAGCCACTGGGCGCCGGTGCGGGTGCGCACGCTCCCGCCGCCGGCCTCGATGGCCTCGCGCAGCGCGTCAGTGAGCCGGAACAGCCCGCCCTCGACGGCCGCGTCCACGCTCCGGCCGCCCACCCCGTCCCTGGCGGGCCCGACGCCGCTCCAGCACCGCCGCCACGGCGGCACTCAAGGACCCCAGCTCCGCTGTGGCCCGCCGCAGCCCGGGCATGACGACGTCGGCCGCCAGGTCCGCCGGGTCGGCCGAGTGGATGCCCGCGACGATGGGCCGCACGAGGCGCTCCAGGACGCCGGCCCCCATCCGCGCGGTCACGAAGGAGGCCAGGTCGGCCGGGTCCTCGGGGCCGGTGCCCACGGTGCCGGGCAGGTCGGCGTCCTGCGCGGCCCGGTGCGCGGCCCCCTGCCCGATCATGGCGACGACGTCGGCCGCCAGCGGGTCCGCCGGGATCCCCAGGTAGGCGTTGCCAGGAAACCGGTGCAGCCCCCACTGAGGCGATCCTCCACCGGCGCCCGACGTGAGCGGCGGCAGGAAAAGCCTGGGTCGGCCGTGCGGGGCGGCGGCGCGCAGCCCCAGCTCGGCAAGCATCGAGGTGGCCGCCTGGCCTCGCACGACGAAGCCCTCGGCGCCCAGGTCCATCCGCGCCCCGCCGATCCTCCCGGCCGCGACGAGCCCGCCGGTGTAGCCGCGCGCCTCGATGAGCATCGGCCGCAGCCCGGCACGCACCAGGTCCCAGGCCGCTGTCAGCCCCGCGATCCCACCGCCGATGACGAGCGCGTCGAGCTGGGTGAGGCCACCGTCGCTCCCCGACGGCCTCCCCGCTCATGCCTCCCACCCGGCCAGCGCCACGGACTCCCAGTCGGTCGAGCCGTGCACCCGTGCCACGATCCGGGTGAGGACGTCCGCGTCGGTGGCCGGCGGCACCCCGTGCCCCAGGTTGACCACGTGCCCCGGCGCCGCGCGCCCGGCGGCCAGCACCGCGTCGACCTCCTCAGCCAGGATCGGCCACGGCGCCGCCAGCAGCGCCGGGTCGAGGTTGCCCTGGACCGGGCAGGCCCCCGCCTGCGGGTCGGCCCCGGCCAGCGCCTCAATCGCCTCACCCAGCTCGATGCGCTCGTCCACGCCGACGGCGTCGGCCCCCGCCTGCCGCATGAGCCCCAGCAGCCGGGCGGTGCCGGTCCCGAAGTGGATGAGCGGCGCAGCCCGGCCGGTGGTGGGGGACAGGGCGCCCCGGGCCGCATCCAGCGCGAGCGCCGAGTAGGGGGCCACGCGCTCGCGGTAGGCGCGCGGGGACAGCGAGCCCGCCCAGGAGTCGAAGAGCTGGGCCGCGGCCGCCCCGGCGCGCACCTGGGTGGCGATGAACTCGCCGGTCAGGCGCGCGCACCACGTCATGAGGCGGTCCCAGGAGTCGGGGTCGGCGCGCATGAGCGTGCGCGCCGCCAGGTGGTCGCGACTGGGCCGGCCCTCCACCAGGTAGGCCGCCAGCGTGAAGGGCGCCCCGCCGAAGGCGAGCACCGGCGTCCAGCCCGCCGCCCCGGCGCTGTGCTCCAGCCCGGCGCGCGCCCGCTCGCTCAGCCCCTCGCGCACGCCCGGCGCCTGCGGACTGCCCAGCTCGATAACGACGCGCCGCACCGCCTCCCCGATCGCCCCGACCCCCTCGGTGCCGGAACCGTCACCGAAGCGGCGGGCGACCAGCTCGCTCACCTCACGGCCGCTGCGCACCGGGGTGTCGAGAACCGGTCCGACACCCTCCTCGATCCGCACCCCGACGCCCGCCAGGCGCAGCGGCACCATGATGTCGGAGAAGAAGACGGCGGCGTCGACGCCGTGGCGCCGCACCGGCTGCAGCGTCACCTCCGCCGCGAGCGCGGGATCCAGGCAGGCCTCCAGCATCGGCACGCCGGCGCGCGCCCGCAGCGCCCGGTACTCCGGCAGGGACCGTCCCGCCTGGCGCATGAACCACACGGGCGTGCGTGCGGGCCTCCGCCCCGCAAGGGCCTCCAGGAGCGCCGGTCCCGTCGCGGCCCCGCTGCCGGCCGGGGCGCGGTCCTGCGCCGCCTGCTCGGACTCCATTGAATAATTGTGTGAACTTCTGGTGACGAAATCGCCGTTATCGGGTGAAGAATGCTGACGCCGTGTGCTTTCCCTGCGATAGGGGAACTGAATGCGAGACATATCCGGTTGCCTCCTGTAGGCAGTGGTCAAAGGGGGTTTATTTCGCGTGGTGATGCGGTGTTCCAGGCGTCGATCAGGTGCTGACATGGTGTCAGGAATATGGTGGTGACACATTGTCGCGATGTTGGGTGTGCGTCACCATGCCGCTATTGTGCCCGCACCTCGCGGTGATGTTTCAATAGCGCCCGTTGTGACTACTCATCTTCTCTCAGCCGACCATCGACTGCCGGGCCTCGACGTCGTGGCCCGGCTCGGCGCGGTCGCCCCGGGGCTGGGGCCGGATCTCCTGGAGGCGGTCCCCGCGCTGCGCGGGGTCGTGGTCCTGTCCACCTGCAACCGCCTGGCCCTCCTCATTGACGCCGACTCCTGGGCCGACACCGGCTGCCCTGCGGCCCTGCACCCGAACCTCGCTCCGACTGGGAGTCAGTCCGCGGCGTCGTCTGACCTGGGTGAGACCATCTGCGCCTTCCTCGCCGAGCGCGCCGGGCTCCCTCCGAGCAGCCTCCTGCTGTCCCACCTGGTCGGGGCGAGCGCCCGCCGCGAGATGCTTGCCATCGCCGCGGGCCTGAGCTCGATGGTGGTCGGCGAGGCCCAGATCGTTGGCCAGGTCCGCCGCGCCGCTGAGACCGCCGCTGCCGAGGGCACGCTCAGCCCCGAGCTCGTGCGGGTCGTCGAGCGTGCCTCGGCCACCGCCCGTCGGGTGGCCCACGAGACCGAGCTGTCCGGTCAGGGGCGCAGCGTCGTCGCCGTCGGCGTGGATCAGGCCGCCGGCCACCTGCCGCCGCTGGAGGGCTGCCGCGCCCTCATCGTCGGCACCGGCTCCTACGCCGGCGCCACCGTCGCCGACCTGCGCGCCCGGGGCCTGAGCGACATCGCCGTCTACTCCGCCTCCAACCGCGCCGAGGCCTTCGCCGCCGGCCACGGCCTGCGCGCCGTCCCCACTGGCGCTTTGAGTGAGGCCATGAGCCGCGCCGACCTCGTCGTCACCTGCCGCGGCACGGGCGGGCCGATCCTCACCGCCGACGTCGTCGCCCCCGTCGCCGCAGAGCGCCTCGGCCCGGCCGGGGGGACTGGTCGCCCGCTCGTCATCCTCGACCTGGCCCTGACCCGCGACGTCGACGAGGGCCGTCGGTGACCCTGCCCGGCGTCGTCCACCTCGACCTGGCCCGCGTGCGCGACGCCGTCCCCGACGCCGAGGCCCAGCAGGTGACCGCCGCCCGCGCCATCGTCGAGGCCGAGGCCGCCGACTTCGAACGGACCCTGGCCGGCCGGGCCATGGACCCCCTCATCACCGCCCTGCGCGCCCAGGTGGGCCGCGTCGTCGCCGAGGAGGCCGCGCGACTGCGCCCGCAGCCCGCCCGCCGGCTCGCCCTGGCCGTTCCCGCCATCGACGGGCGCGCCGGGACCGGCGTGAACGGGGTCAACAGCGCCGACGCCGCCGCGGGGGCCTGCCCCCACCGCGACGTCCATGCCGAGCCCGGCCTCGAGGCCGCAGGCGAGATCGACGGCGAGCCGATGGTGTCCCTGGCGCAGGCCGAGCGCGCCCTCCACCATCTGGCCGCCCGCCTCCTCCACCAGCCCACCGTCATGGCCCGCCGCGCCGGCCAGGAGGGCCGCGAGGAGGCCTACCGTCAGGCCCTCGAGCTCGTCTGGGGCCTGGAGAGCACAGGAGAGAACCATGACTGACACCGTCGTGTCCAGGCTCGGGCCCGCCCAGGAGTCGGCCGCCCGCCCGGCGGCTCACCCGCCCGCCCGCCCGGGCGCCGAGCTCGCTGGAGTCCCGGCCAGTGTCCCGGCCGTCGACCCGCTGGCCCCCTACGACGCCGTCCTCCTGCAGTCCTACGGCGGGCCCCGCCGCCCCGAGGACGTCCTGCCCTTCATGCGCAACGCCACCTCCGGCCGCGGCGTGCCCGACTCTCGCCTCGTGGAGGTCTCCGGCCACTACCAGAGCGTCGGCGGCGCCTCCCCGATCAACGCGTGCAACGCCGAGCTGCGCGACGCCCTCCAGGCCCGCCTGGCCGAGCGCGGCTCGACGCTGCCGATCGTCGTCGGCAACCGCAACTGGCACCCCTTCGTCAGCCAGGCCCTGCGCGAGCTGGCCGACGCCGGAGCCCGCCGCGTCCTGGCCCTGCCCACCGCGGCCTTCGGCTCCTACTCCGGGTGCCGCCAGTATCGCGAGGACCTGGCCGGTGCCGTCGCCCTGCTCGCCGACGGCGCGGACGGCTCCACCGGTGAGGGATTCGAGGCCGATGCCGCCGCCCGGGTCGGCGGGGACGGGGGCGGCCCCGTGGAGCTCGTCGTGGACAAGACGCGTCCCTACTACAACACCCCCGGCCTGCTGCAGGCCAACGTCGACGCCATCGTCGAGGCCTACAGCGCCCTCGCCGAGCAGGGGGTGGCGGCCTCGGACGCGCGCCTCGTGCTCGTCACCCACTCCATCCCCCTGGGCATGGAGGCCGGCTCCGCCCCGGGGGAGGGCTCTGAGGCCGCTCCCGGCCCCTCCGATGTCGACGGTCCGACCGGAACCGGGCAGCGAGAGCCGGGCGTGGCCACCGACCTGTCCACGGAGGTCTCCTACGTCGCCCAGCATGAGGCGCTGGCCGCCGTCCTCGTGCCCGAGGTCACCCGCCGCCTCGGCCTGGAGACGGTGGAGACCGACCTCGTCTACTGCTCGCGCTCCGGGCCCGCCGCAGGCCCGCTGGCTCGAACCGGATGTCAACGACCACCTCGAGGCCCTGGCCGCCGGGCACCTGACCGACGGCAGTCCCGTGAGCAGGCCCGGGGGTGTCGTCGTGGCGCCCTTCGGCTTCATCTCCGACCACATGGAGGTCGTCTTCGACCTCGACACCGAGGCCGCCCAGACCGCCCGCGACCTGGGAGATGCCGTATGCGCGCGCCGCCACCGTCGGCACCCATCCGGCCTTCGTCGACTCCCTCGTCGACATCCTCTTCGAGCGGGCCGCCGCCGCCCGAGGCGAGGACGTCCGGCCCGACTCGACCACCGGCGTCGGCCCCTTCCACACGGTGTGCCCGGACTCGTGCTGCCGGCCCGGGACCCGCCACCCCGGCCCGCCCAGCCATCCCAATCAGCACGGTCACCACGGGACCGACGGCGACGGCCCCCAATAGCCCCAGTCCCAGCAGCTCCGATAAGAACCAGGAGAAGAAATTGAGCACCGACACCCACAGCCAGCACGGTCATCCCCGGCGGTCACCCCGGCGAGGGCGGCCTGCACCGCTTCGAGGACGAGGAGCGCCGCCCCCACCGCGACCCGCGCGACGCCACCGACGTCGACCTGGAGGCCATCAACAACCAGTACCACTACACCCTCTACAGCGTCTTCCGCCTGAGCCCGCCCGCTGCCCGCCTCCCAGCCCGAGCGCGAGCAGCTGCTGGGGGAGAGCGCCAACTTCGTTGAGGCCGGCGGCGTGACGACGCGCGGCTGGTACGACGTCGGGGGTCTGCGCGCCGACGCCGACCTGCTCGTGTGGTGGCTCGACGACGACCCCTGAGGTCCTTCAGGACGCCTACCACCGCCTGCGCGGCAGCGCGCTGGGGCGTTACCTGGAGCCGGTGTGGTCCTGCATGGGGCTGCACACGCCCGCCGAGTTCAACCCCCGCCACGTGCCGGCCTGCCTGGCTGGGGTGGCGCCGCGCGACTGGGTCATGGTCTACCCCTTCGTGCGCTCCTACGAGTGGTACCTGCTCGCGCCCCGAGGAGCGCTCGCGCATGATGGCCCAGCACGGGCGCCACGGCTTCTCCAAGTACCCCGACGTCAAGGGGTCGACCCTGTCCACCTTCGGCCTGAGCGACTACGAGTGGATCCTCGGCTTCGAGGCCGACAGCCTCGACCGGCTCGAGGGGGTCCTGCACCACCAGCGCTACACGGATGCGCGCATGCACGTGCGCGTGGACACGCCCTTCTACACCGGGCGCCGCGTCAGCCCGCAGGAGTGGGCCCAGCGTCAGCCCTGGGCCTGACTCCCTGCCCGCGGGGACATTCGACGCCGTCGGGGACACTCTCTTCCGGCCGGTGACATCCCGCGCGTCCGGGGACAGGAATCCTGTCCCCGGACGCGCAAACAGCACCCGCCGGCGCGAGATGTCCCCGGCCGTGAGGGTCGGGCGACGACGCATCTGCCGGCGCTGTTGGTGGAGGTCGAAAGCAGAAGGGTGGCTATCTATGTGGTGCAAGCCAGCGAGGAAATCGAATTCGCCATATTCATCAGGTTGCTTTCGACCGGGGTTTCAAGGACGTAGCCTCGGATGGTGATTGAGATGAACTGCCCTTGCCCGCACTGGTAAACAAGTTCTGCATTGGCGGAATCCGTGGAATTCACGAGTCCATGGCCTTGTGGGGCGGACTGCAGAACAACTGGTTTCGCCCCGTTCTTCTCGGTCGCGATCTTGTCGGAAGGGAAGTTGTCGCCATCTGCACGACCATAGATTATTCTGAGAATATTTTTGTTCGAGTTGGCAATGGTGCAGGTTGTGTAGTTCTGGAGATGCACTGAATCGATAGGTCAAAGTCGTCTCCGTAGGAACCCAGTAAGGCCTGCACGCTTTTGTCGGGTATGCCACGGCATGTTTGAGCGGAATCGCTCGGAATGACGCTGGGGAACCGTGAGGTCGGGCATCTTCTTGCGAGTGTGGTCATCGTGGCTTTCCCTAGCAGGTGCCAAGAGACTCCGATCAGCACTAGAAGAGTCGCAGCCAATAGAACGGCAAGTATGGTGCGGGCGGGCGACTGGCGTCGCACATCAAGTGAATTGTCGCCAGTCCCGGAGCGGGGATCGTGTCCATTCACTTGCTGTTAACCATCTATTGTAGGATGTATGTCTTCCGGAAATTCTAGTGGTTGAGGATTCTGGTCCGAGTGTGTGTTGATGCCGTGATCGGCTTAGTTCTGGCGGGGGTTGTTGTGGTTGGTGGTGAGGGTCTGGACCTCGGCGACGGGGAGGTTGGTGGTGCTGGTGGTGGTGATGGCCGGTAGGGTGCCGTTGGCGCCGTCGCTGCCGGTGTAGGTCACGCTGTAGGCCACTGATACCGTCAGTGGTGTGGTGCCGCCCAGGTGGGCTGAGCTGCGGTTGAAGGAGATGGTGCAGGGGCTGGAGCCCTCGGGCATGCCGGAGTGCCAGGCGACTCCGAAGCCTTGGCAGGAGGCCTTCGCGTCGGGGGCCGACAGCTGCAGTCCTGCTGATGATGCGGTCACTGTGGCCGTGGTCGGGCCGGCGGTGGCGGTGGCGGTCACGGTCTTGGGAGTGTTGCCGGTGGCCCACACCCAGGTGTCCATGCCCACCAGGGTCGCGCCCCGGGTGCCGACCTTGGGGTTGGTCTCCACCGTCGGGGTCGGGAGCTTGATCGCGTTCCAGGCGGCCCGGGCCAGAGTGGCCCCGTCCACCGGTACTCGTGGCGGCTGCTGGCCGGCCGGCACGAATATCGACTTGGGATTGTTGTTCACCTTGAAGAAGTTGTACATGATCCACCCGAAGGTCTCACTGTCGGGAGCCCGGTCCTTCTTGCAGTTAACGAAGTACCAGTTGCCGTCCTCCTGGCTGTGCTTCTTCCAGTCAGGAAAGTCGTTGGCCCCGACGTAGTCAGCGCGCTTCTTCTTCTCAGCATTCCCTTGGGCATTCTTGTACCGATTCTCCATGTGCTTGGTCACGGCGTGCCCTGGGACGGGGTGGTCGTAGAAGCACACCGGCAGGACCGTGGTGGTGGCCTGCGTGGACCACGACTCACTACCACCACCACCGCCCCCGCCGCCGGGCGCCGCTGTTTCTGAGGTCACCGAGATCTGCACCTCATACCCCGTCCCCTCAGACCCCGACACCGACGGCGTCACACCACCACCGTCACCGCCTTCGCGCGTGGTGGCTGACGCTGGGCCCGTTGGCGTGAGTACGCAGGCGCCAGCAAGCGACACGGCCGCCATGAGCTTGAAGAGGCGCTTATTCAGCAAATGTCCGTCCCCTTCTTCTCAAGCGAGGCAACCTTCCATGCGCCGTCAGTCAGCTTCACCGACACAAGAAAGGAATGTGTATGCCGCCAGTCAGGTTGTGTGACGTCTTTACCTGACTCTGATACCTGTTTTATCTGAGTCTGATCGGAGCAAACGTCGACTGCGGCTTCGCTGTCCGACTGCATCTCCACGGAATTAACCGTCACCCGCGACGTTCCGACCTCACGCCCACCTGATTTCTGGGCCTCACGGTAGCTCTTGCGGTAGTTCTCCAAGGCGGTACCGGTAGTGGATGCCTCGACGGCCGACAGGTCGCCATCCAGATCACGGTATGCCTCCCACGTCGCCCTGTCATAGGCGAGATATCCCTGGGCGGCCTGGGTCTGGGTGGCGTCCAGCCCCTGGGGGACGAAGTCCACGTAGTAACCGATGGACTCATCCGTCAGCGTCTGAGCATCCAGAGCTGTCGGCGCTGCTGAGGCCTTCGGCGACGCCCCACCCGAGGCAGACGCAGACGCAGACGTCGTCGATGCGGTGCTGGTACCCGCGGTGTTGACCGGTGGGATCGTGCCTCCGCCCTTCGGACTGCTCGACGAACAACCAGCCAGAGCGAGCGAGCCTGCGAGCACGCCCACTCCCAGTGACGCTTGCGGTACGACGGCGACCAGGCAGGTGGGCGAAAGAACGAACCATAAGAGAGGCACCTCCACGATCAGGCCGAGCACAATCTCACGGCGCAGCAGCAACCCTCCGACCATACCCGCCAGATCACAACAATGTCACGGCTCCGGGAGAAGTTGCGGCAGCATCCATGCCGTCCCTGATGGCGAAAGTGGTGCACCGGCAGTCAGTACAAACCCGCGTCGGAGGCGACGCCAGCGAAGACCCTTTGTCGCGGTTGAGGAATGTCCCCGCCAGTGCGTGGGTGCACTGACGGGGACTGGCTGCTTTCGATGCTGTGGTCGGGCTCAGTTCTGGCGGGGGTTGTTGTGGTTGGTGGTGAGGGTCTGGACCTCGGCGACGGGGAGGTTGATGGTGCTGGTGGTGGTGATGGCGGGCAGGGTGCCGCTGTTGCCGTCGGTGGCGGTGTAGGAGGCTGAGTAGGCGACCTTGATCGTCAGCGGCGTGCTACCACCTAGGTGAGCGCTGGAGCGGTTGAAGGAGATGGTGCAGGGGCTGGATCCCTCGGGCATGCCGGGGTGCCAGGCGATGCCGAAGCCGGTGCAGGAGGCCTTCCCGTCAGGGGCCGACAGCTGCAGGCCGGAGGACCCGGCGGTGATGGTGGCGGTGGTGCTGCCGGCGGTGGCCGTGGCGGTCACGCTGGTGGGGGTGTTGCCGGTGGCCCACACCCAGGTGTCCATGCCCACCAGGGTCGCGCCCTGGGTGCCGACCTTGGGGTTGGTCTCCACCGTCGGGGCGGGGATCTTCACCGCGTCCCAGGCCACCTTGGCCAACCTGGTCCCCGAGATGTAGGGCTTGGGGGCCTGCTGGCCTGCCGGGACCCAGATGTTCCGCTCGGGGTTGGCCTCCTCGAAGGCCTTACGCTCACTGGCGAGGTCCTCCTTGAAGGTCGGGTTGTTCTTCGGGTCCAACCGGGACGCGTCGCAGTAGCGGTAGTACCAGCGGCCCTGGGTGTCATCCTTGTGGGACTCATAGCCAGGGTAGTTCTTGTCCATCTGCTTCGACACGCCGTCGGCGGTCTCGCGGAATCTTGTCCTGACTGGCCCAGCGGCCGTCTTCCCGGCGTTGTCGAGTATCCTCTTTGTGTCGTTGATTCCCTGGGCGGTCTGGGCCCCCGTCCTACCGGGCTTGTAGTAGCACACCGGGCGCCACGGTCACCTCCGTGCTGGACGACGACGAGGACGTCACCCCACCACCACTACCGTCGCCCCCGCCAGAGCCGGCCGTGGTCACACTCGACTCCACAGAGATAGTCACCTGACCACCACCATCACCAGTCCCCTCAGCAGAACCAGACACATCAGAAGAGGCATTATTATTCCCGCTTGTAAATGCACTTGGACTAGGTACACTAAAAGCCACTAGAAGTAGGCCTGAAAATACAACTCTCGCAGTGTTCCTGCTCAACATTCGAACCCTACCCCCATCACTTCCCGGCTTCGGCAGTGCACTCATTCATGGAAATTTTTTTGTCTCGCTTTGTGTGACCCATACACCGTCACCGCGCGGAACCATGCGCACCAATAACGCCACTCGATTTTTGTGTCGACTTTTTGAGTCACGTCATTTCCTTGAAAGTCTGTAGCCCTCATCTGCGTCCTATCAGAGCATACTGTTACATCCGCACTCTGTTCGTCCTGCGAAATGTCAACACCCCCAACACCAACCTTCACAGGAGGGGTGTCATAAGCAGTCATTTTTTCATAACTTCTTTGAATGTCTTCGCGTGTTGTTCCGGTTGATCGAGCCAGGGCCTCCTCCAGTCCTTCCCGTGTGAACCACAAGTGCCAGGTGGCTTTGTCGTAGGCGACGTAGTCCTGGAGGACCTTGGTCTGAGCTGCGTCCAGGTCTTTGGGGATGGAGGCCACTGTGTAGCCCAGGTCGGGGTCGGACAGGGACTCAGCAGTCACCGCACCAGCACTGGCAGCACCACTGGCACCGGTCGACGTCCCACCGGAGGCCGCCGGTGAGGCCGTCGAACCACCACCGGCACCCGCGGTGCTCAGCGGCGGGATCGTGCCTTCGCCCTTCGGGCTGCCAGACGAGCACCCCGCCAGGGCCAACGAGCCGGCCAGCACGCCCGCCCCCACGGCGCTGGCGAGACGACGGCAACCAGGAAGACCGACGCGGGAACGAGCCATGAGGAAGCACCTCCACAATCAGGCCAAGCACAGTCGCTCGGCGCGGTAGCAACTACCCCGACCCTACCGGCCAGATCACAACAAAGTCACGGCCCCGACGAGGGTTATACTCCCCACCTCTCTCCAGCTCACACGTCGACCAGCGCGCTCAGTCGGTCAAGCCAGGTACTGATGTCGGTGCGAATGCTTTCTTCGGCTGGGGCAAGCCGCGCGGCTTGCCCCAGCCGAAGACAGACGGTCACGGCCCGACCTCACTCGAGCCCTCCACAACATCCATCACGACACTAAATGAGCCAACTCAGGTTAGTGTGCACCCAACCCACGCAACCCGCACAATCCCAACAACAACCAGCTCCCAGCAACCCAACTACCCCACAATGAGCCACATCAGGTCAAAATGACTCTCAAGTGGTCGTACGTCGAGGCGCCATGGGGGCGTCGGTCCGTGGGGTTCACCCGCCGTTGTTTTTAAGCGATCGTGCCGCGGTCTCTCCATCGGCCTTGCCGTCCCCTGACTTACCGTCAGGTTTGAGAGCGGACAGATTCTTGTCGACAGGTGGTTGCTCGCCATCTCCCACGTTTCGATCCACAGTGGCGTTACCTGCGACATTCGTCCAGGCTCCAAGTTCTGCGGCCGCGTTGTCTCCACCCTTGGACAAGTCGATGGTGTATCCGCCACCAGGCTTGGGCACGATCCACTTGTAGTAATCGTGAGCCGGGGTCTCGACATTATTTCCGTCTTTGTCTTTGTGCTTCACTGGCGTGGAGAAGTCGGATTCCTGAAGAAGACCCGCATCGGCGGCATCCTGCACGGATGCGGCCCAGATCGCCTCTTTGCTGTCGGGGACGTTCGAGGTGAACTTCTTCGCCTTTCCTGCGTCTCCGACGATGTTGTCGATGATGACAGGGCTAGCGAATGCGGTGAAGACCGGAGCTGCTGTCGTAACCACAGGGCCTGCAGGGCCCCCTACTGCACCCAGGCCTGTGGAAAGAACTGCCGAGAATACACTGACTGTTGTGGTGGTGCTTTCCTTTGCGGCAGTCGCGGCGGCGTCCTTGTCTTTTGTCAGCTGTTCGGCGCGAATCTCACCCAGTGCTTGGAGATGTGACATGGCCTTTATTCCGTCGCCGTAAGTCTTTTGAATTCCCTCCAGGCGCGTACCTTCCGGTTGGCCCTCATTATTGTGTAATCCTCTTTGTGACTCCGTCTTGGCGTAGTTCGCCAGTCCGGCACTGAGTGTGGCTGCTGCGTCTCGGTTGTCCACTATGCGGTATGCAAGCTTGTTCAAGTCATCCGCTGTTGCGTTGAATGGGGAGTTCTTGGGGTCATGCAGCTTCCCATGACCTCCGTCTGCGCTCCATGAGGCTGTCATTTCACCGGAGCAGTTCGCAAGAAGTACGGCGAGGCGTTTCTTGGAGGAATCGTTGTAGAGGTCCTTGTTGACATTTCCTGCGACGAAATGAATGGCATCGTCTGACAGTATATCAGCGCGCGAGCGCTCAGCGGTATTAGTGCTCTCCCGCTTTTGGGAGGCCGCCGCAATAGCGGCCGTCAATCCGGAGAATCCGTCTCTTTCGAAATGGATATGATCTGCTTTGAGATGGTCCCATCGATGTGTCAGCCTGTCCAGGCGTGTCGTGTCAGCGATACCTGGCTCTCCGCTCTTAGCCGGAGCCAAGAACTCCAGGGCTGCCTCAGCGTTATTCCCCATGGCGTCAAGTACTCCGGCCAAGGGATCAGCTGACTGCCCGTTTATTATTTTTTCTTCAGGTGAGAGGTTTCGTCCGCGCCCCATGCCGAGTGACATGGACATCTTGTAATCGATTTTTTCGGCCTCGGTTGCCAGGTTCACTAGGAAACTCTTGCCGAACTTCAGATCATTGACTCCGTTGCCGTCAGCGTCATGACCTCCCATCATGGCGTTGAGTACCTTAATTCGTTGAGAATTCTCCCCCTCCGTTCGCCTGTGATGTATCGTTGATCGACCCCGCAATCTTTTTCGCAACGTCTGATGATTTACTCTCGTCCCACTCGCGACTTGCGGAACTCAGCACGTCGCCGAGGAGAATAGCAAGATTTCCGGGCGCATTTGTGGGGTCCTGGCATTGTTCTCGGCTCATGCTGGTTTTGACGCCCAGGGGGATTTGAGTGAGGTTTTCCGCGCCAACCGAGTCAATGAATTTCACTGCATATCGGGAATTTGTTTTGTTTTTATCGATCGAGTGAATGACCTCATCGTATGATCGGCTTGTGCGTCTAGTGGTGCCTTTCGTGTAGCTTTGTAAGTCCTCTGCGTCGGCAGCGGCTTGCTCCTTGCCGGCCCAGTCTTCCAGACTGTTCGAATCGGTGACATGGGCATCATCTGGAATATCCAGCGTATAATCATCACCCTCCATCTTCCCCACGCCGTTCTCGTTGAGGGAGATGATGGTGTTCATCGACTTCTCAACCTTGTCTGCGACCGTTCTCACGCGCTGTATGCCATCGTTCGACCGCGTCAGGAAATCATCCGGGCTGACGGGATCTGATTCTCTTTCGAAGGCTTCGTCGATCTTCGTTTTGGCGGTCTCCGCCCTGTCCGCAAGGTCCCGAATGTCCTTAATTTTTTTTCTGAGGTTATTGGCGTTCAGTTTGATCTTCACTGCGGATCCTGGGTGTTACTTCAATGTTGATTGCGGTCGTTAGGTGTATGAGTGTATGTGGTTTACTGGGGTGCCAAGCTCTCGGACGAGTCATTCGCGTCATCGGTTTCCGGAGTATTTCGGATTGCGTCATCGATCAGCGTGATGAGAGATCTGAATACGCTGGCTAAGTGATTGACTTCTGTTTTCACCTCGGTGGCCTGGTCGTCAGCCAGCTTGCTGGTCCACGTGTCGTCTGCGTTGATTCCGGAGGACAGTGTGTCCCCTATGAACCCGTTGCCCATGACGTCGACAAAGGCGAGTTCAGTATTCTTCTTGTTCACTTCTTCCTTGAGTCTTTCCAAGGCCTGGTGTTTCTTGTTCGCATTCGCCATGATTGTGTCTTCGTTTCGGGGTCGGGGTTGCGCGTTGCGTGAGCTCCGCTGCTGCGATCCTACCTGGTGAGGGGGCGTTCGATCATGGCAAGGGCTACCCTCTTGTGTGGAGGCCGTCGGTGGGTTGCTCTCGTCGGCGCAGAATTCATGGAGAGAGGGCTACCTGCATCAGAGCCATGCCTTGGGTGGCGCGTACGGGAGGCCGTGGTGGTGTCGGAGGGGGCTGACCATCCGCGGAGCGCTTGACTTTATTCGACGGAAGCAATCGGATTAAATGGGCGGGCGTGGTGAACTGAGGCCGGATGGCTTGAGATTTCTCACGACCGAAGAAAAGGCTATGTCGTGGAGGTGTGCACACGTCGTTGTGTTCCTTCAATCGAGTCTCGATTGCTTCCTGTGGGCGTGGTGGGCATGCTTTCGCGGGGGTGTGTTCGGAGGAGGTTGGTAGCCGAGCCTGCATCGGTCGCTTCGGTCAGGCGGCCTGACGCGCCCTGCATGCCGAAAGGGTCTGGGGCAGCACGTGCTGCCCCAGACCTTTCGGAGGTGAGGGTCGCTCAGCCGATCGCCTCGACGGGGGCGAGGACCGGGCGGTCTGTCTCGCCGTTGGCGGTGGCGATGTTGTTGTGGTTCGCGGCCACGTCGGTGGCTGCGGAGGCGAAGACCTGCTCAAAATTCACGAGTTTGGGCTTGAACTCGGCCCACTGGTTGCGGAAGTTGTCGGCGTTCGTGCTCTGCCATACGGCGGACTCGAGGGAGGAGTCGGTGGTCTTCTGGATGTCGTCACACTTCTGGACGTTCGCCTTCAGGGTGTTGTAGAGGGCCTCAAGGGTGTCGAGGTCGGCTGAAACTGTTGCCATGCCAGCGTTCTCCTTAATGGTCGGTTCATTGAGTCACTCGAAGAATACCCGAAGGCTCTTCTTGTGATCGCGACTGTGACGGCCGTCGCTTCGAGTACCTTTCCACGATCCGCATCGGATCGCAAGGGGGATAACAACCCATGTGACTTTCTTCCGGATCCTGGCCCTTCACCCCGCCATGATGGTCACGGATAGGCTACGGTGCTGTCGCTGTCCCATCCGATTCGACTTGAGGTCTCCCCATGGCACTGTCCCAGAACGGACGCTCCTCACGGCGTCGCACGAACGACGCCGGTCAACCTCAGCCCACCCGCCAGGCCCGTGATGCCGGTGGTCACCTGCCCTCCGCGCCGCGCGAGCGCAGGCCGCTCCTGGCCGCCCTCGCCGTCCTGCTCATCGTTGGTGGCGCCCTGCTCGCGGGCCTGCTGGCCATGCGCCTGGACCAGCGCGCCCAGATACTGGCCGCCAAGGACACCATCAAGGCGGGCCAGGTCATCGACAAGGAGGACCTGGTGAGCGCCTCGGTCTCCTCGGACCTCACCACCCTGGTGCGTGCGGACCAGATCGACCAGGTCGTCGGCCGCACCGCCCGCGTGGAGATCTCCAAGGGCCAGCTGCTGGACACCTCCCAGCTCGCCACCGACCCGGTCCCCGGCGGGGACCTCCAGGTCGTCGGTGTCTCCGCCAATGCCGGGCGCTTCCCGGCCGGCGGCCTGCAGCCAGGCGACAAGGTCGACATCGTTGACATCGGTTCCCAGAACGTCATCGTCTCCGATGCTCAGGTGCTCGCCGCCAAGCCCTCCTCGGGAACCAGTGACGACTGGACCTCCGGCGCTGTCATCTCCGTCCTCGTCGACAAGAAGGGCGCCGCCAAGCTCGCCAGCGCATCGGCCAATGGAACCATCGCCGTCATCCTGACCGCGTCCGGGCAGCCGATCAAGGAGAGCTGATGCTCATCTCGATCGCCTCCGCGAAGGGGTCGCCCGGCGCCTCGACGAGCGCCCACGTGCTCGCCGCGGTCTGGCCCCGTCCGGCCGTCCTGGCCGAGCTCGATCCTGCCGGGTCCGACCTGGTCTACCGTGCCCACTCCCGCGAGGGGATGCCCCTGGACAGTGACCGGGGCGTCGTCTCCTGGCCGCCGCCATCCGCCGTGACCCGGCCGCGCCCCTGCGCGATCACCTCACCCTCATCGAGGGCGACCTGCCCGTCCTCGTGGGCCTGTCGCGCCCCGATCAGGCCACGGCCATCGGGGCCGGCTGGTCCGGACTGGCCACCAGCCTGCACCGCCAGGGGGACATCATCGCCGACGTCGGCCGCCTGTCTCCCGGCGCCCCGAGCCTGGGCGTGGCCATGGCCTCCGACATCACCCTGGTCGCGGTGCGCCCCGGGGTGGAGAACTACGGCCACCTGCGCGAGCGCCTGTCCTGGATCGTCGCCGAGACCTCCCGCCGCTCCGAGCGGGTCCGCCTCGGTGTCCTCCTCATCGCGCCCTGGAAGGCCCGCCACGAGGCCGATGACCTCACCCGCCTGCTGCGCGGCAGCGGCCTGGAGGTCCCCGTCGTCGGCGTCCTGGCCTTCGACCAGAGCGCTGCGGACTCCCTGGCGGGCCGCCGCGCCCGCCCCCTGGGCCGCACCCTCCTAGTGCGTTCGGCCCGAACCGTTGCCACCGCCCTCGCCGGCGCCGTCATCAAGGGAGGTGCCGCATGAGCGTCGACCAGGGACTCGTCCGCGACATGCGCGAGGAGGTCGCCGACCTCCTGGCCCAGCAGCGCCGAGACGACGCCACCTCCGGTATCCCCCCCGATGTCCCCGGAGGACGAGCGCCAGTTCGCCCGTGCCCTCATCGGCCGCGTGCTCGAGCAGCACGCCCGCACCGAGATCGCCGCCGGCCGCAGCCCGCTCAACGCCCAGGAGGAGGAAGAGGTCTCCCAGGGCATCCACGCGGCGCTCTTCGGTGTCGGCCGCCTCCAGCCCCTGCTGGACAACAAGGATGTCGAGAACATCGACATCAACGGCTACGACAACGTCTTCATCCAGTACGCCGACGGCCGTGAGGAGCGCGGCGCCCCGGTGGCCGAGTCCGACGAGGAGCTCATCGAGCTGGTTCAGGTCCTCGGCTCCTACTCGGGCCTGGCCTCGCGCCCCTTCGACTCCGCCAACCCCCAGCTGGACCTGCGCCTGCCGGACGGCTCGCGCCTGTCCGCCGTCATGGAGGTCTGCTCGCGGCCCTCGATCTCGGTGCGTCGCGCCCGACTGGACCGGGTGGGCCTGGAGGAGCTGGTCCGACTCGGCTCCCTGACCCCGCGGCTGGCCGCCTTCTGCTCGGCGGCCGTGCGCGCCCGTAAGAACATCATGATCGCCGGCGCCACGAACGCCGGGAAGACCACCTTCCTGCGCGCCCTGGCCAACGAGATCCCGCCCGAGGAGCGCCTCATCACCGTCGAGCGTGCCCTGGAGCTGGGCCTGGGCGAGTTCGCCGACCTGCACCCCAACGTCGTCGCCTTCGAGGAGCGCCTGCCCAACTCCGAGGGCTCCGGCGCGATCTCCATGGCGGACCTCGTGCGGCGCTCACTGCGCATGAACCCCTCACGGGTCATCGTCGGTGAGGTCCTGGGTGACGAGATCGTCACCATGCTCAACGCCATGAGCCAGGGCAACGACGGCTCGCTGTCCACCATCCACGCGAACTCCTCCTCCGAGGTGTTCAACCGCATCGCCACCTACGCCATCCAGTCGGCCGAGCACTGCCCCAGGACGCCACCAACCTCCTCATCGCCGGCGCCGTCGACTTCGTCATCTTCCTGACCCGGGAGAACCGCTTCTCCCAGGGCGGGGGGCTGCGCCGCTACGTCGCCTCCGTGCGTGAGGTCAACGGCGTCGACGGGCGGGTCCTGTCCAGTGAGGTCTTCGCCGACGACGGGACCGGGACCGCCCAACCGGCCGCACCGATCTCCTGCGTCAACGACCTCATCAACGCCGGCTACGACCCGGCCGCCGCCTACCGGGGTGGTTACGCATGAACCAGACCACCGCCACTGTTGCCATCCTCGCCGGCGCACTCGTCGGGGGAGGGCTCTTCCTCCTGGTCGGCTTCTTCATGGGTGTCGACATGCTGCCCGATCGCCCCGGCTCATCGGGCTCCCTGCGCGACAGCCTCAAGGGCCTGTCCGGCCGACTCATCGCCTGCCTCGTCGTCGGTCTGGGCGTCCTGCTGCTCACCCGCTGGATCGTCCTGGCCGTCGCCGCCGGTGTGCTCGTCCTCGTGTGGCCGCTGCTCTTCGGCGGGGCCAAGCAGGAGAAGCTCGCCGCCGCCAAGATCGAGGCCCTGGCCACCTGGTCGGAGTCGCTGAGGGACACCATCGCCGGCGCCGTGGGCCTGGAGCAGGCCATCCCCGCCACCGTCTACGCCGCCGCCCCGGTCCTCCGTGAGGACCTGGCCCTCCTGGCGGACCGCATGCGCGTGCGCGTCCCCCTGCCGACGGCGCTGCGCCAGTTCGCCGACGACCTCGACGACCCCACGGCGGACCTCATCGTCTCCGCCCTCATCATGAACGCCCGCCTGCGCGGCCCCGGTCTGCGCCAGCTGCTCGGTGCCCTGGCGGACACGGCCCGCTCCGAGCTCGACATGCGTCAGCGCGTCTCCGCCTCCCGCGCCGGCACCCGGCGCTCGGCCCAGATCGTCGTCATCTTCTCCATCGTCGTCATGCTGGGCCTGGCCGTCTTCAACCGGAGCTTCGTCGCCCCCTACTCCAGCGTGCAGGGACAGCTGGTGCTGGTCGTCGTCGTGGCGCTCTTCGCCGTCGGCATGCTCTGGATGCGGCGCCTGGCCGGTGTCCGGCTGCCGCGCCGCTTCCTGACCGTCTCCGCTCAGGCCGGAGGTGAGAACGCATGATCACCTGGATCCTTATCGGTGGTGCGCTCAGCGGAGCCGGCCTGTTCGCCCTCACCCTCATCCTGGCGCCCCCCGCCACTCAGCCCGCCGCCGCCCTGGCCGAGCTGGACACCCGCCGCGACGAGGGCCGTATGCGCGAGGACGTGCGGCGCCTCAACCCCTCCGAGGCGGACACCCCCGAGTGGGTGGACACCCTCAGCCTGCGCATCACCTCCCTCGTGCGGCGCACCGGCATCGACCTGTCCTCCCTGACCGGGGACCTGGCCGTCGTGGGGCGCTCCCTGGAGCGCCACATGGTGACCTCGGTCTTCCTCGGGGTAGGGGGCTTCGCCGCGCCACTGCTCATCGTCGCACTCATGCAGGTCATGGGGGTGCCCCTGGGGTGGTCGGTGCCCCTGCTGCTGAGCGTTGCCCTGGGGGTTGTCGGTCTGCTGCTGCCCACGCTGCGCCTGCGCAGCGATGCCGACGAGGCGCGCCGGGACTTCCGCCACGTCGTCGGCTCTACCTGGACCTAGTGGCCATGTCGTTGTCCGCGGGGCGCGGTGTCCCCGAGGCCCTCGACGCCGCCTCAAGCCTCTCCGACGATCCCGCCATGCTCCGCATCCGCGACGCCCTCGACGTCGCCCGGCTGCGCGGGGACACGCCCTGGGCGGCCCTGGGCCGGTTGGGCACCCAGCTGCGCATCGACGAGCTGCGCGACCTGTCCGCCGCCCTGGCGCTCGTGGCCGAGGACGGTGCCAAGATCCGCGAGTCCCTGGGAGCCCGGGCCTCCAGCATGCGCCGCCGCGACCTGTCCGACGCCGAGGGCAAGGCCGGGGAGAACTCCGAGTCCATGCTCGTGGCCCAGCTCGTCGTCGCCATGGGCTTCATCGTCTTCCTCGTCTACCCGGCCCTGACCGGGATCATCGGATCCGTGTAGCCCCTCAGACCCGCCTGCCCGCCCTGTGAACGGAGAACCTCCACGAACCAGTTGACTGCCTTTCGACCGGTCGCTTGACTGAGAGCCTGCGACGATTCACCGTCCACGCCTTCACCACCCAGTTTCTCTCAAGGAAAGGACAAATCATGCTCAAGATGCTGTGCGTACTCCAGATGCTCGCCGGCGACCTGCGCGAGCGGGTCAGTAACCGCCTGTCGGAGGAGAAGGGAGCCTCGACCGTCGAGTGGGTCATCATCACCGGCTTCCTCATCGTCCTGGCCGCCGTCGTCGGTAAGGCCATCTACAGCATGGTCAACGACGCCTCCGCCAACCTCAAGGTGCCGGAGATCGGCAACGGCGGCGGCGACGGGGCCCCCTGATAAGAGGAATGACCATCATGCGGTCGCTGTGGAGAGGAATGACGAGGCGCTTGCGCTCGGAGGCCGGGGCCTCCAGCGTCGAGCTGCTCGTCTTCTTCCCGTTGCTCCTGCTCATTGTGCTGCTCACCGTGCAGGTCGCACTGAGCTGGTACGGCAACGAGGTGGCGACCTCCACCGCCCGGGAGGTCGCCCGCGAGGTCCGCAGCGGGTCGGCCGACTCCTCCGCGGTCGCCGCCGCCAAGGCCGACGGCGAGGCCTACGCCCACCGGGTCGGCGGCAAGGCGCTCACCGAGGTGTCGGTGGACGTCGTCGTGGTCGGCAACCAGGTCAATGTCCAGGTGACCGGCAAGTCCATGGACATCATCGCCGGCTTCGCCCCCAAGGTGCAGGCCTCGGTCACCTCCGAGCGCGAGACCTTCCGGGGGGACACGTGACACGCACCCCGACCACCATCGCCCCGGCCATCACCGGCGGCCGAGCCGCATCGGCTGCAGGAACGCTCCGCGCCCGCCTGCGTCGAGTCGCCGGTGCCGCCGGTACCGCCGCCGAGCGGGGCAGCATGTCCGTCGAGATGATCGTCCTGGTCCCGGTGCTCCTGCTCATCGTCATGATCGCCGTCGCCGGGGGCCGCCTGGTCTCCGCCGAGGGCATGGTCCAGGCCGCCGCCCGCGACGCCGCCCGGGCCGCCTCCATCGAGCGCTCCGCCGGGGAGGCCGACGCCGCCGCCCGCCGCAGCCTGGCCGCCGCCGACACCGCCAACGCCCGGTGCTCGGGGGGGAGTCGACGTCGGCGGCTTCGGCCGGGGCGGCACCGTCACCGCCACCGTCAGCTGCCGTGTCGAGCTGTCCGACCTGGGCCTGGTCTTCCTGCCCGGCGCCACCACCGTCACGGCGAGCTCCACCGCACCGGTCGACACCTGGAGGGGAACCCGATGAACCGGATCATGACCTCCGTGCGCCGCCGGCTTCGCCGCGACGGCGAGCGCGGAGCCGTCTCCGTCTACGCCGTCATCATCGCCGCGGTCCTCATGCTCATGGCCGGACTGTGCATCGAGGGCGGCCGCGTCCTCAACGCCCGCGCCACCCTGGCCGACCAGGCCGAGCAGGCCGCCCGCGCAGGCGCCCAGCACCTGTCCACCGACGACGTGCGCGGAGGCGCGAGCGTCTCGGTGGACAGTGCCGCCGCCACCTCCGCCGCCCGCACCTACCTGGCCCAGGGCGGCCTGGCCCAGAGCTCCACCGTCGACGTCACCTCGCGGGGGGTCGCCGTCACCGTCGAGCGCGACGTCCCCACCACGATGCTGCGACTCGTCGGCGTCACATCCATTCATGTCACCGTCACCGGCGAGGCCCGTAACGCCGTCGGTATCTTTGAGGAGGATCAGTGAGCCGCGCCGCTCAACGAGCTCAGGCCGCCGGACCCGAACGTTTCCGCGCACCGGTGCGCAGCACGCGCCCCCCGGTGTGGAAGTCACTCCTGGCCGCCCTTCTCCTCATGCTGGTCATCATCGGTCTGCCGGTGCTCCTGCTGGCCACCGTCGGCCTTCCCCCCATCCCCACCGAGCTGGGGATGGACACCCTCACCCAGGCGATCTCCGTCGATGCCCTTCTGGGCGTCCTCATCTGGGTGATCTGGCTGGCCTGGATGCAGTTCACCTTCTGCACCCTGGTGGAGACCGTCTCCGCGATTCGCGGCCGCAGCGTCCCCGGGCACGTCCCCTTCTCCGGCGGTGTGCAGGCCGTGGCCCGCCGGCTCGTGGCCTCCGTGCTGCTGCTGGGCGCCGTCAGCGGCCCGCTGGCCGCCGCGGCCGCCCCGGTGGTCGAGGAGTCCACCCCCGCGGTTGCCGCCGCCCAGGACTCCGCCCGCGCCACCACCCGGACTACCGACGCCTCGGGCGCCTCGGTCACCTCCGGGACCGTGGCCCAGAACCCCGACGGCAGCCAGCAGATGCGTTACATGGTCGGCGGCGTCGAGATCGACCCCGCCCTCGGCTCCCAGCTCGTGGGCCAGCGCGTCTACGTGGTCCAGCCGCCCGAGGGCCGCTACCACGACAACCTCTGGGACATCGCCGAGCGCAACCTCGGTGACGGGCGCGCCTACACCCAGATCTACGACCTCAACGCAGGCCGTGTCCAGCCCGACGGCGGCTCCCTGGAGCTGGCCCGCCTCATCCAGCCCGGCTGGCTCATGGTCATGCCCGAGGAGGCCGCCTCCGTGCCCCGGGTCGAGGCCGTCCCGGTGGCACCGGCGCCGGCCACTCCCGCCCCTGCCACGCCCAACCCGGAGGAGGCCCGCTCCGGCGCCGGCATCGACCAGGGCCTGGCCTCCACCCTGCGGGACGTCCCGCCCGTCCAGATGCCGGCGGTCGGCGCGCTCCTGGCCGCCTCCCTCGTCTCGGTGCTCGTGCGTCGCCGGCGCCAGCTCTCCGGCGGGGTCTTCGACGAGGGGCCCGGCGAGCTCGAGCGGCTCCTGCGCGTGGGCGCCGACGAGCGCCGCGCCCAGCGTCTCAACGCCATCCTGCGCTCCCTGGACTCCATCCCCGGCAGCCCCGCCCCTACGCCGTCGCCATTGACGACGACGCCTGTTACCTGCGCCTGGCCCAGGCCGTGCCCGAGGCCCCCGCCCCCTGGCGCGTTCAGGAGGAGGGCCTGACCTGGGTGATGCGCGCCGGCCAGGAGCCGGCCCCCGCCCCGAACGGCTCCCTCCTGCCGGGCCTGGTGACCGTGGGTCGCATCGCCAGCGGCGCCGACATCCTCATCGACCTGGCCTTCGCCGACGGTGAGGTCGCCGTCACCGGTGACCCCGCCATGGCCGCCGAGGTCGTCACCGCCCTCGCCCTGGAGCTGTGCACCAACCCCTGGTCCCAGGAGGCCGTCGTCGTGGGCGCCGGTCTGCCGACCGCGCTGCGCGAGGTGGCCGGCGGGCGCATCCAGTCCCCGGAGGCCCTCCTGGCGGGCAACCCGCTGCCGGGCCGGGCCGACGTCATCACCGGCCGTCGCCCCGGGGCGGCCACCACCTTCGTCCTCGTGGGCAACGGCGAGGCCACGCCGAGCCTGCCGCCCGGCGGCGACTACGCCGTCGTGCGCACCGGTGGGGACGGCCGGGCGCGCTGGACCATCGACATCGACGCCTCCGGCACCGCACGCATCGACCAGCTGGGCATCGCGGTGCGGGCCACGCGCGCCACCGAGAACGAGGTCCTGGCGCTGGCGCACCTCTTCGGCCCGGCCCAGGTGACCGACGACGGCACGCGCCCGCCGATCCCCGACCCGCCCACGCCGCCGATGATGACCGCGGCCCTGCGCACCGCCGACGTACGCGTCCAGGTGCTGGGGCAGACGCTCGTGGAGACCGCCGGCGCGGTCGATCCCGAGCGCCGCTCGATCCTCACCGAGGCCGCCATCTGCGTGGCCCTCCATCCCGAGGGCATCCGCCCGGCGGTGCTCGGCACCATGCTCTGGCCGCTGGGGGCCACCGCGGACGTGGTGGCCGGCACCGTGGAGCGGCTGCGTTCCTGGCTGGGCCATGACGCCCAGGGGCTGCCCCACCTGCGGGAGGACGCCGAGGGGCGCCTCGTCATGGGGCCGGGGGTCGTCGTCGACTGGGACGTGCTGCGCTCGCTGCTGGCCTCTTCCCGCGGCTGCCCGCCCCAGCGCGAGGTCGAGCTGCTCATCGAGGCCCTGCGCCTGGTGCGCGGCCCCATGGTGGCCGGCGCCGAGGAGGGCCGCTACACCTGGATGGCGCGCGTGCGCGCCGCCCACCAGTACAACGCCCTCGTCGTGGATGCCGCGCACCGCGTCGTCGAGCTCATCGGGGACACTGATCCCGACGGCGCGGGGATGGCGATCGCCACGGGCCTGGCGGTCGTGGACCTGGACCAGGGGCTGTGGCGCGACCGCCTGCGCCTGGCGGCCCGGCGCGGCCGCGGCGAGCTGGAGCGGGAGGTGCACGGGCTCCTGTCGGCCGCCGGTGCCGACGACCTGGCCCAGGTCGACCCGGCCACGGCCGCCTCGTGGAGGACCTGGCACCGGGGCTGTCCGTGGCCCGACGCCCCGCGTAAGGAGGCGCAGGCGTGCAGCTGTTCATCAGTGTCCTGCGGCCCGGTGAGGCCGATGCAGCCGCTCGTGACCTCCTGGTCGTCGCGCCCGAGGACGCCACGGTCGGGGACATGGTGGCGGGCCTGGAGCCCGCCGTTGAGGGCAGCGCCCCCGGGGCGGCCCTGCGGCTCGTCGTCAACGCCGGCGAGCAGGTGGGCGCGCCCCCCCATGGGCGTGTGGGACGGTCCGCGTCGCCTGGCACCCGCGGACAACCTGGTCGACGTGGTCCGCAACGGCATGCTCCTGGGCCTGGGCGGACCGGTGCGCGACGACGTCGAACCGGTGGGCGTCGTCGAGCTGCGCGTGGTGGCCGGCCAGGGGACCGGTGCCGTTCACCGCCTGAGCCTGGGCGGATACACCCTGGGCGGGCCCGGCTGCGACCTGGTCCTGGAGGGCGTGGAGGGCAGGATCGCCGACCTTGCCGTCGCCGTCGGGGGACAGGTGACGATCACCCCGGTGCCGGAGGTCGCCCAGCGCGAGTTGCCGATGCCGCTGCCGAGGCGTCGCCCCCTGCCGGGTCCCCTCGTCCTGGCAGCCCCGGAGCGGGGTGAGGAGCAGGAGGCCAAGGGACGAGCCGCCAGGCGCCGTCGACGCAAGGAGGCGCGCAAGCGTCGCCGCGCCAAGAAGAAGGGCCTGGACTCCGAGGCGATCCTCTCCAGCCGCGAGACGCTGGAGCCGGACGGGGTGCGTCACTACCTCGAGCTGGATCGGCGGCCCCTGAGTGTCGGCGCCTCCGCCTGGTCCCCGGACGCACTGCTCACGGTGGGGGAGACGCTCCTGTCGATCGGACCGGTGCCGGAGGCCAATGCGGTGGTCTCGCCGACGGCGGGCGCCCCGACCCTGAACTTCAACCGGCCGCCGCGTCTGGCCCGGCCGGTGCGGGAGACGAAGTTCGCGCTGCCGCGTAAGCCCGAGGAGCAGCGCAAGCGCCCGTTCCCCTTCGCGATGCTGGTATCGCCACTGGTGATGGGGCCTGCCATGTACTTCATGACAGGACGCATCTACTCGCTCATGTTCATGTTCCTGTCTCCGATCATGGCGATCGCCAATCAGATTCAGGGGCGCTCACAGCAGAAGAAGGAGTTCCGAGACCAGCTGCGCAAGTACGAGGAGCAGCGTGAGGCCACCGAGGAGGCGGCCTTCAAGGCTCTGACCGCGGAGCGGGGGGTGCGCCGCGGGGACCACCCGAATGCGGCAGAGCTGCTGCTGCGCGCCACGGGGCCGCGGGCCCAGCTGTGGGAGCGGCGGCCCGCCGACCCGGACTGGCTGGATCTGCGGGTGGGGGTGGCGGACCTTCCCAGTGACGTGGAGATCGAGGACCCCCGGCGCGCCAAGCACGAGGAGCCGCTGCGGTGGACGGCACCGGACGTGCCGGTGCGGGTGCCGCTGGGTGAGCTGGGCGTGGTGGGCGTGTGCGGCACGCGGCGCCACGACGTCGCCGACTGGCTGGCGGCCCAGGCGGCGGTGCTGCACTCGCCGGCCGAGCTGCAGATGGTGCTCCTGGTGGAGCCGGCGCGCGGTGAGAATCGCGCGGGGCGCTGGGCCTGGACGAGGTGGCTGCCCCACCTGCGCAACCTGGAGGGCATGGGCGCCCGGGCGCGTGTGGGGCTGGACGATGAGACGATCGCCCGGCGCATCAATGAGCTTTCTGAGCTGGTGGAGCGCAGGCTGGACCCGGATAAGCGGGGCCCCTCCACGGGGCCGGTCGAGCAGATCCTCGTGGTGCTCGACGGCGCCCGGGGCCTGCGTCTGCGCCCGGGCCTCATCTCCGTGCTGCGCCGGGGGCCGGCCGCGGGGGTGCGCCTGGTGTGCATCGACCGGGATCGCACGGCCCTGCCAGAGGAGTGCCGCGCGGTGGTCACCGCTGAGGTGGGGGCGGCGAGTGTGTCGCAGACGGATGTGGACGAGGTCGAGCGGGTGACCCTGGACCTGCTGCCGAGCGGCTGGTGCGAGCGGGTGGCCCGGGCGCTGGCGCCGATCCACGACGTCTCCGCCTCGGGGGCGGACTCGACGATCCCGACCTCCTCACGGCTCCTGGACGTCCTGCCGATGCCGGACCCGAATGCGGAGGCGGTGCTGGCGGCCTGGGACCGGTGCAGCCGGACGACTAAGGCGGTCATCGGTGAGGACGCCGAGGGGCACTTCTGGCTGGATGTGCGCGCTGACGGGCCGCACGCCCTGGTGGCCGGGACGACTGGTTCTGGTAAGTCCGAGCTGCTGCAGACGCTCATCGCCTCCCTGTGCGTGGGCAACACGCCGGATTCGATGACGTTCGTGCTGGTGGACTACAAGGGTGGCGCGGCCTTCAAGGACTGTGCGCGCCTGCCGCACACGGTGGGCATGGTGACGGACCTGGACGGGCACCTCACCTCCCGGGCCCTGGAGTCCTTGGGGGCCGAGCTGCGCCGCCGTGAGCACCAGCTGGCGGGGGCGGACGCGAAGGACATTGAGGACTACGTGGCCGCCATGCAGCCCGGCGATGAGCCCATGCCGCGGCTCATGATCATCATTGACGAGTTCGCGGCTCTGGTGTCTGAGTTGCCGGATTTGTGACGGGGTTGGTGGATATTGCTCGGCGTGGGCGCTCGTTGGGGGTGCATCTGGTGCTGGCGACCCAGCGGCCGGCGGGTGTGGTCTCGGCTGAGATCAAGTCGAACACGAATTTGCGTATTGCTCTGCGGGTGACGGATGAGAACGACTCCCAGGATGTTATTGAGGCCTCGAACTCGGCCTATATCCCGCCGTCGATTCCGGGGCGTGCTTATGCGCGGCTGGGGCATGCGAGCCTGCGCCAGTTCCAGTCCTCCCGGGTGGGGGGGACGGCCCCGCGGGGCGTTGCCGCAGGCGGCGGTGCGGGCGGCGACGCTGACTCTGGATGAGCTCTCCCGCCCGGAGATGAAGCCGCCGGACATGGAGGAGGACGCGACGATCCCCACCGACCTGGCCACCCTGGTTTCCGCGATGGGGGCGGCGCACACGGCGACGGGTCGGCCTGATCCGCACAGCCCGTGGCTGCCGCCGCTGCCGGAGCTCATCACGCTGGCGCAGGTTGAGGAGCGCATGGAGGCGGCCCAGGCCACCGGGGACGGGGGCGCCCTGGGTGGGTCTGATCCGCGGGCGGCCGGTTTCCTGCCGGCGCTGCCGCTGGGCTTGGAGGATCTGCCCGGGGAGCAGGCGCAGCGGCCCATGACGTGGGACTACACGCGTGCCGGTCACCTGGGGGTCGCCGGTGCCCCGCGCTCGGGGCGTTCGAGTGTGCTGCGGGGGATCGCGGTGGCCCTGGCGCAGACGGCGTCGGCCGCTGAGGTGCATGTCTACGGTATTGACGCGGGTAATGGGGCGCTGGCCCCGTGCGTGGGTCTGCCGAACTTCGGGGCGGTGGTCACGCGTGATCAGGCGGACCGGATCCGTCGCATGCTGGCGCTGCTGGGTGGCCAGGTGGCCTACCGTCAGCAGTACCTGGCCACGCACGGCTACGCGTCGGTGGCCGAGCAGCGGGCCGCCACCGAGCCGTCCGAGCGTCTGCCGTACTTGGTGCTGCTCATTGACCGGTGGGACAACTTCATGGCGACCTTTGAGAACACCGACGCCGGAGCGATCCCCGGGATGGTGGAGACGCTGATGCGTGAGGGCCCGGCGGTGGGCCTGCGCGTGGTGATCGCCGGGGACCGGACTGTGTTCCGGGGGCGGTTCGGGATGATGCTGGAGGATCGTCTGGTGCTGCGTATGCCGAGCCCGGACGACTTCGACCTGATCGCTATGCGTGCTCGGGATGTTCCCCTGTCCATGCCGCAGGGGCGGGCCTTCCGTTCGGGGGGAGAGGCCCAGGGAGGTCCAGCTGGTGATGCTGACCGGTGACTCTGCGGGCACGGCGCAGGTGGCGGCGGTCCACCGGGCGGGCGAGGAGGCCGACGCGAGGTGGGGCGTCATTGATCGCGCTCTGCGTCCGGGGCACGTCGATGAGCTGCCTGTGGCGATCTCGGCTGAGGAGGCGCTCAAGCTCGAGCCCGCTCTGGAGCCGAACGAGATCGCCTTCGCCGTGGGCGGCGATGATCTGCGTCTGCTGCCGGTGTCCTTGGAGGACATCGGTAACGCCTTCCTCGTGACGGGTCCGCGCCGTTCGGGGCGGTCGACGGCACTGCACTTCGCCACTAACCGGCTGCTGGAGGCCGGGCAGAGGATCGTGCTGGTGCTGCCGCGCAGGTCTCCGCTGATGGAGCTCGCCAACAACCCGAGCGTGCTGGGGGTCCTGGGCATGGATGCGGGGCCGGGTGATCTGAGTGAGCTGCTCAAGGAGGATGTGGAGAATACTGTCATTGTGGTGGATGATTTCGATACACTGACAAACGACCACAGCATGAATCCGAGGATTGAGGAGCACATCAAGACCTGCCGCGACCACCACGGGGGCGTCCTGGTGGCGTGCGGCATTGACGAGGTCGGAGGCATGTACCGCGGCGTTGTCGCCACCGCCAGGAAGACCAGGACCGGACTCATCCTCGCCCCCCGAGGATCCGATGACGGCTCTCACTTCTCGGCCCGACTACCGAGATCCATCGGAGGCCCGGTCCCCAAAGGCAGGGCGGTCCAGATCTCCACCACCGGCTGGACATGGGTACAAGTGCCAAAATCATAAGAGAGAGGATATGAAAGGTCATCGAATGAGGTCAAAATGGGTGAGTCAGCATATCCTGGAATAGTGGTGGCAGAATAGTTCGTTTTCCAGCAGGTTGCCGAAACGCAAATATTACGATTAAGTAAGGTAAGGAGTAGTGGATTTTCATGTCTGACGACGAAAAGCAAAGGCAAAAGGACTATGAAAAACTGACTAAACTATCAAACTACATCTATCAGGAATGTAAGTCGCTCGGATTTTATGATGGAGACGGAAATACTCCATCCAAAGGCCCGGCGCGCGCGATTTCTGAGAAAGTCTGCGACGATAACGTATGGTCAGCAACAGCAGCCGACGACCAGGCGGCGATCCTGCAGATGGATATATCTGACCTCAGCAAGAGGTTTACGGACCTTCATCAGGCTGTGAAGTCTCAAGCCGCGGCGAAAAAGCCCTAAGTCTCCATGTCAAATAGTTTGTAGAATTCTCCTAGAGCGGAACAGGTGCAATAATGGGAAAAGTGCTGGTTAGGCTCAACCAGGAAAAACTGACCGAACAAATCTCCAAAATTGAGAAACTTGCGGCCGATTGTGATGCCTCCGCTAAGCGGATTCAAGATGAAAGCGTAAATCAGGGAGACGTGTACCCCAGCGCCAGTCATTTCAAGTCCGACATCCAAGGATCGATCAACAATGTGAACATGGATGCCAGCGACATACGAACGATAATGAATCGAATTATCGAAATTAACCAGAATGGGCTTGGAACAAAAAACCCCGGCGGAACGATCACATTCGATATTCCTGAGTCTGTCAATCAACAAGGCGTCCGCGCCCTCAATGATTGGACTCAGGGAGTCGCTGACGCCCAGAAACTGATCAAATATAGTGAAGGCAATCCGAAGCCATCAAAGAAAGAACTGGAGGAATTCTATGCAAGAATGCAGCAGAATCAAGATAATCCGAACTATGCGTTAGCATTTATCGATCCGGAGACGGGCCAAATCGGTCCATCTCGTCTCCTCGACCTCCCTACTGACATACAAGGTTTGTTTCCAGAACCCCCTGACGCCAAGGGAGAGGAAACGGGCCCCGGGCTTTATCCAGATGCTGGTGCCACTATGGTCGGGATACTGGCACATGTCCTCTCAGCCGCCTCAACAACTTGGTCGGACGAGGTTGGTGCCAACTATGCGAATCGATTGGTCGATGAAGCTCAAGATGGCGATCATGCCCAACGTCCATTTGTACTGAATGGCATGCTCCAGACGTCGAGGAATGTCGATATCGATGGAGATGGAGGAAAAGAAGAAGTCGGCCTGGATTACAATGACGCAATGGTGACCACTTTGGCGCGTCGGCTCGAGAACTTCAAAGCAAGAGAAGAGAGTTGGGGTCACTACCTTAACCCGCTTGAAAATCAAGGAGATCCTTTTGCTAGAGAGAAGTATGGTGAAAATCTGCTGGCTGGCGTAGTTCATGCGATGACTGGAAATGTGGGGACGGCGCAGGAATGGTTAGTGCCCCGAAAGAAATCTGGAAAAGGCGAGTTGAATTATGTGGACCAAGATGAGTCAATCACAGTCGACTCACGTATTCGCGAACTGGTTGCCAAAGGGGCGCTCGGACAAGGACAATGGACCACCGATTGGGCGCGGCTCGGTGATGAGATCGATCAACGGCTGAACTTTGGCGACACCGGAAATCAGGCGGAAGATAACTACCGCCGCTCAGTGACATCTGCTACAACTGCTGGCATAATGAATGCTCTAGGTAATGGAGACAAGCCGCCAAATATGTCGGATGAAGCAAGGCTGATGGTATCAAGAGTCTTCGCCCGAAACCCTGAATCCGTGGTTGAGTCGACTGAACCAGGGAACAAAATGCGACCTATCTATACGTCATCCAACAGTCCTGACAGTAAAGACTTCCATTTCAGTCCAAGATTCACTGATCGAGCCCTAACTAATCTTATGGGGCAAGTTTCCTTGAATGAAACCGCTCGAACTCACTTCGGTAACAAAATGTCTGAGTATCACCAGAAGCGAATCAATGAAGGTGTGGAGCACTATAAGCAGACAGGAAAGACCGATGGGGTTGAAGATGCAGTAAATGATCAGTCGCGAACGAACGGGTTTGTTGCGGGCGCTGTTGCACACCAAGCAACAGTTCAAGGGAAGGATGTAGACAAAGATAATCAGGTTGTGAACGATCTCGCCTCAACAGCTGCTGGAATGATCCCCGTTCCTTACGTAAACACTGCGTCATCTTTTGCGATTACGCAATTGAAGCCCTTTGGTTCGGATCAGCAAGGTGCTGCGGCCAAGGACGCTGAGAACGCTCAGTCTGTATCGGCAAATTACAACGATATGCAGGTGACTGCGTCATTATTGAATAGTGGCTTGTACTCCCAGGAAGACCTGGCGGCTAGTCGGAATCAGGCTGGTAATAATCCAGCAATTGGTTCGCTCCTCAATTCCGATGGAAGCCTGAAGCACGGAGGTATTACACAGGAGGCTGTTGACCAAGCCATTGCGGCGCGCAAGGGCGACAAGGATCAAGGGGGGGCATAATGAGCCAACGCCGCTTCCCGACGAGTTTAATATTCCGACCGGCTTAGAGGCTCTTTCAGCAACCCTGCACAACGAAAAAGATAAAGCACATGAGAATGAGCCTGACCTAAAGTTCCACGAGACTATGCAGGACTCACATCAAAAAGGTTTCAATCAGGCCAATCCGGTCAGTACGGCTGCTCCAGCTAACAATTGGGGGTGAAACACGGCGATGATAACGAGATAGAGATAAGAATCAGGAAGTTTGCTATTGTAGATGGTATTAGTGTATCGGCGATGTTAGGTGGAAAGTCGTATGAGATCATTTGCAATTTCATGCTATAAATCATACCCGGATAGGTTTGGTGCAGGTTTTCGGTGTGACGCTGTGTTTATCTCTATTTTTGTAGTGATAGTATCTATTGTGCTGGTTGCGTCTTGTTCGAGAGCTAGGGAGGGTGCGGTTGAACATAGTGAAACGCAGGCGGTTCATGAAACGCTTGCGGTAAGCGTGGTGCCCACGTCAGCGCCAACGGATGCGGAGAGTTATGTGTGTGCAGGAATTCCTAGCAGTTCTTTGAAAGCGATGTTTGGTGACGGTGTGAAAATCGTGGCGGCCTCGCCTGATATTAGCAAAGCAGTGTGTCTCGTTAGCGTGAACGGTCATGGCGTCTTTACCTCCAAGTTTAGGTACGTTTCAGGGGATCATGATGGGTGGGACTCTTCGTACGCTATTCCGGGTGATGTTACGTCAACGTTCTCTTTTGAGGGCGTAGATGGTAAGGGTGAAGCTAAAGTCGATGGCGGGAGTAGTCCAGAGGTAGGGGCGACGGTATATACATGCGGCGACAGGCAACTCATACTCGCCGCTAGTGATGGAAGTGCTATGAGAGGAGATATGAAGGCTAATTTAGTTGATCTGACTCATTCTACTCTTCCCTGGCTTTGCGGTTCAGCGCCCATTCCAGGACTGGGGGAGACTTTGGAAGAATATCGACCGTCGTTCCTAAAGACTCCGTCTCCCTCTGCAGATGGAACTGCCGATATCCCGTAATTTGTTAGCAGTGCTCGCGTTTTGGCCTGACTCGTGACACCTTGGTGGGTTTTCGGTGACTCGGCGTGAGTTTTCGTTGGTATTGCGGTGTTGGGGGTCTGGTGGTGGGGCACTAAGAGCCCGTATGGTGGGCTGGTGTGAGCCCGTTTGTGCTCAAGGTCAAGACAGCCTCGGGGGCCACGGCCGTGCAGGTCGTGGCCAAGGACCATGGTGTGCGTCGGATCGTGGAGCACCTGGGGTCGGCCCATGACGAGGCCGAGCTGGCTGCGCTGATGCGCCTGGGACACCAGAGGCTTCTGGCGGGCCAGCAGGTCCTGGACCTGGGGCCGATACTCAACGATGACGCTGACGAGGTGGGTGGTCAGGCCTGACTCATGACGGTTAGTGTGCCGGGGTGGGGTGCTCAGGGCGGTGAGGATGTCGTTGGCGGTGTCGGTCAGACGTGGTGCGGCGGTGAGGTGGTGGCCGTTGAGGTTGATGGTGACTTCTTGGAGGGGTTTGACCTGAGTTGCACAGGTTGGGGTGGTTTGTGTTTCAGGGTGGGGTTTTTCGTTGGGATTGTGGGGGGGTGGGGTGGTCGTTTCGGGGCACTAAGGCGGCGGTAGGATCTGGTGGGTGAGTCCGTACCTGCGTCAGGTCAAGACAGCCTCGGGGGCCACGGCCGTGCAGGTCGTGGCCAAGGACCATGGTGTGCGCCGGATCGTGGAGCACCTGGGGTCGGCCCATGACGAGGCCGAGCTGGCTGCGCTGATGCGCCTGGGACACCAGCGGCTCCTGGCCGGCCAGCAGGTCCTGGACCTGGGGCCGGCACTCAACGACGACGCTGACGAGGTGGGTGGTCAGGCACCCGGTGACGGTGGCGCGGTGCGAAGGCCGCAGATCATCTCGCGCAGGTCGGGCTGGCTGATCGAGGCCCTCCGTTCTGCCTACAGGCGTCTGGGGCTGGGGGAGGCGGTCGGGGGTGACCGGGCCTTTGAGCAGATGGTCGCCGCTCGCCTGATCGAGCCGACATCCAAGGCCGACACTCCCAGGGTCCTGTCCGAGATCGGCTGGCCGGCCCCGGCTCACCGCAACACCCTGTACGCGTCCCTGGGCCGCTGTGTCGAGCGGGGCTACCGTGAGGGCCTCTCAAACGCCTTGTTCGAGCACGTCACCAACACCTCCGGTCTGGCCCTGTGCCTGTACGACGTCACCACGCTCTATTTCGAGGCCGAGCGTGAGGACGACCTGCGCAAGGTCGGTTACTCCAAGGACAGGCGGGTCGACCCCCAGGTCATCGTCGGCCTGCTGGTCGACCGCCACGGCTTCCCCCCTGAGAATCGGGTGCTGGGAAGGGAACAAAGCCGAGACCACCACCATCATCCCCATCGTGGAGGCCTTCCAGGCCGCTCACGGTATCGAGGAGCTCGTCATCGTCGCCGATGCCGGCATGCTCTCAGCCGCCAACCTCGCGGCCCTGGATGACGCCCGGTTGCGGTTCATCGTCGGGGCCCGCCAGGTCCGGGCCCCAGGCGACCTGGAGGCCCACTTCCACTGGGCCGGTGACGCCTTCACTGATGGGCAGCTCATTGACACCATCACCCCCAGGAGGGGCTCGAACACCGAGCGGGATAAGAGCCTCAGGGCTGAGCCCGTCTGGGACCCGGACGCTCACCCGGGGTCGTGGCGGGCGGTGTGGGCCTACTCCAAGAAGCGCGTCGCCAGGGACACTCGGACCCTGACCGCCCAGGCCAACCGTGCTAGGGCCGTCATCGCCGGAGAGAGACGTCCCAAGGGCACCAGGTTCGTCACCACCCACGCCGGTGACGCCACCCTGGACGAGGCCTCCCTGGCCCGGGCCCGCTCCCTGGTGGGCCTCAAGGGCTACGTCACCAACATCCCCGCAGGCTTGATGGGCGCCGGTGAGGTCGTCTCCTCCTACCACGAGCTGTGGCACGCCCGGGCAGTCTTTCCGGATGAGCAAGCACGACCTAAGAGCCCGCCCCGTCTTCCACCACCAGCGCGATGCCATCGAGGTGGAGTGCGTGGTGTTTCTCGGACTGGGGGAGTTTTTCTTCCTGTGAGTCGATAGGATGGAGACCATGCCAGCAGCGAAATACTCAGAGGAGTTCAAGACCCAAGTGGTGCGTGAGGTGATCGAGAAGGACCGCACGATCGCCTCGGTGGCCGCCTCATACGGTCTTGTAGCCCAAACGGTGGGTAACTGGGTCGCCAGGTACAGGAAAGAGCACGCCACCGACCAGGATCGTAAGAAGGCCTCCGAGTCGGCCGAGATAGCGAAACTCAAAGCAGAGGTTCGTGAGCTGCGTCAGGAGAACGAGTTCCTGAAAAAGCAGCTGTCTTCTTCGCCAAGGAACGGCCGTGACTGACCGCTACGAGCTGATCAACCGCGAAGAAGGCCACTATCCCATCTCCTCAATGTGCCGGTGGTCCAGGGTATCAAAATCAGGGTACTACTCCTGGCGTGACCGACCCGAATCAGCAACAACTGTGAGGAGAAAAGAGCTTGGAGTCATGGTTAACGACGCCTTCGAGGACTCCGACGGCACCTACGGGTACCGACGAATTCAGGTGAGTCTGGAAAGGCGCGGGGTCTGGGCGGACGGGTCCACGATCCGCTCCATCATGCGCGACCTGGGGCTGCAGGCTGCCGGGCCTCGGGCAAAGGTCCGAACCACGGTGCCGGCCCAGGACCTGGATGCGCGCCCGGACCTGCTCGGGCGGGACTTCACCGCCGACGAGCCTGGACGTAAGTGGTGCGGGGACATTCCCCCGCAAGCGGGAGGTGCCCCCTCCTACGTCAGGACGTGGACCGGGTTTATCTATCTTGCGACTGTTCTGGACTGCTGATGCTTTGAAGGTCGTGGGTTATGCGATGGCCGACCGCATGCACGCGTCCCTGGTGTGCCAGGCCATTGACATGGCGGTCAGGAGATGCGCGGTCGAGGAGGGTGTGACGGTCTTTCACTCGGACAGGGGGAGCCAGTACACGTCTCAGAGGTTCTTGGATCATCTCAAGGGTTATGGGATTCGTCCCTCGGTGGGACGTACGGGGGCGTGGCTGGGTGGGTGCGTGGGCTTCAGTCGTTCAACGCTACGCTCAAGAATGAGAGAGTGTACCGGATGGTGTACCCCACGAAGGATAAAGCGGTCAGTGATACTGCCTCATGGATCGAGCTGAGATATAATCATGTCCGCCTTCACTCAGCCCTGGGATACCGCACCCCGAACGAGGTAGAACGCGAGCTCCTGAACTTAACGAAGGCAGCCTGAAACACAAACAAGCACCGTCCGAAAAACATCCAGTAGTCCAAGGGGTGTGTATGCACAGAGACAGAGTGAGAGTCGGCGCAGTGCTGGCGCTATCACTATCTTCGCTAGTTGTGGCATTTATACTAGCTGGTTGTTCTTTTGTGAAAAATGACGCTAGTTCGCGCACTACACTATCTCCCCTCACCGAAGATAAAATGTGCGGCATTGTTTCTAATAGGACATTGAAGGACAACTTGTTTGTTAATGTTGTTAGATACGGATATGAAAACTCCTCGCAGTCGGGAATGTACTCCTGTATTTTATGGTCTAGCTCCGGTGCTGGAGTACAACACTCCATGACGATAGAGTATATGCCAACTAAAGCAAAACAGTTGTCGGAGATAACCGACGAGTACTCAAGTTACTCGCAGCTTTCTTTTGAAGGAAAAGGGGGAGGTCAAGGGTGGGTTAAACGAGACTACACAACAATGATATGGATTTACCCCGATGGCCACTATTTAGAAATGTTTGTTTTTGACTTGGGTGGCGGAGAACACGTCATTAATGACGCCCTTAAAGGTGGTCTTGTTCGGACTTTCCAAGAATTAGTTAATGATATTCCGGAGTATAGTAGAAGTGCAGGGTCGATCCACTATACTTCAACGCCATCATGGGGGAGCAACTAAGTGTGGGGTGCGTGGTGTTTCTCGGACTGGGGGAGTTTTTCTTCCCGCGAGTCGATAGGATAGATCCCATGCCAGCAGCGAGATACTCCGAGGAGCTGCTAGGAGCAGGTCGTGCGTGAGGTCATCGAGAAGGAACGCACCATCTCCTCGGTCGCCTCGTCGTATGACCTTGTCCCCCAGACGGTAGGTAACTGGGTCGCCAGGTACAGGAAAGAGCACGCCACTGACCAGGGCCGCGAGAAGGCCTCCGAGTCAGCCGAGATAGCGAAGCTGAGAGCAGAGGTCCGTGAGCTGTGTGGGGAGAATGAGTTCCTAAAAAAAGCAGCCGCCTGGCGCTTGCGAAGGAACGACCGTGACCGAGCGCTATGAGCTCATCAACCGCGAGGAAGGCTCCTACCCCATCTCCTCAATGTGCCGATGGTCCAGGGTGTCAAAATCAGGATACTACTCCTAGCGTGACCGGCCCCAGTCGCAGACAGCCGTCCGGAGGGAGGAGCTGGCCATTATGATTAAGGACGTTTTTGAGGACTCCGATGGCACCTACGGGTACCGGCGCATCCAGGTGGTCCTGGAGCGGCGTGGTGTGCGGGCCGACGGTTCCACGATCCGCGCCATCATGCGTGACCTGGGGCTGCAGGCCGCCGGGCCACGGGCAAAAGTCCGAACCACGGTGCCCGCCCAGGACCTGGACGAGCGCCCAGACCTGCTCAGGCAGGACTTCACCACAGATGAGCCCGGCAAGAAGCTGTGCGGGGACATTCCCCCGCAAGCGGGAGGTGCCCCCTCCTACGTCAGGACATGGGCTGGATTTATCTATCTGGCGACCGTTCTGGACTGCTGCACTAAGAAGGTCGTGGGTTATGCGATGGGCGACCACATGCACACGTCCCTGGTGTGCCAGGCCATTGACATGGCGGTCAGGAGGTGCCCGATCAAGAAGGGCGTGACGATCGTTCACTCCGACAGGGGGGGGGGAGCCAGTACACGTCCCAGAAGTTCCTGGATCACCTCAGGTCTTATGGTATTCGCCCGTCAGTGGGGCGCACGGGAGTGTGCTGGGACAATGCGTGGGCAGAGTCGTTCAACGCTGCGCTCAAGGATGAGAGAGTGTACCGGATGGTATACCCGACAAAGGATAAAGCGATGAACGATATTACCTCGTGGATCGAGCTGACATACAATCATATTCGTCTTCACTCAGCCCTGGGATACCGCACCCCGAACGAGATCGAACGTGAGTTCCTGGACTTAACTAAGGCGGCCTGAAACACAAACAAGCACTGTCCGAAAAACACTCAGCAGTCCAGGGGGTCGCATGCCGAGCACGAAGCCGCCTGGGCACCCGACCGCCACCGCCAGGAACAATCACAACCGGCACCAGATAAACCAGCCTACACAAAACCCAGGGCTTGACGCTTGACTGTCGCGTAGGACACCGGCGACAGGCCCGCCTCGGTAAGGCGGCTGCTTTTTAGGAACTCATTCTCCCCACCTGACTCGTGACAGTTTGGTGGGTTTTCGGTGACTCGGCGTGAGTTTTCGTTGGTATTACGGTGTTGGGGGTCTGGTGGTGGGGCACTAAGAGCCCGTATGGTGCGCTGGTGTGAGCCCGTTTGTGCGCAAGGTCAAGACAGCCTCAGGGGCCACGGCCGTTCAGATCGTGTCCAAGTCCGGTGGTGTGCGCCGGATCGTGGAGCACCTGGGCTCAGCCCACGACGAGACGGAGCTGGAGGTCCTGCTGGAGGCCGGTCGGCAGAAGATCGCCGCCTGGCAGGGCCAGGGGCTGCTGGACCTGGAGTCCCTGGAGCCGGCACCGGGACGCACCAATCTGGCCAGGACCACGGTGGAGTCCAAGCACTCCAGGTTGTTGTGGGAGGTCCTGCACGGCGCCCACAGGCGTCTGGGCCTGGGTGAGGCGGTCGGGGGTGATCGGGCCTTTGAGCAGATGGTTCTGGCGCGCCTGATCGAGCCGACCTCCAAGGCCCAGGTCTCCCGGGTGCTGAGTGACCTGGGCCTGGAGGCCGTCACCGTGCGGACCTTGTTCCGCTCCCTGGCCCGTGCTCAGGAGCGGGGCTACCGCGAGAGCCTCTCAAACGCCTTGTTCGAGCACGTCACCAACACTGGTGGGGGTCTGGCCCTGTGCCTGTACGACGTCACCACCCTCTATTTCGAGGCCGAGCGTGAGGACGACCTGCGCAAGGTCGGTTACTCCAAGGACAGGCGGGTCGACCCCCAGGTCATCGTCGGCCTGCTGGTCGACCGCCACGGCTTCCCCCTGAGAATCGGGTGCTGGGAAGGGAACAAAGCCGAGACCACCACCATCATCCCCATCGTGGAGGCCTTCCAGGCCGCCCACGGCATCGAGGAGCTCGTCATCGTCGCCGATGCCGGCATGCTCTCAGCGACCAACCTCACGGCCCTGGACGACGCCCGGTTGCGGTTCATCGTCGGGGCCCGCCAGGTCCGGGCCCCAGGCGACCTTGAGGCCCACTTCCACTGGCACGGGGACGCCTTCACCGATGGGCAGCTCATTGACACCATCACCCCCAAGAAAGGCTCCAGGAGCCAGCGGGACGTCAGCAAGCGTCGTGAGCCCGTCTGGGCCCCGGTCGAGTATTCGGGGTCGTGGCGGGCGGTGTGGGCCTACTCCAAGAAGCGCGCCGCCAGGGACACTCAGACCCTGACCGCCCAGGCCAACCGGGCCCGGGCCGTCATCGCCGGCGAGAGACGTCCCAAGGGCACCAGGTTCGTCACCGTCCATCAAGGCGATCAGGTCCTCGATGAAGCGTCCATCGCCAGAGCCCGGTCCCTGGTGGGCCTCAAGGGCTACGTCACCATTCGTTCCGTCCCACCTGATGGGCGCCGGTGAGGTCGTCTCCTCCTACCACGAGCTGTGGCACGTCGAGCAGTCTTTCCGGATGAGCAAGCACGACCTGAGAGCCCGCCCCGTCTTCCACCACCAGCGCGATGCCATCGAGGCGCACCTGACGATGGTGATGGCTGCCCTGGCCGTCGCCCGGCACCTCCAGGACACCACAGGGATCAGTATCAAACGCATCATCCGTGCCCTCGAGCCCCTTCAGGACGTCACCATCAACCTCAACGGCCATAAGATCACTGCCCACCCCCAAATCACCCCAACCGCAGCCAGCATCCTCAAATCCCTACAGTCCCCAGGGCACTAAGGTGTCACGAGTCAGGTAAGGCGGCTGCTTTTTTTAGGAACTCATTCTCCCCACACAGCTCACGGACCTCTGCTCTCAGCTTCGCTATCTCGGCTGACTCGGAGGCCTTCTCGCGGCCCTGGTCAGTGGCGTGCTCTTTCCTGTACCTGGCGACCCAGTTACCTACCGTCTGGGGGACAAGGTCATACGACGAGGCGACCGAGGAGATGGTGCGTTCCTTCTCGATGACCTCACGCACGACCTGCTCCTAGCAGCTCCTCGGAGTATCTCGCTGCTGGCATGGGATCTATCCTATCGACTCGCGGGAAGAAACTCCCCCAGTCCGAGAAACACCACGCACCCCACCCTGCCGAGCACGAAGCCGCCTGGGCACCCGAGCGCCACCGCCAGGAACAATCACAACCAGCAACCACCGGCACCAGATAAACCAGCCTCCACAAAACCCAGGGCTTGACACCACCACCGGCTGGTCCATCAGACGCCTGATCACCACCGCACTATCACCGTCAACATCGCCGGACACACCCTCACGGCCGCTGGCCCTCCCCCACCCGACCTCACCCAAGCCTTCCACAACATCCACCGCGACACTAAATGAGCCAGTTCAGGTTATACTGAGGCAGCAAGGAATAACTTCATCCGAGATGATTCAGCTGAACTCGCTAAACCTAAGGGTGCGCTGTTCAATAAAAGCGGTTCGGTGATTGAGTGTAAGTCGTCGTAACATGCTTCAGGGGGTGCGAAGAAACTGAATGCCCGACTTCAGAAGGCGCAAATGGAAGAGAAAGAGATTGGCTCGAATAATAAACTGATCAAAGACGAAAATGGCGTTGACGAGGTGAAAAATTACGCCAACGAAACTGCAGATGACATAGGTGAAAAAATTACTCTAGGTAGAATCCGCCATCAAGATTATGCCAAGTTGCAACTTAGTGCGAACGAAGGCTTGAGGTCGGATCAAGCTTTGAAGTGAATTTACTCGAAGAATGGAGTACTTATGCGTACTCGAGAAATTAAGCGGATATTTCTGCCGAGTGTCGTGGTGATACTTGTAGTCGCGGGTGGAGTACTATATTTGACGCCTAAGTATCTAAGTGCGAAACATGCTGCATCTAACACCGAAAGTGCGTTAATTGACGCTAGCTCTGCCCCTTCTCGTGCTTCCGAAGTGTTAGAGGACGAAGAGCTGTGTGGCGTAATCTCAAATAAGAAACTTCGCGACTACCTATCGTTTACAACCTCGAATTATTGGTATTCAAACAAGCCAAAGAGTGATGGTCGAGGAGGAAGTTTCAGGTGTCAAATATACTCTCCTGAAGTAGTCAGTGGATCTAGATTCGTTCGCATTACCTACGGGTTGGATGATGTGGAGGTGCACAAAATTAGGTCAGGCGCTTCGGGATACTCGCGTCATGAGTATGCCGCAGTGGGCGTTTCGGGGGAGGGGTGGAAGATGGGGAGAAATCACCTGGTTTGGATATATCCGGACGGGTATAGTCTTCATCTAGGATACTCCAATCAGGCTGGAGGTCCTAGGGAGTTAACTCAAAGTGAGTCGGATAAATTTGATATTATTTTCGCACGTTTGATCGAAGATGTTCCGGCCTACAATCAGCGACGTGGTGACGTGCATGACGTTCGAGTTCCCTGAAGTTCATAATAGATGCTTGCTCCCGGGCTATCCTTGTATGGTGCGTTGATGGGACTTATGTAGTGTGTCAATCGGCGGTGGGATCTGATGGGTGAGGTTGCACCTGCGTAAGTTCAAGACCGCCTCGGGGATCACGGCCGTGCAGGTAGCGGCCAAGGAGAACGGTGTGCGCCGGATCGTTGAGCACCTGTGATCAGCTCATGACGAGGCTGAGTTGGCTGCGCTGATGCGCCTGGGACATCAGAGGCTTCTGGTGGGTCAGCAGGTTCTGGACTTGGGGCCGGTACTCGACGGTGGCAGTCAGGCGCCCGGGGGCGGTGGTGCGGTGCGAAGGCCGCAGATCACCGCTCGCAGGTCGGGCTGGTTGATCGAGGCTATCAAAATGGTCTATACCCGTCTTGGGCTGGGTGAGGCGGTCAGTGATGATTGGGTGTTTGAGCAGATGGTCGTCGCTTGCCTGATCGAGGCGACCTCCAAAGCCGAGCCCCTCAGAGTCTGTCCGAGATCGGCTGATCGGGACCAACTCACCGCAACACCCTGTATGCCTGCCTAGCCCAGCCCCAGGGGCGGGGCTACCGCGAGAGCATCTCGCGGGCACTGTTCGATCACGTCACCGTCAGCGGGGGGGGTGCCCCTATGTGGTGTGTCAAGCGGCTGCGGGTAGTTTCGTGGCTGGTTGTGGGTCGTAGAGTGCGCCGTTGCGGATCATGGCGTGCAGGGCCAGGGCGAGGACGGCCTGGCCCAAGGCGGTTTGCCCTGGTCTCGTTTGCGCTGGTAGTAGGCCCGGGAGACGGGGTCGGAGCGCAGGGAGGCGAAGGCGGACAGGAACATGGCGCGCTTGAGCCTCTTGTTGCCGCCGTGGGAGACGTGCTCACCACGGATCGATGAGCCGGAGCGGCGTGTGACGGGAGCGAGCCCGGCGTAGGAGGCCAGCTGGGCGCCGGTGTTGAAGGTCTTGCCCAGGGTCTCGGCCAGGAAGACGGCGGCGGTCCTGACCCCGATCCCGGGCATGGAGGTCAGGACCTGGCACATGAGGGTGGGTGCCCGCCAGGGCCTCGACCTGGGCGGCGACATCGGCCCGCTGAGCGTGCAGGGCGATGAGCTGCCTGGCCAGGTGAGGTAGCACCGTTGCGGCTGCGTCGGTGCCGGTGACCACAACGGTCTGGTGCTCCAGGGCCGAGACGATCTGGCCGGCCCAGGTGGCGTGCCGCCTGCACCCGTGCTTCTTGAGCCTGGCGTCAATCCTTGCCTTGCCCGCTCGCTTCAGATCGGCTGGAGTGGGCCAGGCGGCGATGACTTCCCAAGACGGCGTCGTGCGCCCGGCCAGGGCCCCACCACGGCCTCGAGGGCGGGGTGGATCTGGGTGTACAGTCCCCGGATCCGGTTAGCGCTCTGGTTGACCTGGCGAGCCAGGTCCAGGTCGAAACCAGTCAGCACGCTCAGCGCCGCGGCCTCCTCGTCCGAGGTAGTGACGGCTCTCAGGGTGTGAGGCATGCTCCTGGCCGCGCCGGCGATCTGTCGATAACCATCCCGGGATGGCTGGCTTTGGTTACAATACAAGACAGTCGTACGGCCAAGGATACGATACTGCCCACGGGCAGAAAAGGTAATAGGATTTAGGGTGTCAGGCTGCGTTAAGCGGGATGATTTGAATTATCTTGAATGAATGTGGGGTAATGGTGTTGACTTTAGGCGATTTGTCTGGCTCTGGCTAATCGTTTCTCTCGGATTGACTGCATGTGGCCGCTCGTTGGAGACGGGGAAAAATAGCCATGACTCTAATACTGTCGGAACGGTCGCCAGAAGTGTTGACCCTTCGAGAGGAAGTTTCACCTGTCCGGGAGTGTCCGACACCTCGGTGGAGGCAATGTTTGAAGACGTGAAGTTAAACGGAAGCGAAATTAGAGACCCCTCTGGTTCTATTGAGCATTTGGAGTGTTGGGGGGAGAGTCATGGTTCTACCGTGTTCTACTCCGAGTCTGGAAGGGTGACGCCTTACTCGGATCACAGTCACGACTATCGAGGTCCAGGTTCAGAAAAGTATTCAGTACCGGGAATTGAGGGAGCTTCAGGAGATTATCGCACGATGCCCGAAGAGGTTGGAGCAAGTAGCCTGATTATTTGTGGCGATGTGTTTGTGCTCGTGCGAATCTACTCCAACCGCGCACCACTTAAGGGGGACCTTAAGGAGAATGTCAAGAATATTTCTCTTTCGATGACTCCCTGGGCTTGTAAAGGTGAAGCGATTCCAGGTATTGGGTTGACGTTAAGTCACTCCCGGCCTAACGACGGCGCCTCTACGGCCGTTTCGAATGCGTCTCAATCGACGACATAGGTTTTAAATGGGGTTATTTTGTGGTTCGGTAGGGGAGCTTGTTTGTCTGGATGAAGATCTTGGGTGCCTGGTGGGTTTGGGCGAGTGTGGCTCTCTGGTGGTTGCTGATGGTGCCCTTTGCCGGCTTTTCGTGTTTGAGGGTGTAGTAGACGGGGCCTATTGAAGTGTGTAGGCGGTGGGTGCGTCGTTGCGGTGGGTGGAGGTCGAGGTCCCCCGATGATGGGAGCTGCTACACACGCCACCTGAGAGACCTCGACGTGCCTGAGACTACCTTCACCTGCCCCGACCTGACGACCTTCCTGGGCCTGGACGCCCTGGGGCTGACCGCGGTGGGCCAGCTACCTCACAGCCAAGCGCGCGCTGATCGAGTGCCGCATGCAGACCGGGTTCGAGGACCAGTTCTGCAAGGCCTGCGGGGCCCAGGGGCAGGCTCGTGGGACGGTGGCCCGGCGCCTGGCCCACGTGCCGGTGGGGTGGAGGCCCACGCAGCTACTGGTACGCCTGCGGCGTTTCGCCTGCACCCACTGCCGCCGGGCGTGGAGACAGGACACCTCCAGCTTGGCTGAGCCCAGGGCGCGGCTGACCCGCTCGGCGGTCGAGTGGGGGCTGCGGGCCCTTGCCCTGGAGTGCATGTCGGTCTCCCGGGTAGCAGCCGCCCTAGGGATCTCCTGGCACACCGCCAACAACACGATCCTGGCAAGCGCTCAGGCCACGCTGTTAGACGATCCCCACCGCTTCGATGGCGTAGAGGTCCTCGGCGTCGACGATTCCCCTCGCGCGCTTCGCTCCCGTGCGGGAGGTGCCCCCTCTGTGTGGCGCCACACCAGGCGGGGTGACCGCTATGTCACCGTCATCATCGATCTGGCCCCCGTACGCCACCGCAGTGGTCCGGCCCGGCTTGTGGACGTGGTCCCAGGCCGGTCCAAGAAGCCCCTACAAGACCTGGCTCTCCCAGCGCGACCAGGACTGGCGCGGGCGGGTCGAGGTGGTAGCCACGGGGCGGTTTCACCGGGTCCCGAGAGCGCCGCCGACCAGGAGCTCCCACAGGCCCGGGCGGTGATGGACCCCTTCCATGTCGTGTCCCTGGCCGCCAGCAAGCTCGACCAGTGCCGCCGCCGCGTCCAACGAGCGATCGCGGGCCGGCGGGGCCGGGCGGGTGACCGGCTCTACCGGGCCCGGCGCACCCTACTAACCGGGGCCGATCTGCTTACCGACACCCAGGCCAGGCGTCTCGAGGCCCTGTTCGCCGATGAGCGCCACGCCGCGGTCCAGGCCTCCTGGGGCGTCTACCAGCGCCTGATCCAGGCCTACCGCACCGAGGAGGCGGGCCTGGGAAAGTACCTGATGCAACGGCTCATCGACTCCTTGAGGCAGACCATCCCAGACGGGCTCGAGGAGATCCAGACACTGGCCAGGACCATGATCAGCCGCAGCCAGGACACCCCTGGCCTACTTCGACCACCCCGGCACCTCCAACGGCCCCACCGAAGCCATCAACGGACGCCTGGAGCACCTACGCGGCATCGCCCTGGGCTTTGCGCAACCTCACGCACTACACCATCCGCAGCCTCATCCACACCGGACGCCTCAAAGACCACCTGGCAGCAACCACCTAAACCAGCCGACAAGCCCCACCTACCACACCCTCAAACACGAAAAGCCGGTAAGATGATCAGGGAAATGTGACTGAGACAGCTTCCCATGAGCACTACAAATGGATTGTTCCTAAGAAGGGGGGAGGCTACACAATTGACTTGAGTAAAGGCGGGAGCGACGCTGCTAAAGAAGCTGTCACTTGGGCCAAAATCGCCGGGAGCCCTAATTCAGATAGACTTGTTGGCGAGGAGGGGGAAGAGCCGACTGCTGATGAGGCAATTGGCAAATTGCAGCCGACGGGCAAGCCAGGTGATGGTAAAGCTGAAGGAGTTACGGCAGGTACGAATCAAAGGGACCAGGAGAAGGTCCAGAAGGAAAAGCAGAAGGCAAAATGAATGGAATGTCATGAATGGGGCAATTAGAAGTGTATTGATTAATGCGCTTGTGTTATTTTTAATTGTCGGATGCAGTCGCATGGTGGGAAACACTTCGGTTCGTGGGATTACGGCTGCATCATCAGGTTCCGCACCCTCAATCGAAAACGATTCGGTTGTCTGCGATCTACTTCCTGCCAAGGATTTGAGTCCACATCACACTATAAGTGATTACGAAATTATCCATTTTTACAGCCCGGCTCGTGCGAACGGCTACTTGAACTGCATCGCATACTATGATCAAGCTAAGAATCCCGAACTTTACATGTTAACTATAGAATATCGGTGTAGGCCTGGCAGTTACCGTAGTGTAGCGGACGTGAAGGCGTCTTTGAGCGGGATGAATGTGGCACCTTTTGCAATCGGGGGAATTGACGGTGAGGGGATTTCTTTGTATGACTCGATCTCCTCTGAAGCGTTATGGCAATATGATGACGGGTGCCAACTTTGGGTGATGCAAAGCCTTGGTTATGAGCGTGAAAATGAAGGGGTTGGAGATCCGACTAGGGATGTTGTCGATCTCGTTCGGCTTTTGGTGCGACGTGCACCGCAGGTGGCCGAAGGGCCATCGAGAGACCGCACCCACTACCCGCCGAAGATCGATGGCTCCGCAACTTCATCCCCAACTAACTAACCGGGAGTTCATTCGACAGTTGGAGTGCATGGTGTTTCTCGGACAGGGGGAGTTTTTCTTCCCGTGAGTCGATAGGATAGATCCCATTCCAGCAGCGAAATACTCAGAAGAGTTCAAGGCGCAGGTTGTGCGCGAAGTCATCGAGAAGGAACGCACGATAGCGTCAGTGGCCGACTCATATGACCTTGTTGCTCAAACAGTAGGTAACTGGGTCGCAAGGTACAAGAAGGTGAGGTTTTCATGGTGTTCCGTTCTTGGTGCTTGGTCGTTGCGAGTGTTGCTATGGTGTTTCTGAATGCTTCGTGCTCGGTGGTTGGTGGAGGGGAGGTGACTCCTAAGAAGGTCGCGCCATTGCGGTCAGTCATGTTGACTCGTGAGGACGTCCCTGGAGCCACTGACGTGAATTGGTCGGATATCTCGGGATATCAGAGTAATTGTGCTGCCGCGGATAATGACCTCAATTTGACGTTGTCGCCAAATCCTGAGACTAAGTTGAGCGTCGGACGCTTCGAGGGTGATGGGATGTCCGTTACCCAGGTGATGATCTTTAATCTCATAGAGAGTAAAAAGGGCGGACGTGTTCGTGGTCTGCAAGCGGATGTCGTGGCCTGCGACGGTGTCGAGTCGACTGAGAATCGTCCCTGGCCCGACAGGCCCGTCCCTGCCCATGGGGAGCAAGTGAGTGTGGCGATGTCGGCGCTGGAACCAGACTCCTTGCCTAGGGGCGCCTTCGGTTTCAGGCAGCGGGCCACCACGAGAGCCAGCGTCGTTGTCGTGGACATGGTCTACGTCCCTGTCAGGCGCGGAGACCAGCTGGGCATCCTCATGATTCGTACTGCCGCCACGGAGGGCAAGACCGGCTCGCAAGACGCCGTCGGGCTGCTGAACAAGGCGCTCCACCGCGCCGACGCCCGCATTGACCCCGCCCAGCTGACCGCTCCGGCGCAGTCGTCGCCGGCATCACGCAGTGGCACGGCGACACCGACGTCGCCTCCAACGCCTTGAGTCCGCCCAAGAATGCACTTTCTTGAGACTCTAGGTCGGAGCAACTCCAGCAGTGGAAGCTTCACCAGCCAGAGGCGGTAGCGGTTGACGTCTGCACCGCCGGATAGGTGGGGTGTGGCCCTTGTCGGGGTGTCGTGACTTTGTTGTGATCTGGCCGGTAGGGTCGGGGTGGTTCCTACCGCGCCGAGCGACTGTGCTCGGCCTGATTGTGGAGGTGCTTCCTCATGGCTCGTTCCCTTGTCTGCCTTCCTGGTCGCGGTCGTCTCGCCAGCGCCGTGGGGGTGGGTGTGCTGGCCGGCTCGTTGGCCCTGGCGGGGTGCTCGTCTGGCAGCCCGAAGGGCGGAGGCACGATCCCGCCACTGAGCACCGCGGGTGCCAGCGGTGGCTCGACGGCCTCACCGGCGGCCTCCGGCGGGACGTCGACCGGTGCCAGTGGTGCTGCCAGTGCCGGTGCGGTGACCGCTGAGTCCCTGTCAGACCCGACCTGGGCTACACAGTGGCCTCCATCCCCAAAGACCTGGACGCCACCAAGACCAAGGTCCTCCAGGACTACGTCGCCTACGACAAAGCCACCTGGCGCCTCTGGTCAACACGACAGGGACTGGACGAGGCCCTGGCGCTTTCAACTGGCACAACCAGAGAAAATATTCGAAACAACTACAACAAAACGACGCGCTATGCTCGACCTCCCATTTCAATCGGAGTTAGTGACGTCGAGGTGGGTGCCGACGGGAAAAGCGCTAACGTGACCGTGTGCTACGATCGCACGAAGATGACGGTGGTCGACGAGAACGGAAATGACGTCACCAAGGATTCCTCTCAGAATAAAATAGAGTATCTCATCGGTTTAGTTGACGGTGAATCTGATGTTTGGCTTGCCGAGAGCCAAACAACATTATCTTCCAACGAGTGCAGCACGGAGCAAAAGTGATGAACAAGGTGAGAAGTCGAGTCGTAGCCCTGTCGTGTGCACTTTTATGCCTGACCCTCCTCCCCCCTCCGAGGTGCTCGCCGCAGACGGTGTAGAAGATGATGGGGCAGCAGTTTCTGGTTCTGCTGAGGGGACTGGTGATGGTGGTGGTCAGGTGACTATCTCTGTGGAGTCGAGTGTGACCACGGCCGGCTCTGGCGGGGGCGACGGTAGTGGTGGTGGGGTGACGTCCTCGTCGTCGTCCAGCACGGAAGTGACGGTGGCGCCGGTGTGCTACTACAAGCCCGGTAGGACGGGAGCGGAGACGGCGCAGGGCATCGGGAAGGTGAAGGAATACCTCGATTCCGACGCGAAGAAGGCCTCTGCGCGTGACAACAAAAGAGTCCAAGAGCGCCATGACAAGGTCAAGCAGCAGATGGACAAGAACTACCCTGACTACGAGTCCCACAAGGATGACGCGCAGGGCCGCTGGTACGGGCGCTACTGCGACGCGTCCCGGCTGGACCCGAAGAACAACCCGACCTTCAAGGAGGACCTCGCCAAGGAGCGCAAGGCGTTCTTCGATGCTAACCCTGATCAGAACATCTGGGTCCCGGCCGGTCAGCAGGCCCCCAAGCCCTACATCTCTGGGACCCGCCTGGCCAAGGTGGCCTGGGATGCGGTGAAGATCCCGGCCCCGACGGTGGAGACCAACCCCAAGGTCGGCACCCAGGGCGCGACCCTGGTGGGCATGGACACCTGGGTGTGGGCCACCGGCAACACCCCCACCAGCGTGACCGCCACAGCCACCGCCGGCAGCACCACCGCCACCATCACGGCCGGCTCCTCCGGCCTGCAGCTGTCGGCCCCTGACGCGAAGGCCTCCTGCACCGGGTTCGGTATTGCCTGGCACCAGGGGATGCCTGAGGGCTCGAGCCCCTGCACCATCTCCTTCAACCGCAGCTCAGCCCACCTGGGTGGTAGCACGCCGTTGACGATCAAGGTCGCCTACTCGGCCTCCTACACCGCCACCGACGGCAACAGCGGCACCCTGCCCGCCATCACCACCACCAGCACCATCAACCTCCCCGTCGCCGAGGTCCAGACCCTCACCACCAACGCAAACAACCCCCGACAAAACTGACTCGGCCGGAACGGGGGCGACGAAGGCTGAGACACGTCCGTGACCTTCGCGGTAGTGTCAACGGGTTGGTTTCAACG
>BNJT01002773.1_pt1 | contig 185440 bp, 193 predicted proteins | sample 8540491 | NCBI WGS metagenome assembly BNJT01 (sample SAMD00202455, study PRJDB9452) | human saliva metagenome | host: Homo sapiens
TTTAGTATATTATATATAGACGTGGTCAAACTACAATCATTTAAAACAAAATTAAAGAGGTTAAAATTTATGAAAACAGCTTTTGTGTGCGATTCAGCATTGCAAATTAATAAAAATTTTGCTAATAATAATCCAATTGCAGTTATCCCAGTAGAAGTTCGTCTTGATGATGAGATTTTCGAGGATAGTGTAACTATAACTCCTAACGAATTTTACGAAAGAATACATAATGGACAAAAACCTAGCACAAGCCAACCTGCAGTAGGTAAAATTTTAAGCGTTTATGAAGATTTAAAACAACAAGGAGTAGAGCGTATCATTGCCTTTAGCGTTTCTTCTAAACTGTCTGGAACATATTCTTCTTTCGTTCAAGCTAAGGAACTTATCGATGGTGTAGAAATCAAGATAATCGATACTCTTCAAATAGCAAGAATGGTAGGAATAGCTATCGAAAAAATTATTAAAGAATTCGAGACAGGAAGTCTAACATTCGAAAATATAGAAAATAGATACTTAGAACTTTCACAACAACACAATGTTCTTGTAACAGTTGAAACTATGCAATATTTATATGCAGGAGGTAGACTTACTAAAGCTCAGTTCGTTCTATCAAACCTACTAAATATTCTTCCTATTATCACTATTAAAGATGGTCTCCTTGCAGTAAGTGGTAAACATAGAGGAATGAATAAAGTTCTTTCAAAAATGTGTGAAGAAATAAAAGAAAGAAATCCAAAGAGTTTATTTGTTCTTTATACAACAGATGAATTATTAGAAAAAGCAATGGCATCTATTAAGAAAACTTTTGGTGATATCGAAGTTGAAACAGAAATCGTTTCTCCCGTAATTGGATCTCATGCAGGACCTAAAGCTATCGCAATAGGATATTTAGGTTACGACAAATAAAAATACAAAAATACCTTAGAATTAGGATTATAACTAATTCTAAGGTATTTATTTAATAGGACTTGCTCCAAATCACGATGTCAAAAAATCAAATTTGCCGAATCAATCCCACTTTTTGCTAATCTATTTTAAAATTTGTTCCTTCTAATACAGCTTGAAGATCTTCTTTTGATACTTCTCCTTCAACTACGACAGTTTTTTCTTGAATATTAACTTCTATATTATCAACATTATCTAGTTTTGATAATTTTTCTTTAACTGCAGCGACACAACCACCACATTTTACACCTTCGATATTATATTCATTTTTTTCATGATTAATCCTTCTTTCTTTTTATTAATTTAATTTTACTCTTTTTAATCTTAAAGCATTTAGTACTACAGATATAGAACTAAAACTCATTGCAGCTCCTGCTAGCATTGGATTTAACAATGGTCCACCAAATATATAGAATACTCCCATTGCAAAAGGAATACCTATAACATTATAGAAGAATGCCCAGAATAAATTTTCTTTAATATTTGTTATAGTTTTTTTACTTAAAACTATAGCATTAACAACAGAATTTAAGTCAGGTTTCATCAATACTATATCTGCCGCATCGATTGCTACATCAGTTCCTGTTCCTACTGCTATTCCGACTTCTGCTTGTACTAGTGCTGGTGCATCATTAATACCATCACCGACCATTGCTACCTTTTTACCTTGAGCTTGAAGTTTTTTGATTTCATTTGCTTTATCTTCTGGTAAAACTTCACTAACAACTTTGTCTATCGATAATTGTTCTGCAATTACCTCAGCAGTTTTTTTATTGTCACCAGTCAACATAACTACCTCTAACCCTAAGCTATGTAATTTTTCAACAGTTTCTAGACTACTTGCTTTTATTTGATCGGCAACAGCTATAATTCCAGCTAGTTCAGAGTCTACAGCTATGAATAATGGTGTTTTCCCTTCTGAAGCATATTTCTCTGCTTTTTCAACTGAATCTTTTGTAACAATATTATTTTCCAACATTAGTTTTTCATTACCGATAAGTACTGACTTTCCATCAACCATTGATGAAATACCTAATCCTGTTAATGAACTAAAATCTTTAACTTCTAACAGCTCTAAATTTCTATTTAGCTTCATCTACTATAGCTAGACCTAATGGGTGTTCTGAAAGATATTCTACACTCGCTGCAAGTTGCAAGAGAACTTCTTCAGATAAATTATTAAATGTCATTATATCAGTTACTGAAATTTTACCTTCTGTCAATGTTCCAGTTTTATCAAAAACAACAGTATCAACTTCTTTAGCTAACTGCAAAGCTTCTGAACTTTTTATTAAAATACCGTGTTCAGCTCCCTTACCTGTACCTACCATTATAGCTGTCGGTGTAGCTAAACCTAAGGCACAAGGACAAGCAATAACAAGCACTGCGATAATAATTTTTAGAGAAAAACTCCAAGATGCATCTCCAACAAAGTACCATAAAATTCCAGCTATTAGTGCTAAAACAATAACAATAGGAACAAATACTCCTGAAATTTTATCAGCAAGTTTTGCGATCGGAGCTTTAGAATTTTGAGCATCTTCAACAAGTTTAATAATCTGTGATAAAGTAGTGTCTTTACCCACTTTAGTAACTTTCATTTTAAAAACACCTGTTTTATTAATACTAGCTCCAACAACTTTACTATTAATATCTTTTTCTACTGGGATACTTTCCCCTGTTAACATCGATTCATCTACAGTCGAACGACCTTCAATCACGACTCCATCAAGAGGTACTTTTTCACCAGGACGAACAAGTAGTATATCACCTGTAGATATTTCATCTACGGCTACTACATGTTCTTCACCATCTTTTATTAAATTAGCTGTTTTCGGTACTAATCCAACCAATTTACTTATAGCATTTGTAGTACGACTTTTAGATACTCCTTCAAAGTATTTACCTAGTGTAATTAGCGTTAAGATCACCGCTGCAGATTCATAATACAAATTCATAGCTGCATGTTCATCACCTAAATATACCAATACGGTTGAATAAACACTATATAAGAATGCTGCCCCTGCTCCTAACGCTACTAAAGAATCCATATTAGGTTTTCTTCTAAGAATAGCTCTAATTCCTACACTGAAGAATTTTCTACCAAAATACAAAACAGGTAACACCAGAATAAACTGTACAGTTGAAAATAACTTTGGATTTCCCATTGGACTTAAACTTTCCAACATAGGTAATCCTACCATCTCAGCCATCGCTATATACAACACAGGCACTGTAAATATAGCTGAATAAATAAATCTTTTCCAAATACCATCAATTTCTTGTTGTTTTTTTTCAGCTTGATCATCAACAAAATCATCTATTTCTAATCTTGCTTTATAGCCCGCTTCTTCTACTTTTTTCTCAATCTCAGCTACACTTAATTTTTCTTTATCGAATTTTACTACCATCTTCTCAGTAGCGAAATTTACAATGGCTTTTTCTGTTCCATCTAAAGATGAAATCGTATCTTCTATATTTTTCGCGCACGTTGCACAGCTCATTCCTTCTAATATAAATGTTCTCTCTTCAATACTAGAAACATAAGTAAGCTTATACCCCGATTTTTCTACAATCTTTTCTACTTCAGTTCTATCTATTCCTTCTCCTCTAGAAAGAGTAAGTTTACTTGTTGCAAAGTTTACATTGACATCTGATAAATTATCAACTTGTTTTAAACTCTCTTCAATATGCGCTGCACAAGAAGCACAGCTCATCCCTTCAATTAAATATGTTTCATTTTTTACCATATATTAATCACACCTATCTTGTAAATATTTTTATTTGTCTACAATTGTAGTCTTTGTTATAAATTAAGTATACTACCATCTAAAATTATAGTCAACAATATTTTAAATAATCAATAACAGCTATCATTATGATATAGGGAGTGACTCAAAAATCATGATTTCGTAGAAATCGATTTTGTCGAGTCACCTCCGTACAGTTTATTAGATATCTAAAAAGCTTTTATAAAGCGAATTTAGATATCAATAAACCACTGCGACTATGAGTTCTCATATGAACTTCGACAAATTTTAGGACCTTTTTGTCAACCTCAGCTGATTTTCTAGGATTTAATTTAAAATTTAAAGCTGTAGATTTATTAAAACCTACAGCTTCTTACAATATTAATTTTTACTATCTAACTTTCCATTCATCTGACGACGTAATTTTGAAAAATCTTCTTTTACTACTACAGTATCAGCAATAAAGTCATGAAGTCCTTTTTTCTTATTTGTAAAAGCTACTGCTAAATACGGTAAATAAGCTAAGAATATCGTTAATAATCTACCTACTAGCTCACGATAAACTACATCAGCAAAACTTAACTTTTCCCCTTTATTAGTCTCTACTTTTATCTTCATAATCATCTTACCTAAGGTTTGAGAGAAGAAATACGTCATCGCTATAAAATACGTAAACATAACAATAACATAACTTAAAGACTCTTCTCCTAAAATAGGAAAATCAAGTACCTTATTTAATAACCCAAAGCTAATAGTATTTAATAAACTAGATATAGCATAAATAACTATCATATCGATTAAATATGAAACAAATCTAGTCCAAAAAGCCTGCATAGAAATTTTTTTAGAAAGTACTAAATAATCTTCTAATGAAGTTGGCAATGAAAAATCTTTTTCTAATTTTTCTTGTGCTTCTTTAGTATCTTCATACTCTTTAACAAGTTCTTCATTTTGTAAAATTTCATTCAGTACTACTGTAGTACCCCCATTAAGAAACGGATCATATGAAGGTGCATTATTATTTAAATCGTTGTTCATTTAAATCCCCCCTATCCTAAGTAGCTACGCTCAACTTTGTTTGAATTTACTTCGCTATTTAATTCAGAGATGAAACTTTTTGTTGTTGCTTTTACAAATCTAGAAATTAAACTTTCTGCAGTTTTATCAGCTCTTAACTCAATTACAGTTGGATTAGATAGTCCTTTTTCTTCTTTTATTAAATCAATAAGCTCATCTTCAGTACCTAATTTATCAGCTAATTTGTTCGCTACAGCCTGAGTACCAGTGTAAGTTCTACCGTCAGCAAGTTTCTTAACTTCATCTTCACTTAGGTGTCTACCTTCTGCTATAGCTTTTACAAATCTTTCATACGCTTCTTTGTTTTGCTCTTGTAATATTTTTCTAGTTGATTCTGGTAAGTCCTCTGTTAAACCACCTACTGCTTTTTGTTCTCCAGAACGGATAGTTTCTTGTTTAATTCCGTGATCGTTTAAAAATTTTTGAGCAGAAACATAACTCATAATTACTCCCAAAGAACCAGTAGTAGTTTCAGTATTTACAAAAATTTTCTTAGCTGGCGTAGATACATAATATCCACCCGAAGCAGCTGTTTTCTTCATTGACACATAAACATCTTTACCACTATTTTTTAAAGCATTATATAATTCAGCAGTTTCATAAACTCCCCCACCTGGTGAGTTTACTGATAATAGTATAGCTTTAATATTAGGATTATTTTTAGCTTCTTTGATTTGATTTAACACAGATCCTCTTGAATAAGTGTTCGTCATCTCAGCATTAATTTCACCATCTATAGAAATTTTCTGAATAATTTCACTACTATCACCTTTTTTCAAAGTTAATTTAGTAACACTTTGCTCCTGTAGAAACTCTGTTAAGTACCCATTTAATTCTGCATCATCTTTTTTTATTGTTGTTACTTGATGTGATAGTTCCTTTAATTAACGAAAACACCACTAGAACCACTACAATCACAGTTGATATCAATCTTTTTATTCTTAAAATTCATAATTTTTTTCCTCCAAAACTTTATTATAATATTTTTTTGTAAAAAAAGCTAGCAACAAACAACACTTTAACCATCTGTACCTAGCTTTTTAATTTACTCACCTTTAACTATTTTTCCTCTATTTTTGTAAACAAATACTTTATTTTTTTATTGAGATATAATAATTAATTTTTTGAATCAACTAGCAATTCATTACCCTCCACAGATTCCCTATATTTATCACAGTATCCAGTTATAACAAAGAAAAAATTTGTATCATAGTAACCAATTGGCGTTAATTAACCCTAATATAATCAATAGAAACAGAATCCTCCATCTTATCAACTTCATCACCTTAATTATTATCTCTACTTTTCATAACTCACTCTCCTATTCTGCATAAGTTTTAGATACAAACTTATTATATCGTTTCATAAATGCAAGTTCTGCAGTTCCTGTTTGCCCATGCCTATTTTTAGCAATAATTACCTCAATAGTAGATACATCACTTGTTTCTTGAACTTCATTTTCATCAGCATCTTCACTTCTATAGTAATCACCACGATATAAGAATGAAACTATATCAGCATCTTGCTCAATACTTCCCGATTCCCTAAGGTCACTCATCATAGGTCGTTTATCTTGTCTAGATTCAACACTACGCGATAACTGAGATAATGCAATTACAGGACACTCTAGTTCCCTTGCCATCTGTTTTAAACTACGAGATATTTCAGATACTTCTTGTTGCCTATTATCTGTTCTCTTACTTCCCTGCAGAAGTTGTAGATAATCGATAACAACTAAATCTAAACCATGTTCAGCTTTTTAATAGCTTGCATTTTTGCCTTTACTTCATTTACTTTTAATAAAGGCACTGTCCTCAATAAAGACATTCTTCTGATTTAGGAAATGAACTGCTGTTTCTAGTTTCATAAGGTCATCATTATCAAGATTCCCACGTTTAATTTTTTCAGAATCTATCATTCCTTCACTACAAATCATCCTAGATACAAGCTGATCCGCCCCCATTTCTAATGAGAATAATGCTACTGTTCTTTTCTCTTCTTCAGATCGAGGATTTTTTCCAGCAATATTTAACGCAATATTTAGCGCAAATGCTGTTTTACCCATCGCAGGACGAGCTGCAAGGATAATTAAATCTCCCTTACCAAAACCCACAAGCTTATCTAACGCTCCGTATCCAGTTGGAACAGCTACATTCTCACCTTCTCCTGCCATACGAGCTAAAATCTCTTTAAATACTTCTTCAGTAACATCTTTCATGTTTTTAAACTGTGATGTTTTGGCGCGCTCCATGGCACGTTCTACTTGATCGAATAAGGTTGCAGTTAAAGAATCAATATCGGCATTTCCTTGATTCATCTCTTCAGTACTACTTAACAATGCAGCACGAATTTCTCTGTAAATAGAATATCTTTTTACTAAATTCGCATAATGCATAATATTACGAGAACTCGGAGTAATATCATATAAGTCCACTATATATAATGAGGCATCCACATTTCTGAATGCCCCACTATTATTTGTTTCTTCAAAAATTGTAGTGGTGTCAGGTATTATTTCCATTTCATCTAAACGTAAAATAGCACTGTAAATATCTTTATTTCGTTCATCATAGAAATCTTCAGGATCGATTGTCGCCTTGACTTCTACTAATTTTTCAGGCTCTTGCATTAGAGCCCCTAATAACGATTGTTCCGCCATAACGACAGAATCTATATGATATTTCATATTATCACCTTCGACTTATTTACTATTGTTCCACCACGTGAACTTTAATTGTTCCTTCTACTTGAGAGTGTAGTTTAATCTTAACATTTGTATATCCTAAAGATTGAATACCGTGTGGTAAATCAATTTTCTTTTTATCAACTTTAAGATCATGTTGTTTCTTAAGTTCTTCAACAATTTGTTTAGAAGACACTGAACCAAACAGCCTTCCACCTTCTCCAGATTTAACTTTAATTGTTACTTCAAGTCCTTCTAGTTGTTTTGCAAGTAGGTTAGCTTGAACTAATTCTTCTTGTTTATCTTTTTCAACACGTTTTTGTTGTCCTTTTAGTGTTGCCATATTAGCATTTGTTGCCGCTACAGCTTTTTTATTAGTTATTAAAAATTTTGCATATCCATCAGCAATCTCCTTAACATCTCCTTTTTTTACCTTTTCCTTTTTACATCTTCTAAAAAAATATAACTTTCATTACAATTTCTCCTTTTATCTATTATTTATATTTATGATATTATTTTATCAATAGCATCATTTAGACGATCTAACGCTTCGTCTAAACTAACCCCCTCAATCTGAGTTGCTGCATTAGCAAGATGGCCTCCGCCACCAAGTTCTTCCATGATAAGTTGAACATTAATATTACCTAATGATCTTGCTGAAATACCTACTCTACCTTCTTCTAGATATCCTATAGCAAAACTACATTCAATACCTTTTAGAGTTAGAAGTAAATCTGCACTTTGAGCAAGCATAACATTTGTATAATATTTATCTTCAGGGGCTTTTGCCATAATAATCTCTGGGGATTTCTGAATAGAATTATTAATTATTTCTACCCTATTCATAAAATTCTCAAATGGTTCTTTTAGAATTGTTTTAACTCTTATTGGATCTGCACCATTACTACGTAGATATGCAGCTGCATCAAAAGTTCTAGATCCTGTTCTTACAGAAAAATTCTGAGTATCTACTACTATTCCTCCAAGCATGATTGTTGCAGCAATAGGCGAAATTTTTCTATCTTAGTCTGATACTCAATTAATTCTGCGATTAATTCGGATGCTGATGAAGCATACGGCTCAATATAAGTTAACAATGGATTTGTTATTATATCTTCACCACGTCTATGATGATCGATTATAACTTTTCTATTAGCTTTAGATAATATTGCTGCATCTATTACACGTGAGGCATCTGAAGTGTCTACAACAATTAAAGTTGTCTGAGGAGTCATAAGCTCCCATGCTTCATCACTGTCTACAAATACTCTTGATAATTGTTCATCATGACTATCTATTTCAAACATAACTTTTTTAATAGTTTCATCACGATCACTCTCATTTAAGATAATATAACACTCTTTACCTAAAAACTTAGAGAAAGTATAAATACCCACACATGCTCCAATCGCATCAAAATCAGGACGTTTATGTCCCATTACTATCACTTTATCACTATCATTTACTATATCGGCCAATGCATTAGAAACAACACGTGCTTTGATTCTAGTACGTTTTTCCTGTGGGTTAGTTTTACCACCATAGAATCTAATCGTGCCATCAACATCTTTCATGGCTACCTGATCTCCTCCACGCCCTAAGGCTAAATCTAATGAACTCTTAGCAAGTTCTCCAAGTTCTGGTAAGAAGTCAGTTCCCATCCCAACACCTATACTCAAAGTAATTGGTGCATCAAATTCTTCTTTTAGATTTCTAATAGTATCTAAAATTTGGAATTTTTCTTTTTCTATTTTTTTTAAGTCTTTTACATTTAACAATCCGATGAATCTATCATCGTCTATTCTTTTTAGATAAATACTATTTTTCTTAGCCCAATCTGTTAAAGTAATAACAACAGTAGCATCCAGTCTACTCGCAACTTCATCTTCCAGTGAATCGTAAACATCTTCATAATTATCAAGACTCAAATTAAGAATAATTGGTCGCGTATCTCTAAATCTTTGCATCACTACTTTACTTTCTGTAATATCGAAGAAATAAATATATCCGCTATCTTTTTGGTAATTAACTTTATAATACTTCCCAAAAATCTCAAATTGATTATCCACTGGTGTCTCAAGATCAAATAGTTCTTCAATCTCCGGCATCAGTTCTAAAATATTTAGACCTTTTATGTCTTCAACTTTAATATTTTTTTATATAAAATTATTTGCCCATTCTATATTCTTATTTTCATCAATTACGACTATTCCTATAGGGAATTTATTAACACCTTTTTTTCTGATGAATCTTTAATTCTATTTGTTAATTTACTGATATACCTCTCCGTATGTTCAGCTATTTTTTTCCCTTTGTATATTATAAAGGGAGAAAATAAGCAATCCAACCAATAAGTAAATTACTAAGCTATAAATATTAAATACACCACTTAGTATTGCACCTATTAAAAAAAATAACAATAATAATTAATTCATATTTTTTTCTTATCATTCATACTTATCTCCCCCTCTTCATAATAATGTACCCTTCTCTCAACTTGAATACACTGTCAATAAATCCAAGTAACTCGAAGATAGGACTAAAAATCAACATTAAGACAAATACAATAGGCTTACCAATATTTGATTTCATCTTTTGTTCAATAAAAAAGAATGCAGTAAACAATCCATTTAATATGAATGCAAGCGATAAAACTCCTGTTATATTTTGGAATAAAATATTCCAAAAACTATAAGTATTACTCCCCGTCTCTATTTCAACTAAAAGGGCCACTATAGTAACCACAATATAAATATATGCACTTTTCGGACTCAACATTATTCGACTAAACTTCGGAAATGCTGGAATAATGACATATTCTCTAGCTAATAACGATAATGTATACTGTACCAATATTAAGCTATATATAAATAACATTATAAATAATGTAACAGGGAACGATTTTTGTAAGTTAGAAAAACTTTCTAATACTAAGTTCTTATCGACCCCTTGATTCATCTCAACCATAGAATTCACATAATTGTTTATAAATTCTAGCATCTGCTTACTGTCGATAGTTATCTTCCCAATTTTTATTGATATAAATATATATATTGCTATACCTAAGTATATTACTGTATTAACAGCTACAACTAGAAATAATTTCGAAGCGCGCAAAAAGATAGTTTTATATATTATATATGCTATTAGCATATGTATAGCAAACCAAACTGTCATAATAGGAGATGCTATAGCCAATAAAACTCCTGCACCACCAAGTATTAATGAAATATAATATCTTAACCCTTTCGCTCCCAATACGTATGTAAGTGGAAATACCGAAAGAAATGCTGCTACAATTTCAATATTCAATAACAATCCTATTAATATTAATAATAAATAACTGGCTGAATAAGCTAAAATTTTTGAATTACTAGGCATTCTAAAGAAAAAAATTTATTCTTCATTAATTTTTTTCAATTTCTTTGCCCTAAGGCATCTGAAATGTTATTATCCAAATTAACACTCCTTTATTATTTTTAATAATCTCCATATAAAAGTAATTTTAACTATATAGGTATCTTTATTATTATACCAAACTTCAAGATTTTTTTAAAAAGGAAAATAAAGGATATAAACACAATACTAACTACAAATTAAAAAAATACTCTTTATATGAATTCATACTCAAATACCATATAATCTAAACTCTTTCTAACACTTTAATTATTTCTCTCTTTATCAGCTATTATTTTATCTCCCTCTACAAATTATTGTCCATTAATATTCTTATTATACTCAATACCCTTTATCTTATAACCAGTTAATATCCTTAAATCGAAAAATATGTTGAGTAGTAACTATTCATTCAAACTATTGATAAATAATACAAAATCTACTAAATCTATTTATAATTTCCCTCGATTATCCTTTTATAATATAATTGACAAAATTTTTTTATTCAACTTATGATATTTAATATGAGCTATACTTTACTCAAAATTTTGTATTAATCTCTATAAAAATACACTCACAATTTCAAAAGAAAGGAATTTTTTTATGAAAAAAATATATCATTACTATTATTACAGTCACTTTGGTAGTTTTAACTGTAGCTCTAACTGGATTTTATTATTTAACAAAAGATGATAAAACACCTACCTCTGACTCTACCACTTAAAAAAAACAATTCAAAGTCCCCTATTAATAAAGAAGAATCTAAAGCTAATAATAATGAGAACACTCCTACTACCAACGAAAAAACTCCCGAAACTACTTCTCAACCTACTATAATCAATGGTATTATTTTAGCAAACAAAAACACTCTCTTCCTGCAAATTACAATCCAGGTGGAAATCCTACAGCCAGACAAAAAATTAATAAATTAATTAACGATGCTCAAGCATTAGGTTTAAATGTTTCTAATCAAGTATCTGGTTTTAGGGCATACAACACTCAAGTAGGATTATACAATAACTATGTTACTTCACACGGAAAACAAGAAGCTGATAGATTCTCATCTCGCCCAGGATACAGCGAACATCAAACTGGTTTAGCATTTGATCTCATAGATAACGAGGGACAATTATTAGGAGCAGAAGGAACTAGCGACAGTAGTAAAAAAGCTTCAGCTTGGTTAGAAAAAATGCTCACAATTATGGATTTATCGTTCGTTATAAACCTGAGTTTGTAGAGAAAACAGGTTACATGGAAGAAAGCTGGCATATTCGTTACGTCGGTGAAGATACAGCTAAAACAATCCATGAAAAAAATATTTCACTAGAGGAGTACCTTAACGCTCCGGATGGAGATTATGTAAATTAATATTTTATTGATAAAAGGAGAATTTAATGAATAATAATAATTTAGACCCTAACAATCTAGGTCCAACAACCTCAGCATCAAATAATCAAAACTATAACAGTACTCAACACAATAATCAAAATTCAGAACAACAAAACTGTACTGTTCCACCTAACAATACTATTCCACCAGTATACACAAAAGAACCGAAAAATAATAAAAAAAGTATTCTACCTATTGTATTAACAGCAATCATTACATTTATAGTGCTAGTAGGAGCATTATACTTCGGATATAATAAATTTTTGAAAAAAGAAAATGTTATCAACCTAGCTACTTACGAAGTTAATTTCGTAACATACGGAACTGAAGGAGAAGGAAAACCTGAGGTTGATATAAAAAAAATCCCTGAAGTTGCAAATTCTAGCGCGGAAATTTCTAACTTTTTATCAAACCCTGATATTTCATTTAATAAACAAAGCAATTTAAAAAATGGAGATAAAGTTGAAGTTACTATAACTTTAAATAAGAACACTTCTAATAAACTAAAACTAAAAACAACAGGAAAATTCAGACAAACATTCACAGTTAATGGACTAAATGAAAAAGCTAAAGAAAAGGAAACTATTATCGTAAAAGAAGGAGCATCTAATTCTTCAAATCCTTCTGATTCTGCTAGTTCATCAAATGAAGTAAGACATAGTGTTAGCGGACGTACAGCTTATGTAAAACCATCTGTTGGGGTTAACCTAAGAAGCGATAAAAATGATACTAGTAAAATCTTAACATCAATAAAAGGTTGAGCCTCTGTTACAATAAGAACACTTGAAACTAACTCATCTGGGGAAAGTTGGGCATATGTTTATTACGGAAGTCACACTGGATATATTCGTGCAGATTTACTAGGCGGATTCTAATAAACATTTTATAATTAAAAAAAGTTGATTCACAAAATTGTGAATCAACTTTTTTTAATTATCTCTAACTTTTACCTTAACCATAAGCATACTTATTAAAGTTATACATATAACAATAAGGAAAATAGATTTACTTTGCGTAAAACCAAGTAAACCATTTTTAATATGTTTACCTATCCAAACATAGACATAATCTCCATAATAGATACCTAATGCGAAGAATGCTTGATATATTCCCATACTAACATTACGATATTCTCTATCGAAATATTGCATAGCAAGAGAAATCAGTGCATTATAAGCACCTCCATATCCTAATCCATTTAAGACATAACTAAAATAAATAACATACGGGTTATTAACATATAACGCTATAATATAGAATGCTAATGAACAGCCTAGTAAGAATAATAGAGTTTTTTGAATACCCCATTTTCTCGTAAAGTACACTCCCACAAGAACTCCAGCAATCAACTGAGGTACTGCAAATACTGCATCCATATACGCAAGCATTAGCGGCGTCATATTCAGCTCTGTTTTACCGTAAGTAATCATGTTGGCTCCACTTGTAGAAAACTTAATAAATGAAAGTAATAATGCTATTAGACAAATATAGATAAAACTCTTATGTTTAATTACTACCTTCACCTTATCAAATGAGAAACCACTATCAACAGGGCGATAATCTTTCATCATAAATGATAATACAAACGTTATTACCGCAATAACACCTGCTACTATCCACATATAGTCAAAATGTTTATATGTATTCATAGTAAAGACATATTGTATAGGTGCTGCGATAAATTCAGCTAGTAACGGTGCAACAGATAGTATCGATACTGACACTGCTGCCTTATCTTTAGAAAAAGTTTCTGAAAAAATAACATTGAACAAAGCAAGCATTGTAGCACTTATCCCCAATGATAAAGAAGATAAGTATAAGGTTATATAGCTACCGTTAAATGCTACTAAAAATGAAGTCACTATTAATAAAAATAGAGAAATTTGAACGAATATTTTACGTTTTTTGAAAACATCGCTCGCTAAAAACATCGGCAACCTTACTATTAAACTCATAAGTCCATATCCGGCTGCTATTTGAGCTGCGAGTACCGGTGTTAAAGAAAGTCCACCTTGTTCTATCGGTGTAATCGCGTATAACTTCCTGTAGGCACGTATAATACTTATCGCAGACCAGAATAAAACTAATATCCAAAATATAATAATTTGATCCTTATTCAATTCGAATTTTTTAGATAAAAAGATTACCAAAATTAGAATTAATGCGATCATTATAAGTGAAAAATAAAAATTTTTTTGTTTTTAACCATCTCCTAACTATATAATTTCTATAAATTTTTTTAAAAAAAATATCGAATCCAAAAGTAGTGTAACTATGTTTAAAATTCAACTTTAACATTATACCACAAAATCATATGTTGTTAAGAAAAAAATACTCAGATTATCTGTTATATTACTTTTTGATAACGTTAAAAAAACTTATTTTTTTATATTTGGATAGGCTTCTTTTATAGTTTTAGCACATCCTAATAAAAGTATTTCCACTCGTATATATATCATCTATTATCAAAACAGATTCAACACTTCCTAGAGTCATTTCATCGCATAAAAGATGATACCTGTTCTCCTTTCTTCCTTTATGAAGTTTAGATTGTTTCTTTCTATAATCACAATTAAGAATTTTTCTTATAGTCCACATCACATAACTTACAAACTTGTTCAATATGATCGAACCCTCGAATAATCTCCCGAATCTCGTTTGCTGGAACAATCGTCACTAAATCAAAATTATTTAAAGAAAAAAACTTATCTAAAAGATTTTTTTAAATTTTTACTGAGCAAGCCACATCTCCGAAATATTTTTATAGAATAGATTTCATCTTTTTAAAAAAATTCATAGTCAGCAAAAATAATACAAAGTATATTCTCCAACTTCCAGGACATTTATATCAATATGTTCCCTACAACTATTACAAAGATAAAAATCCTCTTTTTTTACAAATAATGTATCAAATCCCAACTTTTTCTTTGTTTCCAAATTACAAAAACTACACTTCATATCTTACCTCCTGTTCAACTTTCTATATTTCGCAAGATTATTCATATACTCAATCTCTTTAATAGCAGCTTTCATATCCCTACTTATATTATCCGCTAAAAATACAACATCACCTGAATTATCATAGTCCTTTCTACCTACCCTACCTGAAATTTGAATTAGTACCGACTTTGTAAAATTTATATGCTTTGCATCAAACCACGACATCTAAATAATCAAAAGTCACACCACGTTCTAATATCGTAGTTGTAATAAGGACATCTATTTCTCTATTATAAAATTTCTGGATTTTCTCACTTCTATTTTTATCACCACTATAGACAAAATCTACAATTATTTCCTCGGAAATACATTTTTTAAAATATAAGACAGCCATCTCACACATGCCTATTTCAGGAACAAATATTAAGATTCGTCTATCCTTTTTCAATTTTTCTTTAATGAATTTCTCTAGAAATCGTGATTTTCTAGAAAAATCAAACACTTCGGGCTTTTCAATTTTTATTTTCGGAACAGGTAATAGGTATCTGTGATACCTTATAGGGATTTTTATAACTTCATCAACACTAGATTTTACTACTTCAGATGGTGTTGCCGAAAGGAATACAAGAACACCATCATCTTTCAAACTCGTTTTGGCGCCATTTTCTAAACATTCATCACCAGAATACGGGAAAGCATCCACTTCATCAATAATAACAATATCAAAGTAGTTGTAATACTTAACTAGTTGATGAGTAGTCATAATATAGAAATTCGAATCTCCAAAAGTCTTTTCCTCACCATGCAAAACACTCATTGAATAGCCACTAAAATCGCGAGCAAACCTTTCGGATAATTCTTTGACTACATCTCTTCTTGGAATTGCCAAGCATATGTTTTTATTATCCAAGATTGCATGATATATAGCATCATAAACTATTTCTGTCTTACCCGCCCCGCAAACAGCCCAGATTAAAGTACTCTTTGCGCTTTCTATGTTCTCCACTAAAGTCTTACTTGCCACTTCCTGAACATCGCTTAACTCTACACTAGGTTTTTCTAGTGCTTTTAAATCTAATATTGGTATATTTATATGAAACTTTATAAAATAATCATCACTTCTTCCAAAATCTATACATCTTCTACAATATGTAACTTCCTGATTTTTATTACTAAATGTGAAAAAATGTTGCTGATCTTTATTATCACATTGTAAACAGTGAAACTTACCTTGATCTTCATTTACTGAGTACAATTTACTTATATATTGACAATTATCTAAATAATGAAGTTTAATATTCATTTTTAGCAATTTAGATATGGATAAAAAGCAGTCCATTATACCTCCTTAAAAAAAAGTTAAATCACTCTCTTTTTAGAGTATAGACTGCCCCTGTCGTTATTTCATTATATATTTCATCAAAATCAGAATTGATTTCTCCAAAAATCATCATAGCTCTTTTTTAATTTTTTTCTATAATTTATACTTTTTGTCATTATTATTCATTTTTTTGAATAATAAACTATATAAATCGCCTCTATAAATTCACAGTATTCCCTAAAAAAACATTTTCTATTACCCCTTATCTGTAAATTTTTTTATCAAAAAAATATTTTCAGTAAATTTCCTCATTTAGTTAACATTTTAAGTTTCTAATATTCCTAGTTAACCACATAACATCTATATTTAATTTTTATTTTTAACAAAAAAATATTTATAAAGCAAAAATAAATGTACATTTTTATAAAAAGTGACATTTTTATGCAAACTATATTGCTAACGTTATCAAAAAGTGGTATAATAAAACTATAAAAAAAGGGGGAAACCCCTATAAAGTAGCTAAGCTGCTTTATGAAAGGAGTGCTTTAAAATGTTAAGATATCAAGTACGAGGAGAAAATTTAGAAATTACCCAAGCAATCAGAGAGTATGTTGAAAGTAAAGTTTCTAAATTAGAAAAATACTTTGCTGACAGTTTAGAAGCAAACGTTTACGCTAATGCTAAAGTATACAAAAATAATAAGAAAAAAATCGAAATCACTGTACCACTTAAAGGTGTAACACTTCGAGCTGAAGAAACAAACGAAGATTTATACGCTGCTGTTGATTTAGTTGTTGACAAACTTGAACGTCAAATGAGAAAACACAAAACTAAAATCAATAGAAAAGGTCGTGAAAAAGGATTTGCTGAAGAAAATATTCTTACTAGTGAGTTAGAAGAAGCTGAAGAAACTACTTTAGATCTTGGCAAAGTTAAACAACTTAAAGTTGAAGCAATGACAAGAGAAGAAGCTGTATTCCAAATGGAACTTCTAGGACACGATTTCTTCGCATTCTTAGATAACACTACAAATGAAATTTCTGTAGTATATAAACGCCGTGACACTGGATACGGAGTATTAGAAATTTCTAAATAATTAATATTGAGTTTAAACACAATCAACCATCTTCCGTAGGTGGTTGATTTTTCTTTACAAATACAATAAAATTAAAATAAAGAAATAAAATAGGTATAGAATTGTACCGACCCCAAAAAGTTAGACCAAAAAATCTAACTTTTTGGAGGTCGGTATTTTTATGACTAAATATAATTTTGAATTTAAAAAGAAAGTCGTACTAGAGTATATAAATGAAAACATAAGCATAAGATCGTTAGCGAAAAAGCATGCTATAAAATCTCATAATAATATTGAAATTTGGGTTGCCAAATATAAGAAATATGGAGATGAAGGATTATATCGTTCAAGAAAAAATGAAGAATATCCTTTCGAAAAAAAGATATATGTTGTAGAATTATACTTAACAAGTGAACTCTCATACAATGACTTAGCTTTACAAGAAGGTATAAATAATCCAGCACTTATTTGTAACTGGGTTAATCGCTTTAGAGTAGCTGGTCCTGATGCATTGAGAGAACGAAGGAAAGGTCGGAAAATCTTAATGGCTAAATCAACTAAAAAGTTAAGTAAGGAAACAACAAGTCAAACCACAAATGATAATATATCTAAAGAATATGTAAAAGAATTAGAAGATAAATTACTACAACTAAGGATAGAAAATGCATTTTTAAAAGAAGCGAGGAGACTGCGTTTAGCGGAAGAAGCAGAAATGAAAAGAAGGCGCGAATTATAAGCAGTCTCCGAGGAGAATTCATACTTAAAGACCTTCTTTTATATGCGAAAATGCCAAAAGCAACATATATGTACTGGCAGAAGAGATTTGATAGAGTTAATCCAGATAAAGAAATTGAAGAGAAAATATTAGAAATAAGAAAGAATAATAAAGATTATGGTTATAGACGTATATATGGTGCGTTACGTAATTCAGGATATATAATAAACAAAAAGAAAGTTCAAAGAATTATACAAAAATTAGGCTTACAGGTTACATCATTTACTAGAAAAAGTAGAAAATACAATTCATATAAAGGAAAAATTGGGAAAACAGCTAAGAATAGAATTAGAAGACGATTCAATACTAATATTCCACATCAAAAAATCACTACAGACACAACTGAATTTAAATATTATGAAGTTAATGAGAGAGGTAAATTAGTAGTAAAGAAACTTTATTTAGATCCATTTATGGATATGTATAATGGTGAGATAATAAGCTATAGTATAAGTGAGAGTCCATCAGCTAAAAATATAATGGATGCACTAGAAAAAGCTATTAAAGTCACAGCTAAATCCCCTTATAGGAGAACTTTCCACTCTGATCAAGGATGGGCTTATCAAATGAAGGCATACTCGAAAAGGTTAAAAGAAGAACGTATTTACCAAAGTATGTCTAGAAAAGCAAATTGTTTGGATAATTCGGTAATGGAGAATTTCTTCGGAATATTAAAACAAGAGATATACTATGGAACAACATATAATAGTTATAGGGAGCTGAAATTAGCTATTGAAAAATATATAAAATACTATAATGAAGAAAGAATAAAAGAGAAACTAGGATGCTTAAGTCCTAAGCAATATAGAATAAAACATATGACTGTATAAATATAAAAAAGATAGCGTAGCAGTCATTATAACTACTACGCTATTCTAAGTCTAACTTTTTGGGGTCAGATCAAATTTCTCTTGTATTTTTTTATACTCTTATAGTGGTGAAGGGCGCTTCCGACTAATTTTTTATATGATACCACATAAAAAATGGATTCTCCAGCTAGTAAATGAGCCTATAATCTCATTTACTCCTTACAAAATTGCTATGCAATTTTGATCTCACCACTATAGAGTATTCTAGAAAAAAATATTTAAAGAATAAACTAATTTTATTGTATCCAATTAGTTTCTATAACTATATACAATACCCATTAGGAGGATTTTTTATGACTAAAAAAGTAGCCTTATTCGTTGAAAATGGAAGTGAAGAATTAGAGTTAATTGCACCCCTAGATATACTGCGTCGTGCAAATATTCACGTTGATCTCAATCTCTGCAAACAACGAAGATTATATAACTAGCTCACATGACGTAAAAAAATAATAGTAGATAAAAAAATTGATGACATCGACAATATTCTTGATTATGATGCAATAGTAATCCCAGGTGGAATGCCCGGAAGCACATTACTTCGTGATAACGACAAAATTATCAAATTCTATCAAGAAATGTATAATGCCGGTAAATTGGTTGCTGCCATCTGTGCTGCACCTATCGTACTAAGTAAAGCAGGCATCCTTGAAGATAAAGAAGTCACTTCTTACCCAACTTTTGAAAAGGAACTTAATTGTAAAAATTATAACAATAAAAAAGCTGTAGTTGTTGATAAAAATGTAATCACTGCTCAAGGCGCAGCTGTAGCTACTCTATTTGGTTATGAAATTGTTAATTACTTGCTTCAAGATAACACAGCACAAAACATCAGTGATGCTATGTTAGTCCCAATATTAAAAAATAACTTATAAAATACAAAACTTAAGACCTCAGATTAAAATATCCGAGGTCTTTCGTATTATTATTTCGTCAATTCTTCTAATTCTTTCATCGCAGCTACTACAACTTCCGGTGTACAAACATCAACCGCAAGTTTAAATGTTTCTTTTTCACTAGCCGCAAATTCAGCAATTTTTTGCATTTTTTCTTCAACATCTTCTGTTACATTAACACAAGCTAAATTATAAGCTAAATCATTAGCTTTATAGAATGGCACAAGTTTCTCAACTTCTTCTCTCTTACCTTCAGCAAGTAATTGAACTAAGATACCATAAGATACTTTTGTTCCGTGTAATACAGAATGTGTTTCTTTAACTAAACTCATACCATTGTGTACTGCATGAGCTCCTGCCATACGTCCATAGTGAACCCCGAAACATCCAACACATCCTGAGATAGCAAAGACTGTGTCTACAGCATTTTTGAAACTTTCAGTAACTTCACCTTTTTCCATAGCTTCTAGCGCACCGTTAGCATCGCGAAGAAGAACATCACGAGTGATTTTGGCTGCTTCTAATCCCATTCTTACAAAAGGATCGTTGAATTTATTATTTCTCTCTACTAATACTACTGCTTCATACCATTTAGCTAAAGTATCACCAATTCCCGCTACAAAATATTCTTTTGGTGATTCTAATAATAAATCTAAGTCTGCAATACAAGCGTATGCTGTACGTTTAAAATAAGCAACCTCTCTAAATGTGTGATCTGGATGATAAACTGCAGCTACAGGTGCATAAGGTGCGCAAGTTGCGATTACTGTCGGCACTGTCATATACTCAACATTTAAGTTTTGCGCTACACCTTTGGCAGTGTCGATAACACGCCCTCCTCCTACTCCAAGTACTATGTCAACACCTTCACCGTATTCATCGGCGATACGTTGCATGTCTTCAAAAGATGCAGAACCATCATATTTCGCTACTCTAAACTCTCTATTTCCTTTATAAAATTTTGTAAATGCTGCGTAAGATTTTTCTCCAGTAACAATCAAAGGAGTCTTAAATCCTTCTAATCTATTATCAAGTGCAGACAATGCCCCACTTCCTGAAATATATTCACTTACCCCTGGTCTTGCTACATTTGCTAATTCAAACATTTTACATCTCTCCTTTGTTGTTAACTTTATAATTTTATTGTTTAAATAAAATTATATCATTTCAGAAAATTAAAATCAATAGTAAATTAAAAATCTTTTTATTTTCTGATAATTTAAAGATATATACTCTAGAGCAATTTATAAACAACTAAACTTAAAAAAATAAAGGTAATCGATAAAGTAAATTATTACCATATCAATTACCTTGATCTTTTAGGTTATTTCGGGAAAAAAATATAGTCCCCTCTTTTTTAGTCTGACCTTTAGTTATAGATTCCACTATAGTACTAGCTTTTTCTAATGCCACTATATCACCATTTAATTTTTCAATTAGTATCTTTCTGCCTTTATACGGACTATAAACACTAGCTTCTATATTCTCAATCCTTAAATAATAACGCTCATCTAAACAACTTTCCTTAAGCATATTTTTTATCTGAGCTAAATTTTCTTCTTTATAATCTACATACTCAAATAAATTTCTGTTTTGTAATCTTTTTGCTAAATCAGCAGCAATTTTATCTTCTTTATCTTGAATAAGAGAACAACAATATAATAGTGAATTTTCATCTAGTTTAAAATATTCGTCTACACTCACTTCAGATTTCCCTAAAAATGGAATCAACACCTTCATATCTTCAAAATAATCTTTATCACCTTTAAAAATATCCTTCAATCTATTAAATAGTTGAATAAATACCGCCTCATAACTTCTAGCTACAGGATGATAATAAACCTGCCAGTACATCTGATATCTCGCCATAATATAGTCTTCTACACTATGAATACCAGTATATTTAACGACAATTACCTTTCTTCCCTCAGCAGTTTTTCTTACGCGCATTGTACGTAATATTCTTTCAAGGTCAAACTGTCCATAACTTGTCGCTGTAAAATAAGAATCACGTAATAAATAATCCATTCTATCGGCATCTAGTTGACCTGAAACAATCTGATTCAGTATGTCATTTTCATGAGTATGTTGAATAATAGAGACTATATCTTGTGGCAATTTTTCTGAAACAACTCTTAAAATAGAATTAAGCTCAGTATTTCCTAATATTATTTTTGCTGTATATTCCTCATGACTATGATTAGTAACATGCTCAAATGCATGAGAAAACGGTCCATGACCTACATCATGTAAAAGTCCCGCAAGCATCACGCAAACTTTTTCATATTCTGTTAATTCAACACAAAGTGATTTAACCTCAGTAACCATTCTTCTAACTATTTCATAAACTCCTAGAGAATGAGAAAATCTAGAATGTTCCGCAGTTGGATAAACTTGAAAATCTCCTCCTAATTGTCTTATACGGCGTAATCTTTGAAACTCCTTACTATCAAGACAATTCCAAATTACTTCATAGTGAATATGAATATAACTATGCACTGGATCCTTTAATACTTTTGTTTCGTCTAATCTCTTTAATTCCATCACTTTTCCCCCTGTCATAAGCGATATTTCTTACTATATTTCTCTCTTATTATATCAAAGCACAAAAAAAAGACAAGCCTAAGCTCATCTTTTTCACTTTTATTCTTATTTTTCGTCTACTACGTATGGTAAAAGTGCCATGTGTCTAGCTCTTTTAATTGCTGTAGTTAACATTCTTTGGTACTTAGCTGAAGTACCTGTTACACGACGTGGTAAGATTTTTCCACGTTCAGAAATGAATTTTTTAAGTAATTCTACATCTTTGTAGTCGATAAATTCTACGTTATTTTTAGTGAAATAACATACTTTTTTACGACGACGCATGTTGTTACGACGATTGTTAGTTACTGCCATTGTGCATGTCCTCCTATGTAATTTTAGTCTTCTTTAAACGGATTTACTACATCCTGCATGAAGTCATCATCTAGATTACTTGGGAAGTTTTCCCCAAAATCAGAGAATGATGAACTATCATTAATAAAATCTTGCATAGCTGAATTAGCTTGTCCAAAGTTTTGATTAGTATTGTTATAATGATTTTGATTATTATTATACGCTGGTTGTGATTGAGGTTGATTAAAACTCATTGAGTCAAAACCATTGTTTTGTCTATTAGAACTAGACTTAGATTCAAGGAACTGAATTCTATCAGCTACTACTTCAGTAACATAAACAGTATTCCCGTCTTTACCTTGATAATTTCTAGTCTGAATTCTACCTTCCACTCCAATCAGACTACCACGTCCTAAAAAACGCGCCATATTTTCTGCTTGCTTTCTAAAAGCTACACATCCAATAAAGTCTGCTTGTCTTTGACCATTTTGATCAGCAAATGTTCTATTTACAGCCACTGTAAAATAAACCATTGGAATATTCGAATTAGAATACCTTAATTCTGGATCTTTAGTTAATCTTCCTACTAATACTACGTTATTAATCATAGTAAATCACCCCTTATTTTTCTAATCTTACTACCATGTGACGGATGATGTCATCGCTAATTTTTGCTAAACGATCGAATTCTTTTGTAGACGCATCTGTTGCTGAAGTTAATTCTACTACATAGTAGTAAGCATCACTGAAGTCTTCGATTTCATAAGCAAGGCGTTTTTTACCTAAATCTTTAACTTCTACTGCTTCTGCACCTTCTGAAAGAATATTTACGAATCTATCAACCACAGCTTTTTTAGCTTCTTCATCGATACGTGGTTGAACAGCAAACATTACTTCATATTTTCTCATGTGTGTGTTACCTCCTTTTGGTCTTTGCGACTCTCTAATTTATTAGAGAGTAAGGAGTAATAAAATTACTCTAGCGACTATTATATCAAGTATAAAAATAAAAAGCAACTAATAACTATATATTTTTACCATAATTTTTTTATTAATATATTTATTATCTCTCTTAGTAATCAAACAACAATACTCTTTAACATTTTATATCATTTCGCTAACAGTTACTTGTTAATATTTTTAATCGAATTCCCATCCTTAATCTAATCTATAAATAGTTTTTCTATCTATACTAAAAAAATTTCTTCTATTATATAATACGAATCACAAAAATTTTTATCGATAATCATTATCAGCCGTTTTATTTTTATTTTTTTAACATTATATTTCACTTTCCATACAAGTGTTAAACAAAGAATTCTGTTATATATCAATTATTACATATTTTTTTATAATAAATTTAAAAAAATACCTTTATTATAATATATTTAATTTATATAACAGCTAATAATTTTAAAAAAATATACATAAAATTGAAAACGGATTCTTATTTTTTTATACCGATGAAAAAAATATACGTTTTATATAGCTTTCTAGTTATATAACAGATATTTACATGTTTATAGATAGGTGATAAAATATAGTTGTAATCAAATAAAAGATGTTTATAACAATAGATAAGAGTTTGATGTAGCGAATTTTTATCCTATTATAATATAAACTGAGCATCAAAGGAGTTAAATATCATGGCAAAAGAAAAATTACAAACTGTAGATCCAGTTGAAGAAGTAAACACATTAGTATCTAAAGCGCTAGTTGCTTTGGATGAGTTCAAAAAAATTGAAGATCAAGAGAAAATTGACAAAATAGTTCAAGCAGCCGCTGTAGCAGCTCTTGAAGCTCACGGTCCATTAGCTGTCGCAGCAGTAGAGGAAACTGGGCGCGGTATTATTGAAGACAAAGCTATTAAAAACCTTTACGCATGTGAATACATAGTAAATTATATGCGCAATCTTAAAACTGTAGGAGTAATCGATAAAGATGATGTTGACGGCCTTACTGCAATAGCTGAACCAGTTGGAGTTGTTTGTGGGGTTGTTCCAACAACTAACCCAACATCAACAACAGTGTTCAAATCTCTAATCTGTTTAAAAACTCGTAATCCAATCATATTTAGTTTCCACCCATCTGCTAATGAATGTTCTAAACAAGCAGCACGTATCGTTCGTGATGCAGCAGTTAAAGCAGGTGCTCCTGAAAACTGTATCCAATTTATTGAAAAACCTTCAATGGAAGGTACTCATGCACTTATGAATCACGATGGAGTAGCTACAATTCTTGCTACTGGTGGTAATGCGATGGTTCGTGCAGCATACTCTTGCGGAAAACCCGCTCTAGGTGTTGGGGCTGGTAACGTACCTGCTTATGTACACAAAGACGCTAAACTTAAACAAGCTGTTAATGACATCGTATTAAGTAAGGCATTTGACAACGGTATGATTTGCGCCAGTGAACAAGCTGCAATCGTTGATAAAGAACTATACGATGAATTCGTTAAAATCATGAAATCTCATAGAGTTCACTTCGTAAATAAAGAAGAAAAAGCTAAATTAGAAAACTTACTATTCGGTGTAGAAGCAAACTCAGAAAACTGTGGTGGAGCTAAATTAAACTCTGTAATTGTTGGTAAACCAGCTACAGAAATCGCTAGATTAGCCGGATTCGAAGTACCAAAAGGAACTGTAATCTTAGCTGCTGAATGTAGTGAAGTTGGCGTTAAAGAACCACTTACACGTGAAAAACTATCTCCAGTTCTAGCTGTATTAAAATCTACTAGCACTGAAGATGGTATAGAAAAAGCTAGACAAATGGTTGAATTCAACGGTTTAGGACACACTGCAGCAATTCACACTCAAGATGAAGAAGTTGCTGAAGAATTCGGTAAAGTTGTTCGCGCTTGTCGTGTAGTTTGGAACTCTCCATCTACATTTGGAGGAATTGGTGATGTTTTCAACGCATTTATTCCATCTCTAACTCTTGGATGTGGTAGTTATGGACGTAACTCAGTATCTGGAAATGTTAATGCAATTAACTTACTTAACATCAAATTAATCGGACGTAGAAATAACAATATGCAATGGTTTAAATTGCCTCCAAAAGTTTACTTTGAACCTAACGCTATCAAATATCTAAGCGAAATGGAGGGTTTAGAGAGAGTAATGATCGTAACTGATGAATCTATGGTTAAACTTGGATTTGCAGGACGTATCATCGATCAACTAAATCGTCGTAAAAACAAAGTTCAATACGAGGTATTTGCAGGAGTAGAGCCTAACCCAGATATCACAACAGTAAAACGTGGATTGGAAATCATGAATACTTTCAAACCTAACGCTATCGTAGCACTAGGTGGTGGTTCTCCAATGGACGCTGCAAAAATCATGTGGTTATTCTACGAAAGACCAGATGCTGATTTTACAGAACTTGTTCAAAAATTTGCAGATATCAGAAAACGTACTGTTAAATATCCACACTTAGGTCAAAAAGCTACATTTATAGCTGTACCAACTACTTCAGGTACAGGTAGTGAGGTTACACCGTTCGCAGTAATCTCTGATAAAGAAAATGATAAAAAATATCCGTTAGCAGACTATGCTATTACTCCACACGTTGCTATCGTTGATCCAGTACTAGTTCAAACAGTACCAGCTAGACCAACAGCTGCAACAGGTATGGACGTATTAACACACGCAACTGAAGCATATACTTCTATCCTTGCTAATGACTATACTGATGGATTAGCACTTCGTGCAATCAAACTTGTATTTGAAAACTTAGAAAAATCTGTTAAAGAATTCGATAAAGAAGCTAGAGAAAAAATGCACAATGCATCTTGTTTAGCTGGTATGGCGTTCGCCAACGCATTCTTAGGAATTTCTCACTCAATGGCACACAAAATTGGTGGTAAATTCCACACTGTCCACGGTGAAACTAACGCAACATTATTACCATACGTAATCAAATATAATGGTACTCGTCCAGGTAAAGTAGCTCTATGGCCTAAATACGAACACTATCAAGCCGATGAAAGATTCCAAGATATCGCTCGTATGCTAGGACTAAAAGCTGATACTCCTGAACAAGCAGTTGATTCTTACGCTCAAGCTGTATTCGAATTAGGAAAACGTGTAGGAACTCCAATGTGCTTCAAAGACCATGGTGTAGACTACGAAGCATTCAAAGCTGCTCTACCTACTCTAGCTATGGATGCATACGAGGATCAATGTACTCCAGCCAACCCAAGATTAGCTCTAATCAAGGATATGGAAGGTATCATGGAAGCTGCTTGGTTCGGATTCGATGAGAAAAAATTCGTAGAAAATCAATAAGCTATTCATTAAAATATAGAAACATTAAACTCATACTTCCTTTCATCCGAGAAGTAATGAATAGAATTATCCCCTTAGAAAAATCTAAGGGGATTTTTTTATTACTCTTTAACTACAAATGAATATACTAAAACTAAAATTAATAATATTAACAAGCTATATAGTGCAAACGATGCACTAATAGCATTAGCGAAAAATAATATTACTGTTGTTCCTATTGGGACGGAAATAGTAATTATCGTACTAAAAATACTATATATCGACGTTTGTTTTTCCTCAGGCACTGATTGTAAAATCAATGCATCCAGTTTTGGATTCGATATTCCTGCGAAGTAACCTATTATTACAGTTAAAATCACGAGTATAAACCTATTTTGCAGTAGCAATAGATTTCCTACATACATAATGAATAAAATTATTTCTAATATGGCATTATTTCTTAAACTCATATTTTTATAAAAACTAATTTGGTAGACACCTCCGGCAATTGTACTAAGTACTTCCACGATTTCTAATAAAGTAATAGTATAAGCTACATTTCCAAACAATAAGCTATCATTTTTTACTAAAATCACTAAAAGTAAGGCGAACATCGCAGAGGAATAGAAATTCATCCCTAAAAAAATAGTATAACAAAATTATATATTTTCTTAATCTCACGAAGTATTTTTAAAATTTTTCAATAGTATCCTTTAAAAAAACCTTTTTAGTACTTACCTTCTCTTTATTTTTTTAACTTTAAAAGTTCCAATCTCTGCTTTTATCGTATTTTTATATTTTGCCAGTATTAAAAATGCTATTAAGAATAGTGCTGCATTCAACATTCCAAAATATGAATAGTTATAGCTTAAAAGACCTAAAACGAATACTCCTACAGCCTTCCCTCCAAGTGAGATTGTATTATTTATAGAACTGATAAATGCCAATGCTTCACTAAGTTGTTCTTTACTCACTAACCTAGTATTTATCGACATTGATAAATAGCTATTATACCCACCTAGAATATCTGCAACAACATTTACAAATACTAATACAATAAATCCACCATTGTATTCCATAAATACACACCAAGGCGAATAATGAAAATAATAAAAACTGATAAAATCTTGTCGATAGTATTCTGTTGTACTTATCTTTCGTCTGATCCGCAAAATATCCTAGGATAAACGAGATAATATAAGGTAATGACGTGGCTATCGAAACTATACTTACGGCTAATTCTGGATTCGGTAAACTCGTCGCATAAATAATAAACGCAATATCAAATAGTGTCCTACCTGCATTTCCAAAAGCCAATGAAACAGTGAATAGCCTATAGAGTTTGTTTTTCAAAAAAATATTCATAAAATATCACCTCCTGTATTAGCTCTATTTTACATTGATACGGTTGAATTTTCAATATATTATACAGTTTTTTCTGAGAATTTAAAACATTTATCATTCAACTTCAACATCCTCTCCATCTACAAAAAGAGTAACTATTCGGCATTCTGATTTTTTTAAAATCAAACCCTTTTTAGTTACTCTCTATTTATATATATTTCTTATATCCTATCCCTCGTGAAATATTCGTACATATCTTCACGAATTGGAGTCTGTATTTTATAGAAAAATTGGATTACAGTATCTCCGCTTCTTTCTCTAGCTACCAGCTTAGGCTCACCCGTTGTCTTCATCTCACCTAGAAAATAAAATATTCGTGCTCCATCTTTATCATCTTTATTTTTTCTCATAAATAGATAGATTTTCGTATCGTTATTATAGAAATAATCGCACTCTTTCGATTCTAAATTCCTTCTCGGCTTCGACATCGAAGTAAATCCATTATCCGGTAAAAATCCATGTGTATAATCACGGTTAAATGAATTTTCATCAATATCGTAGTTAATAAATACAGGCAAAGTCTTCGTTCTTTCATCGTACTTATAACCACCTATAGCAAGTGGCACATAATTTATGCTCCATGAGAATAATTTACATATATCCTCAAAACTATATTTCTCATACAATACAAAATTAGTATCTTTGTATAAATTATCTTTGTAATATTTATTATATCTATAAATTCCATAGTCAACTATATCTAATAATAATTCCCTAAAGATCTCTGATTGTAACTGTTCTTCAAACTCCTTAGATATTTATCTCAGCTACATTCTCATCTAAAAATATACAATCATGAAACTTCTTCTTGGTAACACTGCTAGTTACGAAATTGTTAGTAAGTATCTTTCTACTGACATCCAATTCATAGTCAGCGATAAACTTATTATAGTCTTTCAACATAATTTCTTCAAAAGCTACAAGGATATTACGCTTCTTATCATCTAATAACAAACGTAGAATTACAAGTTCTTCTATTTTTTTACTTAAGATTAAATTAGTAGAAACAAAATTCAGCATATTCTCTGCTGTCTTCGTCAGCTTTCCGCTATATTCAAACTGTTTTTCCTTCTTAGATAAAAATGAATAATAACTTCCAGCTACTTCGAAAATCTTTCTAATATCTATAGCATCATAGTCCTCAAAGTCTAAATACGTAGGTATTCTTCCTAGTTTATTTTTAAGCTTATTATACTCATCAGTAACGAATAGCCACGTGTTTAACTTCACATTGTCTATCGCACTGTAAATTCTCTGTTTAGAGATTTCATCAAAGTGAATAGTTGACGTCCCAGGAATATACCTAGTCCCTTGAGATAAAAACTTCCTTACGGTATCTTTGTCATAACTATTATCTCCAGATAAAGCTACAGGAATTAAAAAGTTATTTTTGTAATTCGCGATAAAATCTATTATTACGACAAAGTCCTTATTCGCAGATTTTCGCAAACCACGACCTAACTGTTGAATAAAGATAATAGAACTTTGAGTAGGTCTTAACATAATTACCTGATTAACCTCAGGAATATCTACACCTTCATTGAAAATGTCTACGGTAAATATATAATCTAGCTGCTCTCCATCATTCGCAACTAACTTAGCAATCTCCTGTTTGCGTCGTTCCTGACTATCTTCACCTGTTAAGCTAGTAGTCTTATATCCACGCGCATTGAACTCCTCGCTAAGCACCTTGGCTTCTTGTTTCGATGAACAGAAAACTAGACCCTTTACCCTATCTCCTGAATAACCATAATAATTGATTTTACTTATAATATGCTCGACACGTTCATTAGACACTAGATTTGAAAACTCGCTCAGTTCGTCAATAACCTTACCATCAACTTCTAGATCACTAATCCCGAAATAATGAAACGGACATAATAATGAATTTCCATCGCTTCTTTTAAGCGAACTTCATAAACAATATTGCTATTAAATAATTCATAAATATTAAAACTATCTGTTCTATCAGGGCTTGCCGTCATCCCTAGATAAAATATCGGTTTGAAATAATCCATCAATCTAAGATAACTGTCAGCTCCTGCTCTATGCACCTCATCTATTATAATTTCATCAAAATGAGTATTATTAAAACTCTTAAAAACATCTTCTTTAGACATAGTTTGAACAGTAGAAAAAATAAAATCCGCTTCTATATTTTTCTCTTTACCTGTAAGTAAACCATAGCTACGGCTAGTTCCAAAAATAGTTTTGAATGTCTCCAGTGCCTGACGAGCAATTTGTTCTCTATGGACTATAAACAACAATCTCTTAGCACCTATACTCTTCATCGCAAAAGCAGCCGCAAATGTCTTACCAGTTCCTGTCGCGGAAATAAGAATCCCCTTATTATCTTGATTACGAAGTTTTTCGAAGTTTTCTATAAAACTCCTTTGCATCTTATTCGGTTTAATTTCCTCGGAAATAATTTTCTTAGTAACAGTCTCAATCTTGTTACTAGCGAATTCTTCGACATACTTATCTTTTATTTCAGAGTAAAACTTGGCTTTCTTCCATAAGCTATTAAACTCATATAGAATGTTATCCGTTAGAACCCTATCACCCTCAACAAAAGTATTCCATTCTTTATTTATCGTAAGTGCAGCACTCGTTAAGTTCGAACTTCCCATCAATACTTTCCATGAGTCTCCTTGTCTAAACAAATAACCTTTAGTGTGGAATCCATGTTTATTTTCTACACAATCATAAATTTTTAGAGAGATATTTTTAAAATTAGACAATTTCTCTAACACTTTAGGAGTATTAAAATATAAATAATTCGTCGTTAAAATTTTTCCACGGATGTTTTTTTCTCTTCTAAATTCTTCAAAGTCTGAAGTAAACTAGTCAACCCACTTTCTGAAATAAACGCTACGCTAAAAATAAATTCACCGCACATTTCTAATTCACTCTCAAGCGTACTAAGAACTTTCTTCGCTTCTACATGATTATTATAAACAAATGTATTCTTCATTTTAACCTCCTTCTGTTAGATTATCCATTGATTATTTCATAAGTTATTAGGGCTTCTTTCATAACTTTTACATTATGAACACGTACCATTCTAGCTCCTCGTTTCACCGCTTCTAATGATAAAGTAGCACTTACTATATCTCTATCCTTCGGATTACTATTACCACCTAGCACATAATCTGTAGTTCTCTTTCTACTTACCGCATATAAGATTTCACACCCTAATGAATTAAGTAGTTCTAATTTTCGTGTTATTTCTAAATTAGCCTCTGCAGTTTTACCGAATCCCATTCCAGGATCGACGATTATGTTTTCTTTCTTCACACCTGCATTTAGACAAATATCAACGCTCTCGCCTAATTCACGTACAACTTGTTCAATCTCTTGCCCTTCTTCTACACCACCATTGTGCATAATAAAGATAGGAATATCATGTTTAGCAGCGACATCAGCCATACTACTTCCTTTAGCACCATTTACGTCATTTAGTACATCTACTCCTACTTCAATCATGTATTCAGCTACATTAGGCTTATACGTATCAACGCTAAAGCACACATCAGGGAATGTTTTTCTTAATGTTGGAAATACACTTTGTAATCTAGCAAGTTCATCCTTCTCGCTAACTACAGTAGAACCTGGACCAGTCGATTCGGCACCGATATCAATAATATCCGCACCTTCAGCTACCATCTTACGAACACCTTCTATCGCAGCTTCCACATCATAAAAATCTCCTCCATCCGAAAAAGAATCCGGAGTAAAGTTCAATATTCCCATAATTAAATATTTTTTTTCATTTAATAATTTTTTTAATTTATTCATTCTATCACCTTATAGTTTTATTTTACATACCCTACTATTATATCACGTGAGTATGGGGTTTGCAGTAAAAAAAGATAAAAGCCCATCGCCAATTCGATGAGCTTTTATAATTAGTAATAAAGAACTGAAGTATTGTAAATATAAACCTAATTAATCTACAATATCTTCACTATATTTTTAGTTTTATCTTCCGCTACTTCTCTTACTTCTTTTTTTCTCTTTTAGAATTTTATTATTTCTTAATGAATGCTCCGAAAAAAATTCTCAACTTGTTCCATTACTTTATTGAAAAACTTCATTATCATATTTTTGGTGGATATCCATTTTTTTAGCTAAACAGATTTTTATAGATAGTTGCAATTCATTTCTAACATTCTGATTATTTAACCAATCAGCAAAAGAAGATTTTGTATCTATTTCCTCTTTAATTTTCTTAGATAACTCTTTACATTTCTCATTAATTACTACACCCTCTATAACAACGTCCTTTCCATAATCGAAATTATATTTATCTCGCATGGCTATTAAAATATCATAAAATGCTTTTTCCTCAAAAGTTAATCCTAATTTTCTGAAACTTTCTCGACTCTTCTTCATTTTCTCTAATATTTCTAAAGCCTGTTTTGTAGGCATTGTTATAATATCTTGAGACGTCAATTCCTGAATCTCTCCTACCTCTTCTTCTCCATTTTCTAATATACTTTCTACTTCATTATATTTTAAAACTTCCTCGATCATTTTTGACACATCTCTATTCATAGAATCTGCATCTATATCACTTGTACCACTCATCTTACGAACAAATCCTGCTATAGCCATAAAACACCGAACTAAAGCCATATCTTTTTCATTTAATTCTCCAGATGGTTGACAAATATCATAAGCTGCTTTCATTCTTTTTACTGTCTTCAAAAAATATGTTTTAAACAATACCCCCCTTATCTTTCCACTAGATTCAATATTTAATTTTTCTAGAGATGAGAATACATATTCAGCTGCTGAAGCTAATAATGTATACCTTTCTATCGGATTATACTCAGCACTTATGAACGGTGACAAATCATAATTAGAAAACAATCTCTTCAAAATTTCTAGTTCTTCTATAAATGCACCCTTAGCCTGATAAACATCGTCCTTTGTAGGTGCAATAGATGTGTCTCCACCATAAGTTTTTAGGGCTTCTCTCATATTTTTTCGTATTCCTATATAATCTATAATTAATCCATATTCTTTATCTGGATATTTTCTATTAACTCTACTTATAGTTTGGATTAAAAGATGTTTCTTTAAAGGTTTGTCATTATATAGGTATGTTAGTGTAGGAACATCAAATCCAGTTATCCACATATTTACAACGATAACTACTCTGAAATTTGACTTATCATGCTTAAATATAATATCTAGTTCTTCAGAACGACTATCATTTTTTCCTCCCCCCCAGATAATTATACATTTCTTCACGGTCGATTTTCCCTACACTTGCCACAATAGCAATAGTCGGCATTGGTTTTATTTTTTTCAATTCCTCAGATGTTACTTCTATCCCCTCTGGAACTTTTTTCTTTTCAAACCATGTAGGATACAATTGTTCAAATTTCTTCAGTAAGTTAAATGCAATTTCTCTATTAGAACAAACTACCATTGCTTTTTGAATTCTGTCTGGATTATTTTCACAAGAAGAAGTATAATGCTCATAAATATCTTTGGCTAATCTTTCTAAACGAGAATCTTCTCCTAAAATGATTTCCATTGAACTCATAGCTCGTTTACTAGCTTCAATATCTTCTTTTGTAGCACCCTCTTCAGCACATTTTTCATAATAAGATTCTATTTGTTTTACTTTATTTTCATCTAACAATACTTTTGCTATTCTAGGGTGATATTTAATTGGCACTGTTAAACCATCAGCTACCGCCTGATCCATCGTATATCTAAAAATCTTATATTTTATATTATGAAGAATCTAGCTAAAACATTATCTTTTAAAGATATATCTGAATTAAGTAATGTATCAGTATCTACAGTAGTATCATGAAGAGAAGTATTAGGAATTAAGACTCATTCAAACTTACCAAAGCACCTATGTTTCGATGAAATAAAATCTACTAAAAATAGTAAAAATGGAATAAGCCTCGTATTCTTAGGTGCTAAAATACATGATTTTATAGATATAGTAGATGGAAGAACACAACATATATTAAAACAATACTTTATGAGATATCCAAGAAAAGTAAGAAAGAAAGTTAAAACGATCTGTATAGATATTTACCCTCCTTATATGAATATGATTAGAGAGATGTTTCCTAACGCTGAAATAATAATAGACAGATTCCATATGGTTCAAAATATTAATAGAGAATTAAACAAAGCTAGAGTAAAACTAATGAATCAATATAAAAATAAAAAAGGCTCTACTTACACTATTCTAAAGAATTTTTGGAAAGTAATATTAGAAGATAGAGACAAAGTGAATTCAACAAAAACATTCTATTCTAGAAGCTTTAAACGCTATGTAACTAGAAAAGAAGTATTAGATTATATATTAGCTATAGATGCTGAATTTACAGCTAGCTATGAGAGAGTACATGAGATAAGAGAAGCTATTAAGACTAAAGATTCTGCAGAATTAGAGAAGTATATAGATATGGATACTAGAGGATTATCTAGAGGTGTATCTAAAGCTATAAATACTATGAAAAAGCACAAAGAGTATATGCTTAACGCTGTAAAATATGAGTATTCTAATGGTCCATTAGAAGGAGTTAATAATAAAATAAAACTACTAAAGAGAGTATGTTATGGATATTCTAGCTTTTAGTAATTTCAGATTACACATTTTAATTATGTCTCAGATTATTTGTTTCTGAGTATAAAAAAATAATATCAAACTTAAAGAAAATAAGAAAAAAATCTAAGTAGTAAAATGCTGCCTAGATTTCTAGAGTGAATTTTTCCCATGCCCCGAACTTGACAAAGAGCCAGAATAAAAAAGGAGGACTTCTACACTTTGGCGTAAAAAGTCCTCTTTTAGAAATGTATTCTTTTTTTCTATTATATTATTTAATAACGCATAAAAATTTTTCCTAAACAAAAATATCTTACTTTCACACGATAAAAGAAATTCACATACACTTATATTTTTCTATTATCATATCATGATATTTCATATTTTTTTATCTCCTTACATCTTTAAATCTCCTTTATTTTTGATTTTTTTCAAATATGAGTATCTCTATGGATATTTACAAATATATAACATTGTCAGCTATCGAATTTAAAAAAATTCTTGGTCATGTGAAACAATAAATATTATTTTTCTTATCACTTTTTACATTCGTTGATTAGATGGGATATGTTCATCATATTGCAATAATCCATTCCACTGGTAGGTTCATCAAAAAACATAAGTTTAGATTTTTTACATAGTACAGATGCAATTGCTACCCTTTGCTTTTGTCCACCTGACAAGCTCATTGGATGACGATCTTTTGATTCATATAAATCAAGTTTTTTTCAGAATATTTTTCAACATAACTACTTTTCAATATTTTTTTATTCCAAGACTTACTTCACTTGCAATAGAATCGGTAAAAAGCTGATAATTAACATCCTGCATTACAAGGGATGATATTTTTTTAGCCTATCTGATTTTGAAAGTCTTTTGCCGTCCAAATAGATTTCATCCTTCGATTTTCTTTCTAAGCCTATAAGGCATCTGAGCAAAGTGGATTTACCAAGTCCGTTTGTTCCTACTATGCCGTAAATTTTTTTCCCATTTCAAAAGAGAGGTCTTTTTAAATGCAATTTTTTTATCTATGCCATTAAACTTAAATTCAATGTTTTTTTACTTCTAAATTTCCCTTATTTTTGATTTTTCGGGTACTGTAAGTTTTACTCTATTCTTATTTCTTAAACCTAACTTCTTTAGCTTTTTCAGACGGTATTTTCATAAAAATCTATTTGAGTATATTCCTTTTGTATTTCCCCATCTTTAATCAAAAAAACTCTATCTACAATATCCATTAGATAAAAATATTCTATGTTCTGAGATTATAAGAGTTTTTCCCCTTATCTTTAAGTTTTATAAGCATTTCTTTTATGATTAGAATGTTTTTCTTCATCAAGATTTGATGAAGGCTCATCTAAAAACAATGATTTCCGTTCCAGATATATAACTTGCAGCAATACATAAAATCTGCTTTTTCTCCACCCGAAAGCTTAAAAAAATATCTCTATTTAAAAGATGTTCTATCGGAAACAAATCCAACATATCATTTAGTCTTTCATCCATTTGTTTTTTGAAAGCCCTATATTCTCCAAATAGAAAAAGTAATTCAAGAGTAGTATTTATATTGAAAAAGTGTGTCTTTGGATTTTTGAAATACATTTGATACTAAGAGCGATATTTCGTATAATTCGAGGTTTTTTTAATATCTTTATTATCAATCCTGATGGTTCCACCCATAGAAGCTCCATCATATCGTACAGCTAACCCATTGATAGAATTTATAATTGAAGATTTTTCCGCTACCACTTTTTCCCAGTAAATAATACACATTCGCCTTTTTTTACATCTAAAGAAATGTTTTTTTAACACTTTAGGAGAATTTCCATAAGATAGAGATAAATTTTTCAATTTCTACCATAAAGCTCCTCCTATAACCATAATCAATATTGAAAGCACATAAACAAAATCAACTATTTTTCGTTTTTGACGGATATGTACCTTGTCTTTTTAACAGGATTTTCAATACATTTTGTTTCTGCTGCCTTTGCAATATCATCAGAAATATTAGAAGATATAACAAGTAAAGGCACAATTACATACTCGATGTATAAAATTGGATTTTTTTAAATGTAATACCTCTTATTTTTCATAGCAAGTTTTTATATTGTGACTTTCTTCCCTAAATGAAGGAAAAAAACCTAAACATTACAGCAATTGGTATAGAAACAGTACGAGGCAAATTCATTTTATCCATTGAGGATATTACACTTCCTACATCCGATGTTTTTAAAAAAAAACTTCCCGCACTAAATGGAAGATAAAACATCTTACATACAGCAAATAGCATAAAAAACATCATTAAAATCGCATTCATATTTCTAATTACATCAAGATTAGGTATCAAAGAAAGAACCCCAAAAAATGATATATTTTTTAAGGCTTCTTTCTTAAATCCATTCACTAAAAAAAGAAATGAAATAAGAAGCACAATTCCCCATTCAAAATAGGTATTTACTTTATAAAATACAGCAAATCCAAGTGAAAAAAACTTACTAAAATTTTACTAATTGGATTGGGATTATATGGATTGTCTAAAGAAACGGGCATTATACAATACCCGCTTTTTCGAAATGCTTTTTCAAAAAGACTTTACCGATATATGCGCCGAGTATCCCGCCGACAACAGCACCGATATATACCAATACCATACTGCGATAATTCAAAAGTGCTATGAGCTTCATTATATAATCGTGACCCATACCGCCTGTTTCAGCCAGTTTAATAACCTTGTCTTTAGCCAACAAAACTTGCATAAGGAAACCACAAATCCAAGTGTTGAATACGGCAAATGAGAGCATATTAAATTTAAATGATTTATATTCTCCTTTTTTTCTTAAAAGTTCCGCAATTGCCATACTGATTACAGCATGTATCAATATTACATATGTATTTCCCATTGCAATTACTACAAGACTACAAATCAACCCAAGTATAAATAATCCCCATGATTTTTGAACTTTTGTCATAAAGAGCATTATAACTATTCCTGTTATAATGCCTGCCAGTGTAGGGTATGCCAAGTATAAAATCGGTACAATACCAATCATTCCCGAAGCAAACATAAGTACAAAATATATTACTGTAAATACACCTATCGTAACTAAATCTTTAATTCTTAATTTTTCCATTTTTTTATATTTTCCTCCTAAATAAGTTTTCACTGAATATTTGATTTTCTAAGCATTGCTTTATAAAATTCCGAGCTTTTACAAAGTTCTTCATCTGTCCCTATCGCTTCTATTTTTCCGGCATTTAATAAAACGATTTTGTTTGCATTTCTTATTGTTCTTAATCTATGAGCAATAACAATTGCCGTTTTTTCTTTTATAAGTTCAGATAAAGCCTCTTGAATTAGACTTTCATTTTCAACATCCAGAGATGCTGTAGCCTCATCAAGCAATATGATTGGTGCGTCTTTTAGTATTGCCCTTGCTATTGAGATTCTTTGTCTTTCTCCGCCTGAAAGTCTTTGTCCGTTTTCACCTATTACTGTATCTATTCCATCCGGCATTTTGTCTATAAATTCATAACATCTTGCTATTTTAGCCGCTCTTATAATCTCTTCATCTGTAGCATCTTTTTTACCGATTTTTATATTATCTTTTATGCTTGAATTAAAAAGAATAACATCTTGGAAAACGATAGAGAAATTTTTAAGGAGTGTTTCCGGATCAATTTTACCGATGTCCTCTCCTCCTATCAAAATCTTTCCTTTATCTATATCCCAAAATCTTGCAGCAAGCTTGGTGAGAGTTGTTTTTCCGCTTCCACTTGAACCGATTAGTGCAGTGATTTCACCCTGCTTTGCAGTAAAGCTCACACCATTTATTACAGAATAATCATCATATCCGAAATAAACATCCTTGAACTCAATATCGTAATTTTTAATGTCAATATCTTTTTTTCCTTCTTGAACAGGCATGGTCTTTATTTCCTTTATTCTCCCTACAACCGCATCAAGCATAACTATCATTGACATAAAGGTGATTATTCCTTCTATAGGAAGATAAATACTTGCTGTAAGCATTAAGAATGCGATATAAACCAGCACACTTACCTCCCCTGCCATAAGCATGTTGACGCCGATAACGGCAACACTTATAATTCCAAGCTTTAAAATTGCAGTAGCTATTCCTGTAAGTGTTCCGGCAACAACTTCACCTTTCGTCTTCTGTTTTGTGGATGCATTTAATTTTTCAAAAAAATCATTTAACATCCTATCTTCTAAGTTGTAAGATTTTATTTGCTCTATCTGCTCTATATTTTCCTGTAGATTATCAAAAACCTTACGATTATCATCTATCCAGCCTTGTACTATTTTTTTCTGACTTTTCTTTGATAAAAATATAATCAAAATAGAAATTGGAATTACCCAAAGGGCTGCAAGTGCAAGTTTCCAATTATAGAAGATAAGCATTAAAGCAATAATACTTGTGGATATAGCCGTTGAATATATATGAGGTACAGCATGAGAAAAAATTGTTTCATATAAGTTCATGTCATTCATCATGGTTTCCGCAAGGTCTGCCAAATCTCTTTTACCAAAATAAGAAAGAGGTAATTTCTTTAACCTTTCCGCTAACTCAATTCTTGAATTTGCACTCTCGTTGTACACATTGGTGTAAAGTCTTACATAATCCCACCTCGCTATTAAGAACATCACAATCATCATTACTACAATTAGTGCAATGTAATGAACAGAAGTAAAATTGTAGCTCTCAATACTTTTTAAAATGCCTATATACTGAAACAGAAACATAAAAGCGATCATTGGTGCGAACAATTTAGTTAAATTAACAAGCGTGTGTGAAAATATGGCTTTTTTTAAGTTAAGAGCGCCTTTTTCTGACATCGCATATTTTTTCATAAAATAAGAAACCATATGTTTAACCTCCTATCTTCCAATTTACGGATTTTTGATATTCTTCCCAAAGTTTTTTGTAATGCCCATTCATACCTATTAAATCTGAATGCTTGCCTTCTTCTACAATTTTCCCCTTATCAATAACAAGAATTTTATCCGCATCTACTACTGTAGATAATCTATGAGCAATCATCAATGTTGTCTTGCTTTTTTTGATAGTTTCTTAAAAAGACTCTTGAATCAAATGTTCATTTTTCAGGATCTGCAAAGGCTGTAGCTTCATCTAAAATGATAATATCTGCATCTTTCAGAAAAGCTCTCGCTATAGAAATCCTTTGAGCTTCTCCTCCTGAAAAATATGTGCCTTTAGTTCCGTAAACAGTATCAAGTCCTTTATCTAAATTTTTTTAATAATATCTTTAGACCCTGAATTGATTAAGGCATTGTCAATTTCTTCATTAGTTGCATCAGGCTTTCCGATTAAAAGATTATCTCTTAAACTCATTTTTAAATAGTTTAGAGTTTTGAAAAACAAAAAGCAATTTTTTTCTCATTAAAGCCTCTTTTTTTCAAAAATCTTTTATATTAATTCCTCCAATATAAATTTCACCTGTTTTAATATCGTAAAATCGTGCAGCAAGCCTTGCTATAGTAGTTTTTACCACTGCCTGATGATCCGACTAAAAGCAACTCGTTCTCCTTTATTCACCTTAAATGAAATATCGTCTAATACATTTTTCATCTTCATAAGAAAAAGCTTACATTTTTTTAAACTCTATCCCAACATCAGAACTTGTTTTATTTCCATAAACAAAAATCATCAAACTCAAGTATATTTTTCAATTTTATCTAAAGCAAGTTCCGCAAAAATAACTGTATTGCGTAATCGTCGCTGTTCTCATAATAAAAAGTAGCAAATGCCGGTCCTATTAGGAAGTAAATAACAGAATCTGCAACTACATTAGATAAGTTTCCATTAAATTTTATTAAGAGTATGCCACAGGTACCAAGAAAAAAATGCCGTCGATGTAGAAACGGTTTCAAACCATGACATTTTATTCGTATAACTCATAGTAAGCTTAAGTACATTGTCTTTTGTTTTTATGATTAACGAATATAACTTATCAAAGCTCTCAACACTTTGTGCAAATGTTTTAACAACAGGAATTCCTCGAACATATTCCACTGTCTGAGAAGATAAATTGGAAAGTCCTGCATAATACTCATCCTTCATTTTTTTTGTTTCGGATGTCATCATAGATGACATCAATGTCATACCGATAATCATCGGTATCATACTGGCAAGTCCTAACTTCCAGTTAAACACGAAGAAAAATACAAGCAGAACGATTGGCGATATAATGGTCATCGCCATATCAGGAAGTTGATGCGCTATAAAAGAATGGGTTTCAGACGCTCCGGACACAATTACATTTCTTATCCTTCCGCTTTCTTTGTCATCGAAATACCCAAGCGGTTTGTTTATTAGTTTTGTTACGGAAGTCTTAATAATGTTATCTTCCACTTCAAATGCAAAAATATGGGATAAAATTAAACCTATTAGGTATATAAAAAGCCCCAGAACGGCAAAGACTGCTGCAGAAATTGAATTTTCCTTTACATAATCAAAATTCACCATCCCATTTAAAATTAAGTTATTTACAATTCTATGAATATATACCATAGGCATCAAAACCATGACACCTGATACAGCAGACATAACCATAGCAATATAGAGTAAAAAACTTTTTTCACCACCGTAAGCCATTAGTCTTTTCAGTATTGATTTCTTCTTATCCTTCACTGAACAACTCCTCCTTTTTTTAAAAATTAGCAAACCTTATAAATAGCCTTTTTTAGACTGATTTTTAGAGGCTTGTTTTTCAAACTCTTTTGCAATACGCATAGTTTTTCTTGTTTTTATCTATTATTTATTATATAATAAATGAGGATTTCAATCAATTAGATATGGCTAAATAAGTCTATTCGGGATAATGTCTATTCGGGATAAAATATAAAGCACGGAGGTATAATATGAGTGATTTTTATAACTTTGTTAAAAACTTTTTTTCTACAGATGAATCTATCGATAATACAAAATACTCCACTGTAGGACATGAATTCCGTTTTAGCACGGATAATGCAGAAGGCATATATTGGTTTTACGAGGGCGATAATTTCACTATTGATATTTATGATGTTTTCATAAAAAAAGAAATTATCCATACAAGTTTTTCTGGTTTGAATAATTTCTATTCCCTTTATTTATCTTATTTAGTTACAGCAAACGGTGAATGTTTTAATCCTTATCAAAATCTTTCTTCAAATTCACTTTTTACTATAAATACAAAAAATTCTAAAGACTATAGGTTTATACTTCACAAAAACTCTCCTTATTTAGGAATCGGTATAAATTTCAATCAGTCCATGATAGAGCAATGCCTGTCCTCTTATAAGAATAAAGTCTGTAACTATGAAGATTTATTTTTTAATACCAGCATTATAATAAACAAGCCTTTAGAAAGAATCGCAAAAGATATCCTTAATTGCAAGATGGCATCTCCTGCTGCTGAAATCTTTTTTGAGTCAAAGGCAAAGGAATGGTTAAGTATTACAATAGACTCTTTTTTAAATAAGTACAGCAATCCACTATCTATTGCCGATGATGAGGCTTTGAAAAATGTCGCCAATTATATAGACGATCATTATGCAACATCTATCTCACAGGATACTTTAGAAAAAATATCCACTATGAGCGGCACAAAACTAAAAAAGTTATTTAAGCAAAAATATCAATGTACAATTACAGAATATACTCAAAGACGGAGAATGAATATGGCGGAATTACTCCTACTGAACTCTACCCTTAAAATTCAAGATATAGCAGAGGCTGTAGGATATTCCTCTCACAGTAAATTTAGTACATGCTTCAAAAAATATAAGGGATTTTATCCCAAAGACATAAAAAAATATGCGAAAAATAATCTTTCTGATTAAATACATAAAGAAGCCTAATTGAGGGCTTCTTTTGTATTTAACTCTTTATACTCACTTAAAGGTATCCCAACTCTTTTCAAAACCTTTATTTTCTCCCGTTTCTTCTACTCTCTTCTTGCCTTATATTTATCCTCATACTCTTTCTGTTTTCCGCTTGCTTTTCGTTTCAGGTAATTTTGGTGTAACTTGTCTTTTCTTTCTTCGATTTTTCTTTCTTCTTCCTCAAGTTTTTGTTTTTCCTCTTCGCTTAACTCCGCCTGTGGCAGTTCATAATTACCTATGAAATTAAAGTAAATTTCTATCTTTTGCTTTGATGTCTGACTTCCTTTTCTGTCTCTTTCATGTACGATAATTTTTTCTACAAACTCATTTATCATTGTAGTTGTAAGTTCATCAAAGTTTTCATAACGACTGATAAGAGATATAAATTTTCTTGCTCTGTCTATTTCTTTTTCATATCTTGATACCTGATACTCCAAATCCTTAATTTCTTTACTTAAAGTTACCTGCTCCGTTTCATATTGATTATTAAGGATTTCATAGCGATTATTCGGTATTTTATTCAGGATCATATCTTCGTAAATTCTGCACATAAGTCGTTCAAGTTCCTGAAGTCTGTTTTGGCTTTCCGTTAATCTTATCTTTTTCTTTTCTATCTCTATTTTTTCCTTTTCTTTCATTTCATTTTGAATGGAACGGATAAGGTCTTCATTATCTTCATCAAGGTATTTTTTAATATCTTTTAGTGTTTCCCTAATACGGTTTAAGACCGCTTCTGCTTTTATTCTGTATGCTGATGGGCAAAGTGTGTCGCAAGGGATTTTGGTATAGGCACTGCAAGTGTAATATGGAATATTCTTATAGTTACTTGTTCTATGAACATACATCTTACTCCCACAATCTGCACAATACATTAGTCCTGTGATTGGGGGATATTCTCCCCAACCGTCAGGATACCTTTTTACATTTCCTCTTATCCTCTGCACATTGTCAAAGCTTCCTTGGTCTATGATTGGTTCATGCGTGTTTTCAAAAATAAGCCAGTTATCTTTCGATACATATTTACTTTTCTTGTCCTTGAAATGCTTTCTTGTCTTGAAATTGACTGTATACCCCAAGTATTCTTGTTTCTTTAAAATGCTTGCTATGGTTGAGCTGCACCAACGATAGGGATGTTCAAAGTTTTTGCTTTGATATAGCCCATATCCTAATTTCTGTTAATGATAGGCGGGTATATCTACTTTTTCACTCTCTAATATCTTTGCTATTCGATACGGACCATTACCTTGCATTGTCATATTAAATATTCGTCTTACTACTTCGGCTGCTTTTTCATCTACTATCCATTTGTTTTTATCTCTTTCATCTTTGATATATCCATAAGGCGGTGTGCTTGCAGTATGTTTCCCACTTTCGCCTTTTGACCTGAAAGTCGATTGGATTTTTCTTGATGTATCTCTTGCATACCATTCATTCATGATATTTCTAAAGGGAGTAAAATCATCTTCTCTGTAGAAACTATCTACATTGTCATTGATGGCGATTAGTCTTACGCCCTTTTGTCTTAGTATCTCCATACATTGATCGACTTTGAGATAATCTCTGCCAAGTCTGCTTATATCTTTTACAATGATACAACCAATATTTCCTTGATTGACTCCGTTCATCATTGCCATAAATCCCGGACGATCAAACTGTATTCCGCTGATTCCGTCATCGGTAAAATGAATAATGTTCTCCAAATGATTTTTCTTTGCGTATTCTTCCAAGATTTTCTTCTGATTGACAATCGAATTGCTCTCGCCTTGTAGTTCATCGTCTCGGCTTAACCTTTCATACAAGGCGGTTATTTTCTCGTAGTTTTTCACGATACCCTCCTTTCGCCGGGATTCTTAATACCAAGTATAGGAATAGGTATAGTGATACCATTCTTCATTTTTCAGCCTTACACAAACAACTCCTTTTTCCAACCATACCTTTACAATGCTGATTCCATCTTTGTAATCATTACCGACTGCATTTTTATGGAGTTTATTAGTTTTGAATAGGATTTCTTTTTGTCTGTCATTTAGTTTTTCCAAGCCTTTTATCATAAATCACTCCTTTCAAACAATAAAAAAAGAATTAAGCAAAACATCTTTCACTCAAATAGTGATGAAGTGTTCTTCTTAATTCTATAACTCCAGCAGCAAGTTTGTACTTTTTATATTGCTTAACTGCAAAATGTGTAGGCTCTTTCTTTTCCAAAGCTTCAAACAGTCTATCAATGGGATTCATATATGTTTCATCATCTTCCCTGACTTCCGAAGCATCTATCATATCCAGTAGTGTCGCAAAGTTCTTTTCTTCTCTTGGAGCTTCATAGAAGATATATCCAATAAGAGCTGTATAGTAGAGTTTTTCGGCTTTGACCCAAAAATCCTCACCTGCTTTTCCCCCTTCATCCTTAGTGTTTGCAATAATTGTCTGCACTAATTTAAGTATATCTTTTTCACTTCTAAGGTAATATATTTTTCTAATCATGAAGTACAAAAAGAAGCAACCCTAAAATTATGATTTTAGAATTACTTCTTTATTTTGTTAATTGGGTACTACTCCCAACTTTCTACTCACTCTTTTTCTTCAACGAACGAATAACTGGTTCTTTCCTAAATGCATAATACAATTGAGCTGCCATTACAACCCATAGAATAGGTTCTACAAATATTACTCCTAAATATCCTGCACTTGGAATAATAAATATTACAAATAATATTTTCCCTAGCATTTCTATAATACTTGAAACTAGTGGCATCATCTTTTGTCCTAATCCTTGCAGAGCATTTCTCAATACTAAAAGTATGGCTAAAAATGGATAGAATGCAGAACTAATCTTAAGATATAATGAAGCCTGGTAAATTAATTCTTCATCATTACTTCCTGTAATAAGTTCATTTAAATATGGACTTGCGAAAAACAGCGTAATACAGATTAAGACTGACCAAATTATCGTAACAAGCGCACCCTTACGTAATCCTTCAACTATTCGATTATATTGTCTTGCTCCGAAGTTTTGCGATGTAAAAGTCGTTATAGTCGCACTCATAGATCCCACAGGAAGCAGTGCGAACATCATTATTCTTCTAGCACTTGTCTGAGCACTGATAATTACTGGACCTAAAGCATTAATCGATGTTTGTAAGATTACTGTCCCAATTGAAACAACAGAAAACATAAGTCCCATCGCCAAACCTTGGCTAAATAAATCAGAATAAAGTTTTTTATTCCATGTAAAATGTTTTTTTGTTGGAATTAGAAATGGTGTTTTTCTACGAATATAGTTAAAACATAATACTGCAGAAATACCTTGTGAAATAATTGTTGCAACTCCAGCCGAACGTACACCCATATGTAAGTATGCTATGAAATATATATCTAATACAGTGTTAATAATTGCTGAAAAAATTAAGAAATATAATGCAGCCCTACTATCTCCAACTGCTCGAAGTAGTCCCGCACACAAATTATACGCAAGAGTAACACCTACAAATACTACTATAAGATAACTATACTCATAAGATTGATCAATAATATTACTTGGTGTCCCTAGTAATTTCAGTAATGGATATAAAGTAAAATTACCTAATACGGCAATCACAATACTCAGAACTCCACCTATAACAAATGTGGCAGCTACAGCGCTCTTTAACTTTTCATAATTTCCTGCACCGTAATGACGAGCAATAACTATACCCATACCATTTCCTATACCTAATGCAAAACCAACTACAAGCTCAAATATCGCAGCAGTAGCTCCAACAGCAGCAAGGGATTCTTCTCCAAGGAATCTACCAACAATCATAATATCTACTGTATTATAAAGTTGCTGAAAAATATTTGCTATCATAATCGGTATCGCAAAAGCAATCATCGCCCGTAAAATCGGACCTTCTAATAAATTTACTGATGTTTTTTTCATAAATAATATTATAGCACTTTGAAATAAAGTTTCAAGAAAAAACCTGAAAACTATTCTGAAAATAGAGAAAGGCTCATCTTTCGATGAGCCATATATTATACTGATTCGAAACTAAGAATTTTCTCGTCCTTCCGTCCTAAAAAAATTCTAGTTTCTGTAGCATGTATTATTCGTACATTCTATCTGCTTCCTTTGGACTTGATAGAATTACGACTAACCGATGAAAAAAATATCTATTATCTAAATATTTCAAACTCAAAATCAAAAAAATTACCTATAAAATGGAGAAAGGCTCATCTTTCGATGAGCCATATATTATGAAAAAAATATTATTAAGTTTTTGTTATGTTTATATTATATCCCACTTACCTTACGTGAACTTTAGACTATAATTAAAATGAAACTAAAATTGAAAAAAATTTTTGAAAAATAAGCCCCTAAAATGGAGAAAGGCCCATCTTTCGATGAGCCATTTATATTATGAAAAATATTATTAAGTTTTTGGTATGTTTATATTATATCCCACTTACCTTACATGAACTTTAGACTATAATTAAAATGTAATTAAAGTTGTTAATTTTCATATTTAATTTCAATAATACTGTATAAAATTTAAAATCAATATAACAATAACTAATTTATAAGAATTAATTACAGTTAATTTTTTTGTTTTAATTCAAACCCTCTCCTGTAAATTCACCAAAAATTATATCCTTTACAATTCATCTTTATCATTATAAAAATTAAGTGTATATTATTAGAAATGTTGGTGTTTATTATGAATTTGAATTGCAAAAATAAAATTTGAGAAATATTTAAAAGAAAATAATTTAGAAGATAAAAATAACTTATTAGAGCTTTTCAGTCAGTTAACTATAGAACAACTTGCTGAAAAACTTCTAACTTTAGATGAAGATGAAATTGTAAACTACGCAATTGAGTGTGTTTGTGAAGAACTTCTTATTACTTCATCTTATAAAATAGAACGTACAGGGATGAAACTAGGGCTACACAGAATGGAGCATATCCTTGAACTTTTCAATCATCCTGAAAAAGATCTTAAAGTAATCCATGTTGCTGGTACTAACGGTAGGGATCTACTTGTTCTTATTTGAAAGATGTCTTAAAAACTAAGTATAGAGTTGGATTATACACAAGTCCAGGTATGCTAAGTTTTAACGATAGAATTCGTGTTAACGATGATTTTATTTCATATAAGGAAGCTTATCGTTTATTCAAACTAGTTCAAGAAATTTATGACCAAAATAATCCAGATTCAAGTGATAAACTATCATTCTTTGAAATTATCACTGGTGTAGCTCTGTTATACTTTAGAGAGCAAAAAACAGACTTCGTAATTATGGAAGTTGGTCTTGGTGGAAGATATGATGGAACAAATATTTTTAAAGAAAAAGTATTATCTATCATTACAAAAATTGGTCTAGATCACACCGCTATTCTTGGAGATACTCTTGAAAAAATTGCATATGAAAAAGGTGGAATTATCCAAGAAAATGATAATGTTCTAATTTACCCTGCTTGTGAAGGTGTAGTAAATGTAATAAAAGACATATGTGAAGAAAAAAATGCTAACTTAAGTATTTTAAATGAAAAAGATATTGTTGTGAATAAGGTCGAAGCTAAAGGCAATGAATTTTCATATAAAGGTATAGATTATTCTACAAAAATGGTCGGTGCTCACCAAGCTTTTAACGCATCTCTAGCTTTAGAAGCATTAGCTAATCTGAAAAAACGTGGTATTATTGATATAGAAGATAGTGTTATAAAAGAAGCTCTAAGTAAATCAGTTTGGGTAGGTCGTTTAGAATGGATTCGTGAAAATATCCTTCTAGACGGGGCACATAATAATGATGGAATAGATAGTTTAGTAGCCTACCTAGATAAGCAAAAATTCCCTAAATTGAAAATTCTACTTGGTATTCTTGAAGACAAAGACTATAAAGATATGATTGAAAAATTAAAAACTATTCCTGCTGAATTCTCAGCAACTAAAGTTCCAATCGAGATTAAAGAATCAAATCTTGATAATCTAGTTCAAAGTTTTGGCGATACTCATGTCACTAAATATGAGAATTATGAAGTTGCTTTAAACAATATTATTCCAAATCTAAAAGATGATGAAACTCTTCTAATTACAGGTTCACTTTATCTTATCTCAGCGGTAAGAGGTGAAATATTGGAGAAATACTAAAAAATTAAAAAAATCCAGAAGGTAACTTAAAAGTTAGCTCTGGATTTTTATTATATCTAGAAAACTATAATCTAACAAAAAAAATAGCATGTACAGTAATTATAAGAAAAATTATTTCTTCCAAATTTTTCTTCAATACAGTAATTTCAACAAAAAAATTTAATCATAATTTTGTAGCAAATTTCTAAAAATTACTCTGTGTCTTCTAATTCACTATTTTTCTTCAATAATCTTTTTTAACATATTTAATCGCTGATTTTTTTCTCTATTTTTTTGATTCATCGATTATTACCTGTATTTTTCTTATTTTTCTTCACTAACTTCTAAGATCTTTTATATTTTTCATAAATGCCATGCCTGCCATATCCAATTATAATTTTTAGTTGACAATTCCGCTAACTTACTATAATATTTAGCAGATATTTCTATTTTTAGAATTTTTTTCAATATATTCCTTTTTCTTAAATCCTCTATTGAAAATTGTCCCTTATTATTCTCCTTTTCTTCAATTTCAATTTGTTTCAAAAAAATCTTTTGTCTTTTTTTATATACTGTTCCTTTCTCCATAAATCATAGCCTTTCAAAATTTTCTCGCCATTTATTATCAACTCATTTCGAAAAAAACCTCATGTTCCCTTATTTCCTCAATCTCTTTTTTTCAAAATCTATATTCTTTATATACATATCTGCCATGCTATATTTAGATAATTTAGGCATACCGTCGATACCTTCTCGTTTATAATTTTTGAAGTTTATTATCTAGTAACTTTAATACTCCCTCTTTATACTTAAATTCCTCACAAAAATACAACTAGCTGTTTCAGATAAATTAAATTACTTAAATCTATTTTTCACTTCACTCTTATAATCATAAATGTATACTTGCTCTATATTAGTACACTTACTAATAAATGAATAATTATTAAGGCTGGAGTTAATCACAGTAATTCCTTTAATCTCCAAAAAAATCCTCTTTTTTTAAAAAAAATCAAGAAATTCTTTTTGTTGTATATTTTTCTATCCTCTTTTTTTGTAATTAAAGAATGCTGCACCATCCCAAGGTAATGGCACCCAAGTTTTTTTCTATATCACTAACTAATATATACATTAATATCTTCTCCTTTTTACTTTAAAATGTATAAGGCTAATTCAAAAATCCTAAATTTTTAAAAAAATTCATATAAAAAAACCTAAAGACGAAATAGTTTATTGATATCTAAATTCATTTTTATAAAATTTACTTAGATATCTAATAAATCATTGCAGTAAGTAACTCGACAAAAATTGCTTTCTCCGAAATCACGATTTTTTTGAGTTACTCCCATATCACAATTATTTAATCTATCACATAATTCAGCCATTAACAGTTTATATTTATAATAATTCTAATAGGAATATTCCTCTTTCTTTTTTTATTTTCATCCTTTTCTTACCGTCTAGATGTACTTTTTCTCAATTTCCAAAAAAATCTAATACAAAAATTTATGTACTCGCAAACTCTATCTACTGTATCTATTGTTTTCGAGCCAGAATATATCAATCTATTTATAAAGTCTCTATTATCAATATTATAAAAAAATCTTCACAGTATTTGTAGATACTCTCCGAAGGATTACCCTTATCTATAAAAAGAGTTTAAAAACTGTCTTAAATAATATACATTTTTCAGCGGTTGATTCATTAAGTATTAGTTCACTTTTTCCCGATAAAATACTGATTCAACGCCCACATAAACGTATCACCTCTATCATTTCCTATATTATTTTTTTCAGCTGTTGCAATCTTCCTGTAGAAATAAGTAATGAGCAATTTTTCTTTACTAAAATGATTTTTTTCACAATATTCAAGCTTTTTTTAATATGGTTCTTTATTTTTCTCTTTATCACTTTCAGAAGCTGTTTTTTTAAACCTGTTTCTAAAAATTTTTTTGCATTTTTTTGATATGCCACTGATTTGAAATTAAATATTATATCTCCACTGATTTGTATTTTTTTCTGCTTCCTTATCTATTTTTATAGTACTCATATCCCTCTTTATTAAGTTTAGCGAATTTCCTACCTTTATCTGGATTATTTTTTTGATTTTCAAAATCCCAATATTTAGACCATTTATAAATTCTCTTATACATCTCCCATATTTTATAAGATGTATCAAAATTTTCACAATTTTCATCGATTGTCATTGTAATTCACTTCCTAATATTATATTTTTAAATTTAATAGTTTCGTCGTTTATTTATATACACTGCGGCACGATTACCTGTAGTCCTTTTAGGACGCCCATTAGGTAAAAACACCTGTTCTACATTGAAAGATCCCTCTCCGACTTTCTTAGCAAATACTTTACCTATTCTTGCTCGAAGAGGATTAGGTTTCCCAGAGCAAACCATACTAATTTCCCTATATGTCTTAGAAACGCTTATAGAAAACTCTATATCTACATTCTGCGGATTAGCTACATATTGCTCAATCTCATTCATCACCATTTGTTCTATTTGCAATTCTGATAATGAAGAAGTGATTCCAAAGTATTCATTCAGTACATCAACAACAAGTGTGCTCAAAGATACTCCAAGTTCTTTAGATTTTTTACTAAGAATTTTTTCTAAATCTGTATTTGGATAAAACTGAATTCTCATCTGACTTCCTCCTATATACCCCCAGTGTATCATAATTAATTTAAGAGCGTAAGAGTTATCACTCACAATATAACTCTAATCACATTAAATTTTACTGATATTTTTTACTCTCGTTCAAAACTAAACATACTATTTTAAATTATAGAAAAAAGAACCAGCATTTCTGCCGGTTTTTTTTACTATTCATAGTTTTTAATAAAGTGTTTTATCGCCGCTGCAAAATCTTCTACTACATGTGTAGCTTGGTCTTTTACTTCTTGTGGCGCTCGATTCATACAGTATGAAATATCTGCTACTTTAAACATATCCACGTCATTCCCTGAGTCTCCTAAAGCTATTACTCTATCATACCCTGACTTGATAGCTTCTATACCACTAGCTTTAGAAATATTTTTTGCTGTGATTTCCATACGTGTTGAACCTGATTTATAAATCTCTACTTCTGGAAATTTCTCTTTTATTATATCGTAATGATAATCTAATTGTTCTTTTTGTTGGTCTTACGTTAATCTTATAAATTACTTTTCCTTCCAATATTTCAAAAGGATTTTCGACACAAACAAGTTCCATGTTCCATAATCTATCTTTTTTCTCATGATCAAAATTACCGATACGTTGTTTTCCATCTAAAGCATCAAATATTAATTTACTTTCCTTTAGATATTCGAATATTCCAGTTAAATCTTTAGTAGGAATATATTTTTCAAAAAGAACTTTATCTTGTCTTGTTACGACCGCTCCGTTAAACCCTATCATGTGTGTAACATCCATATCATTGCCTTCTGCAATATATTTGATTTCTTCAACAGAACGCCCAGTCGCAACTGAGAAATCCCCGTAATTTTTAGCATCATGATACGCTTTTAAATCTTCTTTTTCGACGAATACTGAATTTTTTACAAATGTTCCGTCTAAGTCTGTAACAAACAAATTCTTCATGAAACTATTCCTCCATACCAAGCATATCTTGGATTTCCATTTTTAATACATTAGCATGAGATCCGTAAATTGATTGCATTTGCATATCACTTTCTGCAAATCCCATAGCTCCAAGTTTCGTTGTAATACGCTCTTGATCTACTACGCTCTTATCTTTTACATTAATTCTTAAACGAGTTATACAAGCATCTACAGCTTCAATGTTATCTGGACCACCATGTGCTTTAATTAACTCAATAGCTTGTTTTCTAATTCCTTCTGGTGTTTTTGTACTGTTTCCATTACCTCATCATCACCATCAACTTTTATATCAGTTTCTTTTGGTTCTTCTTTACCAATTGTAGCAATTTCTACACCAAGTTTAGCACGAGCTTCATTTTTATTAGATAATTTAACTTCATCACCATCTTCACGACCAGGTGTTTTAAGGTCAAATTTAACAATCATAAATCTGAATACGATATAGTAAATAAAGAAGTAAACTATACCTACGATTGGTACTAACCACCAAGATGTTTTAGGACCTTGAAGTACTCCATAGATTACCCAGTTAATGAATCCGTGTCCAGTTGGAGTAGCAACTCCTGCTCCTAGCATGTGCATTACGAATAATGCTGAACCTGCTAAAAATGCGTGTACTACATAAAGAATTGGTGCTACGAATAAGAATGTAAATTCGATTGGTTCTGTGATACCTGTTAAGAATGAAGTACCAGCAGCTGCGAATAATAATGAACCTACAACTTTACGTTTTTTCTCATCAGCTGTTTTGTACATTGCATAAGCTGCACCAGAAAGACCGAACATGAAGTAAACGAATTTACCACCGTTAAATCTTGTAATACTTGGATCTACGTGCTGAACATTTGGATCAGCTAATGAAGCTAAGTAAGCGTTGATTGTACCAACTACACGTTGTCCACCAATTTCCCAAGCCCCACCTAATTCTGTTGTACGAACCGGCCAGTTTAAACCGTGGTGAAGACCGAATGGTAATAATGCTCTTTCTACTAAACCATATAGGAACGTTCCAATAGGTCCTGATTTAAGGATAAAGATTGATAATACACTGATACCTTTTTGTACTGGAGGCCAAACGAAGAATAATCCAGTAGCTACTGCTGACATAATTACGATAGTTGCGATAGGTACGAAACGTGGTCCACTGAAGAATCCAATTACTGTTGGTAATTGAACTTTAACAGCCCACTTATGAACGAAGTATACCACTATACCTACGATAATACCACCAAATACACTAAGGTCCATTGTTTGGATACCAAGTACTTTTGTCTGCATTGCATTAGATAATGCTAATTTTGCTTCGTTACTTGATAATTTACTAGTGTCTACTAATTTGTGACTTTGTACTAATAGGAAGTTAAGTACGTAATGTAATACGATAAATCCTAGTAGACCAGAAAGTGCAGCAGAACCTTTTTCACGTTTTGCTAAACCTACAGCAACCCCAACCGCAAAAATAATCGGTAAGTTATTGAATGCTGTATCCCCTAATACAATTAGGAATTTCATAATAAATTGAATAATGTCATTTTTTAACATTGGGAACATTTTTAGTGTGTTTGAATTACTGAAGGCTGTCCCGATTCCTTTAATAATACCTGCACCAGGAAGTACAGATACTGGTAATAAGAACGAACGTCCGAATTGCTCAAAAGCAGAGACGAATTTATTTTTTTTCTTTGCCATTACCTTTTCTCCTTTTATTATTTTATATAGCCATATTATATCAGATTTGAAAACGTTTTTTTATATTTCGCCTAAAAAAATTTCTTTTTATTTGTAATTAATTACTAATTTAGTAAAAATTTTACTAGACTATGTAAACCGCTTTTAAAAATAGCTTTTTATTTTTCTAATTTTTTTATGTTATGATACATAATACTGACTAAAGAAAAGAAAATCTACTAGTAAATTTTACTCTTGGAGGAAACTTTATGTTTTTTGATAACTTAAAAAATAACTATGACAAACTATCTATTTCAGAACAACAGGCTATCGATTATTTAATGAAACAAGATAATATCGAACATACCACCTTAAAAGAAATTAAACAAGCTGTTCTTGTTTCATCTTCTACCGTAATTCGAGCTTGTAAAAAATTAGGTTATAATACCTTTATCGATTTAAAATACGATTTAAAAATAAGTAAGGAGCTAGCTAAAAATAATAAAAACTCAACATCCTCTACTTTCCTTTCTTTAAAAGAACAGCTTAGCGTTGAATTTTCTAGAACAATGTCTATACTTAATCAAGAGGATTTCGATATTTTCGCAGAAAAAATTATTAATGCTCGTCGTATTTTTTGTATTGGTAGTGGCTCTAGCTACATGGTTATGAGTGATTTTAATAGAAAACTAAAACTTATTAATCTTTGGTCAAACGATTATTTTGAACACTATTCTATTAAAAGAATTCCTGATATTTCTACAAAAAATGATGTTATATTAGTATTTTCTCTAAGCGGTGATACTAATGTTATTAACGATTGCGTTCTTGAAGCTAAACAAAATGGAACTACTATTTTATCAATCACAAGTCTTACCAATAGTCCTCTTGCAAAAATGAGTGATCATTTAATTAAAGTCTATGATGCACCAAAAAATAGAAAAAAAATCCGCTCTCGTCTAATGCTGAGTGTTGTTGGAATTATTTTATTTGAAACTATCGTTAACACTATCAGTCCTGGAGAATATGTAATCGATTAATAAAAATACTTCCATGTATTGTATTTCCCTGAATTTTCTTTATTTAATTAAATCTATTTTTTTCATCTAAATTTCACAAAAAATAAAAGGGAGTGACTCAAAAATCGTGATTTCGAAGAAATCGATTTTGTCGAGTCACCCCCGCACAGTTTATTAGATATATAAAAAGCTTTTCTAAAGCGATTTTAGATATCAATAAACCACTGCGTCTATGAGTTCTCATATATACTTCGTTAAATTTTAGGACTTTTGGGTCAGCACCTTTTCTTTTATATTAATTAACTACTTCTTTTTATTTTTCACCTTGTTTTTAGGAACACGCTTCGCAGAGCCAATATTCCAAACAGTTTCTTCCTGTGTAGCTATTTCTTTATAGATATTAGCATTTTTTTCACAACAGTATCTAGTTCTTTAGATTCTATCTTTTTTTTTTCTTCTTTTTTTACTTCTGGAGTAGTTTTTTTAATAGGATCATTTATTGAAAGTCCTGTAGTTGAAATACCAACTTGCTTTTTAGGATTTTCTGATGTGTTACGTGAAGCTAGTCCATATACAGATGAATATACTGGTGAAGGTTTAAATTTACCTACATTTCGTGGTTTTGGCGTAATTGTATTTGAACTCATCATTTGACCAGTTACTGACTTAGTTGATGTTGATATTCCTGATGAAGAATATTTTTCGAAAATTGCATCTAATATTTTTTGATTATTCTCAATTTTTTCCTTACTTACAGGTCTATAACCATGATCAATTGTTTTATATTCTCCTAATTTTGTTCCTTTTCCTTTATCAAAATACTCTAAAACATCATTAGTATATAATTTTTCAGTATAATCAATTCCTCGCTCTACTTCTTCTTCATTTTTCTTCTAAATAAGATTTAGCTTCTTCTATTCTCTTCTGGACAACCTCTTTTGGAACAACTTTCTCATCAGTAAACTTATCTACATCATTTGCAATTTTAATGTTTTTAGTATTTGGTGATACTTCTCTTATTAGACTATCAATATCTACTGAATCTGTAGTCTCTTCAAAATAATTTTGTTCTTCTAACTCTTCAATTTCTTCTTCATCTAGATGATAATCACTATATCCTGATAATCTATCTTTTTTTAACGTCTTTAAATTCTTCATAGTCTTGAACTTCAATATCTTCTATTTCATCCGCTTCTTCTACTAAATCAATATAAGACTCTTTTTTTCTTATCTTTTCTTAAATCTTCTAGATTTTTCATTCAATTCTTCAATTTCTGGTAAAGTTTTTTTCTTTCTTAGGTAAAAATATCAATCTTCTCAATCTCGATTAATTCATCTAACTCAGTTTTTTCTTTTGAACCGATTGGTTTTTTACCTTCACGTAATTCTTTTCTAAAGTTTTCTACTTCTGCTACAACTTCTTGACTTTCTTCAAATCTGTTACCGACCAATTTTTTACTAACTTTATCGATATCGTCTTCAAATAAATCTGATGCACCTTCTAGAACATCATGAACAGAAGTATATTTAAGTTTATCACGACGACTTCCCTCAGCTTCAAGTTCTTTTACCTCAAGTTTTGGAGTTTTCTTTTCATGAGTTTTACTTTCTTTCTCACGTATTTCTTCGAAAATATCATCTAATTTTTCATTTTTCTTAACGTATAACGGATTATCTTTTTCTATTTTATCATTTTTTCTCTCAAGAACATTAAAATTTTCTTCAAATTCTTTTCTTGCTTCTTTATTTTTTGTAACTCTTTCTTCTTCAACTACACTTTTTTCTTCAGCTTTCACTTTGAATGAGCTAGCAACTTCCTCTTTCAGTTCTCTACTATCTTTCCCTAATACCACACTATCCCCAAGGGTATCGATTTTATAATCTTGTTTTAATCTCTTAGTTCTTACGGCTGCTAGTGTTGGGTGTGTTCTTCTTGGTGGATTTTCATCAAAAATATCCACATCACGTATTTCAGAACTTTTTACTCCTAGTTTTTTTAAAGCATTCCCTAAGTCTGTTACTTCAGTTGTTGATACTTCTTCTTTCTCATCTTTTTTTCTTCATATTTTTGTAATATCAATTTCCTCAAATAAAGAAGTTTCTTTTTGCCCTTCTTCTACAAATTCGATTTCTAGTTCGTCTTCTATTATTTCTTCTTTTTCTTCTTTAAATTGAGATTTTTTCTTATCAAATTTTTTCTTTTCTTCTAATTCTTCTTCAAAATCATCTAATACTGCATCTAATTCTTCTTGATCAATCTCGTCATCACTTACATTAAATAATTTATCTTTTAATCTTGAGAAGAAGCCTTCTTTCTTCTCAGATTCTTCTTCATTTTTATATTCAGACTCATCATCGTAGTCTTCTTCAACCACTCTAGAATTTTTGTCTTTGTTCACGTTTTTGACGTTCTAAATATGTTTTATAATCCTCGGCTTCATCTTCTTCATCTAAATATTCATCATCTAAGAACTCTTCATCTTCTTTTTTATTAGAACTGAATAATCCTTTAAATTTAGAAATAAAGCCATTTTCTTTTTTTGACTTTTTCGCTTGTTCTAATTCTTCTTCGTAGTCATCTTCGTAATCTTCAAAGTCATCGTAATTATCTACTTCGAAATCATCAAGATTAACTTCTTCATAATCGTCATATTTTTCTGATTCTTTCTCATTACTTTTTCTAGTACTACGTTGTGGACTAAATTCATCCTCATCAAATGATTTTTTAGTCTTATTAGAACTGAAATCTATTTCAAAATCCTCATCTTCATCAAGATAAACTCTCTCTTTTCTTCTATTTTCAGCTCTTTTTTCCCTACGTTCAGCTAAATCATCTTTTTTCTCTTTTTCAGCTGTATTTTCTTCATATATTTCATCTTCATCGTCTTCTAAAAACCACTTTTTCCAATTCACCATATTTTACACCTCCTAATTAGATTTTATTTAAGATTTAAATCTTTCACAAGAGTTCCTACTTTAGTATCTGCATCTAATACTAAAATACCTCTTGCTTCTTCTTGCGGTAAACCTAGTTCACGTTTTGAACACAGCATACCATTTGATTCTACTCCACGTAGTTTTGATTTTTTAATTAATAGACCACTTGGCATCATTGCTCCGCTTAGAGCTACTACTACCTTTTGTCCTGCTTCTACATTTGGAGCTCCACATACGATTTGTAGCGTTTCTTCTTCATTAACTTTTACTTCTGTTACTTTTAATTTATCTGCGTCTGGGTGTTTTTCACAGCTTAAAACTTCCCCAACTACGAAGAACTCATCATTATTACCTTCTAGATCAATTTTGATTCCATTTTTTTCTAATCGTTTTTGAAGAATCTCTTTTTGATCTTCTGTTAAATCGATACTACCTTCTCCATCTAATTTTAAATTCTCAACATTAAAAATATTTAATCCTACTAAAGCACCATTTTCATCTTTAATTAGTGTAATATTTTTTTCTTATCTTCGTATGTTACCTCTTCTTTACTTTGAATAGTAATTAATAATGTTTCTCCTAACATCTTCTTATTGTAAAAAAAATAACATGAATCTCTCTCCTATAATAAATTTTAATTTTTAAAGTTATTCTACAAAAAAATAAAATAACTCTCTAGTTTTTTTCCATCGTATTTAAACGTTATTGTCGTTATCGGTACCAGACCTTCTGTGAAAAAAATGCACCATCATTTTTTTGTAGAATTTCTAGTCCTTGTTTATTCTGTACATCTGCAATTATCAATGTATCTTGATGAGGTAAACCTACATAAAAGGAACCACCTATTTTATCATAAAAATGATTCAAAACATTCTTGTCGATTATTCTAGTCCCATCATAACCATCTTTCGCATTTAGGAAATAGAATTTATTTCCTACAACTTCATCCACATTATACTTAAGCGGTAGTTTTTTTAAATTGTCTTTAGCAAATTCTAAAAAAATTCTTCTTCAGTTTTTAGAAAATCTACTTAAAAAAACTACCATCTAATAATTTATAACCACCTTTAAAGTCATAAGCTAAATATATTCTAGTTTCATTTGTATGATCAAAGCTAACAAGATTTTTTTCATTGTCTTTGTTAAAACTACTAGCTCGAACCACTGGAAAAATATTTTCTAATAATTCATTCTCAGTTATATCATCTATAGAAAGTTCTTTTTGCGCATTGAAGTTCCCTACTATATAGTAAACAAATTCTTCTATCTTCTTATCACTTTCGCTAGTTTTCTTATCTCCTAACTTCCTTACAAAACTATCTATATCAACTTTAGCACGGCGATTTTCATATTCTAAAATAAAAACACTGCTTTCTTTTTTTCTCGCCTCTCATGAATTTTTTTTAAGGTAGGTAGTTTTTTTCTATTATTTTTTTCAAATATATAATCTCTTGAATAAGACATAATACCTCCTATTTTTGTGTATAATATGGCAACTTAATTATACCATATTTATTTGTATTCAATCAACATAATTAAGCAATATATACAAATATTATTCACTTTTTCACACTATATATATTTTATTGCACCTTTACTTTTTATTTTTGTTATAATTTTTTATATACTTCGGAGGATTTTTTTATATGGATATAGAAATTAAAAGAGCCGAATTACATACAAAAATACAATAACTGGATTAAAAAGAATACTCGAAGATTAGTAGTTGCTTTTTATAACTTATATAGTAATTATCTTAATAAATTTTTTTACTATTAAAAAAACTCTAAGATTACTCTATTTTTCTAGCTTTTTTTATTTTTTTACATATACGGTTTATGTAGTATCATTAATTTGGTTTATAAAAAAATAAATTAATCGCAAATATCGATTCTATCGATTTTAAAACAAAAATAAAACTGACTTAAGAATATCTTTACGATTTCTCTTAAGTCAGTTTTACTAGTCTAACATTAAACTTTTTAAATTACTAACTCTTCTTCATCTTCTTTTCCAATTTTATTAAGAGCCATAAGGTTTTCAAGAGGTTTACCTATAATAAACAGTATTACTCCCAATACTCCCATGATTATTGCAATTATAGTTAATACTTTTTCATAACCCCATGTTTCAGTCCAACCTACTGTTTTACCAGTAATCCATGAAGATACCACATACGTAAAATACCACATTGCCATTGACATAGCCGCGAATTTTTTAGGTAATAACTTGCTGAATAATGCCATTCCTATTGGTGATACTAATAACTCTCCTACTGTTAATACGAAATATCCCCCTAATACATACCATATACTCATTTTTATTGAACCATCTACTTTTCCTCCTAATGATTGGAGTCCTAGCACAAAGCATACAAATCCTAATCCAGTTAGCAACATTCCCCAACCCATTTTTGTAGCAACTTTCCAGTCATTATTTTTTTCTGCTTTCTTCATCCAAAACCATCCAAATAATGGTGCTAGTACTATACATAAGAATCCATTAAATGATACTAACCATGTAATAGGCATATTAAATCCAAACACATTTAAATTTACAAGTTCATCTGTCATAAGCGTTATTGTTGTTTGTGTTTGGAAATATGCAGACCAGAATATTGTAGAGAATACAAAGATTATAATAGCTGCATATAGACGTCCTTTGTCATATTTTGTTCCTTTCAGGTCAGCTCTATTCTCTTCTGCTGATTCATGTTTATTTTTACCTACTGGATATCTTCCAGCATCTCCTAATAATTTATTTTTACCAAATGTGAATAATAAAAATGTTATAAATAAACAAATTGAAACCATTAAGAATGCGGGTGTAAATCCATACACTGCAATTTTTCCATCTGCTCCTTTTGTAGCTCCCCAATCTTGATAGATAAGCCCACCAATAATAGGACCAAGTAAACTTCCTATATTTACAAATGTGTAAAAAATACTATATGCAGCGTCTTTCATCGACACTTGTTTTTCATCATATAATTCCCCTACAATCGCTGATAAATTACCACGGAAGAATGCTCCAGCAATTGAATTTATAATTACACCAACTAAAAAAACATAAAATCTTCCATGTGCAAATGCTGTAAATAGTGTTCCTATAGCATTAAATAAAATACCAAACTGAATAGCACGTTGCATACCAATATATCTGTCAGTTAAATATGCTCCAAGAAGTGGCAAGAGTGATCCAATTGTTCCAAGATATGCCATTACATCTCCTGCAAATGTCTTATCTAAACCTAATCCACCCTGTTCAACCGAATAAGTATAAAATAATATAAGGAAACCTGATGTAGCATATGAAGCATAACTCTGAATAGCTATCATTACATTAACAAGCCACAAACCCGACGGATGCTTAAACTTTTCTGAATTTTTTTTCATCTTTATATATTCCTTTCTCTTTATACTTATATTTTAACAGATGTACATCTATTATACAACAGTTTCAGAGAGGATTAATTTTTTTATTATACTATTTTTATAACTAAATACAAAAATAATATTTTTTTAAATATAATTTTAATATATTTACTGTTAACTTACTTAATTATTTATAAAAAGAAAAAAATAGTAAAATATTTTTTTCAATTCCAATTATCGATGATATCTTTTGTATCTATAAAAAAATACTCAATTAAATAAAAAAAACTTACGAAAAAAATTTATTTATGCTATAATCTGTTAATATTGCTTAAATAATCGAAAGGAGTCAATATGACATTAAAAAGAAATTCTAAATTGTTTCTAGTTCTCTTTCTAGGAACCCTATCGGCCTTTGGTCCTTTTGTTACAGATTTATATTTACCCGCATTACCTTATATGAGTGAATTTTTTAGTGCTAGTACTTCTACTATTCAACTTACTCTAACAGGTAGTATGGTCGGACTTGCATTAGGACAATTACTTATCGGACCTATTAGCGATAAATACGGTCGTAAATCCATTAATAATCAGCTTAATAGTTTACTTACTAAGTACTATTGCTATCATCATTTTTCCTAATGTATATGCAATGATAGTTTTACGATTTATCCAAGGTGTGTCTTCTGCAGGAGCTGTAGTTATTTCTCGTGCTATTTCTACAGACTTATATAATGGACGCGAATTAGCTCCTTTCTTTGCGTTACTAATGGCTGTTAACGGCTTAGCACCTATTCTTTCTCCTATTCTAGGAAGTTTATTACTACAACTTACAGACTGGAGAGGAATATTCGTTACACTTGCTCTAATCGGTGTAATTTTATTAGCTGTAAGCTTTAAATTTAATGAATCATTAGCCGTTGAAAAACGTTTAGACCTTCCAATAACTAAGACATATTATTCTATTGTACATGTTACAAAAAATAGACTATTCTTTGCTCTTGTTATTATTCAAGGATTTGCCTTAGCTGCTATGTTCGCCTATATTGCAGCATCACCCTTCATCCTACAAACTCACTATAACTTAAGTCCATTAATGTATAGCTTATGCTTTGGTCTAAACGGTTTTGCTATATAGTTTTAGGAAGCAAGAATTCTGGTAATTTCAAAGAGAAAGTTAGTATAAAACTAGGGTTATCACTTATGTTATTAGTTAGTATCTATCTTGCAGTTGCACTAACTCTTACACTGCCTTTCCTATTTATCGAAGCAGGATTCTTCCTTCTTTTACTAGGATTAGGATTTATTTTACCTGCTGGTTCTGCTATCGCTATGAGTTTAGAGCGTGAGCGTGCTGGAAGTGCCTCAGCTTTCTTTGGATTTGTACCATTCTTCTTAGGTGGTGTTGTTTCACCATTAGTCGGAATTAGAAATATCTTCCACTCTAGTGCAATAGCAATCGTAGTTTGCTCAGTTATATCATTCATAACATTCAAACTAGTAGAAAAGAAAATATAAAATAAAAAATCTAAGTTATAACTTTGAATTCACTAAAAACATCTACTTTAAAGATGTGTTTATCCAATATAACTTAGATTTTTTTCTTCTTTATTTAAACACGTTATAAAAATTTATTATATCATATATTCCTAATTATTATAAGAATTGTTTTATCCCTTTATTTATGATAAGTTGAAAGTGAAAAATTAATAGTAGATGTTTTTTAAAGAGTAACTCAAAAAAATTGTGATTTCAAAAAGTCAATTTTGTTGAGCCAAACTAAATAAAAAGGGGAGCATAAAAATGTATATTCCAACAATAGTAATAATTTGTATAGTATGTGGCACTATAGGTGGAACTCTGGGTTATTATATTTCAAACAAAAATAAGAAAAGAATAAAATAAAGAAGACGAATTTTCGTCTTCTTTATTTTATTTATCTCATTCCCCAAGCTGATAAACCTTGTGCTTTATATGCACGAGTAGCTGCGTTGATTTGATCTTGAACTGTTGCTGTAGATCCCCATCCTGGCATAGTTTGGAATAATCCACTAGCTCCTGAAGCGTTTCTAGCATTCACTTGTCCATTTGATTCACGTGCAATAATATGTTCCCAAGTAGAAGCTGAAACTCCTGTACGACGAGCCATCTCTTGAGCTGCAGCAGCTCCTTCTGCTCCTGCTGTGTTACCATTTGATAACCTTACTGAACCACCAGCTGATGAATATGATTGTGCAGGTGCTGAATATGATTGTTGAACTACTACTTCTTGCTGTTGAGCCACTGAACGTTGTTTAGTTCCCACTACAACAACTTCAGCTGTAGCTTCAGTAGTTACTTTCTCAGATGCAACTTCTCTAGATACTTCTTTACCTTTTTCTCTCACAACGTTGTAAGTAACTTCTTTCTCACCATTTTTACCTTCAACTTTTGTAACTTTTTCATCTACATATTTAGAATCATCTTTTTTTCTACTTTTTGTTTCATATTTAATTATTTCTTTTTTTACTTCAGTAGTTTTTCCACTTCTTGCAATTTTAATTGTATCGACTGTAGCTACTTCACTATTTAGTGCTGGTGTAACTTCATCTTTCTCACCAACAGTAATATTTAATTCATTTAAAATATCTTCAACTTTTTTGTAAGTAGTTTTTCTTACTGTAGTCGTATCACCATCAACAATTGTAACTTCGTGAGCTTTATAGATATTAATAATTTCTCCACCATTTACTTTTGTGTCTAATCCTGGTTCTACTCTATCATCAGCACTAAAAGGAATATCATTAGCAATAAGAACTTCTCTTACTGTCCCTTTTTTAGCTTTTAATTCTATTTTACTACCATTATCTAAATTTACAGCGAAAACATTGTGTCCTGTGTATTCTTCCGCTACTACAAAAGCTCCTGATAATAATAATCCTGATGTTGCTGCTGCTGCAATAATTCTACCTAATTTCATTCTATTAATCAATCTCCTTTTTCTCTTCTAATCCAAACAACGTACATGCATTATTAAATGTTTGTTTTGTTAGTTGTTCGTAAGACATTTCTTTAATATCTGCAATTTCCTGTGCTACATAATGCACATATGCAGGTTCATTTCTTTTTCCTCTATATGGTGTTGGTGTTAAATACGGACAATCCGTTTCAATTAACAACTTATCTAATGGACAAGCTTTTGCTACTTCTTTAGGTGTTTTTGCATTTTTAAATGTTACAGGTCCACCTAATGAAATATAGAAGTTCTCTTTTAGCATAATATTCATGCTTTCTACAGAACCAGAAAAACTGTGCATTATTCCACCGATTTCACTAGCTTTTTCTTCTTGAAGAATTTGTATTGTATCTGCCATAGCATCACGTGTGTGAATTACTATTGGTTTATTTACTTCTTTTGCTAGTTGAATTTGTCTTCTAAATACTTCTTTTTGAACATCTTTTGGACTTTTATCCCAGTGATAATCTAAGCCAATCTCTCCGATAGCTACTACTTTATCATTAGTTAAAGCAATTTTTTTTATCATTTCATATTTTTCTTCTGTAAAGTCAATTGCTTCTACCGGGTGCCAACCTACTGTTAAATATAAAAAGTCATATTTATCTGTGATTTCCAGTGCTTTTTCTATACTTTTATCATCGAAACCAACTATATTTATTAATTTTACTCCCGCTTCTTTCGCACGAGCAATAGTTTCTTCTAAGTCTTCTAAATAAGCATCATCATTTAGATGCGCATGTGTATCAAATAACATACCACGCCTCCTTACTCTTAAGATTATATCAAAACAACGTTTCATTAGAATATCTAAAGTATTTCAATTATGTTACAATACATTTTCAATTAACATAAATATTGTTACTTTATATGTTTCAACAATATTTAGAGAGAATTATTGTCTTTTTTCAACAATTATTTCTAACTATTTAAGGAATTGACTAAAAAAGATGCCTTAGAGCATTTAAACGCTCTAAGACACCTTTATTAAATAAGTTTATTATATTTAATTTAGTTCCCCATGATACCAAACACGTACTTTACCATTTCCTATTGGATATATATCGCTAAAGTATAATGTACCTGAAGCGCAACCACGCGCATCATAAAATTGACTATAATTTACACTTGTTGGATACGCTGAACCTACGGGATAGTCATAAGAAATACTTTTAGAGATTTTGTCTACAGTATTCTCAGTAGTAATCACACTTAGACTTTTATCAGCTACAACATTATTATCTTGGTATGTTGCATTTTCTTCATTCACATTAGTATTTCCACCCGATGAAGAATAGACTGTACCAATTCCTAAGCTTCCTGGAAATAGCACTAATAATAAACTCATCGCTCCTATTTTAATACTTTTTTTCATAAGTATTGATCTCCCTATCTACTTATTTTACTAATATTATACTCTTTTTTTTTTACATTGCAAACCTCTTTATGATGATTATATTAAAAAACGACTTTAAATATAAATCTGCTCTAAATTTTAGAAAGCACATCATTATTTAAGTCGTTCTTCTTATATTATTCAGCTTTGAAGTCTACTACTTGAGCACCGATAAGTTGCTCTAAAACTTCTGGTTTTACTTCTACTTGATGACCTACTTTACCTGCAGAAATAATAATCGTTTCAACTTCACGGCATTTCTCATCTACAAAGTTGGGAATAATTTTTTCATCGCGAATGGTGAGCATCCACCTTTTACATACCCTGTTATTTTTGTTAAATCTTTAAGTGGTAACATTGATAAACTTTTTACTCCTGCTGCTTTGGCAAGCTTCTTGAAGTTTATGCTATCTTCACTCATCAGCACTCCCACAACATAGTTACCTTTACCATCCGTAGTCATAATTGTTTTAAATACTTGGTTATGGTCGCGTCCGATAATATCAGCTACTCCTACACCAGTTTTCGCAGCATCACTTTCTGCATCAAATTCAAAGTGATTGTACTCTACACCATTTTCATCTAAAAATCGCATAGCATTTGTTTTTAATTCTTTTTTCTTAGCCATATTTGCACCTCATTATTTAATTTCTTCATAGGGTTGACCCAAAAGTCCTAGATTAAAAAAAGTTTTCAAGAAAACACATAGACGCAGTGGTTTATTGATATCTAATAAACTTTGCGGGGGGGACTCGATAGAATCGATTTCTACGAAATCACGATTTTTGAGTCACTCCCTTATTTTACTCCAAAGTTTGCCTACTGTCAAAATCTGTTTTAAATATTTTTGTAAAAATACCAATCTCAAGAACTATATTTTCTGATCTTTGAGATTGGCATTCAAATTATTATTTTAAAACAAAGTGTCCTTCTTCAACTTCTTCGAATTTTTCTGTGCCAGTTATTACTATTTCCTCTGCACTAACTTCGAATTCTTCGAACATCTTTCTTGCTCTTACCGGATCAATAATCGGCATAGAGTTTAAAAGACGTTTTGTATAAACGTGCTGTGGATTTTTCATAATCTGTTCTGTTGTTCCTAATTCTACTAGATTACCTCTATACATTACAGCTATTCTATCTGCGATATACTCTACTACACCTAAGTTATGTGAGATGAATAAATATGTTAGAGAAAATTTTTCTTGTAAATCTTTTAATAAATTAATTACCTGTGCTTGTGTTGAAGCATCTAAGGCAGAAGTTGGTTCATCACATAGAATGAAGTCTGGTTTTGTTACAACTGCTCGAGCAATACCAATACGTTGTCGTTGCCCTCCACTAAAAGCATTTGATAATTTTAGCGCATCCTCGTTAGAAATTCCAACAAACTCTAAAATTTCTAACGCCTTTTTCTTCGCAGTTTCTTTATCCTCTTTGTGTAAAGCTTCCATAACTATATCTAAAGCACTCATTCGTGGATTTAATGATGAATATGGGTCTTGGAAAATAATTTGCATCTTGCTATAAACTTCTGCAAGTTCTTTTTTCGACATTTTTGTTAAAGATTTTTCATTACCTTCTACAAAAACATCACCTGATATGAATGGATCTATATTTAAAATCCCTTTACCTAGGGTAGTCTTTCCACTTCCAGATTCGCCTACTACAGCTAAAGTCTCTGCTTTATAAATATCTAAACTAATGTCATTAACAGCTATAGTTTCTTTGACTTCTTTGCCCATTCCTTTAGACTTATAAACTTTTCGTACATTTTTAAGTTTTAAATACTCTTTACTCATTACTCCACCTCTTTCAGATACTCATGAGTATCGCTAAGTTTGCCAAGTATAGTGTTTGCCATCTTCCTTATAATCAACAGTCAGAAGCTCTTTATTAGTGTTTTCTAATCTTGCCGCTGCAAGAAGTTGTTTTGTATATGGGTGTTGTGCACTGCTAAAGATTTCTTCAACATTTCCTTTTTCCACAACTCTACCTCTATACATAATATACACATAGTCACACATTCCAGCTATTACACCGAAATCGTGGCTGACTAGTGCTACACTAAGTTCTGTTTCTTTTTGTAATTTCTTAATAAGAGATAAAATCTGTGCTTGAACCGTAACGTCTAGAGCAGTTGTAGGTTCATCCGCTACCAATAACTTAGGATTAGCAAGTAATGCCATAGCAATTAATATTCTTTGACGCATACCACCAGATAATTCGTGTGGATATTGTTCCATTCTAAGAGGCGCATTAAGAATTCCTACTTTTTCAAGTTGCTCTATAGCTAATTTTTTCGCATCTTCTTTAGATTTATTTTGAAATCTTTCTATTACTTCTATTAAGTGAAAACCAATAGTTCTAACTGGATCTAGTGAAGTCATAGGATTTTGGAAAATCATAGAGATTGGTAATTTTTCACCCTTCTTAACTTCCTTTCCATCAAAGAAAAACTTATCATTTTTATCAAAAATATTATTAGGAAGAATAGACATTATGCTACGCATCAAGATACTTTTTCCACTTCCTGATTCACCAATAACTCCTGTGATATGACCTTTTCTAAAATTAATATCAATGCCGTGTATTAATTCTTTGTCTACTTCTTTATTAGGTTTATAATTAACCGTTAAATTTTTTAATTCTACTATGTTTGTCATATTATTCTCCCTCCTTTTGAATATATTTTGTAAATAAGTTACCAATATTATTAAATGAATAAATTGTTAACATTACAAATAATCCAGGGATAATTGCCATATGAGGTGCACGTTGTAAGCTTTGTTGTGCATTTTGCAGAAGTGTTCCCCAAGAAGTCATAGGTTGTTGAATACCAAGTCCTAAGAAACTAAGCGCCGCTTCTGTCATTATTGCATTTGCTATTGAAGCACTTGCTGCTACTACTAAAGTTGGTATTATAGCTGGAATAATATGTTTCTTTAATATAGAGATAGTTTTTACACCGCTAAATCTACTGTATACTACGTAGTCGTATTCTTTTGCTGATAAAGTTTCTGCACGAACTAACCTCGCAAGACGCATCCAAGAAAAACATCCTATTACTATAATTATTGAACCAATTCCTGGTTTTAAAAATACACTAAGTACAATTACTAATACTAACCATGGAATAGATGATAATACATCAACTAAACGCATAAGTAAACTATCAACAACTCCACCAACATAACCTGCAATAAGTCCTACTATCGTTCCGATTGTTACGGCAGTCACCATCGCTAGTAGTCCTACTATAAGAGAAATACGACCACCATAGATTACACGAATAAAGTAATCACGACCTACCTCATCAGTCCCAAATAAATGTTGTAGGCTCGGTGATTGAGATAGATTTGCTACATCAGTAGCCGCTGGATCAATAGGAAGTAAAGGTGCTATTAATGATACAAACACTAATATCGCTATAAATAAGTGAAAAAATATAAATTTTTGAACTTTTAGCTATTTTAATAAATCTTTTCATCTTATTTACCTCCTCTTCTAATTCTAGGATCTACTATTGAATACAGTATGTCTGAAATTAAATTACCTACTATTACTAGTGTAGCTGATAATAACATTACTGCCATTATAATAGGATAATCTAACGCTCTAGTTGCTTGTGTAATATAAGGTCCAATTCCCGGCCAACTGAATACTGTTTCTGTAATAATTGCTCCAGTTACTAACATCGGTAGTGACATACCTACTTGTGTAATTACCGGTATTAGCACATTTTTTATAATGTGTCTTGTGAAAATTTGAGTTTTTGTCGCTTGAAAAGCTTGTTGAACTACTACATACTCTTCATTTGTTTGACTTAAAGCTGAAGATCTTACATAACGTGTAAGTTCTGCGAAGAATACGATTGTTAAAGTTAGATAAGGCATAATAAAGTGCGATAAGAAATCACCAAAATCGCCTTCTTTACCAATTGTGTGCATCCCTATTATTGGGAATAAGTTTAATTGATATCCTAAAACATAAATGAATATCATCGCTATCCAAAATGATGGGGTAGCTATTCCAAGTGAAGCTACAGCATCGATGAATTTATCTTGCCATTTACCTTTGTTTGCAGCAGCTAGTAATCCAAGTACTATTGCAATTATTAGTGCTGTTATGTAGGCTGGTAATACTAATGATATTGTATTAGGTATTTTCGCTAGGATTTCTTCTCCTACACTATTGTGAGTTACTAATGAGTGCCCGAAGTTTCCACTTAATATTTGCCCTAACCAATCCACATACTGAATTAAGAATGGTTTATTAAGCCCACTTTGCTCACGAAGAATATTAATTTCTTCTTGTGACATATTCGACGTTATCTGTGCATCGATAGCATCATATGGTGCTAAATGTATTAAAGTAAATACTATAAACGATATTACTAAAAGTAATGGTACTGCTTGTAATATACGTTTCAAAATATATCGAATCATACAATCTCCTTTAAATTTTTAATTACTATATTTTTTTATGAAATTCATTTTATAATTTATCACAAATCTTTTTGATATAAATTATAAATAAACATTCCCCTTAAAACTAATAAAAGCGAGGGAGATACTATAAAATCTTATTATAAATAGGATTTTATCGTACTCCCCCTCACACTATATTTTATTTTCCACTACTATTACTATTTAAGAGTAATTTTTGATAAATCATCAAATGTGTAGATTGGTACTAACTTAGCATCGTTAACATTTCCAACACGTTTGTTAACCGCTAAGATTTTTTGGTTATCTACGATTGGGTATAGGTATGCTTGGTTAGCAATTTCTTGTTGAAGGTTTTTGTACACTTCTTTACGTTTAGTTTCATCTAATTCAGCTGCACCTTGTTTGAACAATCCATCAACTTTTTCACTTCTGTATTGGAAGTAATTTGAAGTACCATTTGATCCAAATAGCTTAGAGTATAAATCAGGATCGTTACCCATGATATATCCACCTAAGAATAGGTTGTAAGCTTTAGAACCAGGTTTTCTTAACTCTGTAAAGATAGCTGTTTCATCTCCACCACGAAGCTCTACATTGATTCCTACTGCTTGTAATTGTTGTTGGATGAATGTTGCTTGGATAGTATTTGCAGCATCGTTACTTGCATATCCTAAGTTAAGTTTCAAGTTAGAAACTCCAGCTTCTTTTAATAGTGATTTTGCTTTTTCAATATTTTGAGTATATTTCTCTACATCATCAGTATGGAATGGATTCTTCGGTGGTAAGAATGAATAAGGATTTTGGTAGTATTTACTGTCTAAATAAGCTGCTTTATTCATATCTTCTTTGTTTAATGCGTATAAAATAGCTTGTCTAACTTTAACATCTTTTAATTCATCTGTGTTTGTGTTTAGTCCTAAGTATCCGATACGGTTTTCACTGTAAGGATAAGTATCGATGTTTTTAGAATCTAAATCTTTAATTGCAGCAGGTAATACATATGCTGCATCTACCTCACCTTTTTGTAATGCTACTTTTGTAGTATCAGCACTTTTAATAATACGTAGTACTACATTTTTAACTTTTGGCTTACCATTGTAATAGTTTTCATTCGCTTCAAATTTAATGTATTCTCCACGTTTGTTTTCTACTAGTTTGTATGGTCCAGTTCCTACTGGTGTTTCTTTTAATTCTTTAACTGAGAAATCTGATACATTTCCATAAACGTGTTTTGGAATAATGTAAGTTTCATTCGCAATGTTATTTGCCGCAGCTGCGCTTGGTTCTGGGAACTTAAATACTACAGTGTAGTCATCTACTTTCTCAATAGTTATCGGTTTATCACCAATCCATAAGTTTGAAGTTTCCATTTTCTTTTTTAGCTTTTGTTTGATAAGTGAAAACTACATCGTCAGCTGTGAATTTTTGTCCATCAGACCATTTTACATCTTTTCTTAAGTTAACTTTTAAGCTAAGACCATCTTTTGCAAGTTCAGTAGATTCTGCTAAGGCATATTCTTTTGAACCATCTCCATTAACTTTGATTAATGGTGAGTAGATAATATTAGTCATTGTTAATCCCCAACGGTCACTAACCTTGATTGGGTTAGTTGATGATGGATCATCACTAATAGCATACGTGAAAGTATCTTTATCTTGAGAAGTGGTAATTGTGTTTTGCGTTTTTGAACTACATGCTGTTACAACACTCATTACTAACGCTAGTGCTCCTATAAACAATTTGTTCTTTTTCATTCTTTTTTCCTCCTTGATTTTAAGTCCTATTTTTCTAACTACAAATTATTTTGGTTTCCCCTATTTAATAATGGTTAAATACATTTGTCTATTCGACAGTGAGAGACTTACATTGCTACTCATGTATTAATTAAATAGACTATATTTCATAATAAGAATAATAAAACCAGATATTATTTAACATTGAACGAATGAAATCAATGCTAGTTTAGTTTACTGTATTATATATAAATATGTCAATTTATGTGCTTGCTTTTATCATTTACTTTAATTATATAATTCTTTTAATTTAGTATACTCGAATAAATATTAAAATATTATTATTCTTCTGATCCCCAAACTTCTTCTACGATTTCTTTTATTAGGGCGATTTTTTTCCATTGATCTTCTTCTGTAATTACATTTCCTTCTTCTGTAGAAGCAAAACCACATTGTGTACTTAAGTAAATATTTTCTAATGGTACGTATTCGCTAGCCTCTTTAATTCTTGCGATTACTTCTTGTTTATCTTCTAAATCTGCAAATTTAGATGTAATTAATCCTAAAACAACTTTTTATCTTTTCCAACTTTTGCTAGTGGCTTGAAATCTCCTGCACGATCTGTATCGTATTCTAAGTAGTATGCATTTACGTTTTCTCCAGCAAGTAGCTCGTCTTCAACATTTTGGTATCCTCCTTGAGAAATCCATTTAGAAGCGAAGTTACCACGACAAACGTGTGTATTGATTGCTAAGTCCCCTGGTTTTCCTTCAATAACCTCGTTATTTAATGCTAAACAACGTGCTGCATATTCTCTACGAACTTCTTCTAAAGGACGTGCGTCGCGGAAACGGTTCGCAAATCCGTCATCAGCTAATGCTCCCCATGTACAATCATCAAATTGTAATACACGTAGTCCTTCGTTGTAAAGGTCTGCGATTACTTGTTTATAAGCTGCTACAATCGCATCTTTTAATTCTTCGAATGTTGGGTAGAATTTTTCGTATCCTTTGATGTGATCTTCTGTACGAATTAACTCGAAGTATAGTTGTGATGGTGATGGAATTGTTAATTTTACAGTTACACCTTCTTTATCAGCTACTAGGTCTCTTAAGAATTTGTAGTGTGCTACAAATGGGTGATTTTCTCCGCTAATTTTTCCTGATACTTTTGCTGTATCTGGTTTAGTTTCAATACCTTTGAATGGGTACCCTTTTTCTCCTTGAACGTGTTCTACACCGTTAAGTCCCCAGAAAAAGTCTAGGTGCCAGTATGCACGACGGAACTCTCCATCTGTTACTCCTTTTAGTCCATTTGCTATTTGTTTTTCAACTAATTCAGTAATTACTTTGTCTTCTACTTTTGTTAATTCTTCTTGTGATAGTTCTCCTTTTGAGAATTTTTCACGAGCTTCTACTAACTCCTTAGGTCTTAAGAATGACCCCACGTGATCTACTCTATACGCTGCTCTTTCTACTACTTTATTTTGACATCCTTGACACATAATATTTTTTCTCCTTTTGTTTAACTAATTTATTTTCTCTTTTTGTTTTACTCTTCTGACTTTATTATTTTGACCTTATTATAAACTTCTAGTTACTTTTCTCTTCAAACTTTTCTTCTTTTCTAATATCTATTTTTTTCATAAACTCAAACTTTTTTATAAAGACCGTACTATTCGTCTTCTGGTAATATCGCTACTACTCTTACTGGAGATCCAGTTGCTTCTGTCCAGTTTGGATAAGCAATTGAGATTAATGCTCCAGTCGCTGGTACTTGATCAAGATTTGCTAAAACTTCGATTTGATAAATATCTTGTTCTAGTAAGTAGTACTCTTGAATAAGCCCTTCTGCAGCTGCTGTAACTCCTGAGTCAGTATCTAATGTTTCATGACCTACAGCTTTAACTTTTCTTTCTTTAATTAAGAATTCTAGTGCATCTCTTCCCCATCCTGGAGTGTGCTGAACTTCATTTTCATCTAGATTTCTAATTTCATCATAACTTGGCCAACGCTTAGACCAATCACTTCTGAATGCTACGAATGATTCTGGTAATATTTCACCATGTTGAGCTTCAAAATCAAGAATATCTTGTTTAGAAATTACATAGTCATTATTCTCCGCTACTTCTTTACTTTTATCAATTACGTATAAAGGTAATAGTAAATCTTTAAGTTCAATTTCATCTAACCAACGTCCACCTTCAACGAAGTGAATTGGCGCATCGATGTGTGTTCCATATTGTCCAACAACTGAGAATTTTTGAACATAGAATCCATCTTTTAAAGTAAAGACATTTTCTTTTTCTAACGCAGGTAGCGCTGGGAACTTAGGTGAATTTTCATCAATTTTGTGGCTTAAGTTAACCCATTTTTTGTTTTTTAAAGTTTTATAAATATTTAGTAATTCTGACATGTTTCTTTCCTCCGAAATGTTTATATTATTTCTTTAAGTTAAGAATTCTTGTGATTATTTTGAGAAATAAAAAAAGTCCTCACAGAAGCTTTTGCTTCTGCAAGGACGTCTAATAATTTACGTGTTACCACCTTACTTTATGATATTCTCACAAATATCAACTCAAAAAGTACGCACCAAAATAGAATGATGTTATACCCTGAAGCTATAACGGGCTCACCCGTAAAGGTCTAATTATTCGACCATTAACACTCAAAGACCATTTTCAAAGTTTCCAATACGATCTCTTTTCACCAACCGAGACTCTCTTTACCATCTTTCACTTTTACTTATCTTATCAACGTGTGAATCATTAACTTGTGATTAAGTATAACAAGTTATTTTTTATCTGTCAATAGTTTTTTAAAAAAATTTATATGTATTTATTACGACTTACTTGAACATACTAGTTATAGTACGGGCAATTTACATACTATATTTTATTAAGCTGTATAATTTATCCTTATCTTCCATGAAAATCCGAATATTATTCCATTATCAACATGTATATTACGAATAATTTATTAATATATTTTTATGTAAATTTTGTAAAATTATATTTATATAATAAGGAGAAATACTAATATTCCAATATATATTACTTCCCTTAAATATCTTAATTTATCTTTTTTTCTGTAATAAAGGATTCAATACGACCCTAAATATTGAATCAGCTATTATTATACCAACCGCTAATCCTACTGCCCATAAAAACTATTTAAAAATATTTTTCCGGAATTTCCATATTCATCTAATAATAGTGTTCTAAATGCATCGTAAATAGTTACTCCTGGAACAACCGGTACTAATCCAGGCACAAAATAAACTGTTAGTGGGTTTTTAAACTTAATAGCACAAATTTGACTTATATTTGCTAAAAGTAATGAACAAACCAAACTAGACATAAAGACACTTTGCCCATGACTCCACATTTCCCAGTATCCACACCATCCTATTGCTCCAATTACTCCTCCTGTTACTAAAGTTTTTTTAGGAACATCACAAATAATCGCAAATGATACCGATGATATAAAACTAAAAACAAAATGATATAGTAATAATAAACTATGACTTAATAGTGTAATCATTATAATGCACCTCCTAATAGACGAACTATATAATAAACTGTTACAATACCCGCTCCGAGTGCAAACGCAACACAAAAAGTCTCAATAAATCTAATACTTCCAGAAATAAACTGCTTAGCTATAATATCCCTCATTGAATTAGTTATTGTAATACCAGGAACTAAAGGAACTACTGCCCCAATCATAGCAAGCCTTAGTGATTGACCATTTAAAAGAATATATCCTAAATATCCTGCTACTCCACCTACAAATGTGCTAATATACTCAGATATAAACGGTGCCTTTAAATATCCTATAACTTTCACATAAACATAGAATGCAACTGCGCCTGCTATGCTTCCTGGTATTACATCCCAAAAACTACCATCAAAGATTAGTACAATACTACCACTAAGAACTCCTGAACACAATACCTTAAACCAATCTTTTATAGGACTTTTCTGCGCCTGAACTCTTTTTAAAGCATCATACATATCCAATAAACTAATTTGCCCAGAGGTATATGCTCTTGATAATGTATTAACTGCTGTCGTTTTCGTTAAATTATAAGTCCTATCTCCAACTCTTCTAAAATCCGTTCCAATATTTTCTATGCGAATAAATATACCTGTTAATGTTACATGGGTATAATATTCATCTGTCCTTTCATCCCCTACTCCTTTTCTTATTATTCTCTCAAGTGTATCTTCAGTTCGATAAACTTCAGCACCATTTTCCATTAAAATTTTTCCTGCAAGTAACGCTGTTTTCATCAATAATTTTTCATACATTACCTTTCCCAATTAAGATCAGATACAAAAATTCAAATAAAATAAAAAAAACTATATATAATTACACAGTCTCAAAATTCATAACTTTAAAAAAATTAATTTCTCTATCTTCTATCTAATCTTCTAACCTTTCTTAAATCATTTCCAAAGTTATTATAACATAAAACTTTTAATAAAAAAACACCTTTTTTTCTCACCTATTTAAAAATAATAATAATTACAACTATATTATTAATATTTTTGCCACTCATAATCTTATAGTAATTATGAAAAATAATTTTTTTATTAAATAATTAATATTTTTTTATCACTTCATTTTTATAATATTATAATTTCATCAATTAAATACTTATACAAATTATTATTATAAAAATATTTTTGCAGCTGGTATTCTTTCAATAAAACTATTAATTAATCTATAAATAGGTTTTAAAAATTCACTTCCAGTTACTCTAAATTTCATACAATCTAATACTTAAAATTATTATAAAAATAGAATGTGATTTTTAATCAAATCACACTCCATTCTCTTATTATTCATTAATTCTAACAATTATAATTTTTTTACATTTAACTTTCTATATCTTTTTTTAATTTTTTTCATATGATGAAAAATTTTTTTCTGTATCAATATTTTTTTACTATTCCATCTTTGGTTACTATTACTTTTTGTAGGAATAGTATTAATTTTTTTAATAAATCAATCGCATTTTTCTGTAGCTGAATAATAGTTGAAATCGTATTTTTTGTCTTTTAAGTATGAAAGAGCCTTATCTTGTGTCTCTCTCTCTCCATCAGCAATATTTATCAAAATAAATTCTATTCTATCTTTGTATTCATCATATAATTTTTTAATAATTGGTAACTGTTTTTGGCAGTCAGGACACCAACTTGCCCAATACATTATAAAGACTGGCTTACCTGAAGTTATTGATTCTATTGAAATTTCCTTATTTTCCTTATTATACACTGTGATATTCGGTAATTTCTTATCAACAACTTTTTGATAATTACTTGATATATTATTACTACCAGAATTTTGAGTCTTATTCTCATTCACAAATATAAATACTGCTACTACCAATATAGATATAAATATACTTGTTATTATTATAATACTTTTTCTTCATTCTATAATCCTCCCTCTCTTATTTATTAGTTTTTTTATATTTTTTTATGCAAAAAAATATCACATTTACTATAATTATATAATATGCACTTGATTTATTTCAAATCAAGTGCATATATATATTTATCTTTTTCTATTTCTTCTTACAAATAGTAAAGCTATTAATCCTAATACTCCTAACCATCCTGTACTTGTTGTTGTACTTCCTGTTTTCACCAATGGTTTCTCCACTTTAGGCGTTGGATTTGGAGTTTTTGGTGTTGGTGTTGTTGGAGTTTTTGGTATTGGTTTCTTAGGTTTTGGTTCTTTTGGAATCTCAGGAGTTGGTGGAACCTCTCCTGGAGGTGGTGTCGGATTTTTAGGTTTTGGTACTACATATACCTTATTAGTAGTTTTTGGTTTATGATCAAAAATTATCTTAGCTTCATTAGGTACATTTATCACATTTCCATCTTTATATTTAGATAAATCTGCATTATCTTTTATCTTAGCATAAATTGATAATGTAACTTCTCTACCCTCTAATAATCGTAAGATATCTTTATCTGTAACCTCAAATACTACCGTATTATCTCTAATTACTAAATCTCCGATTTTTTTCAACACTTCTTTATCTATAGTATTCTTATCATTTCTTGTAGATAATGCATTATTTAGAAGTTCAATTGCTTTAATCTTATCTGATTCTTTATAATCTTTAATTTGTTTTTGTAAATCACGAACAGCTTTCTCTAGTTTTTTTCTTTATCCACACTAGTATTTTTTTGGCTGTATTTTGTTTTTCAGATAATTTACCAGTTAATGTTGCTATATCTTTTTCAAGAAGTGCTTGTTCTTTATTAAGTTCAACAACTTTTTCTTTAGTTTTTTTCAGATTTCAGCTTAGCTTTTTACTGTTTCCAACTGTTGTTTTTTTACCTGATAATTTAACTTCTAAATTACTTTCATCTTTACTTACTGTAGATTTCCCTTCAACTTGTTGAAGTTTGTTTTGAACTTTAGCTAGTTCATCATTTAATTTAGCTAATTCTTTATCTACAGCTATAGTATCGATTTTTTCACCATCGATTCGAACCTCAGCTTTAAGAATATCTAGTACTTTTTCTAAATCATCACTAATAGCGAATTGTTTGTAGTCTTGATTAATTCCTAAGCGCTCTTTAATGTCGTATCTAAATACTTCATTATTTACTTTTAATTCTCTAAGAGTTTCATTCTCCTCACCATTTTCTGAGTTAATTGATTTTTTACCTGATTTTGGTGGTACTATCTTAGTTGGTGGTGGTGTGACAAATACTGGTGGCGTTTTTCCAGTAATTTTTGGATTATTATTTACAATATAGCGAGCTTCATTTGGTACCGCATATCCTAAATCTTCATATCTTGATAAGTCTGCATCTTTAGTGATTTTAGCTTTAAATTCTATATCAATAGATTTTCCACCATTTTGTTTAACAAAATCACCTTTAAATTCTACATTTAATTCTCCATTATCTTGAGTAATTTGTGCATCAACTTTCTTACCATTCACTCTGACTTCAGCTTTACCGCTAAATTCTAGAACACTTTCTAGTTTATCTAATATGTTAAACTGTTCAGCATTTTCTGGCATTGTTGTAGAAATTCTGTATACAAATTCTTCATCAATTTTTCTCAATACTTGTTGTTGTTTATTATTAACAGTTTTAACAATATTAGGTTTTGTTGGCTCAGATGGTGGTGGTGTTACTGGTACTACGTTTGAGTCTTTTGTTACACCTGGTTTGTTTGGAAGGTCTACTCTGTATTGTGCTTTGTTTGGTACTTGAACCTTGTCTTCTTTCACATATCCAGATAGGTTTGCTCCTTCTCTTATTTTGGCTTTGAAGCTTAGTTTCACTTCTTTTCCGCCATTTGCTTTTACTTCGTCTTCTGTTAGAGTTACTTTGATTGTTTGTCCATCTACTGTAATTCTTTCAGCGGCTAAGTCTTTTCCGTTTAGTGTTGCTTTCGCTCCACCTTTTTCTCCTGAGAATTCTAATACTCCTTCGATTGTATCGTGTACTTCGAATGCTGTTGCATCTTCTGGTACTTTTGTTGTTACGTTGTATGTGAATTCTTCATCTCGATTTTGTAGTGTTTCACTTGCTTTTCCATTTACATCTTTTATGATCTCTGGTTCGCCTGGTGTTGGTGGTGTTACTGGTACTACGTTTGAGTCTTTTGTTACACCTGGTTTGTTTGGAAGGTCTACTCTGTATTGTGCTTTGTTTGGTACTTGAACCTTGTCTTCTTTCACATATCCAGATAGGTTTGCTCCTTCTCTTATTTTGGCTTTGAAGCTTAGTTTCACTTCTTTTCCGCCATTTGCTTTTACTTCGTCTTCTGTTAGAGTTACTTTGATTGTTTGTCCATCTACTGTAATTCTTTCAGCGGCTAAGTCTTTTCCGTTTAGTGTTGCTTTCGCTCCACCTTTATCTCCTGAGAATTCTAATACTCCTTCGATTGTATCGTGTACTTCGAATGCTGTTGCATCTTCTGGTACTTTTGTTGTTACGTTGTATGTGAATTCTTCATCTCGATTTTGTAGTGTTTCACTTGCTTTTCCATTTACATCTTTTATGATCTCTGGTTCGCCTGGTGTTGGTGGTGTTACTGGTACTACATTTTGAGTCTTTTTGTTACACCTGGTTTGTTTGGAAGGTCTACTCTGTATTGTGCTTTGTTTGGTACTTGAACCTTGTCTTCTTTCACATATCCAGATAGGTTTGCTCCTTCTCTTATTTTGGCTTTGAAGCTTAGTTTCACTTCTTTTCCGCCATTTGCTTTTACTTCGTCTTCTGTTAGAGTTACTTTGATTGTTTGTCCATCTACTGTAATTCTTTCAGCGGCTAAGTCTTTTCCGTTTAGTGTTGCTTTCGCTCCACCTTTATCTCTTGAGAATTCTAATACTCCTTCGATTGTATCGTGTACTTCAAATGCTGTTGCATCTTCTGGTACTTTTGTTGTTACGTTGTATGTGAATTCTTCATCTCGATTTTGTAGTGTTTCACTTGCTTTTCCATTTACATCTTTTATGATCTCTGGTTCGCCTGGTGTTGGTGGTGTTACTGGTACTACATTTGAGTCTTTTGTTACACCTGGTTTGTTTGGAAGGTCTACTCTGTATTGTGCTTTGTTTGGTACTTGAACCTTGTCTTCTTTCACATATCCAGATAGGTTTGCTCCTTCTCTTATTTTGGCTTTGAAGCTTAGTTTCACTTCTTTTCCGCCATTTGCTTTTACTTCGTCTTCTGTTAGAGTTACTTTGATTGTTTGTCCATCTACTGTAATTCTTTCAGCGGCTAAGTCTTTTCCGTTTAGTGTTGCTTTCGCTCCACCTTTATCTCCTGAGAATTCTAATACTCCTTCGATTGTATCGTGTACTTCGAATGCTGTTGCATCTTCTGGTACTTTTGTTGTTACGTTGTATGTGAATTCTTCATCTCGATTTTGTAGTGTTTCACTTGCTTTTCCATTTACATCTTTTATGATCTCTGGTTCGCCTGGTGTTGGTGGTGTTACTGGTACTACATTTGAGTCTTTTGTTACACCTGGTTTTGTTTTGGAAGGTCTACTCTGTATTGTGCTTTGTTTGGTACTTGAACCTTGTCTTCTTTCACATATCCAGATAGGTTTGCTCCTTCTCTTATTTTGGCTTTGAAGCTTAGTTTCACTTCTTTTCCGCCATTTGCTTTTACTTCGTCTTCTGTTAGAGTTACTTTGATTGTTTGTCCATCTACTGTAATTCTTTCAGCGGCTAAGTCTTTTCCGTTTAGTGTTGCTTTCGCTCCACCTTTTTCTCCTGAGAATTCTAATACTCCTTCGATTGTATCGTGTACTTCGAATGCTGTTGCATCTTCTGGTACTTTTGTTGTTACGTTGTATGTGAATTCTTCATCTCGATTTTGTAGTGTTTCACTTGCTTTTCCATTTACATCTTTTATGATCTCTGGTTCGCCTGGTGTTGGTGGTGTTACTGGTACTACGTTTGAGTCTTTTGTTACACCTGGTTTGTTTGGAAGGTCTACTCTGTATTGTGCTTTGTTTGGTACTTGAACCTTGTCTTCTTTCACATATCCAGATAGGTTTGCTCCTTCTCTTATTTTGGCTTTGAAGCTTAGTTTCACTTCTTTTCCGCCATTTGCTTTTACTTCGTCTTCTGTTAGAGTTACTTTGATTGTTTGTCCATCTACTGTAATTCTTTCAGCGGCTAAGTCTTTTCCGTTTAGTGTTGCTTTCGCTCCACCTTTATCTCCTGAGAATTCTAATACTCCTTCGATTGTATCGTGTACTTCGAATGCTGTTGCATCTTCTGGTACTTTTGTTGTTACGTTGTATGTGAATTCTTCATCTCGATTTTGTAGTGTTTCACTTGCTTTTCCATTTACATCTTTTATGATCTCTGGTTCGCCTGGTGTTGGTGGTGTTACTGGTACTACATTTTGAGTCTTTTTGTTACACCTGGTTTTGTTTTGGAAGGTCTACTCTGTATTGTGCTTTGTTTGGTACTTGAACCTTGTCTTCTTTCACATATCCAGATAGGTTTGCTCCTTCTCTTATTTTGGCTTTGAAGCTTAGTTTCACTTCTTTTCCGCCATTTGCTTTTACTTCGTCTTCTGTTAGAGTTACTTTGATTGTTTGTCCATCTACTGTAATTCTTTCAGCGGCTAAGTCTTTTCCGTTTAGTGTTGCTTTCGCTCCACCTTTATCTCCTGAGAATTCTAATACTCCTTCGATTGTATCGTGTACTTCGAATGCTGTTGCATCTTCTGGTACTTTTGTTGTTACGTTGTATGTGAATTCTTCATCTCGATTTTTGTAGTGTTTCACTTGCTTTTTCCATTTACATCTTTTTATGATCTCTGGTTCGCCTGGTGTTGGTGGTGTTACTGGTACTACGTTTGAGTCTTTTTGTTACACCTGGTTTTGTTTTGGAAGGTCTACTCTGTATTGTGCTTTGTTTGGTACTTGAACCTTGTCTTCTTTCACATATCCAGATAGGTTTGCTCCTTCTCTTATTTTTGGCTTTGAAGCTTAGTTTCACTTCTTTTTCCGCCATTTGCTTTTTACTTCGTCTTCTGTTAGAGTTACTTTGATTGTTTGTCCATCTACTGTAATTCTTTTCAGCGGCTAAGTCTTTTCCGTTTAGTGTTGCTTTCGCTCCACCTTTATCTCCTGAGAATTCTAATACTCCTTCGATTGTATCGTGTACTTCGAATGCTGTTGCATCTTCTGGTACTTTTTGTTGTTACGTTGTATGTGAATTCTTCATCTCGATTTTTGTAGTGTTTCACTTGCTTTTTCCATTTACATCTTTTTATGATCTCTGGTTCGCCTGGTGTTGGTGGTGTTACTGGTACTACATTTGAGTCTTTTTGTTACACCTGGTTTTGTTTGGAAGGTCTACTCTGTATTGTGCTTTGTTTGGTACTTGAACCTTGTCTTCTTTCACATATCCAGATAGGTTTGCTCCTTCTCTTATTTTGGCTTTGAAGCTTAGTTTCACTTCTTTTCCGCCATTTGCTTTTACTTCGTCTTCTGTTAGAGTTACTTTGATTGTTTGTCCATCTACTGTAATTCTTTCAGCGGCTAAGTCTTTTCCGTTTAGTGTTGCTTTCGCTCCACCTTTATCTCCTGAGAATTCTAATACTCCTTCGATTGTATCGTGTACTTCGAATGCTGTTGCATCTTCTGGTACTTTTGTTGTTACGTTGTATGTGAATTCTTCATCTCGATTTTGTAGTGTTTCACTTGCTTTTCCATTTACATCTTTTTTGATCTCTGGTTCGCTTGGTGTTGGTGGTGTTACTGGTACTACATTGGAATCTTTATGATATTTTGGATCATTGTTAATATCATATGAAGCTTTGTTTGGTACTTGTATTTTATCTCCAGTTATATAGTTAGATAGGTTTGCACCCTCTCTAATCTTAGCTTTGAATGTTACTTCAATTACTTTTCCTGCATCCCCTTTTACAGATTCCTCTGTAAATGAAACTAACAGTTTTTGACCATTTATATTTATAGTCGCTTTATTTCCAGCATCTTTACCATCAATTTTTACTACTACATTACCTTTTTCTCCTACAAATTGTAATACTTCTTTTAATTCATCCGTAATTTCAAATATGTTAGCATTATTAGGCATTTGCGTAGTTATTGTATATGTAAACTCATCATTACGGTTTGGTAAGTCATAATGATTTGCTTCATTAACTTTTTTAGAAATTTCCGGTTTACTTGGTGGTGGGGTTACTGTTACTGTATTTGAATCTTTATTGAATTTATTATCAATATGATATGTTGCCTTATTAGGAACTTTTTTCTCTGTATATTTAGAGATATTAGCTCCTTGTTTTACTTTAGCAACAAATTCTACTACTACTGCTTTTCCACCTTTTGTTCGAACTTGTTCATCTGATAATTTAACCGTTAATGTTTGTCCTTTTATAGTAATATTACTATTTTCTATAAAATCATTTTCTACTTTTGCTGAAACTGGAGTACCATTATTTCCGAATTCTAATTCATCTACTAATGTATCTGTGATAGAAAATTCAGTTGCATTCATTGGAACTGTTGTTTCAATTTTATAAGTAAACACTTCTTCTGGCTCAGTCAAGTTCACATGATCTTGATTATTTACTTTTTTAGTAATACCTGGTTCATTTGGTTTTGGTGGCGTTACTGTTACTGGCTCCGATTCTTTATTGAACTTCGGTTCATCACTTAAATTAATTTTATATTTTGCTGTATTCGGTACTTTTACTACATCTGCTGTTGTAAATTCTTTTAATTCTTCTGCTGTTATATTAGCTTTCAGTTTTGCTGTGAATTTAACTACTACATTTTTACCTGCTTTGTTTTTTACTTGCTCTGCTGATAATTTAACTGTTAGTTTTTTCCCTTCAGTCTTAACATCGGTAATCTTTTCTCCATCTACAGTTGCTTCTATATCTGCTGCACCTTTAAACTCTAACACATCTTTTATAGTGTCTGTTACTTCGAACGCTGTCGCATGTTTTGGAACTTGTGTTTCAATTTTATAAACAAATTCTTGTGTTAACGATGTTAAATCCTCATGAGTTTTATCATTTACTGTTTTTGTAATTGGTGGCTCACTTGGTGGCGGTGGCGTTACTGTTACAGGTGGTGTTTTTGGTGTTTCTTTTGGTTCACCATTAGCATCTGTTTGATTGAAAATTACTGTTGCTTCATTAGGTATTTTTTTCTCTGTTACTCCATCTTTTATTTTTGCTGGAATTTCTAATTCTACTTCTGCAACACCTTTTAGATTTCCAAAATGACCTTCTTTTACTTTTGCTACTATTGTATTAGTTGATTTATCATAAATTACATCAAAATGTTTTGCATTTTCACCTTTTATAGATGCTTGCTTACCTTCTTGTAATTCTAATCTATCATCTAATTTATCTTTAATACCATACTGTTTATAATCAGCTATATTACCTGGTAACTTACTTTTTATATTATAGTTATAGGCATTTTCATTTGCTGAGTTTATTACTAAATCATCTAATGTTCCATTGATTTTCTTAGTTGGTGCGCTTGGTGGTGGTGTTACTGTTACAGGTGGCGTTTCTAATTTTTTAGGTTCACCTGTTGCATTTGTTGTATTGTAAAATACTTTAGCTATATTAGGTATTTTTTCGCGAGAAATTCCATCTTTTATTTTTGCTGGAATTTCTAACTCTATAATACTCTTACCTGTCAATTGATTGAAATGACCATCTTTTACTTTGGCAGTCACTGTTCTAGTTGTACTGTCATAACTTACGTCAAAGTGTTCTGCAACTTCACCTTTAATAATTGGATTTTTACCTTCTTGTAATTCTAAATCCTGATCTAAAACATCTTCAATCCTATATATATTATAATCATTTATATTACCTGGTAATGTAGTTTTAATATTATAATTATAAGCGTTGTCTTGTTTATCCCATGATGGAATATTTAAATGATCTAAGGTGTTATTAATTTTTTTCGTTACAGCTGGTTCATCTGGTGTTACATAAACTGTTTGAGACTGAATTGGTTGATTATTTAGTTTTACAGTAGCCTTATTAGGTACCTTAATAACTCCGTTATCATCTTTAAATTTATCTACATTTGCACCTTCTTTAATTTTCGCTTTAATTTCTATATGAATTTGAGCTGGCCCATTATTATCTTTATTAGCTCTTTGAATAGCTCTATTCAACTTAGGTGTGATATCACTCTTTTCCAGTGATAATTTTACTAAGTTATTTTCTACAGTAATATGATTTTTCAACTCTTTAATTTCTGTATTATTAACCATTACCTTAATATCAGCTTTATTGACTTCTAATTCAGGTTCGAGTTGGTCTTCAATAGAATAGCTATCCATTAATCCTGGCCATGAAGATTTAATATCATAGATAAACTTATCATAACGCTGTGGTAAGTAATAATGTTCTCTTCCTTGATCTACCGTTTCTCTTTCACCACGTACTTTTTTATCTATATCTGTTTTTACCGGAGGTACAACAAACACGTTATTTGAACGTCTTACTTGAGCTGTATCATCGTTTGGATTATCTGTTTCTCCATTCCATTTTATAGAAGCTTGGTTTCTTAATCCATATCCATCATTTTCTTGAAGAATTTTAATGTAGTCTTTTTGACTCTTTTCATACGGATATTCATCTTTTATTTTAACTTTCACATGTAATGTATATTTTTTAAACTTATGTCCTCCATAGTTTCCTTCATCTACACTGTCTGTTTTTGTTCCCGGTTTTTGAGGAATATCAGCTACTACAACAGTTCGTTCTTTATTGGTAACAGAATCTGTTTCATTAACTTTTCTAATTGTAAAATTTGTTAATTTTTGAGTTGAGCCCGTTTCAGTTACATATGCATCAATTACATCAAGTCGATAATCTATTGGATCTATAAGCATAGCATTTTTTTCAAAATTAAGCGGAATATGATTCATTCTGTAATCAACTGTATAATCAAATTCTTCTCGAACATCATCTAGTACTGCTCCATATGCTTTTTTCCCATCTAAAATAGGATCATTAATATTTACTTTGTCATTAGCAGTATTTTTATCTTCTATTGATTTTTTGACATTAGGATAACAATATTTTAATGAATTAACTTTTACTGTTCGTTCTTCTTTTGAACCAATTAAATCTGTTTTGTATTTTCCTACATGAAAATGTCCCACTAGCTCCCCAACTTTTTTATCCTCCGTTGTAGGAGTATAATCATCAGTTGGTGCTACTTCATCATCTTCACTTAAATTAGGTTGTTCTACAGTATTTACTAACTCATAATCAAATTTATTTTCTCCTGGATTAAATGCTGCATCAGGTACAGAAATCGTTACTTTATTACCATCTTGTTTTATAGTTCCACGGATTTCATGCTCTTTATCAATAGTTTCCTTATCGACTACTTTCTTATGGTTGATACTCACTGATTTTACTCTATAACCTTCTGTTACTGTAAAATCCCCTTGAACATTTTCTTTAATCAACGCATTACCTACAGAGGCTAATACTTTATCAGAAAACGCTTGAATATCATTCTGTTCATTAACATAAAATGTTGCATTTTTCCCGTTAATTACTTTATCAGGAGAAGCTAAACTTCTAAGTGCTGTTGAGAATATTTCACGAACAGATCTATTATCACCAAAATTTATTCCAGTGTCTCTAAAACCATTATCATAAATATTATAATATTGTCCATATGTAGTTAGTTTATTTAAATCTTCCCAGAAACCTACTACAACAGAACCTTTTTCTCCTACGGCTTGTTTAAGTTTGGCACCTACTTTAGTAAGTTCATCAGCTCTTGCTAGGATATTTGAAGATCCTTCCATTTGTTGATATTCTAGTGGATTAAGACCATATTTTTCTAATAATTTATCGCTTCTCTTACCAGAATATTCAATAACAACTTTACCATCTTTACGAACACCATTAGCTACTCCATCTGTAATAAGAAGAAATACTGTTTTTCTATCATTATTCATATTCCCTTTTACGCTATTGTACTTATCTATTATATCCTCAATAGCTGGAACAGTTGGTGTTCCTCCATTCGTTTGAATAGAATTAATAAAATTATCTATAGCAGTTTTATCGTTTGTTAAATCACTAGAATTTAAAGTATACTTACTTCCATCCCATGTACCTTCTCGATAATCCCCAGTAAAATTAGTATCAGTTTCGTATTTAGTTACCCAGTTATTTATAGAGTTATCCCACCAATAAATATTATTTCCTGAATAATAATACCAAGTTCCTTTTTCTGGATCATAATTTCTTCCACTAGTATCTACATATGAGCTAGCTGATGGTTGCTGTTGTTTATCATAAAGTCTGTAGCCATCTAAATCTTGGAAACTCGCTACCATTACACGGTCAGTAGTATCTGGATCACCTGTAAACACTAAACGAGGTTTATCAGGATCATAATTAATTGCATCTACTGGAGTTGTTAATTGAGAAAGTGCAGATTTAACATTTCCAATTGTTTTATCAAATGATCCACTAGCATCTTGTAGAATAACAAGATCTATCGGTTTTCTCGGGACCGCCCAGTGAGTTTTGTCTTTTTTCTTAACTACAATATCACACCCTTTTTGTGATACTGTAACATCATCTCCTAGAGATCGAATATTATGTATTAAATCGTCATTTGCAGCTCGTGCTATATGTTGTGTTGTCTTTAGCCACGGAGAAAACAACGTAAATATTACAGATAATGCTAAGAAAACTTTAAACAGTTTTCTTAAATCTTTTCTTTTAAAAATATACCTTTCCTTCGACATACCTACTCCTCTATTCTATCTTTTTTTTCGTTTGAATATTGTAAGTACACCTGCTATTATAAATGCAAATACACCTGCAATGAATGTATTAATTTGTGAAATACCTGTTGATGGTAATTTACCTTTAATACTTTCAGTTTTTTTCCATCTTTATTGATATCTTTAACTTTTGAATTTTTCTTCATTACGAGTTGTATTTGATTTTTGGAACTAACGTTCCAATTTCTAAAATTTGATTTTTTTAGCCTCTTTTTTTCAATTTCAGTAGATACAACTGTTGTTATTTCTTTCCCATCAATTATTTCTACTTTAGAAAATACTTTTCGTTTTTCCTTTTTCTCCAGAAGCAATTTCTCTTTGTACACCTTTTTTTCTAATTTATTATTATATCTTTTTTTCTACAGAAAATTGAATTTCTTCTGTAGTGATATTTAATGTTGGCTTTCCTTCTACCAGATTTTGTACTCCTTCTTCAGGTATTACACTGAATTTCTCCCTTGGTACTGGTTTAAAATCTGGTGTTGGAGTCGGTGTTACTCCTGTTCCCCCTGGAACAATAGTTTTTTCTTTTGTTCCTACTAGAACTACTTTATTTACTGGTTGTTTTGTTACTTCTTCTTTTACTTTCGTTCTAGTATTTTCTACTTCTTTTCCATCTTTAAATTTGGCTTTGTAAGTTATTGTTTTTTCTCCAGCTTCTCCTGCTGTTTTTTCTTTTTCTACACCTTTGTCTAAAGTTGCGTCTTCTTCTTTAACAGTTTCGAATGGTACAGCTTCTGTTTCTGTGAATTCTTTTTCTACCTCTGTCACCACTGGTTTTGTTCCTACTAGGACTACTTTGTTTACTGGTTGTTTTGTTACTTCTTCTTTTACTTTCGTTCTAGTATTTTTCTACTTCTTTTCCATCTTTAAATTTGGCTTTGTAAGTTATTGTTTTTTTCTCCAGCTTCTCCTGCTGTTTTTTTCTTTTTCTACACCTTTGTCTAAAGTTGCGTCTTCTTCCTTAACAGTTTCGAATGGTACAGCTTCTGTTTCTGTGAATTCTTTTTCTACTTCTGTCACCACTGGTTTCGTTCCTACTAGGACTACTTTGTTTACTGGTTGTTTTGTTACTTCTTCTTTTACTTTCGTTCTAGTATTTTCTACTTCTTTTCCATCTTTAAATTTGGCTTTGTACGTTATTGTTTTTTCTCCAGCTTCTCCTGCTGTTTTTTCTTTCTCTACACCTTTGTCTAAAGTTGCGTCTTCTTCTTTGGTCGTTTCAAATGGAATTGGTTGTGTTTCTGTAAATTCTTTTTCTACTTCTGTCACCACTGGTTTCGTTCCTACTAGAACTACTTTGTTTTACTGGTTGTTTCGTTACTTCTTCTTTTACTTTCATTCTAGTATTCGCTACTTCTTTATTTTCTTTGAATTTAGCTTTATAAGTAATGGTTTTTACTCCCTCTACTCCTGCTGTTTTTTTCTTTCTCTACACCTTTGTCTAAAGTTGCATCATCCTGTTTAACAGTTTCAAATGGAATTGGTTGTGTTTCTGTGAATTCTTTTTCTACTTCCGTCACCACTGGTTTTGTTCCTACTAGAACTACTTTGTTTACTGGTTGTTTCGTTACTTCTTCTTTTACTTTCGTTCTAGTATTCGCTACTTCTTTATTTTCTTTGAATTTAGCTTTATAAGTAATGGTTTTTACTCCCTCTACTCCTGCTGTTTTTTTCTTTCTCTACACCTTTGTCTAAAGTTGCATCATCCTGTTTAACAGTTTCAAATGGAATTGGTTGTGTTTCTGTGAATTCTTTTTCTACTTCCGTCACCACTGGTTTTTGTTCCTACTAGAACTACTTTGTTTACTGGTTGTTTCGTTACTTCTTCTTTTACTTTCGTTCTAGTATTCGCTACTTCTTTATTTTCTTTGAATTTAGCTTTATAAGTAATGGTTTTTACTCCCTCTACTCCTGCTGTTTTTTTCTTTCTCTACACCTTTGTCTAAAGTTGCATCGTCCTGTTTAACAGTTTCAAATGGAATTGGTTGTGTTTCTGTGAATTCTTTTTCTACTTCCGTCACCACTGGTTTTGTTCCTACTAGAACTACTTTGTTTACTGGTTGTTTCGTTACTTCTTCTTTTACTTTCGTTCTAGTATTCGCTACTTCTTTATTTTCTTTAAATTTAGCTTTATAAGTGATAGTTTTTACTCCCTCTACTCCTGCTGTTTTTTCTTTCTCTACACCTTTGTCTAAAGTTGCATCGTCCTGTTTAACAGTTTTGAATGGAATTGGTTGAGTTTCCGTAAATTCTTTTTCTACTTCTTTCGCTACTGGAGGGATAGGTTTATTTTCTTCACCTCCTACTAGTGGAACTTTTTCAGATGATCTTCCAGCAAATTCTAAAACTTTATTATAACGATTAATTAATACATTCTTTTGAGCCTTATATTCATCTTTAATAGAAGTCACTAAATTCCTAAGAGTCTCAGCTTCTTCTTCAAAGAATGGATCAAAACTGTCATGATCATTATCATTAATATATTCGTCAGCTTCATCTAGTAATTTTTTAAGCTGTTTTTGATATCCCAACTGTTCAGCATCTGGAATCTCTTCATCTTCAGGTGGTATTTCGTTTTCAGCTTCAGCTGCTATTACAGTAGAATTACTTGACATACTAGGAACATTTAACGAAATGAACACTCCATTAAATAATAATAAAGAACCTGCGAATACCGCAATGTATTTCTTTTTATCCATACTACTTCTCCTTTAATTTATACTAATTTTCATATTTTATATAGAAACGACCACGTTCATTATAATATACAACAATACCCCTTTCAATAAAATAGCTAGGTATTTAATAAACGTTTTTTTAATATTTTTTTATAATAGATATAATATTTTTGATATTAACTATTATTTTAAATACTCTGAAAACTTAATAATGCTAACGCTTAAAATAGATTCTCTTTTATTTCTCACTCTATTCATCTTTATAAGAATAAAAGCTTAAATATTATACAATTTATAGAGAATAAAAACTTATAATTCATATAAGTATTAAAAAAATATAATTGATAACTAGTATCATTTAGTATTTCTATTAATTGAGTAAGAATACTTGACTATACCTTTAAGATGATTTTTTTGTTAATTTAACATATAATAAGATTATAATCTTCAAATCATTAAATATCCTCATTTTTTTATCCGATATTTATTATTTTTTCATTAAAGTTTATAAATCTATCTATAAACTAAGAGGAGATATGCTGATTTTTTTCACTGCATATCTCCTCTTTTATTTAACTAGTTATCTAATCCTAAAAAAAATTTTTAATTTTTAAAGTTATTTTTCTTTTTATCTTTTAAAATATACTCTAATAAAAAAATACTAAACAAATATCTAATATATCTAGAATACTAATATCTCAAGTATTTTTCTCCGTTTTTTTGTTAATACCTTCCTTATTTTTTTCATACTATCGTCTTCTTTTGATAATTCTTGCTTAAAACTCATAATACTCTGTTTAAAAATTTCTGGGTTTCCCCCTTTTTCTTTTGCTTTCTAGTGTACGTCGTACCTCTAAGTTTCTTTTAATACCATGTCACACTTTGCAGTAGATGTATTTTAATCAACTTCATTACTTCTTGGTACGTCCTTGCGTACTCTGTACCTAACGTTTATATTCCCTGGTTTATACAGATCAAAATTTGCCACTTCTCAGTTGAAACTAAAAATTTCTTTCGTCTCTTCGTTCCTCTAAAAGTAAGTCTTCGTTGCGTACGTTGTACGTAAGGATTTCGGCGTGCCTTTGGCACTAGAAATCCAAACGTACAACGCAAAAAAAGACTACCTTGCCTGGTAATCTTTTAAAGTATAATTAGATTTAATTTTTAAAGGGACAAAAGGGTATCCTAGCGAGAAGCTAGGATACGTTAGAGCTAGACGACGTAGCCTTTTCCTACGCATTTCAAGCACTCTTTTGCCAAAAAAATTAGTTTAAATTCTTGTTGTATGTGTTGTTTAGTTGTGTGTGTATGTAGTATGTTATTGTTGTATGAAAAATTTTTATTAAACTAATTCTATAATAGCTGTTTCTGCACCATCACCTTTACGTGGTCCAACACGTAAAATACGAGTGTATCCACCGTTACGGTCAGCATATTTAGGTGCTACTTCTTCAAATAATTTTTTAAGAGCTAATTGACTCTTACCTTCTTCAGTTGCTACTGCAACAGGTTGGATGAATTTAGCTGCATTACGTCTTGCTGCTAGATCACCTTTTTTTACCCTAATGTAATCATTTTTTCTGCTAATGAACGAACTTCTTTCGCTCTTGTAACAGTTGTTTCAATTCTACCGTGTACTAGTAGAGCAGTTACTAAGTTTCTTAACATCGCTTTACGGTGAGCTGATGTACGTCCTAATTTTCTGTAACCCATTAGTGTGCCTCCTTGTTAGTATTATTCTTCTTTGAATCCTAGTTCTAACTCTTGAAGTTTAATTTTAACTTCTTCTAGAGATTTACGACCTAAGTTTCTTACTTTAATCATTTCTTGTTCTGTTTTGTTAGCTAATTCTTGTACTGTGTTAATTCCTGCACGTTTTAAGCAGTTGTAACTACGTACTGATAAGTCTAATTCTTCAATTGTCATTTCTAACATTTGAACTTTGTTATCTTCTTCTTTAGCTATCAATATTTCAGCAGCTTTTGCTTCTTCTGACATTTCCATAAATAACTCTAAGTGCGAGATTAGAATTTTAGATGCTAATGCTAAAGCGTCGTTAGCTGTAATTGAACCATTAGTAGTAACGTCTAAGATAAGTTTATCAAAGTCAGTGCTTTGTCCTACCCTAGTTTTTTCTACTGTATAGTTAACTTTTGATACTGGTGTGTAAATTGAATCGATTGGAATAACTCCGATTGGTAAGTCACGTTTTTTGTTTCCATCAGCTGGTACAAATCCACGTCCTTTTCCAACGTAAATAATCATTTCAAATTGTCCACCTTCAGATACTGTTGCAATGTGTTGATCAGTATTTACTACTTCGATATCAGAATCGATAGCGATGTCTGCTGCTGTAACAACTGCAGGACCTTTAACACTGATTGAAACTTGTTTTTCTTCTTCAGAATGAACTACAAACGCGATGTTTTTAACGTTCATAATAATTTCAGTAACATCTTCTACAACACCTTTAATTGCTTGGAATTCGTGTTGAACTCCTTCAATATCGATGCTTCTTGCTGCTGCTCCTGGTAATGATGAGATTAACATTCTTCTCAATGAATTACCTAATGTAGTTCCATAACCACGTTCAAGTGGTTCAACTACAAAGCGACCAAATCTTTTATCTGATGATTCTTCAATGATTTGAATTTTTGGTTTTTCTATTGCTAACATTATGTTAAACCTCCTAAATTTTGTCTATGTTATTATTATACACGACGACGTTTAGGTGGGCGACATCCATTGTGAGGAACTGGAGTTACGTCTTTGATTGATGTAACTTCTAATCCAGCAGATTGTAATGCACGAATAGCTGCTTCACGTCCTGCACCTGGACCTTTAACTGTTACATCTACATATTTCATTCCGTGTTCCATAGCTTGTTTAGCTGCTGCTTCACTTGCCATTTGTGCTGCGAATGGAGTAGATTTTTCTAGAACCTTTGAATCCTAGTGCTCCTGCACTTGACCATGATACTGCATTACCATGTTCATCTGTAATTGTTACGATTGAGTTGTTGAATGTAGAACGAATGTGTGCAACACCATTTTGTATATTTTTCACACGACGTTTACGTGATTGTTGTTTACGAGCCATAGTTGTGTTTCTCCTCCTATCCTAATTATTTTTTTCTTGTTCGCAACTGTTTTTCTTAGGACCTTTACGAGTACGAGAGTTGTTCTTAGTGTTTTGCCCTCTTACTGGAAGTCCACGACGGTGACGAATTCCTCTGTAACATCCGATTTCCATTAGACGTTTGATGTTTAATGAAACTTCACGACGTAAGTCACCTTCTGTTTTGTAGTTATCTACGATTTCACGAATTTTTATCTAATTGATCTTCTGATAAGTCTTTAACTCTCACATCTTCAGAAACTCCAGCTTCTTTTTAAGATTTTTTTGAGAAGTTTTTTTAAACCTATACCATATACATAAGTTAGAGATATAACAACGCGTTTTTTTCACGTGGAATATCTACTCCTGCTATACGTGCCATTAAGTTTGCACCTCCTAATTAATTATCCTTGTTTTTTTGTTTATGTTTTGCGTTTTTCGCAAATCACTAATACTTTACCACCACGACGAATTACTTTACATTTGTCACAGATTTTTTACTGATGGTCTTACTTTCATCGTTATTTCCTCCTTGAGTTTATAACTTACTTGAATCTATAAGTTATTCTACCTTTTGTCAGGTCATACGGACTCATTTCTACTGTAACTTTATCACCTGGTAAAATTCTTATATAATTCATTCTTATTTTTTTCCAGAAACATGAGCTAAAATAATATGACCATTTTCTAATTCTACTTTAAACATTGCATTCGGCAAGTTTTCTACTACTAAACCTTCTACTTCAATGACATCTTTTGCCATACTTTTCCTCCCTGACTATTTCAGTTTGTCTAATATATTTTGTACGTCTTGGAAAACTACTTTGATGTCTTGGTCACCATTAATATTTTCAACTACTCCTTCTTTTTGACTGTAAAAGTCTAAAAGAGGTTTTGTTTGTTTAATGTTAACTTCTAAGCGATTAGCAACTGTTTCTTCGTTGTCATCACTTCTTTGGTAAAGTTCACCACCATCATTATCACAAACACCTTCTACTTTTGTAGGGTTGAAAATCATGTGATAAGTGTTTCCACATTGTTTACAGATTCTTCTACCTGTTAAACGAGGTAACAGAATAGCTGGATCTACATCGATATTTAGTACTTTATCGATTTTTCTATTAGTTTTTGCTAAAATTTGATCAAGGGCTTCAGCTTGTTCTACTGTTCTTGGAAAACCGTCAAGTAAAAAGCCTTCTTTTGCATCTTCTTGATTCAATCTTTCTTCAACTAATCCTATAGTTACACTGTCAGGAACAAGTTGTCCTTTATCAATATAACTTTGCTTCTTTTCCAAGCGGAGTCTCATTTTTAATAGCAGCTCTAAACATATCTCCAGTTGAAATATGCGGAATTGGATAATTCGCTTTAATTTGTTCTGCTTGAGTACCTTTACCCGCTCCTGGTAATCCCATTAAAATAATATTCATCATAATCTATTTACCACCTTTTCGTCCTGTAATAAAACTTCTATAGTTCTTCTCTGTTAATTGAGTATTAAGTTGTTTAACTGTCTCTAGTGCTACACTGACAACAATTATTAAACTTGTACCACCAATTTGTACAGATGCTGGTAATTTAGCAATGCTTGTGAATATTGTTGGAAGAACCGAAACAGCTGCTAGGAATATTGAACCTACAAACGTTAGTCTGTATAAAATACCTGTAATGTATTGTTCAGTTTTTTTACCTGGTCTAACCCCTGGAACAAAACTTCCTTGTTTTCTTAAATTATCAGCCATTTTTTCTGGGTTAACTTGCACCATTACATAGAAGTAACAGAACGCAATAATTAATACTACGTATAATGTTAATCCTAGAACATGACTGAAATCGAAATATGATACAATTTTTTGTAACTTTTCGTTATTAGGTGCGAATATCGCAATAGTTCTAGGTAATTGTAAGAATGCGATAGCGAAGATTACTGGGATAACCCCGGCACTGTTCACTTTAAGAGGCAAGTAAGTTGATCTTGCTCCTAACATTCTACGACCTGCTCTCGCTTGAGAGTATTGAATAGGAATTTTACGAATCGCTTCTTGCATGTAAACAACAGCAGCGACAATTCCTATAACAATGATTGCTACAATAACAATTTTTAAAATTGCTAATGTAAGATTTTCAGCATCTTTAATTTGAGATTCATAAACTTGTATGAATTCCATCGGTAAACGAGCGATAATACCCGCTAAGATAATGATAGAAACACCATTACCTACACCATATTGTGATATCTGATCCCCTAGCCATAGTAATAATGCTGTACCAGCAGTTAATACTAAAGCTACTGTAATGAATCCTATAACTGATGTATCTTTAATTAATCCATGGTATGCATTATTAAATCCATAAGACATAATAAGCGATTGGATAAATGCTAAGATAATTGCTAAGACTCTTGTTAATTTGTGTTTTCTTTTGACCTACTTCACCTTGTTTTGACCACTCAGTTAATGTAGGAATAACATCCATTTGCATAAGTTGAATTACGATAGATGCTGTAATGTATGGCATAATCCCCATAGCAAATACAGAAAACTGTTGTAAAGCCCCTCCTGCAAATGTATTAAATATTCCGAATAATCCAGATGCATCTTGACTTTTAAGAACATCCGCATCTACTCCGGGTATCGGTAAATAAGAACCGATACGGAATAGGAATATACCAAATAAGGTAAATAAAATTTTATTACGAGTTTCTTTAACTTTAAATAAATTTAGTGATGCACTAAACATATATTATAGCACCTCGCAAACTCCTCCAGCTGCTTCGATAGCTTCTTTTGCTGAAGATGAAAATTTGTGAGCTTGTACAGTTAATTTTTTCTCTAATTTACCGTTAGCTAATACTTTAACACCTGAAAGTCCTTTTTTAATAACTTTAGTTTCTAATAATAGAGCAGGTGATACTACAGTACCATCTTCAAATTTGTTTAAGTCGTTAAGATTTACAACTGCAAATTCTTTTCTGTTTACATTGTTAAATCCACGTTTTGGAATACGTCTGAATAATGGGTTTTGTCCACCTTCAAATCCTGGGCGAACTCCACCTCCACTACGTGCTTTTTTTGTCCTTTTTGACCACGTCCTGAAGTTTTTACCATTTCCTGATCCAATCCCACGACCTACTCTGTTACGCTCTTTACGAGAACCTTCAACTGGTTGTAATTCATGTAATTTCATTTAGACTAGCACCTCCTTGTATTAATAATTCTTATTTTTCTTCTACTGTTACTAAGTGTGAAACTTTGTTGATCATTCCACGAATCGCAGCGTTATCTTTGTGTTCTACTGTTTGGTGCATTTTTTTTAGACCAAGAGCTTCAACAACTTTTCTTTGATTCTTTGGACGACCAATAGTACTACGAGTTAGGGTTACTTTTTAATGTCATGTTCTTTTTCCCTCCTCTTATCCTAATAATTCTTCCACAGATTTACCACGTAAAGCTGCTACGTGTTCTACTGTTTGTAATCTTGTTAATCCTTCGATTGTAGCACGAACCATGTTAACTGGTGTGTTTGAACCTAGAGATTTTGATAAGATATTTGAAATACCTGATAATTCTAATACGGCACGAACTGGTCCACCAGCGATAACCCCTGTACCAGGTGCAGCTGGTTTAATTAGTACTGAACCTGCTCCAAATTGTCCGATGATTTCGTGAGGTATTGTTCCATTAACTACTGGTACAGTAATTAAGTTATGTTTAGCAGCTTCAACTGCTTTTCTGATTGCATCTGGTACTTCTTGAGCTTTACCTGTACCAAATCCTACGCGACCATTTTTGTCACCAACTACTACTAAAGCAGAGAAACGGAAACGACGTCCACCTTTAACAACTTTAGCTACACGGCGAATGGCAACTACGCGTTCTTCAAATTCTTTTTTGATTTCTTCTTGACGCATCTACTTATTTCCCTCCTTATTAGAATACAAGTCCGTTTTCACGTGCTGCTTCAGCTAATGCTTTAACACGTCCGTGATATAGGTATCCTCCACGGTCGAAAACAACTTTTTCAATTCCTTTAGTTTTAGCTACTTCTGCGATTAATTTTCCAACTTCTTTAGCAGCTTCTACACTTGATTTAGAAACGTTCTCAAGTTTTAATGAAGAAGCTTGTGCTAATGTAACACCTTTAGTGTCATCAATAATTTGTGCGTAAATGTTTGTGTTTGAACGGTATACGTTTAAACGTGGAACTTCTGAAGTCCCTTGAACTTTAACACGTACTCTTGCGTGTCTTTTTTTACGAACTTTATTTTTGTCAAGTTTCGTAATCATATTTGAAACACTCCTTTCTGTTATCTATTATTTACCAGTTTTTCCTTCTTTACGGCGAACATATTCACCAACGTAGCGAATACCTTTACCTTTATAAGGTTCTGGAGGACGTACTGCACGAACTTTAGCTGCGTATTGTCCTACTACTTCTTTGTTAATACCTTCGATACTAACTTTAGTGTTTCCTTCAACACCTAATTTAATTCCATCAATTTCTTCGAATTCAACTGGGTGAGAGTATCCAACACTTAGTACTAATTTTTTACCTTGCATTTGAGCACGGTATCCAACCCCGATTAATTCAAGTTCTTTTTTGAATCCAGCAGATACACCTTCAACCATGTTAGCTAAGATAGCACGAGTTGTTCCGTGTACTGTACGGTGACGTTTAGAGTCAGATGGACGTACTACTGTGATTTCACTTCCTTCAATGTTGAAAGTCATGTCTTTATCAAATTGTTGTTTTAATTCACCTTTAGGTCCTTTAACTGTTGCGAAGTTATCAACGATGTTAACTTCAACCCCTGCAGGTACTGTAATAACTTTATTACCTATACGTGACATTTAATTGGCACCTCCTTATAATATTACCAGATGTAAGCTAATACTTCTCCACCTGTGTTATTTTTACGAGCAACTTTGTCAGTTACAACTCCATTTGAAGTTGATACGATTGCTATTCCTAGTCCGTTTAATACTCTTGGCAGTTCATCTGCTTTAGCGTATACACGTAAACCAGGTTTTGAAATTCTTTTAATTCCTTTAATTACTCTTTCACCTTTTGAGTATTTAAGAGTAAGTTTAAGTTTTCCTTGTTTGTTATCTTCTATGTATTCTACATCATTGATGAAACCTTCTTGTTTTAAGATTTCTGCAATTTGCTTTTTAATATTTGACGCAGGTAATTCTAATGTTTCGTGTTTAACCATGTTAGCATTACGAATACGTGTTAGCATATCTGCGATAGGATCTGTCATTGTCATTAGGATAAATCCTCCTTTCTTCTACTAATATATTACCAACTTGCTTTTTTAACTCCAGGAATTTGTCCTTTGTAAGCTAATTCACGGAATTTAATACGGCTGATTCCAAATTTTCCAATGTATCCGTGAGGACGTCCAGTTATGCTACAACGATTGTGTAGACGAGCTGGAGCTGAGTTTTTTGGAAGTTTGCTAAGTCCGATGTAATCACCTTTAGCTTTTAATTCCGCTCTTTTAGCTGCATACTTGTCAACTAATTTTTGGCGTTTTAATTCACGCTCTACCATTGCTTTTTTAGCCATGTGTCTTTTACCTCACCTTTCTTATTTTGCGAATGGCATTCCACATTGTGTTAATAACTCACGAGCTTCTTCATCTGTGTTAGCTGTTGTTACTATAACGATGTCCATACCACGTACTTTACTTACTTTATCGTAATCAATTTCAGGGAAAATTAATTGTTCTTTAACACCTAGTGTGTAGTTACCACGACCATCGAATGCTTTTTTAGAAACACCGTGGAAGTCACGTACACGTGGAAGTGCTACAGTTACTAATTTGTCGAAGAATTCATACATTCTTTCTCCACGTAAAGTAACTTTAGCCCCGATAGGCATACCTTCACGAAGTCTGTAAGTAGCGATTGATTTTTTAGCTCTTGTTACTAATGGTTTTTGACCAGAAATTAAAGCTAATTCTGCTACTGCGTTGTCTAGGGCTTTAGAGTTTTGCACAGCATCACCTACACCCATGTTAATTACGATTTTTTCAATTTTTGGTACTTGCATTACACTGCTGTACTCAAATTTTGTCATTAATTCTTTTGTTATCTCAGATTTAAATTTATCTTCTAAACGAGCCATCTAAAATAGTGCCTCCTTTCTTCAACTATTATTATATTTCTTTTCCTGATTTTACTGCGATACGTACTTTCTTACCATCTTTTGTTTCAAAACGTACTCTTGTCGCTTTTCCAGTTTCAGGATCTTGTAACATTACGTTTGATACGTGAATTGTTGCTTCTTTTTCAACGATTCCACCTTGAGGTGCATCTTGAGAATTCTTAACGTGTTTTTTAATGATGTTAACACCTTCTACAACAACACGATCTTTTTTAGGTTGAGCTTCGATTACTGTACCAACTTTACCTTTGTCTTTACCAGTAATTACTACAACTTTATCACCTTTTTTAATGAACATTTCTTGTTAACCTCCTTCTTTACTGTACTTTTTATATTATAATACTTCTGGAGCTAGTGATACGATTTTCATGTAGTTACCGTCTCTTAATTCACGAGCAACTGGTCCGAAAATACGTGTACCACGTGGGCTCTTATCATCACGGATAATTACACAAGCATTTTCATCAAATTTAATATATGAACCGTCATTACGACGAGCTCCTGTTTTTGTACGAACGATTACGGCTTTAACTACTTCACCTTTTTTAACAACTCCACCTGGTGTTGCTTTTTTAACAGAACATACAATTACGTCACCAATGTTAGCAACTTTACGTCCTGAACCACCTAGAACTTTAATTGTTAAAACTTCTTTTGCTCCTGAGTTATCAGCCACTTTTAAGCGTGTTTCTTGTTGAATCATGCGCTTTTTGCCTCCTTCTTAGGGTTTATCCTAGTTTTATTAGATTATAACTGCTTCTTCTACTACTTCTACTAAACGGAAGTTTTTTTAGTTGCAGATAATGGACGAGTTTCCATTATTTTTAACGATATCATTTAATTTAGCAACATTGTTTTTCATCATGTGCTTTGAATTTTTTTAGAATATTTAACACGTTTACCGTATAGAGGGTGTTTTTTTGTAAGTTTCTACTAAAACTGTGATTGTTTTTGTCCATTTTTATCAGAAACTACTTTTTCCAACGTAAACTTTTTCTATCATTTCTCTCAGTCATGTTTGCCTCCTATATTATTTATTCGCTAATTCTCTTTCGCGAATAACAGTTTTTCATACGAGCGATTGATTTTCTAACTTGACTAATACGAGCTGTATTTTCTAATTGACCAGTTGCCAATTGGAAGCGTAAGTTGAAAAGCTCTTCTTTTTAATTCTTTGATTTTTTTGTTTCTAACTCTTGTGAAGTTAATTCTCTAATCATTGATTTGAATTCATTTGTTTTTCATTATGCTTCACCACCTGTTTCTTCACGTTTTACAAATTTACATTTAACAGGTAACTTGTGAGATGCAAGTCTTAGAGCTTCACGTGCAACTTCTTCACTTACTCCAGCAACTTCGAACATCACTCTACCTGGTTTAACGATTGCAACCCATCCTTCTACTGCACCTTTACCAGATCCCATACGTACTTCTAATGGTTTTTTAGTGTAAGGCATGTGAGGGAAGATTTTAATCCAAACTTTACCACCACGTTTCATATAACGAGTCATCGCTATACGAGCAGCTTCTATTTGACGAGAAGTAACTCTTGCTGCAGTAGTAGCTTGTAATCCATATTCACCGAAATCTACTACGTTTCCGCCTTTAGATTTACCTTTTGTTGATTGTCTGTGTTGACGACGATATTTAACACGTTTAGGCATTAACATAAATTAGTTACCTCCTTTTTCAGATTTTCTAGTTGGTAATACTTCACCACGGTTAATCCAAACTTTAACTCCAAGTTTACCATAAGTTGTATCTGCTTCTTCGTGAGCGTAGTCGATGTCTGCTCTTAATGTGTGTAGTGGCACTGAACCTTCTGAGTAGTGTTCTGCACGAGCGATATCTGCTCCACCAAGACGTCCTGATACTTGAGTTTTAATTCCTTTAGCTCCTGCTCTCATAGCTCTTTGGATAGCTTGTTTTTGAGCACGACGGAATGATACACGAGCTTCTAATTGACGAGCAATGTTTTCAGCTACTAATTTAGCGTCGATATCAACTTTTTTGATTTCAACTACATTAATGTGTACTCTTTTTCCAGTTAATTTGTTTAATTCTAATCTTAATTTATCGATTTCAGAACCACCTTTACCGATAACCATACCTGGTTTACCAGTGTGTACTGAAATGTTTACTTTCTTATCAAATCTTTCAATTTCTACTTTAGAAACTGAAGCGTCTTTTAATTGTTTACTGATGAACTCACGGATTTTTGAAATCTTCGTGTAAGTTAGCAGCGAAATCTTTTTTTCCGCATACCATTTTTGAATCCCAATCACGAATAACTCCAACACGTAAGCCTATTGGATGTACTTTTTGACCCACAGTTTGTAGCCTCCTTTAACTAGTTTAGCTTTTTATAATTTCTTAATTTTTATTATTTGTTGTCACTTAAAACGATAGTGATGTGACTTGTTCTTTTGTTAATTGAACTTGCAGCACCTTTTGCTCTTGGACGGAATCTTTTAAGAGTCGGTCCTTCATTTGCAAATGCTTGTGATACTACTAAGTCTTCTACATTCATTCCATAGTTGTGTTCAGCGTTAGCAGCAGCTGATTTAATAACTTTAGCTACTGGTAAAGAAGCTGATTTAGTTGTGAATTCTAAAATTCCTAATGCTTCGCCCACTTTTTTTCCACGTACTAAGTCTAATACTAGTCTTACTTTACGAGGAGCGATGCGGACTGTCTTAGCGATTGCTTTTGACTCCATGAATGTGCCTCCTTGATTTTACTAATTTCTAAATTATCTTCTTGTTTTTCTGTCGTCTGCAACGTGACCTTTGTAAGTTCTTGTTGGTGCAAACTCACCTAATTTGTGTCCTACCATATCTTCAGTCACATATACAGGTACATGTTTTCTTCCGTCATATACTGCAAAAGTAAGTCCTATGAATGTTGGGAAGATTGTTGAACGACGTGACCAAGTTTTAATTACTTGTTTCTTTTCTTGTTCGTTCATTTTTTCAACTTTTGCTAATAAGTGGTGATCAGCGAATGGTCCTTTTTTTAAACTACGAGCCATTGTGTTATCTCCTTTCCGATACTTTGCATACTTAAGGCTTTTGGTAAAGAGCACTTGCTCCTCACCAACTAACCTTTGTTTAATTTTATTATTTAGTTCTAGCACGTACGATAAATTTGTTTGAACGAGCTTTTTTAGAACGAGTTTTCTTACCAAGAGTAGGTTTACCCCATGGTGACATTGGTGATTTACGTCCGATTGAAGTACGTCCTTCACCACCACCGTGTGGGGCGATCGTTCGGGTTCATAACAGATCCACGTACAGTTGGTCTTTTACCTAACCAACGAGTTCTACCGGCTTTACCGATATTTACTAGTCCGTGTTGTTCGTTACCAACTTCACCGATTGTAGCACGGCAAGTTGCTAAGATCATTCTTACTTCTCCTGATTTAAGACGTACTAATACGTATTTACCTTCTTTACCAAGTACTTGAGCACTTGCTCCAGCAGAACGTACTAATTGTCCACCTTTACCAGGTTTAAGTTCGATGTTGTGAATTAATGTCCCTACAGGGATGTTTGCTAGTGGTAATGCATTACCAACTTTAATATCAGCAGTTTCACCAGATACGATAATTTGTCCTACTTTAAGTTCTTTAGGAGCGATGATGTATCTTTTTTCTCCATCTACATAGTGTAATAGAGCGATGTTCGCTGAACGGTTTGGATCGTACTCGATAGTAGCAACTTTTGCTGGTACGTTGTCTTTATTTCTCTTGAAGTCAATAATACGGTATTGTTTCTTGTGTCCTCCACCGTGGTGACGAACAGTGATTTTACCTTGGTTATTTCTTCCCGCTTTTTTCGGTAGCGGCGCTAATAATGACTTTTCTGGTTTGTTAGTTGTAATTTCAGCGAAATCTAATGATGTCATGTTACGACGACCGTTAGTTATAGCTTTATATACTTTAATTGCCATTTGTCATTTTTCCTCCTTAATGGTATTTGTTATTCTTAAGCGAATAATCCTTCGATTGTTTGTCCTTCTGCTAACTTAACGATAGCTTTTCTACGTTTGTTAGTGTAACCACCGTATCTTCCAACACGACGGAATTTTGGTTTGTAGTTCATTACGTTTACTTTCTCAACTTTAACTCCGAAGATTTCTTCAATAGCTTGTTTAATTTGAGTTTTGTGAGCGCGTGTGTCTACTAGGAAAGTGTATTTATTTTTCTTGCATTAATAAATAACTTTTTTTCAGTTAGTACTGGGCGTTTGATAATATCGCGTGCTTCCATTATGCTAATACCTCCCCAACTTTTTTTCTACTGCATCTTTAGTGAATACAACTTTGTTGCTTCCCTAAGATGTCTCATACGTTAAGACCAGTTGTTTCAACGAATTCAACTCCTGGAATATTTCTTCCTGATAAAACAGTATTTTCTTCTAGTTCAGTAACTACGAATAATACTTTTTTCTCTAGGCTAAGGTTTGATAACATTTCTTTAAAGTTTTTAGTTTTAATTGTATCAAATGATAAGCTTTCTAATGCAAATACTTCGTTAGCTGCTACTTTAGAAGATAAAGCAGAACGTAGTGCTAAACGACGCATTTTACGAGGCATTTTGAAGCTGTAGCTACGTGGTGTAGGCCCGAATACAATTCCACCTCCACGCCATTGTGGTGAACGGATGATCCCTCGACGAGCACGACCTGTTCCTTTTTGACGCCATGGTTTGCGACCACCACCTGAAACTTCAGAACGTCCTTTTGTTTTGTGTGTACCTTGACGAAGTGATGCTCTTTGTAAAGTTACAGCTTGGAATAAAACGTGTTGATTTGGTTCGATTCCGAATACTGCTTCACTAGCTTCAACTGCACCAACTTTAGTACCGTCTTGTTTAAATAAATCTAATTGTGGCATTATCTAATTTCCTCCTTCCGTATATTTTCCGATTATTTACCAGATTTAACTGCTGATTGGATTTTTTTACGAAGCTTTTTTTAGATCCTGGAATACATCCTTTAACTAGGATTAATCCATTTTCTACATCTACGCTTACGATTTCTAAGTTTTGAGTAGTAACTGTAACTCCACCCATTTGACCTGGTAATGCTTTACCTTTGAATACACGGTTAGGTGCTACAGGTCCCATTGACCCAGGACGACGGTGGTAACGAGAACCGTGAGCCATTGGTCCGCGGCTTTGTCCATGACGCTTGATAGCCCCTTGGAATCCTTTACCTTTACTTACTCCTGTTACATCAACTAAGTCCCCTGCTGCAAAAATATCAACTTGGACTTCTTGACCTACTTCATAATTAGCAACTTCTGCATCTCTGATTTCGCGTACGAAACGTTTTGGAGCAGTGTTAGCTTTATCTGCGTGACCTTGTTCAGGTTTGTTCGCAACTTTTACTAAACGGTCTTTACGCTCTTTGTCGTAAGGACGTTTGTCGTCGAATCCTAATTGGATTGCGTTGTATCCTTCAACTTCTTCTGTTTTCTTTTGTAATACGACGTTACCTTTCGCTTCAACTACTGTTACTGGAATTAATTCTCCATTTTCAGCGAAGATTTGAGTCATACCTACTTTTCTTCCTAAGATACCTTTGGTCATCGAAAGTCACCTCCTATAATTATAATTTTAATTCGATGTCAACACCTGATGGTAAGTTTAAGCTGATTAAAGCGTCAACTGTTTTTTGTGTTGGTTCAATAATATCGATTAGGCGTTTGTGTGTACGTTGTTCGAATTGTTCACGGCTATCTTTGTAAATGTGAACTGAACGTAAGATTGTGTATACTGCTTTTTTTCCGTTGGTAATGGAATTGGTCCAGAAACTTTTGCTCCAGAACGTTTTTGCAGTTTCAACAATTTTTCTCTGCACTTTGATCTACTAATCTGTGATCATATCCTTTAAGACGAATACGAATTTTTTTGTTTTTGCCATCATTTCTCCTCCTATACATTTATTCGCCGCTATCTAGTAGCGACTTCTCCACGAAAGTTCTCCAGCACGCCATGCCATGGCAAAGCGGCCGGGCGTGTCAGTAACCTTTCGCTTCAACGCAAGTCTTTTGCAAGACCAACATTTATTATTATACATGGTTAAAGCATATAATGCAAGAGTTTTGACGAAAAAATTTTAAAAAATTTTATGAATATGTTTTCTATTTTTTATTCTTTTTTCTTTCACCAAAATAATGATTATTATATAGAAGAAAAAAACTTTTTTCTCCTCTGGAAAATAAAAAACTTAGAGCTTTGCACCCTAAGTTTTTCGTTTATTTATTTTATTTTAACGGTAAAATATTATATTGAATTTCTAAATCAGAAGATAATAAATGAGATACTTTACAGCGCAGTTTAATATTATCTAGTACACCTTGTCTATCTCCAGCAGCTAGTTGCTCTTCTGTTCTATCTACATGAACATTAGCTACAATTTTTTTATTATCATAGTCCACAACCAACTCAGTTTCAATTACTAAATCTACTAATTCGTATGCTCTGAAGAAATATCCTTTTGCACACATACTTACACATCCATTGTATGCTGTGGCAAATAGATCCATTGGACCATCTTTACTTTCTTCTATAAACATTTTATATTCTCCACCAAGTGGTGTTGTTGCATGTGAAGTAAATCCTTCTTTAATTTTTAAATTAGACGTATACATAACAGTCTCCCTTTGTATATTCGATTTTAAGATTACTCTTAATAATTTTATTATACTCCTCTGATTAGTTTTTGTATACTATTTATTCTCAACAATTTCTTTAATTATTTCAACTAAATCTACATCTTTATATTTATAATCCACTCCTGTGAAGTCCATATGTTTTGTAATATCATTCGTTTGCAGTATTAACGTCGCTCCCGATGCTACTGCTCCTAACGCCCCTGGGCGCGAGTCTTCTATAGCTATAGAATTATTTATATTTACCCCTAACTTCTCAGCAACTAACAAATAAATATCCGGAGCAGGTTTTGGATTACTTACTTCCGCTTTTGTTGCAATAGCAGAAATATATTTCTCAAACCCTTTTCTCTGTAGCCCAGTTTCTATATGCTCTCTCTTTCCATTTGATGCAACTGCCATTTTAATTCCTTTGTTATACAGATATTCCATAAGTTCTGCAATCCCTGGTAATACTGGAGCATTATGATAATTATCTAGAATACGCTTTGTAATCTCCGCTTCGAATTCATCATAATCTTCACTTGACATACCATATCTTTCTTTATAGTATCTTTTACTTGTTTCTTCATTCGTTCCAGAAACATTTTGAATATAATCCATCTTATCAAGTTTTTGACCTAATACCTCTTTAGTTAGATCTCTCATATTTTCATAGTATACTTTCTCTGTATCTACAATAGTTCCATCAAAATCAAATATTACCGCCTCTAATTTTTTTCACTTTATTTCTCCTTTTTTTATACATATATTTACTATTTTTATAATGTATTTTTCTAAAAATTCAAAAATAATTTGAACGAAATAAAGAGCAACTTTGAAACTGAAACTTCAATTTCATCTAGTTGCTCCCTTTTATATTTTTTTCAATATTTATAGCAAAAAGTACTATTATATTATTCAAATCTCACTAATTTTTTTCAGCTTTAATTCTTACAGACGGTCTTCCATCTTTTTCTTTTTTACCTATTGCGATTAACATTACAGGTACTAGGTTTTCCTCTAACTCAAATAACTCTGCTACTTTATCTCTCATAAATCCACCAATAATATTAGTGTCATATCCTTTAGCATAAGCTATATTAGTAAATTGCATCGTCCATAGTCCACAGTCAAAGTAAACACCTTCTCTATTTTTATCAACCGGGATTTTTTCTAATTGAGGAACCATACCTTCTTCAAAGCCATCTTTGACTTCTTGAGTCATATAACCTTTTTCTACTGCCTCACCATATATTTCATCAAACTTATTATAATAATTTAAATCTCCTAGTACGATAATCATCGCTGCAGAAGTATCATTTTGAATTTTATTATAGTTAACACTACCTAACTTCTCTTTTCCTTTCGGAGTATCTACAACAATATATCTCCAAGGTTGTAAGTTACAAGATGAAGGAGCAATATTCGCTTCATCTAACATTTCTATAATTTCTTCACGTTTAATTTTAACATCAGCATCAAAATACTTAACTGATTTTCTTCCTTTTATCACTTCAAAAAACTCTGGACTTTTCTTTCCGAACAGTGAATTTAAAAAGTTTTTCACTAGTTTTCCTCCTTCTTTAAATAATTAACTCAATAATTTTACTATACTTGAGAGCTATTATCAAATAAAAGAGCTTCTGAAATATTCACCCAGAATATTCACTTAGATATCACTATTAATTCTTTACCATTTTAAATCAACAAGTTCCATTATTTCTTTATACGAGGCATCTACTTTATCTTTCATCTTCTCATCTAGTTTATCACGATGTTTTCCACCTTCGATAAAATCCTCTAATACCATAATCTTATAATCATATAGTTCCTGTCCATTCATGACTCTATTATTAGGTTTTGAATAAACTAAAGTAGGATGAGCTTTGACAGTTTTTACTATCGTTTTATCTTTATCTTTTTCGAATGTAACATCCATTAGCAAGCCCCTCTCCGTCCATTTATTCCCTAATCTTTCTAGTCGTTGATCAGAAATAAAGTTACCCATCGAGTAAATTATGAACTTTTTATCACCATCTTTTTCTATAGTCTCAGCGGGTTCTATAACATGAGGATGTCCTCCAAAGATAACATCAGCTCCCCAATCAATCATCTTATGATAAAGCGCCTTTTGTTGTTCTGTAGGTTCTAGCTTATACTCTACCCCCATCTGCGGCATTACTACAGTAACATCTGCTTCTTTTTCAGCCCTTTGTATCTCCTCTTTCATCTTTTCTTCGTCAAGATCTGATAGATAATTATCATATTGCTCTGGCGTCAGATTAACATCCATACCATTAAATCCGTAAGTATAAGCCAGAATTGCTATCTTAATTCCATTAACCTCTTTTATAAGGAACTTATCTTCTGAACGCTTCTTCTCAGTATGAACCCCTATAGTATCTATTCCTCTATCTTTAAAAGCCTTATCCGTATTTTTCAACCCATACAAACCTGTATCCAATATATGATTATGGGCTAAATCAACAACATCATACCCAGAATCTTTTATTGCATCTGCAATCTCACTAGGTGCATTGAACATAGGATACCCCCCAATCGGATGACGATCGTTTATAGTACCTTCATAATCTCCTATCGCTAAATCAGCACCTTCTATCCAAGGCTTAACATACTCAAAATAAGGATTAAAGTCATACCTTCCATCATCCTGTTTAGCCGTATAGAACAATGCAGCATGTACTAGAATATCTCCATTAGCAACTACTCTCGCCGTCTTTACACCTGCATCTTTCTTTAGAAAATCCCCTTCTTTATCAAATAATGTTAAATAATAAATACCAATAAATATCCCACAAAAACTTAATACTCCCAATAAATACACTATTATTTTCCTCAATACTTCACTTCCTCCAAACTAAATTAAAATTGTCCCTTACATAACAACAAGTAGCTAATAGTATTTCAATCAGCTACTTGCTTTAATCAATAATTTTATATCTCAATGATAATATGTTCCTTCTGCACATTATCGAATTTTCCATTATAAAATTTATCATAATTCTCTATTTCCCTAATAATATATCCAAGATCATCTGTGGTTTAGTTACCATAAGAAGATGATCTGACTCCTCTATTTGTGTATAATTCATCCCTATTAACTTGAAGTAAGAGAAAACCGAAACTTTATTAAATACATTCCTACTTCTTTTTAATAGTTCTAAATTATCTACCCCCGCATACAAAGATAAATAATCATACTCTGTTTGCGAGTTCGGTCTCACCATATATTCACTACCTTCTTTTATGAGTTTTTTAAGAATTAACTCCACTAAAAACTCATCCCTCATCTCTTCTACACTAAGTGTCTTTGATAGATATTCTTCTTTACTAGTGAACTTTATCTCTGGTTCAAATATGTTTTTAACACCGATTCAGGAGGTATAGGTTCTAAGCCCTCAATGATAATTAAATTAACACCATCGAGGTATTCACTAAAAATCTCTAAACCGTTAAGTAAAACGACCGTACCATAAGAAGCAGTTACAATATAACCTCCTCTTTTTACTTGTGTCATTTTATTTAAAAGTACCTGCTCAATTTCTTTTTTTGATATAGATTTAAAACTCTCTTCGGTAAATTCAATAAAATCAAAGGTTTGGTCTGGCATATTTTCTAAGACTCTCGCCCAAATATATCTATCCCAACCTAGTGGATTAATAAACAAGATATCTGTCATAATAATCATCCTTTCAAATATCTATACTAAAATCCTAATTCATCACCAAAATCCTCTAATTTATTTACAAGTATCGCCCCCTCTTTAATGTACTCATTCATTGCATAACTCATCTTATCGTCAAATTTCCCCGGTAGGCAGAATACATCAGAACCTACATCTAAGGCGAAATCCACCGTTCTCTGTGTACCACTCCTTTTAGCTGCTTCAGTTACCAAAAGAGCACTAGAAAGACCAGCAACAAGCCTATTTCGTTCTAAAAATTTATATTTCCTTATAGGCGAAGTCGGAAAATACTCAGATATAATAAGATGGTTTCGTTCTAGCTCCTTATAGAGCTTATAACTTTGTTCCGGATAAATAATGTTGTGCCCATGAGCTATTACACCAATAGTGTACCCTTTACTTTTTAAAGCTCCCTCATGAGCAAGGCTATCAACACCTGTAGCAAGACCACTTACTATCACAAAATTATTCATCGTTAAATACGGTACTATACTCTCGAGAGCTTCTTTTGAATATGAAGTATTATTTCTACTACCTACTATAGAAATCTTTCTTCTAAATAGGAGTAAATCTCTATTACCTCTGTAAAAAATAACATACGGATAATCATAAACTCTAAAAAGTTCCTTAGGATAATAAACATCATCACAAAACATATACTTCACATTATAAAATTCAAAATAACTCTCGAAATCAAACTCCATATTATTATGAAGTTTGGTATAGATTTCCTCAGCATTACTTCCAAAAATATATAACTAACTCTGGTATAGATAAATCCAAAAATCTTCTCTATACCATTTAAATCATTAAATACTCTATGTAATTTAAGAGTAGTAACTTTCTCAATTGCTATTAATGAAAGTAACACTCTTTTTTTGTTCTTCTGTAAAATTTCCACTATACTCCCACATAGCTTTATCCTCTTACTTGTCATTTTCTACTAACAAAGCATAATATGTTTTAAATACTTTTAAGAAAATTTCCCCTTGTTGAATATTATTTATATAAATACTATCTTTAAATTCTATAATATTACTCATTATTCTTATGAGTTCAGAGTAACTTTTACCTTCTTTATAAAATCTATACATTAATCCTTGCCAATAGACAAGCGGCGTTCTAATAAGCACCTGTTCTAGCATGTTAACACCAATAACTTTAGGAATATTATTCAACTCTATATGTTGATTATAAAACATGCTTAAAACCTTATTTTTCACAGTCTTATCGAACTTAATTTGTTCGTAGACATAATTTTCAACATCTGACGGATATAATTTCGACGTTAAATCTTTGTCCAGTAGTTTTAAATCGAGTGGTACATCAAACTCATCAATACTTAATGAAGTTTTTATACAAACAGCATTTCGTTTTTTTAAATTATGAGCCCAGATTTGATAGAATTCAAATTTTTTGTTTATATTATCCCAACCATAGAAGAATACTTTCCCTTGATAATAATTCAAAAAATTATCCACAAATGGAGCATATCTAATATAACTTATACCATCATAACTTTTTAATTCTTTTATAAATTTGTTTGTATCAATTAACCAAATTAGTTTCAAGCCAGCCCTCATATACCCTCGTGTCCTAGCTTTAATAAGGTCAAAAGGAATAACTGATCTTTGATACTCAAAAGCAATACTATTATCTTTAATAAACACATCAGCTATTTGAATATCATTTTTTTCCCCTGTTTTAAAAATATGTTCGACTTCCACATTACGATATTTTTTTCTAAAATGTTCGTAAAGATCTTTTTTCGCTTCTAGATGCTCACTACTCTCTTTCTTATATGTTTCAAACTCACAAGAACAATTTTTAGCATGAGCAAAATGTGATTGAATTTTTACTCCCTTTTTAAAAATTACTTTCCCCCCACATATCGGACAGTGATATTCCATATTCTTTTGTATATCTTTGTCCAATGCATTAAAAACCCCATCTTTATTATCGTATGCCACGTACATAATATTTCTCCTCTTTTTTCTGTACTACACTTCCAAACTACTTCTAACGACTCTTATTTAATTGTCAATTTACTTTAGATACCTATACTTTCTATAAATAAATCCATCTAATTCTATCTCTATAAAATTCATGAGATTTACCCAAGATATCTCATTTACCTCGTTATCACTATCTACCAAGTATATTTTCCCATCTTTTTCACAAAGATAATAATTTGTCTGACGAATACTCGCCTCTCTCATAAGATACATATCATTTTCTCTTATTGAAAAATCAAGGCATCTTTTGTACCATGGGACTTTTTCGTATTTTTTTACCTCCACAACACAATTATATTTTGTTGTATTCATAACCTAACCTCCTTCATAAGTTCTTCCTTTCTTTGATATACGGTGTTTTCAAGGTATTTCACTTTTTACACACTAAAATCTCTAAGTCTATAGTTATCTCTTTCAAACTATCTACATCAACAGCAGTAATATTTTTAGAAAATGTTAAAGGGGTCATCTTAAGAAAATTCTCAGCTTGCACCTTATCTAATCGAAATGTATCCCTTACCGTTATCCTCTCTACGATAGTACAATTCTCCTCGATTAGACTTACAGTATCACTATTAGTATACTCCTTTCCTCCGATTAATTCTCTAATTTCTCTTAAATACCTAGCATTCGGAATAACCTTAATTAAATACCCCGCATCTCCAAGCACTCTAAAAAATTCTTCATAATTTGCAGGTGTCAATATATTTAAAATGCACGATACACTATTATCTCTAAATGGTAAATTAGCCAAATTAGCAACCATGTAAGGATTTAACTTATCTTCTTTCACAGCTAATTCTATAGCATCTTTACTATTATCCAAACCATAAAAATATTTCTCAGGAAATGCTGTCTTCAACTTTCTAATGTAATAACCTTCTCCACAACCAATATCTAACACCACTTCTTTAGCATATTTTTCAATCAAATTTTGAATATTTTTTAGTACATTCACATAAAAATCATTACTAAAAATTTCGCCACGTGCTTTAAATAATTCCTCATTATATTTTTGTTGGTTTTATAATTATTTATTAAATGAATATAACCCTTTTTTTCGAAAAAAATCATACCGATGGTTATTACCACAAACTAAGCTTATATTTTCTATCCGTGATTCAGACAAACACTTCGGACAACTATATATTTCTTCAGAATTAAATTTCTTTATTACATTCTCTATTTTCATTAAAAACGCCTCTATACTTTCTAAGTTTATTGTATCAAATTTCATTTAAGAATGGTAGCAAAAAAACAACTTAAAAAAATTAGAAATTTTTCAACTTTTTCAGTTTTTTTCTAAACTTTATTTTTTTATTAAGTAAATACCTACATTATCCCCTTATTACAAAACAAAAAAACGACGATATATTTACTAGAAATATTTTTTTATCGTCATTATATTTATATATTATTATTTTTCATTATTTCATATGGGAGGGAATCAGAAATCATAATCTCGAAGAAATTGATTTCGTCAAGTCACTTCTCGAAGTTCTAAAAAGCTTTTATAAAGCCAATTTAGATATCAATAAATCACTGTGCCTATAGATTTCCATATAAACTTTAAAAAATTTAAGAACTTTGCATTAACCCTAATATATTAAATTTCTATTTCTTTTTTTCTCTTAACTCTTTAAAAAAATTCTTCATCAACGTCGAACACTCTTCTTCGAGCACCCCAGAGATGACCTTAGCTTGATGGTTAAATTTATTCTCACCTACTAAATCAATACAGCTTCCACAACAACCATATTTAGGATCACTTGCTCCATAGATAACATTTTCTATTCTAGCTTGGACAATAGCTCCACTACACATAACACAAGGCTCCACAGTGGTATATAAATAACTATTATCAAGTCTCCAAAATCCTTGTTTCTCACAACCCTCTTTAATAACTAGCATCTCAGCATGATTCAATGCTTGTTGATTTTCTTCACGAGTATTATGAGCTTTCGCAATAACCTTATCATCAACAACTAGCACAGCTCCAATCGGAACTTCTCCTTTAGCGTACGCTCTCCGCGCTTCTTCTAACGCCAACTCCATATAATAAGAATGATCTTTCACAACACTATATCCTTCCACAAATACTTTTTCATTTTATTATATCATATTTAGAAATCATTAGGGATGGTAAGTTGTAAAATTGTATATAGCAATCAGATAAAAAAAGACTTAACAAAAACAATTTTAAAACTGATTTTGTTAAGTTTATTATCTTAAATTCTAGCGATAATTAATCCAATAATATACTTCAACAAATATTATTGCAACTATAAATAAAGATGTAAGCACACCTAAAACTACTACATGTACTTTTCTTTTGAAATATAGATATCCTATAAATTCTCTAATAAAAGCATTAAGGCTGAAATAGAACTTTGTGGGCGCTCCATAACCAATACATCTAAAACCTAGAGTTCGTGCTTGTACTAACGCTCGGTAAACGTGGTAATAATTCGTCACCACAGCAAAACTTTTATCGGCTGGAATAAATTTCTTTGAAAAAATAATATTTTCTTCAGTAGAAGTTGATTTATCTTCTAAGATTATATATTTTTCATCAACACCTTGCTCAAGAGCATAGTTTTTCATCGCAAAGGCTTCAGATACTACTTCATCAGGGCCTTGACCTCCGGACATAATTAGTTTACTTCCAGGATTGTCTTTATAAACTTTTATCCCTTTTTTAATTCTGCTAGCAAGAAGTGGAGTTACTCTCTCACCAATCAACCCTGCACCTAAAACAACAACATAATCAATCTTCCTCGGTAGAATATTAATGAAGTTTAAGACACTAGATACTAAATAAGACATCGCTATACATAGAAAATATAAAACTACTAAACTAACATAAACATAAATTGTATTTAACAGAATATTGTCATGTGTATAAGTAGCAACACGAGGCCAATAAAATATATAACCTACAAGTAAGAAAAACGTAGCCAGACTCAATAAGTTACCTACTCTTAAGCCTTCCCTTTTAATAAGTATAAATGAATTGTATAGAAACATTATTACTACTACAATCGACAGCAGGGTGAATATTACTATCGCTATGACAAGTAATACTACACCTAAATTATAAACTAACTTATTATCTTGTGCATGATTAGTAATAAAGGACATTACATAAAAAATAAAACTTAAACCTGTGGCTATAAAGAATATTCCTAAAAAAATAGATTTCTTCTATCAAAATATAAAACAAATAAAAAAACAGCAACAGAAATACTACAAAAACTATAAAAGAACCTATTACCATAAAAACCTCCTTCTTACATATGTATATTATAGATTATATTGCAAAATTAGTATAAGTGTCAATCATGTCTAGAAATAACCTACATCTTCCTCCCGCAGTTACCTTCACATTAAATATAAAAACGAGGAATACTAGATTCATTATAATAACCAAAAGTTACATTATTTCGCAACTTTCTGATTATAACACAATCTACTATTCCTCATATTATTTGTTATTCAGTTCTCAATGCTTCGACTGGATTTTTCTTCGCAGCTATTCTCGATGGAATAATACTAGCAATAAGCGTTAATACTAAACTAAGAGCTATTAATCCAATTGATGCCTGAGCACTTAATGACGCTGTGAAACTCTCCACTTCTAATCCCTTAGCAACTGCTCTACTAATAGGAATAGATAGAAGCATAGTCACCACTACACCTACAGCACCAGAAATAAATCCGATTAACCCTGCTTCTGCGATAAAGATTCTTGTGATATCTTTTTTACGAGCACCAATCGCACGTAGAATACCAATTTCCTTCGTTCTTTCTACTACAGATACATACGTTAGTATCCCAATCATAATAGATGATACTATCAATGAGATTCCCGCAAATGCTGATAAGATTAATGAAATTGTATTAATCATCTGTGACATAATCGTTGTCATCTGCTTCGCCATATCTGCATATGTGATGTTATATTTGTGATAATCTGCACTGTCTGAACCATATTTTTCAGCCACTTTTTTGTTAAAATTATTAATAACTTCTGCTATTTTGTCACGGTCATTGAAAGATTTCGGATAAATATTAATTGCACTCGGTGTAGATTTTCCACCTATTGTGGCAATAATCTGATCAGCCATGTCCGCATCAATCTTCTGACGCGTCGCCACATTTACAGTTTTGTCCTTTTCTTGCGCAACAACAATATCAGATTTAGCCTCTTTTTCCAACATAGTATCTTGTAATGATTTTGTATATCCGATTGTCATCTGAGGTCTAGTGAAACTATCTTTAGCTTTTAATATAGCCACTAACTTAACCTTAGTTCCCGAATCATACATCTTAGTATCAATATCACGCGGAACAAAACCATCACCGATTTTTCTATAATAGTTATTATTATCTATAACGCTAAATTCTTTTCCAATAATATCTTCATACTTAACTTTTGAATTTTCATCAAAACCTAATGCTTTTAGTGTTGCTTTGTCGATTTCGTTATTTTTCGCAGTAAATAACACGACTTCATTATCACTAGGATATTCAAAATTATCTTTAGATGACTTCACCACTTCGTATTGATTCATAATCATATTCTTATCTTCTGGTAATACTCCAAAAATACTATCACCAAACGCATCTTGATCTTGTTTTACAGCAATTACATCACCTTTTGCATTTTTAGTCAACGCCTGAATAGTATATCCTTGAGTAAATTCAATCGCAGAATAATAATCCTTCGCATTATTTTGAATATAGTTTATAAATGTTTCTCCATTTCCTAATGCATCGACAGAATATAAGTTTCTATGTACATCACGACTAGACTTAGGCACTAACTCTGAACCATTAGAATCTTTTTCTGAATTGTCATCATCAACACTAAGCCCAAAGTTTACCTGATTCGCACTAATCATAATCGGCATAGACGATAAATTCTCATTTTGCATCGTTTGAATATACTTATCCATACCAGATGAAATAGACAATACTAAACCTATACTAATGATACCTATGCTGCTAGCAGCAACCGTCATAAATGTACGAAATTTTTTCGTAAGAAGGTTTTTAAAACTTGATTTAATCGCACTGCTAAATGCCATCGCAGTTTTCTTCAAAGCAAATCCATTATCAGCAACCTCTTCAGCTACGTAAGAATTTGTATCTTCTTGAATCTCACCATCTTTAACTCGTACTATTCTATCACTATATTTTTTCGCTAGTTCTGGATTGTGCGTTACCATTATAACTAACTTCGTCTTACTTATTTCTTTAATAAGTTCCATAATTTGAACACTAGTCTTACTATCTAACGCTCCTGTTGGTTCATCAGCAAGAATAATCTTTGGATCAGTTACTAATGCGCGGGCAATCGCCACCCTTTGCATCTGACCTCCAGAAAGTTGATTAGGTTTTTTATAAAGATGCTCCGCTAAGCCAACATCTTCTAATACTTTCTTAGCTTTTTCATGATTTTCTGAATTAGAATGCCCTGAAATAGACAAAGCTAATTTTACATTTTCAATAACACTTAAGTGAGATATTAAATTATAACTTTGAAAGACAAAACCTATAGTCCCATTCCTATAACTATCCCAATCTCTATCTTTAAACTCTTTAGTAGAACGCCCCATAAGAGCCATATCACCAGATGTGTATTTATCTAAACCACCTATAATATTTAATAGCGTTGTTTTTCCACTTCCACTTGCTCCTAAAATCGAGACAAATTCATTTCCTCTAAAATGAATATTTACAGATTTTAGTACTTCTACTTCACTACCACCAGTATTATACTTCTTAACTATATTTTTAAGTTCTAACACCCTATATCCTCCTAATCTAATTTTATTAAAAATGATAATTAGCTTACATAAATCACTTTCATAGTTTCAATTATAACACAAACTTCTAATCCCTAAAAATAATATCCTAAGTGCCTAAACATAAAATAAATTTTAAGTTAATCCTTAGAAGAAAGGGAGTGACTCAAAAAAATCGTGATTTCGTAGAAATCGGTTTTTAACGAGTCACTCCCACAAAGCTTGTTAAATATTTTTAAAAACTTTTTATAAAACGAATTTAAGTATCAATAAACGACTACGTTTACAAATCTTCATGAAAAACTTTTTTTGAAATTTAAAAACTTTTAGGTCTGCTATTATAACCTAAGAATAATTTTCAGTTGTAATCTACTTTCAGAGTCTGAAATAGAATGAGAGTGACTCAAAAATCGTAATTTCTCAAAAATCGATTTTATCGAGTCACTCCCGCACAATCTATTAGATATCTAAAAAGATTTCATAAAGCGAATTTAGATATTAATAAACCACTGCGTCTATAAGTTTTCTTGTAAACTTTTTTTAAAAATCTAGGACTTTTGGGTCAACCCTTTATATTTTTTAACCAAGTAAAAAGGTAAAACTGTAGAGAAAATTGCAATAACAACTATTAGAACTAGCGCTACTGTTGAACTAAAGAATCCACTAATAAATATAGCAACTCCACTAAAAGTCATATATAACGCATAATCTCTAATTACTTTTTGCTCATTGACACCTTTTTCCAAACCAAAAAGGTTAAAATTGTATTTTCCCCAAAATTCTTTTTTAGGCAGATAGTTACCAAGTACAATAAACAATATCCCGATAACAAACGCTGTTAATTGTGGTACATTAAAATTATTATCTAAGGCATAAGCTATTAGACCACCTTGAACTAGGACACTTATTATAGGGATAATCCCCTTAATTATTAGCGCACCTTTTTTCGGAGTTTTATCAAAATCAACTACTAGCGAAATTATGACCTGAACTATAGCAAAGAATATAGGAAGATCGATAATCGCACGAGTTTTACTCACAAAATTATCAGGCTCTCCGCTAACATTGAAGTGCACAGCTATTTGTTCAGGTAATACATCATAATAATAAACTCCAATCAATATCGGCAATAAACAAATAGCAACACTTAGAAACAAACTTTTTTTATCTACTTTCATCATCTTTTCCTCCTAAACCATAAATCCATACTAGAACTTCTTCGAATACACTAGCATTCAATTCATAATATATAAAATTCTTATGCTTACTTTCTAATATCAAGCCCGCTTTTTTTAATTGTGTTAGATGATACGATACAGTAGCTCCAGATAGATTAAATTCCGAAGCTAATTCTCCAGCGCTTTTTCTTCTCTTCTTTTAATAATTCTAAAAATATTTCTTCTTACTGGATCAGATATCGCTTTTTAAAGTTTCACTCATCCCATTTTTTTATCACCCCTTTAAAAAAATCTGAACTGCAATTCTATTTAGATATCTTTCTAAATAGATTATAACTCTATCATATATTAAAGTCAAGAACTATTTAGAAAAAAATTTCTAAATAGTTCTTAGAATTTGTTTAAAATATTCTACCAACTGTAATACAAAAAAATATTATTACAGTAATAAACTACTAGAAGATAGTCTTGATTTATATAAAACCGAAAGGAATTACGTTCCTAAAGTTTTTCTCAAATAAAGAGTTCAATGCTAAATTGATTCAGGAATTAATCGATAAAGATAACATTATATACACATACTCCTCACACTACATTTTTTTCACAATGAAAGCAATTAAAAAAATCTTGCAGTAGAAGCTTTAAATATTACAGTAGATGTGATAACTACTGGAGATTCTCCTAATGTAGTGAATAAATAAACTCTATTAAAATAACATACGGATAATTAATCTATATTTATTCTAATTATCCCAATGATTTTTGTTAATCTCTAAACATATTATCTACCAACAAAGGAGCAACTTAATGAAATCGATTATTAAATATAGTCTCTCCTTTTTTTATAATTTTTATTATTCAATAAATAATATTATCTATAAGTTTGCATATTTGTAATACTTTAACACTAACCGCTAAATTTATCATTTTTATCCTTGCATATACAACAAAAGATATGATAAAATATTTATTTTTAACATTTTTTTAAATTCCTTCTTTTTTTGTTTGACAACCTCGTATATTTTGCTACAATTAGAATGTAAGCAGTTAGTAAGATAACTTTATCATTAAAATATTTTTAGTATAATTAATATTAATTAATCTTTTCGATTATACTATTTGTTGCATATTATTAATTATTACTAGAATATCTATATTGTAGAGAATAATTCAATATCATCATAACAAGAATTAACCATTTTTTTCACTTCAATATATGATACTTTTTACACGGGTCAATAGATAAAGGATGTATATACATATATCATACAATTCACAGAATTGTTCTTAAAACTGTGGAAGATATTTTTAACTTCCATTCTAATGACTATATTTATTGTAGTCACTAATTTCCTTTCGGTTGTTAAATTTTATTTAACAATAAACTTTTAATTTAATATCGGAAGCCATTCCGATCAATACTACAAAATAACAATTTACCCTAAATTTTTATTTTGTGTTCATATAACGAAAAGTGGTCCTTAGAGGCCACTTTTTGTTTTATCAATACTTAAGGAAAATAAAAAAGAAGCAAGGTTAAAACCTCACTTCTTTTTATTTTATATTAGTCAATTACAGAAACTTTTAAGAAGTTTGTTGTTCCAGCATTACTTACTGAAGTGTTGATACCACCAGTGATTACGATAGCATCTCCAACTTTAGCATATCCTGAAGATTTAGCAATTTTCGCTGCTGTTACTAACATTTCATCTGTAGATTTAGCTTGTTCTGAGATTTGAGCATCAACTCCCCATACTAAGCTTAATCCACGAGCAACTTTAGCACTTGGAGTTACAGCTAAAATAGACGCGTTTGGACGATATTTAGAAATTAATCTAGCTGTTTTTCCTAATTCAGTGTATGTTACGATTGTGTGTAAATCTAAGTTTAGAGCTGTATATCCTACAGATACCCCAATTGCATTTGTAATATCTTTAGATACAACTTTTTTAGAACGTTCTTTTAAGATACGAGAGTAGTCTTGCATTTCTTCAGTACGTTTAGCGATTGTAGCCATTGTACAAACTGATTCGATTGGGTAAGCACCCGCTGCAGATTCTCCTGATAACATGATTGCATCAGTTCCGTCGTAAATTGCGTTAGCTACGTCAGATACTTCAGCACGTGTTGGACGTGGATTTTTTTGCATTGAGTCTAACATTTGAGTAGCTGTGATTACGAATTTACCAGCTTCGTTACATTTAGCAATGATATCTTTTTGCATAATTGGTACTTCTTCAGCTGGTACTTCAACCCCAAGGTCTCCACGAGCGATCATAATACCATCAGATACTTCGATAATTTCATCGATATTATCGATAGCTTCTTGACATTCGATTTTAGGGATGATTTGAACATGTTCACATCCTTCTTCTTTAAGGATACGTCTAACTTCTAGTACGTTTTCTTTTGTACGAACGAATGAAGCAGCAACGAAGTCGATATCTTGTTTACATCCGAAACGAATGTCTTCTTCATCTTTTGGAGTAATACCTGGTAATTTTGTAGATACACCTGGTACGTTAACTCCTTTTTTATTTTTAAGTACTCCACCGTTTTGAATAGTAGTGTAGATTAATCCACCTTCAGCATCTACTTTGTTTACTGTTAGTCCGATTAATCCATCGTCAAGTAGGATTGTATCTCCAGCTTTAACATCGTGTACTAATTCACCGTAAGTGATTGAGAATTTTTCAGTTGTTCCAAGAACTTCTGTCATAGAAACGATAACGTCTTTACCAGTTTCTAACATAATTGCATCATTTTCCATGTTGTGAGTTCTAATTTCAGGACCTTTAGTATCTAAAAGAATAGCTAAGTTTGTTCCTGTAGCTTCTCTAACTTCTTTAATTGTTTGAATTCTTGCACCATGCTCTGCGTAGTCACCGTGTGAAAAGTTAAGACGACAAACGTTCATTCCTAACTCTACCATTTGAGTTAATGTTTCTTTAGCCTCAGACTTAGGTCCAATTGTACAAATAATTTTAGTTTTTTTCTGTATCATAATATACCTCTTAAATTTTAATCTTCTATTATTTTAACTTATTTTCAACTTATTTTCAAATATTTTCCTAAACAACAGTTGTTTTTAATAAAGAAAACCTTTTCGAAATTAATAATTAGATTGAAAGTTGTTTCGACACATCGTAGATAGATAAATCTACATTGTGAACATCCCCAAATACATCTTCAAATTTAGTACTTACAAGTTTGTTATTTTGAATACCTACTGCACGACCTGATTTACCAGCTAATAATAATTGGACAGCGTAGTTTCCTAATCTTGAAGCTAATACTCTGTCTTGAGCTGATGGAGTTCCACCACGTTGGATGTGTCCTAAGATTGTAGCTCTTACTTCTTCTCCAGTACGTTCTTTTAATTCTTTAGCTAGTTCTTGTCCACCCATAACACCTTCTGCTAAAACGATGATTGAGTGTTTTTTACCACGATCTTCCCCTGCTTTTATACGAGCAACTACTTCTTCGATATCTTCTTTTTTCTCAGGAATTAGAAGACTTTCACTTCCTCCAGCGATACCAGCAAATAATGCTAAGTCTCCTGCGTTACGTCCCATAACTTCAATAATAAATGCACGCTCGTGACTTGATGCAGTATCACGAACTTTATCGATTGCATCTACGATAGTGTTAAGTGCCGTATCAAATCCGATTGTGAAGTCAGTACAACAGATATCGTTATCGATTGTTCCTGGTACACCGATAGTTTTAATGTTCATTTCATTACTTAAAGCCATAGCTCCACGGTAAGAACCGTCTCCACCGATTACTACTAATCCATCAATTCCTAAAGCTTCTAAGTTCTTGATGGCACCTTTTCTAACTTCTGGGTTAGCAAATTCTGGTAGACGTGCTGAGTAAAGCATTGTACCACCACGGTTAATGATGTTACCAACATCTCCTACTTCAAGTTTTTTAATGTTGTTTTCAACTAATCCTTTGTATCCTTGATATACTCCATAAACTTCTAATCCATTATAGATTGCTGTTCTTACAACGGCACGCACAGCTGCGTTCATTCCTGGTGCATCCCCACCACTTGTTAAAACTGCGATTTTTTTCATGTAGTCTTACCTTCCTCATAATTTTATTAATTATTTTTAAATTTACCTATCAACAATATCATATTTCTGAGATTTTTTTCTAGTAAAAAAACAGAATTTTGTTTTTTTTTTGTTCGATTATTTTTGTTTTTTTACTTATATGTGATTTTGATACGTTTTCCAGGGAACTTTTCCAAAAATTTCTGAACAAATTCATGTTCGTTATTAATTGTTATTGTCTTTCCCTTTGTAGAATCATTATCAAGCAAGGCTATTACCTTAATTTCTCCCGTATCAGTCTTGTATTCACTTAAAAGCTCTATTATTTCTTTATCAATAATTGTATAGATAGTTTTTATGTTAGTTAGGCAGTATTCTCTATAATTTCTTAAACTAGCAATTTTTTCTAAAATGTACTGTTCTCTACCATTACGGAGTTGTTTTTTCAAAGTCATAACAGCGAAACTTCCTGCTTTTATAAATACATTAGCATACTTAAATACACTTGGAAAAACAGTAACATCATAATCATTTTTCCCATCGTTAACTGTTAAAAATGCCATGTAATCACCATTTTTAGTTCGTATCTCTTTTCTCGTTATGATTTCTACATAACTATCGCTAACTTCACCACCAATATACTGCAACGGTAAATATGCATACTTCTCTTTTTCTACTTGGACTGGGTGTTTTAAGAAATATGTCCCTGTAACTTCTTTTTCCATTTGAATTTTTTCCGTAATAGAATAGTCCTCTACTTCTTCTACTTTAAGTGTTAGACCACTTTCTGCAGATAATGCTACTCGTACATTATTTATGAATTGCCTATTATCTGCATAATAATCATTTACCTTTTTCATTAAAGTAGCCCTATTATATCCGAAAGTATCTAAAGCTCCAGCCTTAACCAGTGAAGCTGCAGCTTGATAATCAACCTTTTTATTCATACGTTTTAAGAAATCATCTATATCTAGATAAGGTCCAAAATTAATTCTGTCTTGAACTATTTCATAACCACTTCTATAACCAACATTTTTTATCGCAGTTAAGGCAAATACGATATCATTTTTAAAAACTCTAAAATTTGATAAACTTCTGTTTACATCAGGTTTTACAAGATTGATTCCTAGATTTGTAAGTTCTTGTTTATACTCATTAATCTTCTTCTCACTGCTTATTACGTTATTTAATAAGGCTGTCATAAAGTACTTAGTATAATACACTTTTAAATATGCTAATCGATACGCTAGCATACTATAAACTACCGCATGACTCTTATTAAAACCATAATTCGCAAAGGTAACGATAAGATCAAAAAGATTCTTCGCAACTTTTATATCATAACCAGCAGCAACACTCTTCTCTACGAATATACGTCCATAGTATTCCAAATCTTCTTTTTTCTTCTTACTTACCGCTCTTCTCATATTATCCGCTTCATTAAGACTCATATGAGCAAAGTTCACCGCAATTAGCATAATTTGCTCTTGATAAACTATTACTCCATAAGTATCCTTTAGTATTTTTTCTAAATGTGGATGTGGATATACTACTTGCTCTTCTTTATTTTTTCTACGTACATAGACTTCTATCTGAGCCATCGGCCCTGGTCTATAAAGAGCATTCATCGCAACAATATCATTAAATTCAGTAGGTTTTAAGAGATTTAGTTTCTCCTTCATCCCACTTGATTCAAACTGGAAGATACCTTCTGTCTTACCTTTTGCAAATAATTCATAGACCTTCGGATCTTGATAATTTATCTTTGTTATATCGAATGTCGGATTCTCTTTTCTAATTTCTTCGACAATACTCGATACCATCGTTAGATATCTAATACCTAAGAAATCTATTTTTAATAAACCAACACTCTCAATATCATCCATCGTCCATTGTGTTAAGTACTTCGTCATATTAGATTCAGCAAGCGGAGCATAATTAACGAGTGGTTTATCATCACTTATTACTATACCAGCTGCATGAACTGATGGATTCTTAGGTAGATTCTCTAAACTTAGCGCTATACTAAACCAACGCTTATTAATATTACTCTGATTAATAAACGTTCTTAATTCTTCTGATATTTCATAACATTCTTTTAATGTTCTTGTCGAGCTAATATTACTACTAATAAACTTCAGAGTTTGTTCATCAAACTGCAATATTCTCGCCGATTCTCTAGCAGCACTTTTCGATTGGAATGTTGTAAAAGTAATAATCTGTGCGACTTTATCAGAACCGTACTTTTCTTCTACATATTTTATAACTTCATCACGTCTAGTATCTTGGAAGTCTATATCAATATCAGGCATAGATATACGTTCTTTATTTAAAAATCTTTCAAACAGTAGATTATATTCCAATGGATCCGCTTCTGTTATATCTAGTAAGTAACATACTAAACTTCCGGCAGCACTACCACGTCCTGCACCTACTAAGATTCCATTATTTTTAGCATATTTTACAAAATCATGTACTATTAAAAAATAATCATTAAAACCCATTTCATCAATAATCTTCAGCTCATAGCTATAACGTTTTTGATACTGATATACATCTTTGCCTACTAACTTTTCCTTAACACCTTTTTGAACTAAGTAATGCAAGTACTCTTTAGAAGATAACTTTTCGAATATTTCTTCTTTTTCTCCGTAAATATACTTAGGCAAATGATATCCCGAAAAATTCAATTCATATTTACAACTATCTATTATTAGTTTTTGACTAGCAAATGATTTTTCAAAAATAGCATATAACTCTTCGTCTCCTAGAGCTAAGATTTCTTCAAAATCCTTTTGTTCTCTGACAAAGTCTTCTCCTGAGATAGTCGTAAGTTCCTGTATATTAAGCTTTTTATTATCGCGAATAGCACGACTAACAATGACTTGCTGGTAGTGCTCTTTATTTAAATAATAACTTGGTTTTGTATAAACAATATTATCATAATCACTATAAAGACCTACCTGGAAACTCTCATTAAAACCAAAATAAAAATCATACTTACTTAGTAAATTTTTTAAATAAGAGAATTCCATACTATCCCTAAGTTCATCTACAACAATCAAGACAAAGTCTTCTCTGTAATCAATCATATCACTAGAAAAATCTTCTACAGTCCACTCTTCTCCATTCATAAACTTCGTAGAAATCTCTAATAGTTTATAAAACATCTTCTCTGTTTTACAAAGTAAATTGAATTTTAAAAGCCCTATGCCGTAGCCTAAGTTAACTTCTAAACCTTGAATTAAGTTTATTCCTACTTTTTTAGAAGCTTTATACGCCTTAATAGCACCGTACATATTTGGATCTACTATAACAACTGATTTCTGATTATCTTTTGCTAACTTCAAAAATAAACTTTCATACTTTATAGTACTATTCAATAAATCATATGCACTATGTACTTGCATATTGTAATACATACTAATATCCTCCTTTCTTCGTTATTTTATATTATCGATATGATATTATCCGCAAAGTGGGTTATACTCATCTTCTTCTGAGGAACACCCCATATTTTCTCCATGGTTCTTACTTGCTTCATTGAAATAACGATATACTCTCTTGTTATCGTCACCCATAAAGTAAATTGGATTAAACTGTGTATATTTCATATTTCCATCTTCATCTAAAAGATTCTCACAGACAACTCTACGTTTTATAGATGCTACAAAATTTGTATATTTTCCGTACTCTGAGATACTTTCAACTTTACATTCAAGCGACAATATACATTCATCCATAATCGGAGCATCGATATATTCAGCTGGATCATACGTCATATCTGCCATACCTATTTTATTTTGACCTGAATGAAATCCAGCAATCTCTACCTTACTAAGTATTTGCTGACATGGAACGTTAACTGTGAATTCCCGATATTCTTTAATGTTGTCTACTGCATTACTATTTGTTGTAAGTCCAACTGTAATCATATCACCTAATGAATATGATGAACTACAAGCCGTCACATTATATTTCCATTTTTTATCCTTATAACCTATTAATATTACAGGAAACCCGTAATATAACTTACTGGTTTTAGTTTCTAATTTCATCTTCTTCTGTCCTTTTTCTTATTTTCCTTTTATACATAAACATCACGATTCTTTATCTTTTCGCTATAAAAGCCAATATTTTTTCATTCGACTGCTCTTCATTATATTCAAAACCATCGAATTTAATTTTTTTCATTTCATTTACCGAAGAAACTTTGTTTTTTACAAGTTCAGTTAAAAACCTACCTCTAGCTTTTTTCGATATTGTAGAGTGAACTTTTAATACTCCTTCTTTTTCTTCCATAAAGCCAATTCTAATAAACCTATCCCTTTGTTCTTTTGAAAATACCTCTTCAAATTCACTAGATAATAATGACACGACTAATTCTTCGTCCTTAATACTCTTATCATAGTCTTCACGCCAGAAGTTTTTCAAAGACTGGCTTGATATTTTTATATTTTGTAAAAAGTCTAATCTATGCTCTTGAATTAAATCATAAGCACCTATTACACCATATAATGACGTTGTAATAAATACATTTTCTCTTATATATTTTTTATCAGTTTCATCAAAATTATCACGAGCTATATTTCTATACATTAATCCATTGAATAACTCCAATGCTTTATAACTCTTCGCCATGTTATTTTTAATATCTTCCCAACGAGAAAATTCTTCCATAGCCTTCTCATCTTTGATTTTGTAGGCCTTTGCCAAGTCTTCTACACTCATTTTAACTATCTCACTTACTATCTCAGTACTTTTTTCACTTAGACTTACTGTTTCATGTGGGATAGCCTTCTTATTTAATTCTTTGGCTGTTGGTATTAAAATTTTCATTATTATTCCTCTTCTTCAGGTAATTCTAAGAAGCTATTTTCGATTAAACTATCTACTTCCATTAGTACGAAGTTATACTCTGTTGCTTCTATTGCTGGATTAATAATTAAAGTATTGAAGTAACCTACTACAAAGTCACGATTGGCAACTTCTAGTTTAAACATATATTCACTAATTTCATCAACTAAGAACGCTGTTTCTTTAAGTATTTTGTCCTCATATGTATTCGCATAATGTACTTTTTCTAGCAGTCTACGAATTTCTAAATCTGCATGTTCTTTAGCAAAACGATCACGAATGTGTTTTGCTAGTTCCTCAGCTTTAAGGTCTTCTGTGTTAATATTTTCTTTTTTTAGTACTTCTTTTTCTTCTAATTTTGCTAATAATGCTGTTAAAGATTTGTGTAAACTATTCATTAAATTTCTCCTTTATATTTCAATAAATTTTCTAAAAAACTATCACTATATATTTTATAAAAAAAAAACAAAAAACGCTAATAATACGCAAGATGTTAATCTAATCATATTACACTATAGTTCTAATAAATATCCATACAATTCTCCTCAACCTTCAACTTTTAATCATTATTAGAAAATGTTATAATAACATTGATATAAATATTTTGAGGTATAATATGGAAAAATATATAATGGCAATAGATCAAGGTACTACTAGTTCTAGAGCGATAATATTCAATAAAAAAGCAGAAATAATAACAAGTAGCCAAAAAGAATTTCCCCAAATTTTCCCTAAGTCTGGTTGGGTTGAACACGATGCTAATGCAATTTGGAATTCAGTACAGTCGGTCATTGCAGAAGCATTTATCGAAAGTGGTATAAAACCGAATCAAATCGATAGTATTGGAATTACAAACCAGCGTGAAACTACCGTTATTTGGGATAAAGAAACTGGACTCCCTATTTACAATGCAATAGTATGGCAAAGTAGACAGAGTGCCGATATAGCTAATAAACTAGTTAGTGATGGTCATAAAGATATGATCCATCAGAAAACTGGTTTAGTCGTTGATGCATATTTTTCTGCTACTAAAATACGTTGGATATTAGATAATGTACCTGGAGCTCAACAACGCGCCGAAAATGGTGAGCTACTATTTGGAACTATCGATACATGGCTAGTTTGGAAGCTTACAGGTGGAAAAACACACGTTACCGACTATACAAACGCAGCAAGAACAATGTTATTTAATATTAAAGATTTAACTTGGGACAAAGAAATATTAGAAATTCTAAATATTCCAGAATCCTTATTACCAGAAGTTAAATCAAACTCAGAAATATACGGAAAAACTACAGACTATCATTTTTATGGTGGCGAAGTTACAATAAGTGGACTAGCTGGAGATCAACAAGCTGCTCTTTTTGGACAACTTGCCTTCGATAAAGGAATGATAAAAAACACATACGGCACAGGTTCGTTTATTATTATGAACACAGGCGAAACTATGGAACTTTCAAAAAATAATCTATTAACTACTATAGGTTTTGGAATTAATGGAAAAATTTATTATGCTTTAGAAGGTTCAATTTTCATCGCTGGCAGTGCAGTTCAATGGTTAAGAGATGGATTACGTCTAATTAAAAAGTCATCTGAAACACAGGCGTTAGCCTACAACTCTAAAAACAATAATGAGGTATATCTAGTACCCGCCTTTACAGGACTAGGTGCCCCATATTGGAATCCAGATGCTCGTGGAACTATCTTCGGCTTAACACGTGCTACTACTAAAGAAGATCTAGTGAAGGCTACACTACAGTCAATCGCCTACCAAGTACGTGATATTATCGATACTATGCAAATCGATGCTAAAGTAGAAATCCCCCTTCTTAAAGTCGATGGAGGTGCTGCAAACAACGATTATCTTCTAGAATTCCAAGCAAACATCCTAGTGTTAAAGTCGCTCGTGCTGAAAATCTAGAAACTACAGCTCTAGGTGCTGCATTCCTTGCAGGACTAGCTACTGGATACTGGGAAAGTTTAGATGAGCTTAAGAACCTAAATACTACAGGCAAACTATTCGTTCCTACTATGGAAAAAGAAGAACGAGAAAAACTTTATAAAGGATGGAAACGTGCAGTAAGAGCTACACAGATTTTTTCTGAAGAATAGAAATATAAAAAGGAGTAAATCGGAAATAAGATTCTTTAAATCACTATTTTCGATTCACTCTTTTTAATTCAATAGCAAACTATTTTCTAGAAAAAATATCTTCGTATAACTTTCTATCTAAATCTTTAAACACATTGAATACTACTTTTAGATCAGCATTAGGGTTTTCACTCAAAAATTTCTTAACCTCAGCTACCGCTATTTCAGCAGCAAGATTATTTGGGAATCTAAATTCTCCCGTACTTAAACAGCAAAAAGCAATACTCTTAAGATTATTATCTAAAGCTAATTTTAAACAATTTCTATAGGATGATGCAAGTAGTTCCTTATCATCGTCTTCAACAACACGATATATTATTGGTCCAACTGTATGAATAACATGTTTAGCTGGTAAGTTATAGCCAGCTGTTATCTTAGCTTGCCCTGTTTTTTCAAAACTTCCTTGCTTTTTCATTATTTCATCACATTCTTTTCTAAGTTGCAGTCCTGCTTGCGTGTGAATAGCATTATCGATGCATCTGTGTAGAGGAATTAAACATCCTAATAGTGCCTTGTTCGCCGCATTAACTATAGCATCTACTTCTAATGTAGTAATATCCCCTTGCCATAGATAAATATTCTTATCGATTTCAGTTAAATCCTCTAGTCTTGTTATTCCTTTAGCACTTAGAATCTCTTGCAGATATTCATCTTGAACTCCATAAAATTCACTCGGCAACTCCGAAACTTTCCACGTATTCATTAATGATCTAAATAAATCTTTCTTTTCTTGTTCTCCATTCGGGATTTCTATTTCTGAATTTAGTGTTTTTATTAAATAATCTAGTTTTTCCATAATTTAAATACTTCCTCCATGTCACTTGTTATTATTATATACCTTCCTTAAACATGTGTCTATAATTGAGACATGCTATAACTTTTTCAGAGGTTAATGAAAAAAAGCACTAAATTTTAAAAATAGTTTGTATGAAAACTCATAAATTCAGTGATTTATTAATAAAAATACGACTTCAAAAATTAGAGAATAAACTCTAACTTTTGAAGTCGATATATTTTATCTTATTTTTGTCTACGACGTTTTACGTAAACAGTTAGCCCTACTAAAGCTAGTACTGCAATTCCAGCATAAGCTGTCGCATTATTATCTAATCCCGTTTTTTTGGTAATAATGAATTAGATTTTTGAAACTTTTTCCGAAATCTTCGTCTACATTAAATATATTTTTCTTTCTTATTTTTCTTTTTCCAACGAAACCACCTAGGATATCTTTGATTGATTTTTTAGAAACTTTTTTCTCCGCTTCTTTTAATGCTTCTAATACTTTATCTACTTCTTCTTGAGTAGCCGTTGCTGAAGCTAATAGTTCTTGTGCTTTTTGAACTGCATCTAGATAAGCTTTCTTATCTTCTGCACTTGCACTTTCAAAACTATCTTTCTCTTTGACTTCTGCTAAATGACTTAGTTGTTCATTTAGTTTTTTCTTGTCTACTTTTGGTGTTTCAGGTTGCGGTTTGTTTCCTTCTTCTTTCTTAGGTTCTTCAGTTGTTGGTTTCGGCTCTTCTTTTTGGAGTCTCAGTTACCGGCTTAGGCTCCTCTTTCTTCGGAGCTTCTACTTCTTTACCATCAAGAGTATTTTCAGCTTGTTGTAATTTTTCTAACACAGCTGTAACTTCTTCTACAGTTGCATCTTTGTTATCAAGAACTGCTGTCGCTTCTTTTATAGTATTTACGAAGTTATCTTTTTTATCTTGTCCTGAATTTTTGAATTTAACCTCAGTTTGAAGTTTTTCAGTTTCTTTTAATTTTTCAATTAATTTAGCTTTGTCTACTTCTTTTTTCACTTCTGGTTGTTGTAAATTAGCTAATGCTACTTTAGCTTTATTTAGACTCGCTACCGCACTGTTTACTTCTTCTTGAGTTGCATTTTCGTTTTCAAGAACTTTCTTAGCTGCCTCTAATGCTTTGTTATATGCATCTTTAGCTTCGATAGTTGCATTTTTGTACTCTTTAGTTTCATCTAATGCTTTATCCGCTTCTATTGCGTTTTGAAGCTCTACTTTATTCACTTCTGCTTTTTTCTCTACTGGAGCATCTTTTGGAGTTAATGCTACGAAGTTACTGAAGCTATCAGTAGTAAATGTTAGCTTACCATCTGCATAATTAACACTGCTTACAGCTGTTAATTTTCCATCTTTTTCGTGGAAGAAGCGCTCTGGAGCTTTCGCTAAATCTAAAGTTACACTTCTATCACCAGGAACTTTAACTTCTTTTCCTGCCGCATCTGCAATATGAATGTTAAAGTATTCAACATCATATTTGCTTAAATCTACATTACCTTCTGTTAATTGTTTTTGAATATTTGTTTTCTCTTCTGCAGTTGGTTCTGTTACAACAAGTTTGTAATTATTATAAAGTTTTTTCTCCGTAAAATCTACTGTACCTTGTGCTTTAGAGTTCTCTGTAGTTCCTACACTTGCTACTTTTTCTGCAACATTCAGGACAACTTGTTTCTTATTGTGCCCATCTTTTACTACTAATTCAAAATTATTTTCCGCTGGAGTATATCCTTCAGGTGTCTCTATTTGAATTGTATATGTTCCATTTTCTAAGTTTTTCTGGAAGGCATTTTTTCCGTATAAACTTGTTGGAAGTGATACTTTAGTACCATCTTGAGCTACTGCGTAAACTTTTGTTCCTGCTGGAACTGGCTTATCAAAGCTGATTTCTGTAGCATTTCTGCTAATTTCATCTACTCTAAATTCAACCTCTTTTGTCGGTTTATCTTTTGTTATTTCGAAATCAACTTTTGATGGTGTAAGTAGTTTGTACTCTCCATCTACCATTACTACTTCAACAGTGTATTTTCCGAATGGTAATGCTTGGTATGTACGTTTATTTCTAGAGAAGTCTTCCCCTACGATTTCACCTTTTTCATTAGTGATCTTGTAACGCAAGCGACGTGAATTGTTTCCAGTTCCATCACCTTTCTTAACTTCTACTTCTAAACTTCCTTTACCATTTCCTTCAACATTTGATAAGTTAATACTATCTTTGTTGTTTGCAAAGTCTTTTACTTCAAAAGTAAGATCTTTTAATTCTACACCTTCTGGAATTGTGTAACTTCCATCCTCATTTGCCGTAATAGTGTTTACCATAGCTTAATTTCTTATAGAATACTCCACTTCCATCTTCTAATACTGGATATGGAGTGAATTTACGAGTTGCTTCATCGTAGTAACCACCGTTAGCACCTGTAATTTTCGGAGCTTTTCTATCGATTACTACATTGAATGTTGTTTCTTGCATATCTGCACCACTTACTGCTGCACTATAAGAAACTACATATTGATACTCTCCATCTGGAAGAGGGTTACCGTTATTGTCAACACCTTTCCAGTTTGTCATAGTTAATGATGTGTATTTTTTACTTGTGTTGTTGTAGAAGTTCTTGTTACCAGAACCATTACCATTTTGGTAAAGTGGGTTCTTACGTTCTACATCGTCTTTAGCATATACTGAAAGTTTTAGGTTTTCAAAGTTACGGTAGAATACCCCTCTCATACCTATTTCATCATAAATCTCATCACCATTTGGCGAGAAGAAAATTTTATCAGTAAAGAATCTTGCGCCTGTAACAGGATTTATATATGCTCCTGCTAGTGTTCTCTTATCTTTTTTATCTTCTTTATAAGTTGTTAACACTCCTGTAAAGTTCATTTCTGTTAATGAATCCCAGTTATTAGGGTTAGAAGTATAACCATATTCATATGTTGGTTTTTCTCCATTTTTCATAGAATAAATTGGTTTTTCTAATACTGGTAGATTTTGGAACTGACCTTTAAATCCTACGAATGGAATATTAGCTTTTAATGCACTTTCTTCATCATAGAAAGTTACAAACCCTTCTAGATAATAGCCATTAGTAAATACTTTTTTTAATTCTTCTTTGAAGTTTGTAGCATCAACTGTAATTTCTACTTCTTTTTCACCTTTTGCAGGAACTTCAACTGAAGCCCAATCAGTCGTCAATAACTTCTTAGGTGTCATCGTCAGTCTTCCACTCCAGTCAGCACCAGCATCTTCACCATAATAGTTATCTGTAGTAAGATGAGCTGCATATTGTAAGTTTTGAGCTTTGTCTGATAGATTGTGTAATACTAATTTAAAAGTAAATTTATCTCCAACATTTCCTAAAGAAACACTTCCGTAGTTGTTTTCTCCAGTTACATAAAGATCTCCATATGCTGCTTTATTAGCATCGATTAGACCTGCACCTTGAAGACGTGGTGATCTATATGCTGTTGTGTAGCTATCAGAATATACCTGTGGATTTGCCGTACTCATGATTAATCTCTTCGCTAAACCTTGGATCTCTTCAGCACTCAAGTTCGGGAATCTTTCTGATAATACTTGTTTCACAAGAGTTATAGCTCCCGCAACGTGTGGTGAAGCCATACTTGTTCCACTATCTAGACCGTATCTTCCATCATTATAAGATGATAAGATATCTCCTCCTGGTGCTGTTACGTCAGGTTTTAAGTATCCATCAACACTCATTCCCCAACCAGTAGATTCATCGAATTCACCTTTTTTAGGATTATCTTGTTTATCCCAAGTACCATTAAATGTTATTTTATATTCCCCTTCATGAGCAGAAAGTTCATTACCAAATTTGTAGTAAGTTGTTACTACAGGGAAATCTTTATCTTGGCCATTTAATGTCAGGTTGTAAATAGTATCTCCTTCATTAAAGTAGATTACCGCTCCAGCTGCCCCGTATTGTTTAGCTAGTTTAACTTTTTCTTCAAAGCTATTACCACCACGTTGGATAAGGGCGATCTTTCCAGTTAAATCTTTATCAGCGTAGTTTTCAGCTTTACCAACTCCTACATACACATAGTCATATGCTCTCTTCTCGAATTGTTTAGTATAGCTAAAAATTGGCATTTTTCCATTATCAAAGTCAGCATTGTCTTTAAGCTGCTCGATATTCGCCACTTCTCTGTTAAGAACGCTGTTGCTTATGTTCGCTACAGAAATTGCATCTTCAGAAACCGATGGCCTTCCTACAGTCCCGTAATCTGGGTTAGCTGCACTTGGGTTTGTTTGTCCACTAGCGAAGAATGCATTGTTCCCAGCTGCTGCAACTATATTAACACCAGCTTTTTTCGCAACATCCATAGCACGAACTAAACCGTCTCCTACTTCTACTACTGAACCAGCTGGCGAACCTAAACTTAGGTTTATCGTATCTGCGCCTAGTTTAATCGCATCTTCTATAGCTTTTGTATAAATATAAGATTCTGTTCCTGCATTTTTAGTATCTGAGAATACACGCATGAAAATTAACTGCGCTTCTGGTGCTATACCTGTTACGTAATCACCATTTGTAAATTTCTCCTTAGGATTACCTACTGCAGTCCCGGCAACGTGCATACCGTGTGATTTATAAGCACTTTGTTTAATATCATTATTCCAGTCATTATAGTTGAATGCAAATGGTAATTTTTCACTATACCACTTACCGTAGTCTATACCTGCTTCTTTTTTTATTTTTTCAATTTCATCTTTAGATTTATATTTAGATTTTGAATTATCTGATAATCTAAGTACTGGATGATTAGGATCAAGCCCTGAATCTAATACTGCAACAACTTTTCCCTGCCCTCTATATCCTTTATTCCAAAGAGGTTGTATATTAATAAGATTATAACTGTCTAAAGCTTTAGAAAAATCATTAGCTTCAGTGCTTTCTTTTTTCTCTTCTTCGCTCGCTACATTTTCTGGTTTATTGTAGCTAACACTCATTTCAACAGTGTCTACAAAGTCTAACTCTTGAATTTTTTTAGCATTTGAGAATGTAGTTTCTAAGGCAAAACCATTCATCAATGTATCATATTCAAACAGTTTTTCATAATCGATACCTCTATCTTTAATCTCTTTTAATGCCTTTTCCCTAGGTGCTTTTGTTGATTCCGTAACTTCTTTAATTCCTTCTTTTGTTTTTAACTTATTAGGGTCAACATCACCTTTTAATTTAACAATAACTTTTACCTTATCATCATTTTGAAACTTATGTTCTTCACTTTTTGAAACATTTGATAACTCATCTTTTTTTTCTTCGTGAGCTAATGTTATTTTTGATGATACTCCATAATTAAACGTACTGATATTTCCTAGTAGTAATGCTGCACTTAGCACACTTACGACTGTCTTTTTAGTCAGTGTCATTCCTTCATCTCCTATCTTTTTTTAAGTGTATTTAAAGTATATTTCTATATTTTTAACATATATTATCTGAAAAAAACAAAGATAATTTTCAGATATAATGTTTTTTTATAAGTCTAAATGAATTTTTATTATTTAGTATTTCATACAAAATTTATAAGAAAAAAATTAAAAAAACCAAGCACAGCTTTTTGTACCTGGTTTTTATAATAAAAAGTTAATAAACGACTTAAAAATGCAATCTTTTAGCTCTTTTATACACTAATCGACTAAATTTTTTTGTCGTTTAAAGTGTAACTATATTAATTAATATTAACTATATATACATCTTAATTATTTCATACTATTTATACTTTGTCAAAAAGCTAATCAAACTCCAATATTTAATTTATACTCTCATAAAAAATAAATATAAATTGAATTGTTATCTTTAATTTACTTACCTTAACAAAAGGAATTATCTCTCTATATTTTCACATATTTTTCGATAACAATTCTTCGCATGAAAAATACAACGATATTATTTTTTTAAAGGGGCTGACCCAAAAGTCCTAAATTTCAACAAAATGTATTTGATAATTCATAGACGCAGTAGTTTATTGATATCTAAATTCGCTTTATTAAAGCTTTTTAGATATCTAATAAACTGTGCGGGAGTGACTCGACAAAATCTTGTTTCTCCGAAATCACGATTTTTGAGTCACTCCCTCCTAGGAAATTAACTATACTTTATTTTTCCAAACTATACTAAAGTATGTTAAAATAAATACTAATTAAAAAAAATATAGTTATGGCGGAGGTAAAATGAAATATTTAACTAATGAAGAAGTAACTAAATCGAAAAAAAATATTAGTGAAATAAAACCTTATAAGACTACTAAAGAGATTATCTTTTCTAATATTTTTACTTTTTTCAATGCTATGAACTTAGTCTTAGCAGCATTTATAGCTACAACACTTAGATTTGAAAATATGTTGTTTTTAGGTGTAATTACTATAAATACTGCAATTGGTATTTTTCAAGAAGTTCGTTCAAAAAATGCCCTTGAAAAGTTGAGTTTACTAGGTAGAAGTAAATACCGAGTAAACCGTGATAATGAAATAATAAATATAGATTCTGAAGACATCGTCCTTGGAGAATATCTACACTTAAATCTTGGTGATCAGGTTCCCGTTGATGCTGAAATCATTAAAGGTAGTATCGAAGTCGATGAATCACTATTAACTGGTGAAAGTGATAATATCTTTAAGACTACTGGCGATAAAGTAATGAGTGGTAGTAACGTAGTTAGTGGTAGTTGTTTAGTAAAAGCTGTTGCTGTCGGAGAAGATAGCTATATTAACAAGCTTGCTAAAAGTACTAAAGAATTCAAGAAATATCCATCTAAACTTCGTGACTACATGGATAAAATCTTAAAAGTTATATCTATTCTATTAGTTCCTGTCGCAATTATGCTATACATCCGTGGCGCTAGTCTGGGACGTGGTTATGTAGAAATAGTTCTCCGTAGTGCTGGAGCTTTAGTAGGCATGATTCCAGAAGGGCTAATCCTTCTTGTCAGCGTCTCTCTTGCGGTTGCTGCGATGAAACTTGCTAAGAAGAAAGTTCTAGTTCAAGAATTATACTGCGTAGATACTCTTGCTAGAGTAGATGTCCTTTGTTTCGATAAAACTGGAACTATCACTACAGGTAATATGAACGTTGTAGAAATTGATTATGAAGTTGCAGAGAAATTATCAAGTTACCTTGCATATTTCGATGATGAAAATGCGACATCTAGAGCTTTAAAAAATCATCTAACATGTGAAAAACAATGGGATGTAGAAGAATTAGGAGCTTTTTCTAGTAAAAATAAATACTCATTTATAAAGCTAAAAAACGGTGGAACATATTTCTTCGGGGCATATGAATTTCTAGGCTTCTCTGCTGAAATGGATGAGTATTCCGAGAATCTAAAAAAAGAAGGTTATCGAATACTATCATTAGCCTATACTGAAGACAATACAAACCTCCCTACTAATATGAAACTAGTAGGACATGTAGTTCTATCGGATGAAATAAAAGAAAATACAAAAGAAACATTCAAATACTTCGAATCACAAGGTGTTGAAGTAAAAATAATCAGTGGAGATAACCATATAGCCGTATACGGTGTCGCTAAAAAAGCTGGTTTCAAAGAAGATGCTAAGGCTATTGATATGACTAAAGTGACTGATGAAGAGTTTGAAAAAACTGTTCTTGAAAATGATATTTTCGGACGTGTTACCCCTGAACAAAAACAAAAAATGGTAGCCGTACTGCAAAAAGCTGGTAAGACTGTCGCTATGAGCGGTGACGGTGTTAACGATGTTCTTGCTTTGAAAAAAGCCGATATTAGTTTTGCTATGAATGGTGCTACTAGTGCCGCAAAAAGTGTATCGAACATCGTATTCTTAACAGATGATTTCGGAGTATTCTACGATATACTTATGGAAGGTCGTCGTGTTATAAATAACATTCAAAAGGTAGCTTCACTATTCTTAACAAAGACATTCTTCTCGATTGTCTTCTCAATACTTAGTGTAATCTTCGCCTTGGAGTTTGCGTTTATACCGATTCAATTTACGATAATTTCAGCAATAACAATCGGTATTCCATCCTTCTTCCTAACTTTCGAAGCGAATAAGGAAAAAGTAAGTAATAACTTCATGAAGGACATATTGACAAATGCTGCAATCGGTGGTGGTATTTTAGTAGCTACAGTACTACTGACAAACTTTGCTATCACAGACAATTCGCAAGCGAAATTCATCTGTTTCCTTCTTGCGTTAATAAATGGATTATGTATGGTGGCTAAAGTCAGCTTACCTCTGAATAAATACAAGATTGCACTAGTTTCTATGTTAAGTATAGCTGCAATTATAGGTGTGGGAGTTAATATATTCATCTTGAAAAATCACTTTACACCATTAGTATTTTCTCAAGTGATTTATATAATTATTCTTGGATTAGTAATTTCAACAGTGCACTTCTTTACGAGAAGAAAGCTGGGATAATAAAAATTTATCGCTCACTTTAGATTATGAATATCATATATAAACACTGATATAATGACACTTCAAAAGAATACAACAAAACCCTAGACTTGGTTAATTCCAAATCTAGGGTTTATTTTTTATTCTTCGTCAGAAGGTTTATCTTCTGATTTTTCGTCTTCTAGGTCTTTTTCTTCAACCTTTTCAACTTTATCTTCTTCGTTTTTAGCCTCTTCTTGAGCTTTTTTCTCAGCTTCTTCTTTGGCTTTACGAGCTTCTTCTTCGTAATATTTCTTATTCACTACTTTATCTAGTTGTTCTGCTTCTCTTTCGTCTAAGTCTTTTGGCATTTTTCCAAATTGGTAAAGAGCAACGATTTCTTTTCTATCGATTGTTTCAACTTCGATAAGTGTTTGTGCAATAAGTTCTAATTGATCTCTGTGAGTTTCAATGATGTGAAGAACTTTAGCGTAACATTCGTTAATAATCTTACGAACTTCGATATCGATTTCTTTCAGCATTTCTTCTGAGTAGTTACCGATACTTGAAAGTTGACGTCCACCGTATGGATCGTGGAATGGAGCTTGCATTGGCCCTACAGCATCACTCATACCGTATTCTGTAACCATCGCACGAGCAATAGCCGTTACTCGTTCGAAGTCATTGTGAGCTCCTGTAGATACTTCGTTAAAGAAGATTTGCTCAGCAGCGCGTCCACCAAGTAATCCACAGATTTTGTCAATTAAATCTGTACGAGTTTGGAAGTATTTTTCTTCTTCCGGAATCATAAGGTTATATCCACCAGCATCACCACGTGGGATAATAGTAACTTTTTGTACTTTATCAGCACTATCAAGTACCATACCTACGATTGCATGACCTGCTTCATGGTAAGCTACTAAACGTTTTTCTTTTGGAGTGTATACTCTGCTACGTTTAGCTGGACCACCGATTACTCTGTCCATAGCCTCATCTAAATCTTCTTTTTCAATACTAGATTTATTTTCACGAGCTGCTAATAATGCCGCTTCGTTAAGAATGTTAGCAAGATCCGCACCAGAGAATCCTGGAGTTTTTTCTGCTAATGAACGAAGGTCAACACCTTTAGCAAGTGGTTTGTTTTTAGCGTGTACTTTAAGAATAGCTTCACGACCTTTTACATCAGGTGTAGAAACTTTAATTTGTCTGTCGAAACGACCTGGTCTTCTAAGAGCGTTATCTAATACGTCAGCACGGTTAGTAGCTGCAATTACGATAATACCTTTTTCACCATCGAATCCATCCATTTCAACAAGAAGTTGGTTAAGAGTTTGTTCACGTTCGTCATTTCCTCCACCTACTCCGCTTCCACGTTTACGTCCTACAGCATCAATCTCATCGATGAAAATGATACATGGCGCATTCTTTTCAGCTTCTTTGAATAGGTCACGAACACGACTTGCCCCAACCCCTACGAACATCTCAACGAAATCAGATCCTGAGATTGAGAAGAATGGTACTTTTGCCTCACCAGCTACAGCACGAGCTAGTAAAGTTTTACCAGTCCCTGGAGGCCCCTCTAGTAGGACACCTTTAGGGATTCTAGCACCCATCTTAGTGAATTTACGGTGATCTTTTAAGAACTCAACCATTTCTGCAAGTTCTTGTTTTTCTTCATCAGCTCCAGCTACATCAGCGAATGTAACTTTCGCTTCTCCTCCATCGATTTTTTTAGCTTTAGATTTTTGGAAGCTCATTACTTTACCTCCACCGCCACCTTGCATTTGTGACATAAAGAAAACTAAAAGACCCATCATTAAGATAAATGGAATAATGTTACCTAAGAATGATAAGATTGCTCCTGTTTTTTCAGCTGGTTTGTATTCTACTACATTTAATTTTCCATCTTTAGCTTTTTCATTAATTTGTTTTTGTACTTCAGAATCAGATGCTGCAACTACACTCTCAAAGTTCTTATTACCATCTGTGTAAGTACCTTTAACATTGTAGTTTTCATCTTTTCTTTGTAGACTTATTTCTTTAACTTTGTCATCCTTAATAGTCTGAACAAGTTTAGCATAGTCTATTTTTTCAGTTGTCCCAGGTAAATCTTGCTGCCAATATGCAAATAATCCAATCGCAATAACGATTAACGCAAGCATACCAAGGATAGGGTTTTGCCTTTTTTTGTTATTCATATAGACAATCTTCCTCCTATCATTTTTCTAAACATAATTTATTTTACCATATGTAACTAAAGTTTGACTAATATTTTGACCTTTTTTGATTAAAATATTATTATGAGTAAATCTCTTCTTTTAGAATACCGATATAAGGTAAGTTTCTATATCTTTCATCATAGTCTAAACCAAATCCTACTAAGAATTCATTTGGTGAAACTATTCCGATGTAGTCAGCTTCAACATCAACTACACGAGTCTCAGGTTTATCTACTAATGAAGCACATGCTACAGAAGCAACATTTCTTCCTTTTAGGTTTTCAATAAGAGCTTTAAGGGTTCTTCCTGTATCTACTATGTCTTCAACGATAATTACGTGACGACCTTCGATATCCATTCCACAATCTTTTTTGATTTTAATTATACCAGAAGATTCAGTTCCTCCGTGATAACTAGATACGTCCATAAAGTCAGTAACTACATGAATATCAATATGTTTTAAAAGCTCTGCCATAAAAGGTAATGCCCCTTTTAATGTACAAATTAGAACAGGACATTTATCTCTATAATCCTCTTCAATTTGCTTGGCGATTCTCTTACTAGCAACTACGATTTCCTCATGTGTAAATAGAACTTTCTCGATATCTTTTAATAAATTTTCCACTGTTTTATCCTTTCATGTTTATATAATAATCATATTTTTTATTTTTGTTGACTTTAGTATTTATTCCTAAAACTCCTAAAATCCCATCTTTGTTGCGAATTATCGGAAGTTTGTCTCTAAGTTCCTTGGGAATCTTTTCATCGATAAAAAGACGTGAAAGTTTTTTACTAACCTTACCTCTTTGAATCCTATCTCCATCTCTCTTAGTCGTAACTACGAGCGGCAAGTCTTCCTTGTTAAATCCTACTTCTGATGAGTTATTAGTTGTCGTTATTAGAAAATTACTCTGATGAAATGTATAAACTTTATTAATATCTACTTCATCTATTATTAATTCTATCTTATCATTATACCATTTTTCGATTTTATGAACATAAATACTATTATATTCGCTAATTATTTTTTTAAATTATTTTTTTAAATCATAACTTTTGTTATTATTTCTGCTTTTTTTAAGTCTTCTATTATTGCAAATAGCGCTCTTTTGTTTTTACATCAAAAATACCAAAATTATTTGCTAATATGTCTCTTAGCAAAAAAACAAATCTCTTCTTTAGTATTTTTTTAATAATTTTTTTTCTTTATCTAGCTCAACCTTACCATCTTTTTGTTGAAATTACATAATCATTTTTTTGTCTTCTAATACTTTATTTTTTTCAATTCAGTATTAATATTTTGATAATAGCTAGAAAAAAATTTATCAAATTATCAAAACTTGCAGCATTTACATCATTTAACAACGGTACAATATTATGCCTTATATTATTTCTTGTATAATCAGTATCGAAGTTTGTTAAATCTACATAGTATTTTAAGTCATTTTTATCAGCATACTGCTCAAGGTCTGCTTTTAAGATATTTAATAATGGACGATAAACTGCTAGTTTTCCAATAGTCGTCTTTTCTTCTATCATCAAGTTATAATCCATACTACGTCCACTAAGTAGTCTCATAAGGATATTTTCTACCTGATCATTTTTGTGATGCGCAGTTATTAACTTCACGCCGCCTTCTAATGAAGACATCTCCTCAAAAGCATCGTAACGTAGTTTTCTTGCGAGCATTTCCTCTGATGTATGACTATCTCTTACTAAATCTTTCATGTTTAGCTCTTTTTTGTAGAACTTAACATTGTAGTTTTTGACAAAATTCTCTACGAACTCTGCTTCTTCATAAGACTGTTCTCTTAGACCATGGTTTATATGAAACGCTACTAATTCTTTATAACTATCTTTGTACTTTGTAACAAGCAGATGAAATAAAGCTATAGAATCCACTCCTCCTGACAGACCTAGTGCTATTTTATCAGTTTTTTGCCATAAAATATTAATGTCCATCTAGATAACCTCTTTCTTGAAGTTCTTTCTTAATTTTTTTGAACTTACCTTCAGCTTGCCTTGTAGTCGCAACTATATCTTCTAGCAATCCTTCTGGTGCTGGAGGAATTTCTTTTTTCTCTTCTTTCTCCTCAGATAGCTCAGTAATATTACTCTTCTTACCTTTCCCTACTGAAATCTTCATATTTCCTATAAATTGAAGTTTTTTCAAGTCTTTTAGAGTTTTTCTCTCCTGTTTAGGCTCCTGATTGTCTTCCTGCACTTCTTGTTTTTTCTGGACTTCAGGCTGTTCTTTAGCTTCTTTTTTAATCGGAGACTTCAGTTTATTTTTCTTCTTATTCTGTTTTTCCTTAGAGTTTTTCTCTACTTTTTTCTTCTCACCTTCTGCTTGTTTCAACTCTTTTTGTGTCAAAATCACTAAAGACTCCTTTGTATTTTTCTCCTCAGCTTTAATAACAAAACCAACAGAAAAAATCTCTTCTAGCTTCTTCTTTTTACCTATAAACATATTTTCCTTTGGTAAAAATGCATCTTTGCCATTTTCTAGTTTGATATATAATCCTTTGCTTTCAACTTTCGTTACCTTACCTGCAACTTTACTCATTTAATCACCTCACTATCAATTAGATAGGGAGTGACTCAAAAATCGTGATTTCGGAGAAATTGATTTTTCGGAGTCAGCCCCTACCTCTTAAATTTTTCCTATTTATTTTACTTAAATATTATACCACACTATATTCATCTATTGAAATATCAAAGATAATTCGATGTAATAATATACCAACAACCTAATCCCGATAACTAAAAAACACCAACTTCAAAAAAGTTATTCTTCTGAAATCAGCGCTCAATTATTAAATCTTCTTCTAAATAATGTTATGTTAACTATCATTAGTAAAAAAAATACTACTAATCTTTTATTATATCATAAAAAAATAAACATTTTATCAGTCTTTAATTTTTTTAAAATTTTTTTATGCTATGTTAAAGATACCGAAGGTATATGTTTCATATCATATATACTTATTTCATAGTAAATATGCAATACGCGATTTCAGGGAGGTTTCTTATGTTAAACACGAAAAAAATTAAAAAAAGATATTTTTATATTTCTAGTATTCTATATTTTTATTTGGTATCGCACTATTATCAATATTAGATAGAGAACTTAGTTCAGATTTTAAACAAAAAAATACAAAAATCATATTATTTGTGATTGAAGTTTTTTTATGAACTTACCTATGTTGTTAGCTTTGGTTATAAATAACTATATAGATAAAAAAACTAAAACCGTAGAAAAATAAGACACTCTCTAAAACTAGCTATACTAAAGTTCCCTTATGTAGCTAGAAAGAGCGATTCAAAATTACTTTTGAATCGCCCTTCTTTTTTTATCCGTTATAACAATTTATTATTTCAAATAGCTTGCTACGAATTTCTTCATTTGTTGAATGCCCTAACATTGATTTCAACTCTACCAGTTTTTTGTCTAGTTCTTCTACATCAATGTCTAAGGTTGTATTTTTATAAATCATTTGGTTATCAGTCTTTTCACTACTTTCGTAATCAAGAGATAACTCTTCATACATTTTCTCACCAGGTCTTAGACCAATTTCTTCGATATCTATATCTTTATACGGTTCTAATCCAGATAATTTAATTAAGTTTGTCGCAAGATCTATAATCTTCACAGGTTCTCCCATATCTAATAGGAAGATTTCCCCTTCACTTGCATAATATCCTGCTTGTAGTACTAATTGCGCCGCTTCCGGAATCGTCATAAAGTAACGAATAATATTCCTATGTGTAATTGTGATAGGTCCACCTTTTTTAATTTGTTCTTTAAAAATAGGAATAACTGAACCATTTGAACCTAATACATTACCAAATCTAACTGCAGCAAATTTCGTTTTATACTTATTACCTTTTGATTGTAAAATAATCTCTGTTAAACGTTTCGAAGCTCCCATCGCATTCGTAGGGTTTACCGCCTTGTCAGTAGAAATCATAATAAATCTCTCTACTTCTTTTTCGATAGCTACATCCATAACGTTCTTTGTCCCAAAGACATTATTTTTTATCGCTTCTTGTGGACGACGTTCCATTAAAGGTACGTGTTTATGAGCTGCAGCATGGAAGACAACGCTCGGTTTATACTTATCAAATACCTCAGCTAAAGCATCTTTTTCACGGATACTTACTATTTCGGAAATATAATTTATATTATCATACTCCTTACTGTGTGACTTTTCAAAATCTAAATCACGCTCTAGCATGTATAATGCATTCTCGTTAACATCTACTAAGACAAGTTGAGTTGGTTTAAATTTGAATATTTCTCTTACAATTTGACTTCCAATCGAACCACCGGCACCAGTAACAAGAATACTCTTTCCTTCAATATAAGAACGAATCTCTCCTTGAGAAAGTTTTACTTCTCCTCGTCCTAGTAAATCTTCTATAGATACATCCTTCAAATGCTTAGTAATACTTTCCCCATCCTCTACTGCAATACCAGAATTCATTACCTTAACACTAACATTAGCTTCTTTCAGAACATTTAATATTCTGTTTTTATTATAAGCACTAATTGAAGGGATAGCTAAGAAAACTTGCTCTACTTCATATGTAGGAATAAGTTTCAATAATTCATAAGTTGTTCCAACTACAGTAACTCCACTAATTACAGAATTTTTTCGATTATCATCTATAAGTCCAACTACATTAGCACGAAAAATATTATTTTTAGATAACTCTTTTAATAATATGTATCCCGCATCTCCTGCACCGATAATAAATGTATTTTTATAAGTGCTAGCACCATACTTACCAGCTTCTCTCTCACGTAAGGCACGATATAACATCCTTGTAAACATCATACCCGCTATTATTAATAAAGGTGAAAAAATAGCAAATCTAACATTTGAGAATGTATCAGGTAACATATATTGATAAAGAATACTTGTAATCAAGTCACCTAAAACTACAGAAATACAAATATTTACTATCTCATTAACACCTAAGTAAGACCATAATGATTTATTAGTACCAAATAAATAAAAAAACTAATTGCATATACAACCAATGAAATCACTAAAAATTCTAATATTTCATTAAAATGATCATTTAACATAGCAAATGGATTTGATGCTTTACCTAAAAATATTGACATTACTACACCTAACGCAACCGTCAATAAGTCTAGTAACATAATGAGTTTAAATCTATGATTTATATATTTTTTTGATGAAAAAAAGTTTATTCATAATATCTCCTATAAATTTATCAAAGGGGTAAAAGTTTAATCAAAAAAAGTATGACAAACAAGCATACAATACTTAAATGATAATTTATCAATCAATAAATATCTATACAATCCTTTTTTTGAAATTATATAAACTGTATAGAAAAAGACTAAAAAAATAAAATTTTTCATCTAATGATATTTCTAATCTTTTTCTCAGTCCCCTCTACACATTTTAAAACAATCTATAACCAAAAGTACACTGTTGCAACAATAATAATACACAATATTACAATGCTGACTTTTCTTGTTTCTCTGATTACTCTTATTTCTACTATCTTTTGAACTATCAATATAGTTATAGCTACGAAAATCGCAGTGGTTTTAACCCTTTGATTTTCTATGAACATCGTAGCGATTATTATAGCTAAACTAAAAACTGTAATAAGCATATTAACAGCCAAAAATATTAATTTTTTATCCGCCATAATTATTTTTTCCTCATCTTGATTGTTACTTTAACAATCGGTGTATCTGTCGCAATTCTAATACTCTCCTTAGGATATATTTTCAAATTGCTACGTTCTTCTGTTTCTTCTTTAACATCACTTAAATCGACATCAACAAACATCTCTTGCACTCTAGCTAAACTAGCTGCATCTTCCGCTCTTATAGTTACTTTGGAAACATCTGCAGTCGCACTAATTAATTCAAATCCGGAAGGAAGATTTCCTATAGTGTTTACCTCTAACGGAACCTCTTTTTCAATATTCTTCAATTCAATATTCATAACCGTTGAATTTGGCTCTATCTGGATATCCTCAATTTTATTGTAATCACTATCATAAGCTACTAACTTAGCCTCTTCTCTAGTATTTCTATTAATCTTTGTACGCACATCACTTTCAGCACGAACTTCATTAATTCTGTTGAGACTCTCTACCGCCCCAGAAATCTTAACAATTGGATTCGATACGCTAAGTTTATCTACCTCATACCCAATTAACAGACGTTCTTTTTTTACTATTGGTGTAACTTTGAACTCTTTTGTCGCTTTTTCTCTAATAGATATCGTTATTGTAGATGGTTCCGCGGTTCCATCTACACCTTTTTCTAAACCTTCTATCTCGATTCTAACCTTCTGATCATCACCTATCTGGGCATTTCTAAGGTTCAATTTTGCCTTGAAATTTTTAGCAACACTTTCTTTTTGAACCTTCGTTTGCGTTCCAGATAATTTCACAGACACAGTATTAGGAATACCTACTACATAGAGTTTATCTCTATCATAGTCGACATCAAGTGAAACATCACTCACCCAAGCAGTTGCATTATCACTAGTAGTATCTCCAAGAACCGAAAAGTTTTTAAAATTCTCATTCACCGATAAGAACAATAGTATTGCTATTAAAAATGATATTAACTTTAACTTATTGTTTTCTTTTAGTTGCATAATATCACCTCTTATTTAATTATTTTTTCTTGCTGTTTCCAGTTTTTTGCCAAGTAATCTGTCAGTTCGTCTGTTGAATAATCCGAAGTTAAAATCCCATTATGACAAACACTAATCTTCCCAGTCTCTTCGGAAACAGCAATTATAATGGCATCTGTCACCTCAGATAATCCTAAAGCAGCACGGTGCCTTGTCCCATAACTACTAGCTATCGATCTATTATCCGACAAAGGAAGCACACAACTTGCTGCACGAATCTTATTTTCATCGATTATCATAGCGCCATCATGCAAAGGTGTATTTGGAATAAAAATATTAATTATAAGTTCATTGGTCACCTCAGCATTGACCGTAATACCACTTTCTACATACTCATCAAGACCAGTATTATTTTCTAGTACGATTAGTGCACCTATTCTTCGACGCGCCATATGTCTAGATGAATCAACAACAGCTTTTATAATATGTTCAGTAGAATTTTTCTGAACATCTTTATAATTTATATTGAAGATATTAGACAGCTGTACCCTTCCAATATACTCAAGAGCTCGTCGTAATTCTGGTTGGAATATAATCATTATTCCCAATACTCCCCAAGTTACTACTTGTTCAAATATGTATGTCATCGTTCTAAATCCAATAAAATTAAAGAATATTTTAAATCCAATAACAATTAAAATACCTTTAATAAGTTGCATACCACGAGTACCTTTTAATAAACTCAATAGTTTATAAACTAAAAACCAAACTAATAATATATCCAACAAATGAATAATTAGTGTCAGTGTGCTCACTCCTGATAAGTATTCAGCTATCATAAATAATCTCCTTTCTTTTACATAATATTGCTACCGTACATATATTGTTTGCAATTATATGTATAAAAATCCACATTTAATTATATCATAAAATGCAAGCGTTGTGCTATTTTTTTATAAAAGAAAAAGGGAGCAACTCAAAAATCGTGATTTCGTAGAAAAAATCGATTTTGTCGAGTCACCCCCGCAAAGTTTATTAGATATCTAAAAAGCTTTTATAAAGCTTATTTAGGTATCAATAAACCACTGCGTCTATGAGTTCTCATATACACTTTGTTAAAATTTAGGGCTTTTTGATCAGCCCTCAAAATATCTTCTATAATTCCTAGAATATACTACATTAAGTATCGTCTACAAAAATTATGTTAAACAACATAGACATTAAAACTCGTACCTACAAATCGTATTAATACCTAGCTAGTCAACTTTACTTACATATACAAAGTCTGTAGGTGGTACAGTACCTTTTCCTGTATCTGGTTGACCTGCAGTTATCAAGATAAGATCACCAACTTCCGCTAATCCAACTTTTTTAGAATATGAAGAGGCATTACTTAGCATCTCTTCCATACTTAACATCTTAGGTTCGATATACGATACTATTCCTCTAGTAATAACTAACTTTCTAGCACTTTCTCTATCAGGTAAAACGGCTAACACAGGCACATTTGGACGATATCTCGCGATGAAACGAGCTGTTGTTCCTGATTTCGTATAAGTTACAATACTTTTTACATCAACTACTTCTAAAAGATGTTTCGTCGTCATAGAGACAGCGTGAGAGATACTCATTTTATATCCTTCCACTTCGAATCTTTCAGCATCAACAGCATTATTTTTCTCAACAGTTCTTATAATTCTATCTAATGTTTCTAACGCTTCACACGGATAATCACCAATCGCAGTCTCCTCTGTTAACATTACCGCATCAACACCGTCGAAAATCGCATTCGCAACATCAGACACTTCGGCTCTAGTCGGTCTTGGATTGTAAACCATAGAATATAACATTTGAGTAGTTAAAATAACTACCTTCGCAGCTTCATTAGCTCTTCTTACTATTTCTTTTTGAATTCCAGGTAAATCTTCATACGAAATATCTACCCCAAGTTCGTCACGATTAATCATAATCGCATCCGCAATTTCTAGTATTCCATCAAGATTATCATAACCATCTTTACAATCTATCTTAACAATAATCCCTATATTTTTTCCATGTGACTTAATAATCTCTTTCACCTTCGTAATCTCTTCTAGGTTCCCAACAAAAGGACACGCAACGAAATCTACATCATTTGCACAGGCAAAGTCTACATTCTCTTCATCTATTTTTATAAGTTTATACTTATTTTTCGCATAAATATGATCAACATCATATATTATAGCTAAGTCTCTTCCCACTTCTTCTCTTAGAGATTTAACTTTCTCTATTCTTTCAATATTTTGTTCATTATTCCCATAATAAGAATCTATCAATACAGCGTCCGCTGCACCTTCCACTATTTTTCGTAATACTTTATCTGTAGCATCACCTATAGTAGCTATTATTTTAGAATTTCTAATCATAACTCTTCACCTATCCATATCTTTATTTCACATTTTATTATAGCACAGCAAATTATAACATACTATACTATACTTATTACAACAGTTTTAACCTATATTATTAAGTAAATAAATATTATTATTAAATACAAATCACTCAATCATATCGAATCTCATCTATTTAGGTGAATTCAATTCTTATTAACACATTAATTTAATATAAACTATAAAAAAATATAACTACATATATCGTTTTCAAAAACAATTCCATTTTATTAAATAAAAGGAAAAAAACTCTTACTCTGATTGTAAGGTTTTTTTCCTACAAAATCAGCTTACATTTGTAGTTGTTTTTTTATCGACAATTATGAAAAAAATATTTATAAAGTTTATTTGATTATAAGTGTTATTTAAAGAATAATAGTGGCACTTCTAAAATTAGGACTATAAAAAAATAATATTATATAATATATAAAAAAACTATTGACAACCTCCCTTTCTGTAGTATATAATTTAACATGCTGATATAACACATAGTTTTCAGTTATTAAAATTATATATAAATAATAATTTAGGAGGAACATTTTTTATGTTATCATTTTTAAAACCTAAAGCTAAATCACATACAGTTCCTGCCGATAAAATTATGCCGACTTACAAGAAATTAAGATTTATTTCTTTCCTTGGGGTATTCCTTGGATATATGGCATTCTATATTGTTAGAAATAACATCAGTTTATCGAGTAGTGATCTTAAAGCATCTTTAGGAATTTCTAAAACTCAAATGGGTGCAATCATGAGTTATATGTTACTTGCATATGGATTAAGTAAAGGATTCATGAGTAGTTTAGCTGATAAAGCCGATCCAAAAAAATATATGGCTCTTGGTCTTTTCCTTTGTGCATCTGTAAACTTAGCACTTGGAGTTAGTCACACTGTATTCTTAGTATCAATCTTAGTAATATTACTAGGTCTTTTCCAAGGTATGGGAGTTGGACCAGCATTCATCACACTTGCAAGCTGGTATCCTAAAAAAGAACGTGGTCGTATGACTGCTCTTTGGAACATTTCTCACAACGTTGGTGGAGGAATCGTAGCAAGTGTTGTTACATTAGGATTCATCATCTTTGGTAAAGAACACTGGAAATTAGCATACTACGTATTCCCAGCGATTATCGCTATTATCTTCGTTATCATCATCCTTGTTTTAGTTAAAGGAAAACCAGAAAACGAAGGTTTACCAACTATGGAAGAAATCACTGGTGAAACACACAAAGTAGAAGTAAAACACGTACCAGAAGAAGCTGCAAACTTAAGTGCAGGACAAATTTTCGTAAATTACGTATTAAAAAACAAACACGCTTGGTATGTATCTTTAGTTGATACATTCGTATACTTAATCCGTTTCGGATTAATCTCTTGGCTTCCAATTTACTTATTAGAAACTAAAGGATTCACAAAAGGACAAATGGGTATCGCCTTCACATTATTCGAGTGGGCTGCTATTCCATCGACACTTCTTGCTGGATACCTATCTGATAAAGTATTCAAAGGTTACCGTATGCCTCCAGCAATCGGTGCAATGGTTATCATTTCTTCTGTCTAATCGGATATTGGGAAAGTACTTCACTAGTATGGGTAATCGTATTTGCCAGCCTTTCTGGATGTCTAATCTATGTACCACAATTCTTAGCATCAGTTCAAACTATGGAAGTTGTTCCATCATTTGCTGTTGGTAACGCAGTTGGTCTAAGAGGATTCATGAGTTACATCGTGGGTGCTTCATTCGGTACTTGGTTCATCGGATTCGTTGTTGACCGTGTAGGATGGTCTGGAGGTCTTTACGTACTTCTAGCATCTGCAGTTCTTTGTATCGTATTCGCAGTACTAAGTCACCGTGGAGCCAAAGAATTAGCACACAAATAATTAACAATTGAAAATATTAAAAAGCACTGAACAAAATCGTTCAGTGCTTTTTAATTTTCCTACTTACATATTATATAGTTTGCAATATTATAATCTTGTGGATCTAGTTCTATATCATTACCTAAAATAATATTTGCTACACTATAACCAATTACTGGTCCTGTAGTTAAACCAGAAGAACCAAGACCACTAATCGCATATACATTTTTCAATGTTGGAACTTCGCCAAAAAACGGAGAATAATCACTAGTATAAGCCCTGATTCCAACACGTTCATTTATTATCTGTGCATTTTTTAATTCACCTAAGAAATTCTCCGCTTCTTCACCGAAAGTATCGAGTTGCTGTTTATCAACTATTAAATCAAAGCCCATATCATTTTCATGTGTCGCTCCAACACTAACAACACCTTTTTCAAATGGAATAATATCCAATTCACCCTCAGGCATAATAACTGGATAAGATCCTGTATTTTCATCAGAAACTTTATAATCCCTTAGTTGGCCTTTTTGCGGACGAACATCAACATCAAATCCAAGAGGCTCTAGTATGTCTTTTAACCACGCACCAGTCGCAAGCACGACAGTATCAAAAGACTGTCCATTAATCTCATATTTATCTCTCACAACCTTTAGACTAACTTTTTCTTTAACAAGATTAGCTTTTGAAGCAGTAAGTAAAGTATTAACGAATCTCTCTCCTTCTACACGTCCGCCTCCACTCGCATATAGTACGTCTCCATTATTATCGAAGCTAGGAATGACCTTTTGCACCTCTTCTTTTGAGATTATCTCTAAATCTCCTATCATCGGCGATAATTCTCTACGACTTTCAGCAAGTTCTTTTAACTCAGGTAGCTTATCTTCATTTTTTTTCAATAAATATACTCCACATTGTGAATAAAAATCAGTATTATAACCATCAGCTTCTAAGTCTTTAACTAATTTCAAATAAAAATCAGCACCTAGTCTAGCCATCTTATACCAAGGTTTATTACGTCTTTTAGAAAACCATGGGCTTATTATCCCGGCTGAAGCTTTCGTAGCTTGACCCAACCCGTAATCAAAAACTACTATTTCATTTTTTTGTTCTTTTGACAAATAATAAGCACATGTAGCTCCTACTATTCCCCCACCTACTACTGCTATTTTCATAAGATACCTCACTTTTTTAATAAATTTACTAATTAAAATTATAACCTAAAAAATTTATAGAGTAAATACAGATATTATCCTCTCCACACTCATCTACTTAGGTACATTTTTCTATTTACTCTTACTTTCTTTATCCTGTTATCTTCCCTTGTCTGATAATAGTTCTGACAATTTTCCAGATGTTAAGATAGCTCTGTGCTCTAAAGCTCCTCTTTTAGAATCTTTATATATAGCTGTCTTAACTGTAAGATTTTCATCATCATTTATTATCAATTTTATACTTATATCCTCTACTATACTTTTTCACAGTATAACTATCATCTATTTTTATAACTTTTTTTATTTTTCCCTTCTTGTGTTAAAGCTTTTTTATCCAGTAATCTTAGAATATGTTCTATCTCTATTTTCACCTCTTGACTATGTACCATTTTTTCTACTTGATCTGCATCCTTTTTCACTTGATATTTATCCCAATATATTTTACCAACTATTAACATCGTTATTATTACTATTACCGATATTATACTTATCAATACCTTTTTTTCATTTTTTTCTATACTACCTTTTCTTAAAAATAATTATCTTTTTATAATTATTGCGTGGAAATATATTTTTATACTTCTCTCTATTATTCTTTTTCTATTATATCATATTTATCATCACAAATTTATCATCACAAAAAAATAGAGCTCCAAATCTCACTCATTATTTGAAATTAGTATTCTATTTTTTTACACTATTACTATTCTGCTTGTATCTATAATTTCATGTGCCGTTCATCAACACTATGTTTAGTCTAATCTGAAATAAATAATTAGCTTTACCTATCCACTTTTATGTATTATAATTATTATTAAGTTGCTCATAGGCAACTATCAATCGATATAATTCGACTTAATTACACAGGAGGTAAACTATGACTGAAATGAAATTAATACCAAGAAATGAAGTCGAAGAGAAATATACTTGGGATATGACTCTTCTATACAAAACTGATGAAGATTTAAAGCGAGCCTTGAGAATATTAAAAAGGAAATCTTAGATTTTAAGGCTGCTTACGAAGGAAAATTAGCGGATTACACTACTTTAGATACTGCCGTTAAAAAATACGAAGAGCTTTATGAAGAATACTATAAGCTATCTCACTACGCTGAGTTACCAATGGCGGTGGATAGATTTAATGACAATGTTGTACAAAATGTAACACTATTTGAAGATATTTCTACTTTATGGGCGGGGAATTTAAGTTTCTTCGATACTGAACTTGTAGAACTAGATGAACAATTCATTAAAGATTTCGTGAAAAATTATCGACCTGATTTAGAATACTACTTCGAAAAAATCGTTCAGGAAAAAAAACATACATTATCAAAAGAAGCTGAACAAGTAATCGCAAACTATGAGAGTCTTCCCGGTTATTACAATCTATACGAGGTAACTAAGCACGAAGATATGCAATTCGACAGCTTCGAAGCAAATGGAAAAACTTTCGAAAACAGTTTTGTTTTATACGAAAACTTACACGAAATGGATAATGATACTGAAATTCGCCGTAATGCTGCGAAAAGTTTCTATAAAACATTAGATATTTATAAAAACACTTCAGCAAATGAATATATTTCACAAATCAAAAAAGAAAAAATGCTTGCTACAATGCGTGGTTATGATAGTGTTATCGACTACCTATTAGCCGAGCAAGATGGTAACCGAGAATTATATGATCGTCAAATTCGTACTCTTATGACAGACTTAGCACCTCATATTCGACGTTACATTAAACTTCTAGCTCGCGAACATAAAATTGAAGATATGCAGTTTGCAGACTGCAAAATCAACCTTGATCCAGATTTCGAAGTTGATATGACTATCGACGAATCTCGTTCTTACCTTAAAAAAGCACTTGGTGTTCTTGGTGAAGACTACGTTAAAATGATTGATGAAAGTTATGACAAACGTTGGACTGACTTCCCTCAAAACATCGGGAAAAGTACTGGTGGATTCTGCGCAACAGTTCCTAATGTAGCTGGATTTATTCTACTTTCTTGGACTGGAAAAATGAATGAAGTTTTCGTTCTTGCTCACGAACTTGGACATGCATATCACTTCATGAGTACAGGAAAACACCAAACAATGTTAAACAACGATTGCCCACTTTACTTCGTTGAAGCTCCATCAACTTGTAACGAGGTTATCGTATCTAACTACCTACTGAAAACTAACACTGATGCTCGTTTCAAACGTTGGGTTATCAGCAACATGATTAGTAGAACATACTTCCACAATATGGTAACACACTACTTAGAAGCTGTTTATCAAGACAGAATCTACAAAATGGTAGATAACAACGAAATGCTTAATGCTGATGTTCTTTCTAAAGTTAAACGTGATGTTATGGAAGAATTCTTCGGAGATAGTTTAGTAGTAAATGAAGGGGGCAGAACTTACTTGGATGAGACAACCTCACTACTACATGGGACTATATCCATACACTTATTCTGCAGGATTAACAATCGGTACAGCTATCGCTAATAAAATCGATAATGATAGCTCTTATGCAGACACTTGGCTAAATGTTCTTACTAAAGGAAGTAGCATGTCAGCACTAGATCTTTCTAAACTTGCAGGTTGTGATGTAAGTACTGATGAGCCACTTAAAGAAGCTATCGCTTATGTTGGTCACCTAGTAGATGAACTTTACAGCTTAACAGATGAATTAGATAAATAGAAACTAAAAGCTTCAGCCAAATCTCTTTGGTTGAAGCTTTTAACTTAGTTTTATTTCATTCTATCTAATTTATCAAAACAAGCTTTTTCAGACTCTATAACTGCACTGCGGAAATTCTTTTGTTCCAAAACTCTCACAGCTTCGATAGTACTTCCACTTGGTGAACATACATCATCTTTTAACTTACCTGGATGCTCTTTAGTTTCTAAGACCATTTTCGCAGCTCCCAAAACAGTGTTTGCAGCAAGTCTATAAGCAACACTACGTTTTAAACCATTTAGAACAGCGCCATCGGCTAATGCTTCTATAAATAAATATCCGTACGCAGGACCTGAACCACTTAAAGCTGTTAAAGCTGCCATGTCTTTTTCCAATATTTCCTCGGCAATACCTAAATTACTTAATAAATCTAATACTATTATTTTATCTTCATCATTTACAAAAGAATTAAATACAACTCCTACAACTCCAGCACCTACTTTTACAGGTGTATTCGGCATAATTCTAACTATTTTAGTATTAGGCAGTTTTCTTTCTAAGTCTTTTATTTCTACTGCCGCTGCCATCGAAATAACTATCTTATTTTTAAAATTATCTCCCACTTCATCTATTATTTCTCCCACTAGATATGGTTTCACTCCTAAAAAGATAATATCACTATTTTTCACTGTCTCTTCTAGATTTCTACAGAATACAGCATCCATCTCATTAACAACTCTACTAGTACTCTCATCTGAAGAATTTCTCACAAAAATATCTGAGTTACTAACTTTTCCACTTCGAAGTAATCCTTCTAGAATAGATTTCCCCATATTTCCAGCACCTATAAAACCCAATTTCATACATATTCCTCCTAGATATTCATTAATATAATTATATCATACTACTTATATTCTTGTTATAACCAAGCAATTTCATTTCGGCTATTTTTAATATACTTATAACTATGCTATACTTTAAAAAGATTATATAAATATATTATTCAAAGGAGTTTTATATGCATAACAGCTGGAATGAAGTATTCAAAAATTACCAAAAAATAGATGAACTTAATAGTATGATAAAAAAAATAAATGAACAACGTCTTACTACAACAATCTATCCACCAAAAGAACAAGTTTTTAGAGTTTTCGATCTGGCGCTAGAAGATATCAAAGTCGTAATTTTAGGACAAGACCCTTATCATAATCCTGATCAAGCTTGTGGTTTAAGCTTTTCAGTCAACGATGGTGTCCCACTTCCAAAAAGCTTAATAAATATCTACAAAGAGTTGTATAATGACTTAGGTATCAAACCCGCCAACACAGGAAATCTCGAACCTTGGTTTAAACAAGGTGTATTCTTACTTAATGCGGTTCTAACTGTAGAAAAGAATTCTCCAGCGAGTCATAGCAAAATGGGCTGGGAAGATTTCACAGATTATATAATTGAAACTATCTCTGAAAAAAATGAAAATGTAGTTTTTGTTTTATGGGGAAACTATGCACGAGGGAAAAAGAAACTTATCGATCCCTCAAAACATAAAGTTATAGAATCAGCCCATCCAAGTCCACTATCAGCATACCGCGGCTTTTTTGGAAGCAAAATCTTTTCTCAAATCAATGATTATTTGGAGCTTCACAATAGAAAAACTATAAACTTTTGAATTAAAAAAATGAAAACTCATGAAAAAAATTTCATTATTTTTAATTAATTTTTAAGTATATTTAAAGTTTTCAGTATATAATGATTACCTAAACAAAAAGTAATGAAATTTCACACTTAACGACATTTGTCGTTTCTCCCTTTTAAGTTTGAAATTATTTTTTTGTTTAAACCAATATTTCGGTTAATTCTTTATGATATTAACAGATAATAAAAACTTTTTAATTTTTTTCATAATGTGGCTTGTCGCTCCCTAGGCAAAGCCATTCTCCCTTTTAAAGAGTTAAAAAAACTCTTTTTGTTATTTGTATATAAGATTAGATATAAACAAGCAAGTAATTGCTTAGAACTTAATTTAGTTCAATAAAAAAACGTGTTCCCCAAACACGTTTTTTTATTTTAACTTTCAAATGAAATAAAAGACCTCAAACATTCCTAGTCTGAGATCTTTCATAACTACTACACAGCTCTTTTATATCCTGCTCTTTGAGCTTCTTCTTCTGAATTAAATACTAATAGATTTTTAGCTGCAACATTATTATAAGAAGGATGTGTTGGTGTATAATAATAGCCATTTTTCTTACTCGCTCTTACTATCACCTTTTTTGATTGTTGAGCTTGTTGATTTTGAGATACTTGAACAGTCTCACTCTTATCACCATCTCTTGAATCATTTTTTTTCTTAACAACAGATAAAGAAGAGACCTGTTGTTCTTTATTCTCCAGTTTATCATCTTCTGAAGACTGTTCTTCTAATTTTTTATCACGTTCTTCTTTTTTTTCTTGGAAAGTTTTTCTCTGTTCTTCTTTTCTAGCTTCACTAAAATGATTCGTCATTAACATTGTTAACATCATAACTAGTGCACTTACAACACCTAAAACAACTTTTTTCAAACGTGTTTTTCGCTGAATAAATCTTACAATAGGTGGACATAATAGTATGAAATTTAACACAAATACTATAATAGCGTATCTAACACCATGAGTAAATACCATACTAAGTGATATTATCATAAATACTAGAAAGATGAACCACAAAAATAACTTGTCCATGTTCTTTCATGAATTTATTCACAATATTTCTCCTTAAAAAAATAATCACTTATCTATTTTTAACACTTTCTTTATTAATAAACAATTATTTTTTTATAGGTGCAATTAATTTTAGTTAAGTATACACATTTTTTTATAATATATTTTTTATAAAAATGTATCCTTATTTCCTAGAAATTACCATAGAGATACCTTGGCCTCCACCTATACAAAGAGAACATAGCCCTTTTTCTTTGTTATCTTTAATTAATGCATGCACTAATGTAACCAAAACACGACACCCGCTCGCTCCTATTGGATGTCCTAGTGCTATTGCACCGCCACGCGTATTAACTTTAGTCGTATCTAGATTTAATAAACGTGTTACGGCTATAGATTGCGCTGCGAAGGCTTCGTTCATTTCAAATAAATCAATGTCTTCAATATTTAGATTTAATTTTTCTAATACTTTTTGTGTTGCAGGTACCGGCCCTAGCCCCATTACCTTATTATCTAGACCTGCTGAAGCATAACCTTCAATATAACAAAGAACATCTATACCTAGCTCTTTGGCACGCTTTTCACTCATTAAAATAACACAAGCAGCTCCATCATTAATTCCTGAGGCATTCCCCGCTGTTACAGTTCCATCTTTTTTAAAAGCCGGACGCAATTTAGCTAAACTTTCTAATGTTGTATTCCCACGAACATATTCGTCTGTATCAAAAATAATTTCTTCACGCCTAGTTTTAATAGTTATCGGAGCAATTTCCTCAGAAAATAAATTATTCTCAATTGCTGAAGCCGCCTTTTTTTGACTCGCTAGAGCAAACTCATCTTGCTCTGCTCTTGTAATATTGTATTGCTCTGCGATATTTTCAGCAGTGATACCCATGTGATAATTCTCAAAAGCATCTGTCAGACCATCATTGATTATAGTATCTTCTAATTCAAAGCTACCAAGTTTTTGGCCAAAACGAGCATTTTTTGTATAATGCGGCGCTGCACTCATATTCTCTACTCCACCACAAACTACGATATCATTATCTCCTACCATAATAGATTGAACTCCAAGAACAACACTCTTTAACCCTGAACCACAAACTTTATTCACAACAAAGGCGCTTTTCTCTTTTGGAATACCTGCATTAACAGCAATTTGCCTCGCTACATTCTGCCCAAGACCAGTTTGCAATACATTTCCGAATATAATTTCATCAACAAGATTTGGATCAAGATTTACAGTTTCTAATGCTTGTTTTACAAGATCTCCACCAATTTTTGCAGCAGGAACATCTTTTAAACTTCCTCCAAAACTTCCTATAGCAGTTCTTTTAGCACTTACAATAGCAACTCTATTCATGTTTTTAATCTCCTAATTGAATTTTACTAGTATATTTTACTATAAATATTATGCTTATTCAAATAATCTATAAAACTCTATAATTTTTTTCAAAAATATACCAATGTAATACTAAGTAAATATTTTCGTAATATAAATGTAATATTTTTTTGTAATAAAAGGTTGTTTTTTTGTAATTTTAAAGATGTATAATATAAGTGTAAAGAAGTTATATAAAAAAAGAAGGTGGATAATATGAATAAACTTCTAAAAAAACAACAGGTATATTTATTCTAGGAATAGGACTTATGACTGGTTGTACAGATAAAGTAGCCCAAAAAATTGAAAATAAAAACAATGATAATATTACTAGTGAAGTAAAAACTACTGAAGAAACTCCTACTTCTTTAGATAACTTACAAAAAGAAGTTGAACATATTAAACAAACAGATACTAACGTTAATACAAATATCGTTAATAACAAACTTACAACTCAGATAGCGACTCCTACTAGAAAAAATACTACAATTCAAAGTACTACTCAAACTCAAAAACATGACCTAGCTAAAGCCGGAGAAATTTTACAACCTATGGCATATGGCATGTTAAATCTACAAGGTAGTAGCACAGCTAACGTAATAAGATTCATCGCTAGTAACGATGGTAGCGATAATATAGTTAAACAAATAAACTTAACTAAAATATTAGACTTACTAAATACATACAATACACAAACATTCCATAAACAAGATGTACTACAAAGATTACAAAATGATAAAGATATAGAATTCATTCAATTAAATAATAAAGTTGCCGATTTTAGCAAGCAAAACTTAGAAAAATTGATGAATCATAAAAACAAAGTAGTATACTTCACAAAAGATCAAATATTCTTAGCTAAAAGCGACATAGGTTACGGTGGAGCCACTGATGCAATCTTCATGCCAGTGGAAAAATGGAAAATTAAAGGAGATAGAGTTCTTATCCCATACGAAAACATCGCTACTAGAAAACCCGTAGGTATGATGACACTTCGCTTAAACAATAAAAACTACGAAAGCGGAGCAAATAGAACAATGTATTACGTAGAAAGATTCGAATTATATTAAAAGAACGGAACATCGTCATTTCACATGGCGATGTTTTTTTACGTTAATTTAAAATCGATATCCAGGGAACCTCTTTATTGAAATAATATAAAAATAGGTAACCGACTTAAGTTCTACTTCTGCCAGTTACCTATATAGATTCCTATTTAATATTACTGAGATTTACTAGTTTTCTAATAAAAGGATTTGATAAATAATAGTCTTATTATTTAACCATTTTCTTTACATCTTCAATAGCATCTTCTGCAGCTTCTTTTACATCTTCCGCCACTTCTTTTACTTTAGAAAACAGTTTTCCAGCGAATCCTTCTTCTTCAACAGCTTCTTTAGCATCTTCTACTTTATCTTCTACAGCATCTTTTTACGTCTTCTGCTTTGTCTGCTGCTTCATCTTTTACATCTTCTGCTACTTCTTTTTGCATCTTCTGCTTTGTCTGCTGCTGCGTCTTTCACGTCTTCCGCTACTTCTTTTGCGTCTTCTACTTTATCTTCTGCTACATCTTTTACATCTTCTGCTTTGTCTGCTGCTGCGTCTTTCACGTCTTCCGCTACTTCTTTTGCGTCTTCTACTTTATCTTCTACAGCATCTTTTACGTCTTCTGCTTTGTCTGCTGCTGCGTCTTTCACGTCTTCCGCTACTTCTTTTGCGTCTTCTACTTTATCTTCTACAGCATCTTTTACATCTTCCGCTTTGTCTGCTGCTGCGTCTTTCACGTCTTCCGCTACTTCTTTTGCGTCTTCTACTTTATCTTCTACAGCATCTTTTACGTCTTCTGCTTTATCTGCTGCTCCATCTTTTAATTCTGCTGCTTTTTCTACTACTGCATCTTTGACATCTGCCGCTTTATCCGCTACTACACTAGCTACATTTTTTACACCGTCAAATGCATCTTCTGCTGCTTCTTTTACTTTTGAAACTACTTTTTCTGCGAATCCTTCAGCTTGTAATTTATCGTTACCTGTTAATTTCCCTAATCCTTCTTTTACTGAACCTTTTAATTGATCAAATTTGTTTTCTAATGACATAATAGTGCCTCCTAAATATTATTCTTTATTTATTTTTATTTATCTTTTTTTACCATGTTTTTTACGCCGTCATAAGCATCTTCTACGGCATCTTTAGCATCCTCTGCAGCCTCTTTCACTTTTGAAAATAGTTTCCCCGCGAATCCTTTATCTGCTTTATCCGATGCTACTTCTTTCGCTTCTTCTACTTTGCCTGCAGTTGCTTCTTTTGCTTCTTCTGCTTTGTCTGCTGCTGCATCTTTTGCTTCTGTTGCTACTTCTTTCGCTTCTTCTACTTTGCCTGCAGTTGCTTCTTTTACTTCTTCTGCTTTTTCTACTACTACTTCCTTAGCTTCTGATGCTACTTCTTTCGCTTCTTCTACTTTGTCTGCAGTTGCTTCTTTTGCTTCTTCTGCTTTGTCTGCTGCTGCATCTTTTGCTTCTGTTGCTACTTCTTTCGCTTCCTCTACTTTGTCTGCAGTTGCTTCTTTTGCTTCTTCTGCTTTTTCTACTACTGCTTCCTTAGCTTCTGATGCTACTTCTTTCACTTCTTCTACTTTGTCTGCAGCTGCTTCTTTTACATCTTCTGCTTTTTCTACTACAGCATCTTTTACATCTACAGCTTTATTTACAACTGCATCTTTTACATCTATAGCCTTATCTACAACTACTTCAGTTGCATCTCCAACTTTTTCTTTAACTGTTGAAAACCCATCACTTATACCTGCTTTAGCTGATGTAAAGGTATCAGATGCAAATTCTCCTGTTGATTCAACAACATTAGACACACGATCTTGTAAACTTACTGAATCTGCTTCATGTTGTTCCTTAGTTTTAATATCGATTACATTAACATTAACTTCTACAACTTCTAATCCAGTCATTTTGTTTATATCAGTTGTAATCACTCGTTTAATTTCCTCAAAAATTTCAGGAACACTTTTTTTATACTCGACTATGATATTTAAGTCAACAGCTACTTGTTCCTTACCGACTTCAATATTAACACCTGATGTAACATTATCAGTATTAATTAATTTATCTGTTAAATTTGAGAAAAAACCTCCATCAACTGCTAGCAATCCTGAAACATTTTCTAGAGCTTGACCGATAATTTTTTTAATTACATCATTATCAAATGTCAATTCTCCTCTTGCTTCACTATTACTTGTAGTTAATTCTTTTTGTTTCTACATTATTTTTCATTTGGATTAGACATATATCTTTTTCTCCTAATTACAAAATTTTTTTATATTTTATTCTTTATATAATATCCTGTTACAATTCCTAGTGCAGTGAAAATCAAAACAAAAATAGTTTTGAAAAACCCTAAGAACAGAATTAAACAAGCTAGAAATGCTCCCAATAATCCTGATACAACAGTGTATTGATGTTTTTTTAGCCATTCCATAATTTATGTCCTCACTTTACACGACTTGTACTCTTTTTAGTTACTTTTTTCTGAATATCAGAAACAGAAATCTTAAGTTTTACAGCTTTATCTATACCGAAAAACTCAACCAATCCATCTTTTATTCCATCTCGAATCTGATCACTCTTCTGAATAATATTCTCTGAAGAAGCTGATTCCCCTTTTACATTAATAAGGCATTTATTTTTTCTACTATTTATTTTTACCGATGGATTATTAATTAATCCTTGTTCAATCACTAAATTTTTAACAAATCCTTCAATAGCTGAATTTGTTAGTGATAATTTACCACCTTTATCAGATAGTTTTACTTCTAAATGTTGTTTAGGATAAAATGCTATTACTAATATTGAAAGAATTATCAATGTTGATAATACTAATGCTCCCCAGAAAAATATATCTAGAAAGATAAAGTTCTAAAAAAGAAAATTGTTTCCAATCAAATAATTGTAAATCTAAAAATTGTGGATCTAATCCGCTAACATTATGATACTCTATCATAATGGGAACCATAACTGTTAAAGCTAATAGACAAACAATAATAGAAATTATTTTTTTTGCTTTAGTCATTTTAAACCTCCTTTCAAAAATTGACTATTCATTTATAGAAAAAATGTTTTAAGATTTTTTCCCAAAGAATATTGATACTATAGTTACTACAATTACCGCACCTAAGATAGAAGGAATTAACGCCATTCCACCTAGGCTTGGACCCCAAGTTCCAAATAATGATTGTCCTACTGATGAACCTACTAAACCTGCGATAACATTAGAAATGATACCCATGGCTCCGCCTTTTTTTGTGATTCCGCCAGCTACAAACCCTATGAAACCACCTACTATAATTGACCAAACCATATTTATTTCCCCTTTCCTTAATTATTTCCTCTAAATATTTATATACTAATAATAAATATTTATTATAGATATGATATATCACTTTTTAATCTTAAATCAATATAACTGCTCATAAAAATTTAAAAAAAGTTTTATAATTTATGTTAAAACACTAATTTATATATAATTAAAAACAGTTTTTTTATCATAAATATATATTTTAAAACATAATTTAAAAATCCATTATAACAATAGAGTTTATATGTGTTTTTAACTATATTTTTTTAATATTTTTAATCAGAAACAAATTATAAGACTCTCTATATAACAGTTTTACTAGTTTCAATTTATAAACATTTTTTAGAAACAATTGTAATTAAAGTAATTATTTATTACCCTTTAAAATTTGTTATAAAAAAATAGATGATTGACCAAGTTTTCTTTACTTCCGTCAATCACCTATAGTACAAAAAAATATTGAATCTCTTCCTTCGTTACTTCAATTTATCCATATCCTAACAAAAGAATTCAATAAACATTCGTCTTATTTTTAATTTGTCTTTAACGCTGTCGATAGCGCCTTCTACTGCATCTTTAGCACCTTCTGCAGCTTCTTTTTACTTTAGAAGCTACTTGTTCAGCTAACCCTTCAACCTCTATTGACTTATCTCCAGTTAATTTTCCTAAACCTTCTTTAACCGATCCTTTGATTTCATCGAATTTGCTTTCTAATGACATAATTTTGCCTCCTGTATACTACATATCAATTTTTCCATTAATTGAAATTAAATATACTTTTTCTTTAAATATTTTTTTATAGATATTAATTTGTTAATTTCTATACTTTATATAATATATCATTTAAAATTATTAATCAATGAAACTGCTCACAAAATTAAAAAAAGTTTTTATTATTTATCATAAAAACAGTGTAAAAAGATATTAAGAACAGTATTTCAACCACATTTTTTTATGATAATAAAAAAATCTTATAACAACAGTAATTTTAGATTTCATTTTTTTAATATTTCTACTATAAATATAGAAACTTCTATTCTTATTAAACAGTTTTTTTCTAGATTAAATTTATTAACCTTTTTTTAGATTTATACACAAATAAGATAGATCTTACTAGAATTATCAAATAAGAGAGACTAGGCATTCTAATCTCTCTTAACTTTATTTATTGTATTTCTCTACTATTTTCTTAGCACTAGCTAAGTTCATGTGTTTTTCTTTTCGTAGTTCTTCTACGATTAATTCAATATTATCATTAGTAGCTCCAGCTAAAATCGCTAATGATTTTGCGTGTAGTTTCATATGACCTTTTTGAATTCCATCTCCTACCAGCGCTTTAGTGCTGCTAGATTCTGAGCTAATCCAACAGAGACAAGTACACTCGCTAAAGTTTTCGCATCAGGATTGTTTAATAATCCTCTGGCTACTTTTACAGTTGGATTGATTCCAATAGAACCACCTACACTAGCAACCGGCATAGGTAAGGTAATTTCACCTACAAGCACCTTAGCCTCTTCATCACAACGCCATGAAGATAACCCTTGATACTTACCATCTTTAGCTGCATAGCTTTGACATGCCGCTTCTATAGCCCGCCAGTCATTCCCACTCGCTATTACAACACTATCAATACCATTGAAGATACCCTTGTTGTGAGTTGCTGCTCGATAAACATCAGCTTTAGCAAATTTACTAGCTAGTTCGATTCTTTTCGCAAGATACTCTCCATTTTCTCCTAAGTTCTCGAATGGAATAGCACATTTTGCTGTAACTAGTGAACGTGTTGCATAATTCGATAAAATCGCCATTAGAGCTATACCCTCAATTAGTGATTCTAAGGAAACTTTAAATGCCTCTAGCATAGTATTTAACATATTTGCTCCCATCGCCTCTAAAGTGTCAACGATAAGGTAAACAACTACGAAATCTGTTCCATCTTCTGATAGAACTTTAACCTCTATATCACGAGCACCTCCACCACGAGCCACGATAGACGGATAAGCTTCATCCGCTGTTTTTAAAAGCAAATCTTTACTTTGTAAAATACGTTCTACTGCTTCATCAGTGTCAGCTATATTGTATAAAGCTACATGCCCTACCATCTTCCTATCTAGTACTTCTGTTTTGAAACCACCAGACTTCGCTACGATTTTCCCAGCATTACTACAAGCAGCAACTACCGATGGTTCTTCCGTAACGAATGGCACCACATACTCTTTATTATCAACGACAAAATTTGGCACAACGCTAAAAGGTAGCGAGAAAGTTCCTATTACATTCTCAACCATATTATTAGCCATATCAAAGTCTAAAACTTCATTATTTTTCAAAACAGAAAGAAATTCTTCACTTAAAATATCCGCTTGTTCAATAACATCTAAGCGTTCATTAATATTTTTTTTATAAAATCCACTCCAAATTTTTCCCATGATTTCCCCTGTTAAAATTGTTTTTTATATACTCGCTTGTGATTTTCTATTTTCTCTAAGACAAATCTGCTTTCATCTTTAATATCAGAAATATCTAAGTTTCCTTCTTCGTCCACTGTAGTATCTCTGAAGAACATTTTTTCATATTCATCTATTGAAATACGTGTTCTCTTATCGAAATCATCAAAACGATTATTTCTTAATTGATCTTTATAACCTTCTACTAGAGTTAAACTGAATATTTCCGCAACAGCTCCACTTCCATAACTATATAGAGCAATCTTGTTCCCTGCTTCTAATGTGTTATTATTCTCAAGTAGTGATAATAGTCCCAAGAATAAAGATCCAGTATAAATATTACCTACACGTTGGCTGTATAAAATAGATTCATTAAAACGAGTAAGTAATTCTTCTTTTTTATCTTCATCAGCTTGTTCTAATAACAAACTTAACCCTTTTAATCCTAGTTTAGGATATGGTAGATGTAAACATACTGCTGAAAAATCACTAAGTTTATTTTGAGATTTTTCAACAAATCTACCCCAAGTTGTTGTTAAACAATCAAGGTATTGCTCAGTAGAAAATCTTCCTTCTACAAAAGCGTATTGTGAATAGTTCGGACGCCAGAAATCCATAACGTCACGAGTTAAACAAATATTATCATTGTTAAACTCTAAAATTCTCGGATTACTGCTAACTAACATAGCGCAACTTCCTGCACCTTGTGTAGATTCTCCAGAAGATTTAACACCATACTTCGCAATATCACTAGCGATAACAAGTACTTTTGATTCTGGATTATTCATAACATGATTTTTGCGAAATCTAATGCCGCAGTTGCTCCGTAACATGCTTCTTTAACTTCGATAGCACGTGCGAATGGTTGAATATCTAATAGACCGTGAATAAATACTGAAGAAGCCTTACTTTGGTCAACTCCAGACTCAGTCCCTACGATAATCATATCAATTTTTTCTAAATCATCTTTGTCTAGTATATCGTATGCAGCTTGTGCTCCAAGAGTTACTATATCTTGAGATACAGGAGGAATACTCATTTCTAATTGTAATAAACCTTTTGTAAACTTATCAGGTTCAATTCCTCTAGCTGTCGCTAAATCACGAATATCTAAATAATAATTTGGCATCGCAAAACCAATCTTATCAATTCCTATTTTCATTATCTAATTCCTTTCGATTAATTTCGAATTATTTATCTATACAAATTTCCAACTGTATTATACTATTAAACATTTAAAAATTAAAGTCTAATAACTATAAACTTTCTATCATGATTAAAATATTTCATGCAAATACTATTGTATAAAAATTTTTTTCAAATTAGTCCATAGATAGCCATTAAAAAAATTGAAACTCTTAATGATATCTATTATAAAATATTACATATAACATCAGATACAACTATTACATTAAGACACATATTTTTCAAAGTATTAATATAAGTAATTTCTCTTCCTGTTTAAAAATTTTAATACTAATTTCCTAATGTTTAGATAAGATGAAAAAAATAGTTTCTATAGAATAAAAAAAAATTTTTTTGTAAGCATTTTTTTGTTGTTTATTTTTTTAATATTTTTTTCTTATAATAGTAATATATTTATAAAAACCCCGGGAGGACAATTACTATGACATTTAAATTACCTGAATTACCTTATGGATTCGATTTCTTAGAACCAGTTATCGACGCTAAAACTATGGAAATTCACCACGATAAACACCACGCTGCTTACGTTAACAACTTAAACGCAGCTTTAGAAAAACACCCAGAATTCGAAGCTAACTGCATCTGTGGTCTATTAAAAAACATCGATAGCGTACCTGCTGACATCCGTCAAGCTGTTATCAACAATGGTGGTGGACACCACAACCACAGCCTATTCTGGCAATCACTAACTAAAGCAGATTCTTCTGAATTCGCTGGATTAGTTAAAGAAAGTTGAAGCTGAACTTGGTGGATACGAAGAATTCGTTAAGAGCTTCTCAGCTGCAGCTGCTACAAGATTCGGTAGTGGTTGGGCATGGCTTGCTTTAGATAAAGAAGGTAAATTAGTTGTTACTTCAACAGCTAACCAAGACTCTCCATACTTAACAGGGCTTACTCCAATTCTTGGATTAGACGTTTGGGAGCACGCTTACTACCTAAACTACCAAAACCGTCGTCCAGACTACATTAAAGAATTCTTCCGTGTTGTAAACTGGAATTTCGTTAACGAACGCCTAGCTAAACACTTAGAAAAATTAGGTAAATAATTACATAGATAAAAAAGCATCTAGGAAATCTAATTTCCTGGATGCTTTTATTCAACAGTTTCTAAAGTAAATTTTCAATTTCAACATAATCACTTATAATCTTATTTATTTCAATCATAAGGTCTGTATTATCTACAGATATTCTTGTTTTCTTTATATACTTTGGCAACTCATTATAAACAGCTTATTATCTAAGTAACTTCCACCTACCTAATCAAAGTAAAAACTACTCTGAAATGATTTTTTACGTTGTAATTAAGTGTGAAACGTTTAAATTAGAAATAAGATCAACTATGATAAATCATAAATACCTTACCCTCTTATATCGTAATGATATCCAATTAGGCTTAGAACGCGATGAAACCTTCAAAGTTATTAGGCGAGCTATACTAAAAGACCTAACTACTGTTTCTAAAAAAATCAATCTAAAAAGACAAGGATTGAGGATATAGAATATCCTTAACCCTTGTCTGCTTCATTTTCTTTTACAATGTCTTTTTGTGAATCTTTTTCAGATAGTTTTTGATCGATATATTTATTAATAATTTCATAAAATTCCTTGGTCGCTTCACTATCTAATTTTGTCGAATTCTGAACTTGATTAACTTTCAATTTAACAGATTGAATACCGTAAGAGGCTTGTTTTTGGTGAATTATTTCTAATTCTTCTTCTGAAATCGGGTCACCAACAATTGTCAAGATTAATTCATTGTCCCTTGACTTGTAGACTTGATTGATAACCGTATGATTGGCAAACTCTTTTCCTACAAACTGTTTGACACCTTCTTTTCGCGCTTGTTCTATAGTCAGAGTAACTGCCGAATAACCGGCTGGAACAACCAATAATACAATCAAAGATATCAAACCAATTTTCATTTTAATGCTTAGCTCTTTGAATGAAGTTAAGGGAGATTTTCTCATTAAAATTTTTGCTCCAACAATGTTGGCTAGCATTATAAAGACACAGTTAATCAAGAAAAGATAGAGAGCTCCAAATAAAAATCGTACATTTCCATTAGCTAAACCATAGCCGGCAGTGCAGATAGGCGGCATCAGCGCTGTAGCAATGGCTACTCCTGGCACAATATTATTTGCTTCTTTTTTCCTTGAACCGATCACACCAGCAATCCCACCGGCAATAGCAATTAGGACATCCCAAATCGTTGGAGAAGTTCGTGCAATCAACTCGCTACTTGCATAAGATAAGGGAGTAATCCAGAAATATAGAGTCGATACAAGTAAACTGACCAATACTTGAGTAAGTAAAACCCCTAGAGCTTGCTTGACTAAACGAGTGTCAAAAATAGCTAAACCTAATCCTAGTCCAACAATCGGTGTCATAAGAGGTGAAATTAACATGGCTCCTATAATAACAGCTGTTGAATTCATATTTAGTCCGATAGAGGCAATAAAAATTGCACACATCAAAATCGCTGTATCTCTCGATCTAACATGAAGATCATCGTATAATTTCACGGTATTCACGTGTTGAATAATTTCCAGGCATCTGTTTCTCCTTTTATTTAATTTATTTCTGTTTATCTATTGATGAGGATAGAGTGATTTTCTATCAAACATTACATATGTATTTAAATTTTCTTAGTTCTCACCTGTAAGTCTTTTAAAAAATATCTCTTTTTTCTAGACAAATAAAAAAGCATCTATCAGTTGATTCTTTATATTATATCAAAAATTTCACAGTCTTTCACTAAGAACCCCCTCAGTTTAAAAGATTTTTATATCCTTTCCAAGATAGAGAACTGACAAAATTCCAGTTTCCTTATTCTAAGAGCAAAGGTGCCACAGATAGATAAGGTTATGCTCAACATCATTTCAGCAGCAATGAAACCAATAACTTTTAAGATTAAGAAGTTACAACACTTAAAAGAATCACCCTATCTAACCTAATTTAATGACAATTTAAACTACATATTGTATAATGAAAAGCACTCTGTTTGAATATACAATATATTCTTTCATTTGTTAATAAATAGTTTGAAGGAGAATTAATATTGAATAATTGGAAATTTATCGCTGGTTTCATCGGAGTATTCGCAGTATATGAAATACTCGTATTTCTGATGTGGCTAGGTTTAAAATGGATGATTTCACCTTTTGTTCCCCCTAAGGTTAAATTAGCTATTGGTATCACGCTATTTATCATTGCTAACTTTTCTATTATAGCTTATATGCTAAGACTAGGCGCACCTTGGGTAAACTACGGAAACGTTTGGTACTTCTACTTCCTAAACGGTGCTGTCATAGGTATTATCTTATTAGTTGCTAAGTTATTACTGAAAATCTTTAAATTTAATCTTTCTCAAGGAATTAGTTTAAGTATAACTGTTCTATATTTATTGGGTATGACTGCTCTTGGATTATTTTGGGCATACTCACCTACTGTGATTAATAAAACAATTAAGGTAGATAAACACATTGAAAAATCTATTAAAATCGCCATGGTATCAGATCTTCATCTTGGAACATTTTTCTCAAATCCTCAACTTGAAAAACTAAACAAGATTGTTAATGAAGAGAAGCCAGATGCTGTAGTTATCGCAGGAGACCTTATGGACGATGATATGGTTATGTACAAAAAACGCAACATGCAAGAAAATCTAAGTAAGCTAAAAGCTCCACTAGGCGTTTATACTACGATGGGAAATCACGACCGTGACGCACAAGAAATAGTAAATGAGGTTAAAAAGACTGGAATAGTCCCACTATTTGATGAAAGCATCACACTTAATAACGATATAACTCTAGTCGGTCGTAAAGATAAGAGTGTCAGTCGCGATAGACTTGATACTGCCGACCTTCTTAAAAGCGCTGATTTAAACAAGACTATCGTTCTTGTCGATCATCAACCTGATGCTATTGATTATCATGCTACCTTACCTATAGATGTTCAGCTTTCTGGGCATACTCATCATGGACAACTATGGCCGTTAAACTTTATCACAGATATAGTCTATACTCTAGATCATGGCTACGCGAAGATTAATGGTAAACATTTCTTCACTTCTGCGGGTTATGGTTTCTGGGGACCACCATTCAAAACTTCAGCTCGTAGTGAAGTATGGATGATTACTATTGAAGGAAAATAATCAATTACTATAGAAGAAACTCAACAGTTCGATTCATAAAAATCAATTTGTTGAGTTTCTTTTTTCTATCTATTTTTTTTAAAAATCTCTATCAATTTTTTTGCATCTTTTCCATTTAAAAAGTATGCTTTTCTTAATGCCGCAATATTAAATGCATCGTCTTGGCTCAAGTTTATAACCTTTTCTAACTCTTTTTTATAAGCTGGACTTTGTAGTCTTTCAAATGCTTCTTTACTCTTCTCATCACGCTTTTTTATCTTATCTCTTGTGCTAGCAATCATGGCATAAATAAAAATAAATCCAAGCATGATATATACTGTATTCATGTTCATCGCAATTACTTCCTTTATTTTATTCTATATAAACATTATATAAGTTTTGTATGCGCTTGTAAATATTTTAATTAAGTTATTGCTAACTTCCCAAAGTAAGCTCCAGTAAGAAATTAAAGTGTAATTAACTTATTTATCTCTCATTTCTTCTAAAAATTGATTTTTCTACTATAATTTGTTATGATAAAGTGTACTTTAGTTAAAGGATTATTGAATAATGAAATTTTTAACAAATATTAACGATGAAAAATATACTGAATTTATAAAAAATCATAAACATGGTAATATGATGCAAGCTATCGAATGGTCACACATTAAAAATACTTGGGGAGCTATAAGAGTAGCTGTCGCAGACGAAAATGACAATATTATAGCTGCTGTGCAAATACTAACTCGCCAAGGATTATGGTATGCTCCGCGTGGCCCAATTCTTGATTATACTAATACTGAACTACTGAATTTCTTTTTAACTAACCTTAAAAAATTCGCCAAAGACAAAGGTGCTAAAATGGTTAAATTAGATATCCCTACTGCGATAAAAGATGAGAAGTTAGCAGTATTTAAGGATGTTGAGGTAGATAGAGAGCACAACAATCTTATAAAAGTATTCAAGGATAATGGCTATAAACACAAAGGTTTCAGCCTTGACATGAGTAGTACTATTCAACCACGATTTAACACTGTTACGAAGCTTGAACAAGAAGTTCCTGATCTTTTCCCAAAAGATACACGTCGCTTAATTCGTGATGCAGAGAAGAAATTCGTTGAAGTTAGACGTTGTGGTAAAGAGAACCTTGATGACTTTCTTTTCGCCCTAGCTTGTACTGAAAAAAGAAAAAACATCTCTCTTCGTGGACGTGAGTATTTCGAAAACTTACTAGATACTTTTGGAGATAATGCTTTATTATACATTTCATATATAAATGTAGAAAAAGCTGTAAAAGAATGTCATTCTAGAAAAGAAGCTATTGAAGATGAAATTGAAGCTCTTGGAGAAAAATCACCGAAGAAAAAACGCACTCTTCTTGAACAAGTAGCTGGAATTGAAAAGCTAATCGTTTTATTTGATAGCTTAGAGATCGAAGATAAAAGCAAGGATCAGGTTATAAGTGCTGCGATTACTATCGCTTATGGTAACCATGCTGAAATTATTTACGCTGGTATGAATGAAGATTTCGCAAAACTTCCTGCCCAGTATAAAGTCTTTTCTGATACGATGAAAAAAGCCCAGGAAATGGGTGTTAAAGAAGTTTCTATGGGTGGCATCGAAGGAGATTTAAACGACAGTCTACTTGGTTTTAAATCAAAATTCGCTCCAAATATCGTAGAATATTACGGGGAGTTTGATTTAGTAATCTCTCACATATTCAATTTAATGTACAACTACGGTTTACCATTAAGAAGAAAAGTATTAAAACTAATAAAAAGATAAAAAACAAGTCTGTAAATCATTATGGTTTACAGACTGTTTGTTTTAATCTACTATTTTAATATATATAAAGAGAAAATTGTTATTATAATTTCCAAGTAATTTTGTTCATTATCCATCCAAATATAACTGAAACAGCTGCAATAATAAAGATTATATGTAATCCTTGATATGAGTGTTCTATACTGTTAATACCATTAACTTGGCTAGCATATACTAAACCATAAATTGATGCCATAAGAGTTTGGCCTAATGTTCTTAATAATAAGCTAAAAGTAGTTGCTATATTAAGTTGTTCTTTAGGTACAACTTCTTGAAATGCTACTTGTGCTGATGGGAAAATCAAACCATGGCCAAGTCCAAGGAAAGCACCACTAATCGAAATATAGTAATAAGAAACACCTATTGGAGCAAAGGCCATCATAAATACTGAAACAGACATCGCTATAAAACCTATATTTATAAGTTTTTCAAACGACCATTTACTTATAAATTTAGAAGAGAATCTCGTTGCTAACATAACTGCGATAGAACTAAAAATCTGTGTCCCACCTGCCATAGTTGCACTAGTTCCTAATACAACCTGCGCCCACATTGGAGCGTAAATACTATATCCTATGGCAAAAGCATAGACCAACACCATAATTAAGTTTTTCGTAATGTAAGACATATTCTTTAACAGACTGATTGGCAGAATCGGTTCTGTTTCCTTTATTTCCCACTTCCATAGCATATAACCACTAACAATAACAAACATTGCTAGTAAACTATTCATAAATATATTAAGCTTCGGAAGATTACTAATCCAATAAAGAATAACTCCCGAAATAATAACTAATAGTCCACTTCCAATGTAATCAACTCTAGGTTTTTGTGAAATTACAGTTTCCTTATAAAAAATTTGGATTAATACTAAAGAAACTACGGAAAATGGAACAAGGCTAAAAAATATCCAAGACCACCCTAATACATCAACCACAAAACCTCCAGCAATAGGTCCTAAGATACTTGCCACACCATAGAAGGCTGTTACCCATCCTAAGGCAACGGCTCTTTCTTTCGCGTCAGGAAAAAGCTTAGCATATATTACAAAAGGAATAGAAATCATTCCTCCTATACCAATACCCATTAACCCTCTAGCAAATACCATCATCCAGATATTTACAGAAAATCCTCCTAGTATAGAAGCTATTGTAAAGATTAATATCGATAATTGAAAAGCCTTTTTATTACCAATTACTTCTCCAAGCTTACCCCAAAGAACCGTTGTCATAGCTATAAAAAATAATAACATGGAAGTTAATAGACCTAATTGATTTATACCATTTAAATCCTTAATAATTTGCGGTAATGCAGTATTCAACATTGTTGTATCTAGTCCACCTATAAAATTAGCTAAAAGCAAAGCTATCATAGATAAACGTTTTTTAATTTTCGTCATTGTATTTCCTTTCATTCTTTTCAATTTATTTTCAAGACATTTATTTATTATATACTATCTTCTCTATTTTCGGAAGATTAAGTACCAATATACAAATTAAAAAAGCTGAACTCCTTTGTGATTTCATTGAAATCATAACTACTGAGTCAGCTCTTTTTGTATTATATTTTTTTAACGAATTCAGATTTTAGTTTCATAGCTCCGAAACCATCAATTTTACAATCAATGTTGTGATCTCCATCAACTAATCTGATATTTTTAACACGAGTTCCTTGTTTTAATGTAGAAGAACTACCTTTAACTTTTAAATCTTTAATTACAGAAACTGTATCTCCATCTTGAAGTACATTTCCATTAGCATCGCGGTAAACTTTTTCCTCTTCTGCTGCACTAGTATCTTCTGGTGACCATTCGTGAGCACACATTGGACATACTAGCATATTTCCATCTTCATAAGTATATTCACTTTTACATTCTGGACAATTAGGTAATGTCATTTGTTTCCTCCATAAAATTTCATATTTGTACAAAGGATATTATACCATAATGAGAAGCAATATCAAAATAATATCAAAAAAATTATTTTTCTTTTAAAAACGTTGATATTACAACGATTTTATCCAACAATATATTCAATAAAAAAATTTTTTAAAAAAATCGTCTACTTTTTGTAGGCAAAAGTACTTGAAATTTTAAAAAAAGTAGGAGTAAAATATGAATTAAATAGTTTTTCATTTATATTTATTGTACAGATATAAAAAAATAAACAATAAAAAAATTTAAAATAAAAAGAGGAATCAAATTATGGTTAAATATGATTTATTAGTAGTAGGATTCGGTAAAGCCGGAAAAACTTTAGCAGCAACATTTGCTAAAGAAGGAAAAAAAGTAGCAGTAGTTGAGGAAAGCAGTGCAATGTACGGTGGTACTTGTATCAATATCGGATGTATTCCAACTAAAACTTTAATCGTAGCTGCTGACAACAAAAAAGACTTCGCAGAAGCTAAAGCTACAAGAGATGCTGTTGTATCTAAACTTAACGCTAAAAACTTCGCTATGTTAGACAATAGTCCAAACGTTGATGTTTACACAGCTCACGCTAAATTCGTTTCTAACAAAGTAGTAGAAATTTCTGCTAACGGAGAAACTAAACAACTTGAAGGTGAAATCGTAGTAATTAACACTGGAGCTAAAAACAATGTATTACCAATTCCAGGATTAACAACATCTAAAAATGTTTATGATAGCACTGAATTCCAAAAATTAGAAAAAGCTCCTAAAACTCTAGGAATTATCGGTGGAGGTAACATCGGATTAGAATTCGCTAACCTATATGCTCGTCTTGGAGTTAAAGTTACAGTAATCGACTTCGCTCCTGGAATCTTAGGAAGAGAAGATAAAGATATCGCTGAACTTGCTCAAGGATACTTAGAAGAAGCTGGAATCGAGTTCAAATTAGGAACTGCAACTAAAGAAATCCGTAACAATGGAGAACTTGTAGTTGTTGATACAGAAAAATACGGTCCACTAGAATTCGAAGCAGTATTACACGCAACTGGACGTCGTGCTAACACTGAAGGATTAGGATTAGAAAATACTGACATCGAATTACGTCCAAACGGAACAATCGTAGTTGACGAATTCTGTCAAACAGCTGTAGAAAATGTATTCGCAGTTGGTGATGTTAACGGTGGATTACAATTCACTTACGTATCATTAGACGACTTCAGAGTAGTTAACGGATACTTACACGGTAACAAAGAGTACACAACTGCTGACCGTAAAAACGTACCTTACTCAACATTCATCTCTCCAGCATTATCTCACGTTGGATTACACAAAGAAGAAGCTGAAGCAGCATACCCTAACGTTGCAGTAGCATCATTACCAGTTGCTAACATGCCTAGAGGAGCTGTTAACCAAGATCCACGTGGATTATTCCGTGTAACTGTAGACAAAGACACTAACTTAATTCTTGGAGCTACTTTATTCGGTAAAAACTCAGAAGAAATTATCAACCTAATCAAAATGGCAATTGATAACAAAATTCCTTACACTTACATCAGAGATCAAATCTTCACTCACCCAACAATGGCTGAGAACTTAAATGATGTATTCAAATTAATCTAATAACTGCAAAAAGCTTAAAATCTCAATAATCATTTGAGGTTTTAAGCTTTTTTTATTTATTTCAATAGAATTTCTGCTATATAGATTTATAAAGTTTTCAAATAATTAAAAAAATATGTCTATTCCCCTTTACAAATCAAGGCTTTTCTTGTATAATGTACACATGTCTTTTTAAAAAATACAATAAATGAAAAAGGAGATCGAACAATGAGTTTATATAAAAGAATTCCATTAATAGCAAAACTTATTATCGCTGTAACATTAGGGATAGTTTTAGGAAGTACTCTACCAACGTCAATCATTAGAGTTTTCGTAACATTCTCATCTATTTTCAGCGCATTCTTAGGATTCACAATTCCACTTATTATCGTAGGATTTATCGTACCAGGTATCAGCCAAGTGTCAAACAACGCTGGAAAATTACTTGGTTTATCAACAGGAGTTGCTTATATTTCTACAATTATCGCAGGAACATTCGCATTCCTATCAGCTCAAGCAGTATTACCAAGTATACTAGCTAACGCTACATTACAATCATTCAAAAATCCAGAGGATTTATTATTAAAACCTTTCATCGAGTTTAAAATGGCTCCGATTTTTGATGTTACTACTGCTCTTATTATCTCATTCATCTTAGGAATCGGGATTTCAGCAACTCAATCAGAAGGACTTAAACAAGGATTTGCAGATTTCGGAGAAATTATTGAAAAATTACTTGCTACAGTAATTATCCCACTTCTTCCATTCTACATCCTAGGTGTATTTATGAACATCACAGCTTCTGGTGAAGTATTCAAGATTTTAAAAATCTTCGCTATGGTATTCGTAATTATCATTATTATGCACGTAATTATCATTATTATTCAATACTTCGTAGCTGGAACAATCAACGGAAGAAACCCATTCAAGATGCTTGTAAATATCTTACCAGCATACATGACTGCAATCGGTACTCAATCTTCAGCTGCTACTATCCCAGTAACACTAAGAAGTACTAAAAAAATGGGTGTTGATAAAAATATCGCAAACTTCACTATTCCATTATTTGCGACTATTCACTTATCAGGAAGTACAATCACATTAACTACATGTGCATCTGCAGTATTCTGGTTACAAAACGGTGCTGCATTCCCATCAGCTGCAGTAATGATTAAATTCATCTTATTACTTGGAGTAACAATGGTAGCTGCTCCTGGGGTTCCTGGTGGAGGAGTTATGGCAGCTCTTGGATTATTACAATCAGTTCTTGGATTCAACGAAATCATGTTATCTCTAATGATCGCATTATACATCACTCAAGATAGCTTCGGAACTGCATGTAACATTTCTGGAGACGGAGCTTTATCAGCAATCGTTGATAAACTAAACAAACTTTTTCTTCAAAAAGACGCAGAACAAAACGTATAAAAAAACAATCCCACAAACATAAGTTTGTGGGATTTTTTTCATATTCAATTAGTTGAAAACGTCTCACACCACAATCAAAAAGAACAAGTGTCAATAAAATTTACTTTGTTAAAAAAAGAAATAACTATATATTCATCTGCTCTTTATAGTTTCAAAGATTCATTTAATTATATAATATAGTTAAATTCACCTACTGTTTATAGTAGCTGCAGTAAAACTTATAGTTTTACTTAGAAAATCAAAGACTACAGGCTTTGATTTTAGCCGGAAAGTCCTTTTGCATTGCAAAAGAATTGGAGGCGTCTAAAGCTACATTAAAACAGTAGGTTTTAGAATTTAACCTATCAAAAAAGCAGCTCTTTGAACTTAATCTCCGAGCCGCTTCTTTTATTCTATTTAAGTTTATATCTTAGTTTTACCGGATTATGATCACTATATCTATACTCTTGATTTAGCGTCTCTATCCCAAGTACTTCTATATTATCACTAGCAATATATCCATCGATAATAAAACCATAAGTACCTTCACTATCCTTCACATAAGGCTTATTATTAAGTCTCGCAGAATTTTTACTTTCATCATACACTAAGTTAAATCCTGCAGGTAACATACTTTTATCTAAATTCTCAGCACGCCATAATTCTTTTGGAACAACATTAATTTCATCTTGTGTTAAAGTTTTTAACGACTGATTAAAATCCGCTCCAACAAGAATATAATTACCTTTCTTATACTCATAATCGATAAATTCAAGAAGTTGTTTCATCTGAGCTTTTTTCCCAGAATTACCTTTATCATAAGCATCAAGGTGAGCATTAATCAACACTAGATGTTTATCACTATTTTCTACTTTTGTATAAATAACAGAAAATCCTCGTTTTAAATTAGCAAGTCTCTCTGGGAATGTGAATGGAATCGCCATTTGGAATCTTCTTGCACTCTCCACGTTGAAACTAGTCGCAGTATAGATACCACTCTTAACTTTACCTAACGGCGGTACTGGATAAGGCACATATCTAACCTTGAAATTATACGCTAAAATACTATTTAAACCTAGTATCTCATCAAATTTAGTAACTTGGTTAATATTGTAGCTACGTTTTGAATCCTCATCTATCTCTTGTATAAAATTGACATTAGCATTCTCATTTTTAACTATCTCTGTAATATTTTTTAGATTTTCTTCAACATGAGCTTTATCTAGTGGCAGAACCATCTTTCCACCATCCATAAAAAAATCTTCATCTTTATCAAGACCAGCATAGCCTATGTTCCAGTTAAGAGCTGTATACTCTGTTCCTACCTTGGCAGTTTCTGAAGTACCTTGTTTAGTTACCTTCAAACTCTCAACTCCGTTAGGACTATATTCTGTAGCCCATAAATATCCAACTAATCCTGCAAACCCTAAAACCCCCACAAGCACTAACCCTAATACTATCTTTAATATTTTTTTCATCTTTAACCTCATAAAAAATAGAAGGAGCAAGGAAATCTATTTATAAATCATGATTTTCAAGCTGCCCTCCATTAAATTTCATTGTAAATTATTTAATTACTCTTCTTGTCACGTAGTTGTGAAACAATAATACCTACAAAGACAATAAGCATACCTATTCCTTCTCTTAGTCCTATATGCTCACCAAGAATAAGCACTCCACCTATCGCAGCTACAACTGACTCTAAACTTAATATTAACGATGCTGTATGTGGCGGAACATCTTTTTGTCCTACAATTTGTAAAGTATAACCTACTCCACTAGAAAGTACCCCTATCGCAAGTAACGGCCAAATAACACTCATTATGTCCGCAAAGACGATTGTTTCCTTGAAAACAGCTAATCCTAAGCTTAATACTGATACAACAACTAATTGAACGATAGATAAGAACATTGAATTAACTCTAGCAGCCGAATAGTCAATAACAATTATATGAATCCCGAATAGCACCGCACTGATTAGGACGATAATATCTCCCATCTCTAAAGCAAATTCTTCTTTTACCGATAAGAAATAAAAACCAATTACCGAAAGAATCAATCCTATAATAAAGAATTTATTAAGCTTATTACCTAAGAATACTCCGATAAATGGTACTATACAAATGTATAAGACTGTAATAAATCCAGCTTTTCCTGCAGTTGTCATCCCGATACCTATTTGCGAAATATACATTGCAAAAAATAATACTATTCCACAGATACCACCAAGTATCCAACTTTTATTTTTTGTTATTGGTTCTGCCAAAATCTTAGGATCCTGACTTCTATATAGACTTGGAATCAGAAGTGCTACAGCACCAAGAAATACTACTGCGATTACTGATCTTATACCTACAACTGTAAGAGGCCCTAGAACCTTACTCGCAATATTTTGCCAGATAAAAGCTAATCCCCAAATAATCGTAACAATTATTAACAATAACTCTGAAATAAATTTTCTCATTAATACACCTTTCCTATAATTTTTTATGAATTTTAAAATTCTGAAAGTATTCACTATCATAGCAATAAATACATTATACTTTTTATAATTTTTATACGTTATTTACAAAAAAATTCAACTATTATCATTCCATACGCTGGTATTATTAAATACAACTTCTCACAGTCACTATTTCCTCGGAAATACTCTGAAATTTCTATCGATAATTAAAAAAGAGCGACTCGGAGATGTCTATTTCAAACGAAATATTAATCTTCAAGTCACCCTTAATTATTTTTAACTTAATATTTTACAATCTAAACAATTATACACGTCATAATAATCTTATAAAACGAGGTTTTTATTTATATTTTTTTCTGATTAAACTTCATATTCAATCACTATATATTATTTTTCAGGAGCTTCTTTTGTTAGTTCTAGATTTTCCACGCTTAAACGTCCTTTTGTGAAATCTTCAACATTGAAATGTTTTACTCTCTTGTTAACATATGTGATTTCTGTATCCCAACTTAGTCCAAAGAATGGTAATTCATCTGCGATTAAGTCATCGAATTTGTTATATGCTTCTTTTAGTTTGTTATCATCGAACATTTCATCTGATCTTTGCTCTTTGAAGGCTTCATCGATTTTGTCACTAGTGTATCTAAAGTAGTTGAATTGTGACTGACGACCGAATAGTTCTTGACGACTAGGGTCTGAGCCGTGGTGACCTGCACCTAAGAATAAATCGATCTCTGGGTCATCTCCTAGTACTCGTTGATCCCATTCTTTTTTACCCATTAATTTATTGTCTAGTAATTTAACGTCTAGACCTACTTCTTTCCATGATTTAATAAATGTGTCAGCTAAGGCTTGGTCGTAGTTATTTCCTCCTTGGAAGGCAAAGTTGAATACTAGTTTGTTTCCTTTGTTATCTTCTCTTAATCCGTCTCCGTCTACATCTTTGTAACCAGCTTCATCTAATAGTTTTTTAGCTTTTTCTACATCTTTTTTAACAACAGTAGCTTTTTCATTTCTTAGTTTTCCTACTGTTGGTGGATATAGAGCTGAACCTGTCGGTGTGAAGCGTAGGCCTTTATAGATTTTCTCATTGATTTGATCACGGTCAACTGCATATAAGAAGGCTTGTCTTACATTTTTATTATTAAATTTAGTATTTTCTAAAGGTACATTTTCTTTTTTCTCTTTATCATATTTACCAAACTTAAATCCTACAAATGACATGAATGAAGATGGTTGTCCTAGTAGTTCACCATTTTTCGCATCTTTTAATCCTTCATAAACTGTTGTGTTGATGTCAGTTAGATAGTCTATTTCACCATTTTTAAGTATTTGACTCGCTTGTGCTGGTGCTACTGCTTTGAATTCGACTTTAGGCACTTTTATCTCATCTTTTTTATAGTAGTATGGGTTAGCCTCAGCTATAACACTTTCTCCCTGTACTTCTTTAGTTATTACATAAGGACCGTATGATAATGGACGTTTTGTTAATTCAGCTTCTCCAAATCTTGCAAAGTCAGTTACTTTTGCGATTTGTTTTGCGTTAGAGAATGCGTAAATGAATCCATCTCCCCATAACATTGAAGGTGATAACTTACTATATTTAATAACTACTGTTTTATCATCTTTTGCTTGAATACCTGAGATTGTCTTAGCTTTTCCTTCGTGATAATCTTTCATACCTTCGATAAGCTCAAATGAACCGTTATATCTTACATTTTCTGTGTATTTTGGATTCCCTAGTAGTTCATAACTAGCAATTATATCTTTTGATGTAAGATCTTCACCATTATTCCATTTCACACCATCGTGAATCGTTAAGGTTGCTTCATTTTTATCTTTGTCTATATGTAATTTTACAGGTGCATCAGTGTCATCTAACTTATATTTCAACGCATCATCTACTGGGAAAGTTTTTCCGAATACTGTTTCTGTAATTACTCCATCAGCCTTATTAGCATGCAGTACTGGATGAAATAATCCAACAAATGGGCTATTTGTTAGTATTCCATATTTGAATGTAGCATCCTTAACTGTATTCCCTCCATTATCCGCAGATACTTTAAAGTCTACTTTTGCTTTAGTTTGATTTTGGTTACTGCTATTTGAGCCTGTAGAACATCCTGCTAATAAAATTGATAATGCAAATACAGAACTGAATACTGATAATATTTTTCTTTGTTTCATAGTTAATTTTCTCCTGAATAATAGTGTTAATTTTAAGACGCTTATATATTTAACTAACCTACTCTAAAAAGAGAAAAATGCCGCATAGTTTATTTTACTATGCGGCACTATCGAATTTTAAGTACATTGTATAATTACAAATTTCCTACCTTGCCGACATAGACACTTTTTAGAGCACGCTAAAATTGTGTCTATGTCGTTAAAACATACACACAATATTATCTACGCCATTGCCAAGATTGAATATTGAAATTTTGTTTCATGGTAGTCCTCCTAATCATTAAGTTTTTCATTTTAGTTATAATGAAAAAAATCTTTTGTACTTTTTGTTATATTCATTTTTACTACTAATTATATAAAAAAATCAAGAGTTTTTTTGAATTTTTCTTTCAATTGTGAAAAATAAACGACATAGACAACTAAGTTA